>LNFM01003963.1_pt1 | contig 28058 bp, 25 predicted proteins | sample 596031 | NCBI WGS metagenome assembly LNFM01 (sample SAMN04254537, study PRJNA301005) | activated carbon metagenome | isolation source: dual media filters at the Ann Arbor, Michigan drinking water treatment plant | place: USA: Ann Arbor
TGGAATGGGTGGACCAGGATCTGGATGCCCTGCGAGCCACAAAACCACCGGCGAACTGGGCGGAGTTCTACGGCGGGGTCGGAAGGCAGATACTTGAAGCCCTTGCCTTTGCGCACACCCACTCGACCGCGCATCGCGACGTAAAGCCGTCAAATATTTTGGTCACTAAGGATGGGGTCGCGAAAGTATGCGACTTCGGCATATCGAAGTTGCGCAATTTCCTGGAACCGGGCGTGACGCTCTCGCAGTTCGCCTCCGTACCCTACGCACCGCCAGAACACGACGATGGCAACTATACATATAGCCGTGATGTGTTCGGATTCTCCGCGTTGGCTGTGGCGGTACTTGCAAGGGTGCCGATCAGTAACCATCCAGAGATGATTTCGGCACTCGACAAGCTGGGGCTAGAAGAGCCAATCAGGCGCTTGCTACGGCGATGCCTGAGTCTGGATGCGCCGGCCGAAAGGCCACAGAACGCCGCAGTCCTCCTGGGGGAGATTGACAAGGCTGTTCCCAGGGCACCCAGCAAGAAGGAGGGTGTGGTTCTCATGATCCCGACACGTCGGGTATCAGACATTTTGAAATTTGATCTGGGGCTGGATTCCGAAATCTCAGTTCAGAAATTTATCGAAAATGATCTCGGAAGTGCGGCTTGTGAACATGAAAAGGGCGAGCCTAGGCAACAGCCGGATGGCTCCGAACAAGTTGGGCGCTCTGTTCGAATTTACGGTGAGCGCTATATCTATATAGCGGTGCCCGTTCCTCCGGAGGGACACCGCCTTCGGCTCGTAACTGCTCTCGAACCGTCAGTTGCGGATTTGGAGCGAAGCCGAGAGCGGGCGTACCGGCTCCCATTCAAGCTCAGTTTTGATGGAACCCTACCGAAGGTATCGGGCGAGAACATCTCTTCTCTCGACGAAAAGCTGCTTCAATTCGCCGGCGATCAAAAGATTCAACTTTTGCAGCACCGCGAGCAGGCCCTATACAGGACGTGGCTCGATTTGCTCAGCGCAAAGACAGAATTGGAGCGCAAGCGGAAGCGGCGCGTTCCCTACGAAAAGGTGGAGCCGGTCGGCGCAACCGTACGACTCATTTTGCCTCGCGGTCAGGACTCCCAATTTCTTGAAGAGCAAGACGTTCAAGTTGAAGTCAGCGCGAACGACACCTTTTTCGGCACAGTTATTTCAGTCGGCGACAACGTTGTCGTCGTACAGCCGACAGAGCGCAATCGTGTAGACATCGACAAGTTGCCGCCTTCGGGGTCTCTGGTCGTCGATACGACAAGAGCAGATGCGGCCCTGGATAAGCAGAGGTCGGCCGTTGACGCGGTTCGGTACGGACGTTCTGTGAACCCGACTCTCGGATCGTTGATCATTACGCCATCTTCAGTGGCGACGCCGACACCGGTGGATGTCGAATTCATTCAGAAAAACATTGATGACGACAAAAAGGACGCGGTAAGGACCGCGTTGGCCGAGCCGCCCCTAATGATCGTTCAAGGTCCACCGGGAACTGGCAAGACGACGTTCATTACCGAGCTCGTGCTGCAAACCCTGAAGAAGCATCAAGGTGCCCGCATTCTTCTTACGTCCCAAACGCATGTCGCACTTGATAACTCGCTGGAGAGAATTGCGAGAGAGAGTGCCGGTCAAGTTGAGGCGGTAAGAATTGGGCACGAAGATGACGATAGGATCGCGGCGACAACAAAGAGTCTGCTGGTAGATAGCAAGCTCCCGGTCATGAGGAGGAGTGCAATCGCAAGTGGGCGTGAGTTCATTGAAGAGTGGGCGACAAAGCATGGAGTCGATCTCTCGCAGACGAGAATGGCGATGGCGCTTGAACGTCACGCTAGCCTTCGTGAGCGTCTCGCCTATGTCGAAGGTCATATCTCAGAATTGCGCCCAATGCTATCGGAAGAAAAGCGGAAGGAACTCGAACCAGAAGAGCGTGCGGACCTCGATGATCAACTTGCAGGGTTGACGAAGGAACAGGACGCACTTGAGAGGGACTTGAAAGAATCTCTCGCGGTGCTGCGCAAGTATGAGTCCGATAAGGAGACCGTTGACCATCTAGCGGAGTGTTCCGCAGAAGAATTGCGCACATGGGCGAATGACTATTCGCCACCCACTGCAGATGGAAGGGTACTGAGGAAGCTGTTGGCGGCGCACGTGGATTGGGAAACGCGCTTTGGACGTAGTCGAGAGTTCAAAGCGGCGCTCATTGCATCCTCTCAGGTAGTGGCCGGCACGTGCCTTGGCATTATGGGGATCCCAGGTCGCAATGAAATTACATACGATCTTTGCATCGTAGACGAGGCGTCCATCGCGACTCCAACGGAGGCGCTTGTCCCGATGTCGAGGGCTCGTAGAACCGTATTGGTGGGTGATGCAAAGCAACTATCGCCTTTCCAGGACCCAGAGTTGAAGTCTTCTGGGCTGCTAGAAAGGTTCCAGTTGCGACCTGAGCATCAAAGGATGACTCTTTTTAATCACCTCATTGATGAATTGGATCAGGGGCTCAAGAAGACATTGACGACGCAGCATCGCATGCTGCCGGCGATTGGGAATTTGATATCTGGCTGTTTTTATAAGGGCGAACTAAACAGCGTTCCCAGAGAACTCGTGGCATATCTGAAGGGCGTCGTTCCGAAACCCGTAGTTTGGTACAGCACGAGTCGGCGACCGAACAGGAGCTCGCGCCCGGTCGGAACATCGCACACGAACTCGTTGGAGGTGCAGTTCATCGTGAAGTTGCTTGGTCGAATCGACTTCACAATGCGTCACGGCAAAGGGAAGGACAAGAAAGTTTCAGTCGCTGTTCTGACTGGCTATGCCGAGCAGAAGGAACTGCTTAGGGACGCTGTCGGTACTCGACAGCACGAATGGGCGAGCTTCTCAGATGTTTATGTGAACGTTGTCGATGCATTCCAGGGGCGTGAAGCGGATATTGTGATTTTCTCTGTGACACGCTCGGACACAGGAGGGCTCGGTTTTCTTCGTGAAATGGAGAGGATTAACGTCGCCTTGTCGCGGGGGAGGGAGCTGTTGGTCATCGTGGGCGACCATATCTTCTGCCAAGAGGCGGAAGGCAGAACAAACCCATTGCGCGACGTTCTCGATTACATCAGGGGGAATCCCCAGGATTGCAGCCTTGAGGAGGCGACGCCATGAACGTGGAGCCGATTCTTGAAGCTGCGGCTTTCGCGCGCCCCGGATACTCGCTTGCCACCTTCAAGCAAGCGGCATTGCCGGTCTATCTGCTTACCGTACGGGTGCTGGTTCTTGAGAAGAAGCCGCTGAGCCCGATTGAGGAAGGGTGCCTTCGCGCCGTCGAAGCTGGCCTGTCTTCGCCGGCAGAAATCGGTACTTTCCTCGGGCTTGGTGGCAAGGTGCTGACTGGCGTACTCGCTGGTCTTAACTCGCGCGAGTGTATTAATTACAGCAAGGCAATAGGCGACAGGGAAGCGAAAGTCACGCTTACTGCGAAAGGGCAGTCATCGCTGGTGGAGGCCGTATCGGTCGTTCCGCAGGAGCGGGTGGTGCAACTCATTTTCGATCCCTATCTCAAGAGAGTGCTGTTTATTCCAACGGCAGCGCTGTCGAAACCCCGAGAGGCGAAGGACAACGGTTGGTTTGAACTCCCTTTGTGCGGGGCGAAGCGGCCAGAGGTTGAGGATGTCCCACTCCAGGACCTCGACAAAGTGATTGCTAAGAGTCGCAGCAGGGAAGAAGAATCTAGGGAGCTGTTGGCCCTTCGCCGCGTTGAGCGACGGGAAATGCATTTCTTGCCCTGTCTTCTCTTGTTCTACAAGGCGAATCAAGGGGATGAGGTTCAGGTTGCCTTCTATAAGGACGAGGCGTACTCGGTAGAGCATGAGAACGCCTTTCGTACGCTAGGAGGACCGGAGCAAGTCGGGGCGCGGCTCGTGGCGCTCCCGGCTGAGCCGCCGACTGTGGGTGAGGCCACATCTGGCGATCTTAAGCATGATGTTGCCGCCGCGCTGGATGTTGACACCGCTCGCGTCAATGAGGCGTCAAAGGCAAAGGAGGGTTCTGTGAAGCCGCCAGCCGGGGCGCCTCAGCGAGCTTCAAAGGAAGAAGGAAAGGCAGGTGCAGCAGCTTCCGGGAAAACTTTGAAGGTTGTCCGTTGCCACGAGCATCCGACGCTGCTCAGAAAGGCCCTCGGTACAAGCCAAAAGCGGCTGCTTATCATTTCTCCCTGGATTCGGGACCAAGTCGTGGACCGGAACTTCATTGGATCATTGGAGGCATTGCTTCGCAATGGAGTTGACGTTTATATCGGATACGGTTTGAGTGAGGACGACGGTAAGCCGAAGGCAAACGATCAGGCCCGTTCAAAGCCGCCGATTTCTAAACGCGCCAAATTGGATCTCGAGGCACTCCAGAAGCGATTCAAGAATTTCCGATTTCGCTTCGTTGGCAATACGCACCGCAAGTTTCTAGTCTGTGATAGCAAGTTTGCTGTCAGTACCAGCTTCAACTGGCTCTCATTCCTTGGAGACCCAAAGGCTCGCGCACGCGATGAGTCAGGATTGCTGATTGCTAAGCCTGAGTACGTCGAAGAGATGTTCCGCGACGCACTCGACCTCTTGGAGCATGGGTATGACCATCCATCTGAGGATGTGCCGGTAGCCAAGCGAGGTGGACTAGATTCGCCTGTAGATCAAGATAAGTCGTAGGGTTCGCAATCTCATGCGGTCGGCGTATCATTGCGTGCCTGTGACGTATTTGCATCATCGCTATTATGATTAATGATCATAAGCCCCTTCTACAGTCGCTGATCAATTTCCTCGCGAGCCTTGGGACGCAGCTTCGTGCTGCTCTTTCCATGGGTTTAGGCAGTGATGACTCTGATCGCCGCACCGAGAGCCCGGTTGAACCGGAGTTCGAGGCTTGGCTTCACGGCGACCCGGCAGTGAGGAAGAACCTGGCCAGTCGCTATGGCGATCGGACGCCAGGCTACATCACTGGTAACGGACTCGGCAGCATGGAGATCGGCGCGGCCGACGATTAAGGGCCGTCCGCTCTAGCGGTTTCGGATTAGATCTCGCTCGTCAGCCGAAAGACGGCTATCTACCATGCCCGGCGACTGATTGGTTTTTTGGGCCGGCGCCACTGGTTCCGGTGTTGGGGGCTTGGGGCCGGCAACCGGCATGCCGTCTGCGTTCATGTGCCACTCGCCGACGATTGGCCGCTCGGGGGGCGTGCCCAGATTCGCACGGTTGTCAGTCTGAGCACCAACGGTGTCCCACACGGCTCGATTTCCTCCATGATGGGGACTCACCTTGCCCGCCTTTACTGTCGCGTTGTAGTCCTCGCTCAGGGTGCCTTGCTCCCGCGAGATTTCGTGGCGTCGCCGGTCGATGCTCCCGGACGCTTGTTTTTCGCCTAATTTCACTTGCGCCGCGATGTCATCGCCAATGCCTTGCTCTGGCATGGCACGGTGGCGCGATTGACGATCCTGCACGGCGCCGTCATTGGAAGTGGCTTGATCGCGCAGAGTATCGGTATCTCCAGACCTATCCGTTTGTTTGAAGTCATCGCGCAGGTTCAATGATTGCCAGCCAAGCAGTTGGGATATGGGGCGACTCGGCGCCAGTGGGCTGTCTCCGGGAACAAATTGATTGCCGACGTCGCCGCCCTTGGCGTAGGCGAAGGCAATCTCCGTGACAGCTCTTTGTAGCTTGATCGGATCGTCTTCGCGAAGCATCCCACGCTCCGAGAGCCTGCGCGCAGCGTAGTTGGTAAAGTCCGTCTGCGCACCGGCGCTCCATTCGCGCATGAATTGTGCCGTCCGGGCGAGTTCCTTGGCCCGATTAAAGGCGTTTTCGCTGGACGACTGGTGGTCCACTGCGTCGCGATATGACGACTCAAACCCGGAGGTGGATGCTGTACGGCTGGCGCGCGCCCACTGGTAGGCGTCGGACGATCGGAACTCCCGCACGAGTGAAGTTGCTTCAGACAGTTGGTCGGTTTCGACGGCCTTGCGCGCGAAGTCATATGCGCTCTGGAGCCTCTGTTGATCCATGTGGCGCCCCTCTTTCGAGAGTTGGCCGCCAATCTCCGTGAGCGGAATTTTGGCGCCCGCAGAAGCGGATGCGACCACGCTTTTTCCGACAATGGAGTCGTCGCCCAGTCCAAGGCGGCGGTTGACCTCGCGTGCAACGGAATTCAGTGTCTGGAGCTGCGTCGAGGTGGAGCCGCCGTCCGACGTTGTGCTCGTTCCTGAACGCTGTTGTGAGCGCTCGAAGCTTTCTTGAATGCCAAGCGCGCGGGTGAGAGCGGCCGCCTGGCTGCGCTGCATCGATTCACGCTGACTGTGGCCAAGGGTTTCTGCTTCGCGTGCGTTTTCCGAAAGTGCTGTGGCCTGCCTCTCCGTAAAGGTGAAAGTCGTCGCCAACCTGCTTAGGGTGGCCTGATAGCGGAAGACCCCGGCGTCCGCTCCGGTCCCTTGAATGGTGGTGCCGTGGGCATCGCTTGTCGTGGACATGAACGCAGACGATCTGGTCGGTGCAAGCTGCTGCTGGTCGAATGAGACATTGTCCTGGCTGACGTTTCCTTTGCTGGTCGCGCTGGATTCACCGGATACCGCCGACTGGATTAGGCCGACGCCTGTGACAGCCTGGAAAGCGACCTCGCCGCCCTTGATGATGGCGGTGGCGATGATCGGGATGGAGATCACCATGTAGCCTGCAACGGCCTGGTCGGAGATTGCGCCGCGGTAGATGCTGGATGCGGTTTCGAGGGCCAGGCCCTGTGCCGTAGCACCCATGCGCGCCGCGGCCTCGAGATTTTTGGCGCTGGCCAGCGTGGCGACGTAATTGAGGATCGCGTAGAGCGGCGGCCAGAGCTGGATCCAGACCAGGCTCAGGACGAAGCTCTTGATCGCGAGGCCGAGACCGCGTCCTTGGGCGAGCAGGAACAGCAGGAAGACGAAGGGGAAGACGGCGTAGATGATCGCCTCGATGACGTTGCGCACTAGCGGCAGGGCTTGCTCGGCAATCTTGCCCATGGTCAGGAACGACGAGTTGATCGAGGCCGTGGCGTTGGCACGGGCGGTCGCGATCATGAGCGAAGCGGGATCATTGATCTTCTGGCCGACGATGCTGCTCGTGTCCTGTACCAGGTTGATCATGATGTTCTGGCGCAGCAGATCGGCAGCGCTTTGCGCTGCCGTGGCAATCTTGGTCTTGTAATAGGCCTGCTCGACCTGACCATCAATCAGGGTTTGTGCGACGGTCGGGTCAAGAGAAGGGTTCATCTGGAACGCCAGCACTGCGCGGGCGCGGGCGACTTCCGCCGGCAGGCGGTTGGCGAGATAGGTGTAGACGTTCGGGCAGGTGTCCACCTGTACTGGGTTGCCATAGGTGGAAAAGCGTGCCGGATTCGGTGTACCCATCAGCGACCAGATATCGGTGCTGCTGGAAAACGTGGCCGGGTCGATGGTACCGTCCTGCAGGTCGTAGGTGGTGCAGTTGTAGATGAAGGCGATGAGATCGGTCCGCAGCTGGGGATCGGCAATGTTCGCTGAGCGGGATGCCTGGATCAGGCGGTTGCCGAACATCACACCGTTCTTCTGGTAGGCGAGTTCCGCGGGCAATTGGGCGGTGCTCGTCGGTATGACCTGGAAAGCGGTCTCGAAGAACCGCGTCATCACGTCACCCACCTTGCTCGTGTAATGGCCGAAGAACGCGACGCCGATCGGCACATTGCCGACCACCACGGGGGTTTGGCTTCCGAGCTTGTCGACGATGACGACATCGCTCTTGGGGACAAAAAGGGCGTAGTAAAGAAACAGGAACCCCATCAGCCAGCCCCAGCCGTGGAAGCGCCCCGGCGTGAAGAGGCCCGCAAAGGCCGCCACCAGCACACCGGTCACGGCGACGGTCTTGATCAGGCCGAAATAGTCGTCGCCGCCCATGATGGCGGCGATGGCGTTGAACACCCCGGTCAGGGTATCGACATTGCCGTAGGCATAGATTTCGAACATGGATGCGCGGTGGTGGCCAGGCCGCGCTGGTCAGGAGCCGCGTGCGCCCGAATTGGCGCTGAAATCGAGCATCGCCTTGACCGCTGGCGGCATCGAGCTCCAGAGCTGCCGTTCGAGGTTTTGCAGGTCCTGTGTCATGGAGGACACCGAGCGGACTTTCGCGTAGGCGGTTTGCTTCTCGGCGAGGATCTGCCGCTGTGCTTCCTGCGCGCTTGTGCGCAACGCTTCGACGTACTGTTGCTCGATCGCCGTGCGCTTCAGCGCCTGCGAGAGGGCGGAAAGCGCCTGGCGAATCGCGCGGTTGAGGAAGGTTTCAGCGTAGTCGAGCGCGATCACGTCTTTGTAGGTCTCGATCAGCGTTTCGGCGGTATTGGAACCGGGTACCGCGTTGGCAACGGCCAGCATCTTGTAGACGGGCTCAGTCGTGTTGTTGATGAAACCGATGTCGGCGGCAGTCTGCGGCGTGCGGGTGACGATGTTGTCCGACATGCGGCGCAGCCGCTCGGACACCATGCGCGTGTAGGGCTTCGCGGAGACCGTCGTGCGCGTCGGATTGAGGCACTCGGCCGGCTCGTCACAGGCGTAGACCTCGATGTCGACATTGCCCTCGGTCGCGGAGTCGCCGCGTCCGAGGAGCAGGTCGCGCAGTCCGACAATGCTGGGCTCAAGGTAGCGCGGCATCGCACCGCTGCCGTCGTCCGCCGGCGGGTAGAGGATCACGGAGCCGATCACGCTCATGATCAGCTCTTTTTCCTGCTGGCTGATTGTGCCGCCGACCTGGTTGAGTGCGAGCCATATCACGTTGCCTTTGACGAAGGTCGCGTTGCGGACGTTCGGGTCGCTCGAATTGGCAGCGTTCTTCACCACCGCTGGCGCGTTGGTCGCGCAGGTGAAGCGCGCATCGGCCCGGTCGGTGACGCTGCCCAGATACTGGGCGATGTTCGCACAGCCGCTTTGCACCGAGTTGTCGAATTCGCCGACCACGCCGTTGACCAGAGACTGCGCTGCTTCGCAGGAGTTGATGTTCATCGTGTTGATCTTGTTGATCTGGTCCTGCAGCTCGGTCAGGAGCTTGTCGATATCCGGCGAGATCGACTGCAGGGCGAGTTTGAACGCGTAACCGACCGCGTTGGAGCCGATGTTCTGCAGGAGGGCGACGAACTGCTGCTTGTTGATAAAGGAAAAAGCACCACCGAAGATGTCGATTCCACCACAGCCCGCGCGCAGGCTGGGCAGTTGTGCATTGACCAGCGGGTAGTTCTTCCCCGGCGCGCGCATCATGAGGCTGCCGCCAGTGTAGAGATTCATCGCCTGACCGCGGAAGGCGCCAGGCGAGGTGACGTTACCCAATGCGCCCATGTCGTTGAACATGGCCTGCATTTCGGCATTGAGGTTGGCGGGCTGGCTGGCAATGGGCGCTGTCGCGAGCGAGATCGCGAGGAGAACTGCCAGCAGCTTCTTCGGTCGATTTGTCATTAACGGGTCCTCTCAGTTGCTATAGCGGGCTTTCTCGCTGGTCCTGACCCAGTGCGGCGATGCGCTCCAGCAGTTCCGTCATCGCCATGACACCGAAGCCCACGGGGCGGATCTGGCGCTTGGACGGGGCGGTGAGATAGAGAGCAGGTACCACCGAGGCATTGAGGCGGGTGGCGATGCCGTTGTCGAGTTGTGGATTCGGGTACTCCGGCAGGCCGCGACCGTCGAGGCTCACCGGGAACACGGTCATCCCGAATTCCTGTTCGAAGCGTTTGAGGATCGGCGCGAGGCGATGGCAATACGGGCAGTCACTCCTGAAGATGAAGAGCAGTCCGTGCGTCGATGCGAGGCTCCGCACCACCTGCGCCTGGCGCGCCTGCTGCTGTTCGTCGAAGGCGCCGATGGCCATCGCGTTGGTCGGTCGTCCGGAAAGGCTGTAGTCAAGCTCGGGCATGGTCCAGACGAGGCGCTGCCAGCGCTCCGAGAACACTTCCGACTTGTCCATGACCAGCCGTTGGTAGCGCATGTAGGCGAGCAAGTTGGCATCGGTGGGATTCATGACTGCGACGCGCTTCAGGTCTTCGAGCTTCTTCTGCATGGCCTCGAAGGCGGTCAATTCCGGCGGGCGGCTCTGCGAAAGCGGCGAACGCCGGGGAGGAACTGCCGCGGGAGGCGGATCGCGGTACCAGAACCAGCCTTCGCGATTGCGCAGCCAGTAGGTTGCGCTGGTCTCCGGTTCTATCTCGGTGCCTATGGAAACGGACGAGGCAATGCCGTCTTCAGCGGACAGCGTGGTGCCGGGCAGGGCGGCAATGGACAGCGCGGCAATCGCGAGCAGCAGTCGCATGTCGATCACCGCTTGTCCGGGAAGCGACCGTCCCGGCAGTAGCTCACCTGATAGACCAGTTCCTTGTCGCTGCGCTGGGTCTTCTCCAGTACGTCCTTCTGGCGTGTCTTGACTTTCAGACGGCTGCAGCCCGGCTGGGGCAGGGGGTGCAGAGCCTGCACGTCGATCTCGATCGGGCTGCGGGCATCGAACTTTTGGCGCAAGTAGGTGGCCGATTCGCCGACCAGCACGCCATGCGCCGCACCCTGATCGATCGCCCGCAGTAGCAGTGGCTTGATCTCGGTGACCTCAGTGCGCGTAAGGGGTTGTGCGGATGCGCCCTTCGCGAGTGCGAGGCAGGTGAGCACACTTGTAAGAATGGACTTGGATGGGTTCATGGGCCGAAGTAGCTGTTGACCTTCTGTTGAGCACGGGAGCGCATGGCGCCCGCATCGGGGAGTGTCGGCGCGATCTCGGCGTAGAACTCCGAGAGGTTCATCCGCGAGAAATCGAGCGATTGCAGTTGGGTGACGGTGAAGCCGCCGCAATCAGGGTTCTGCGGGCCACCCCAGCCCCGGCCGAGCTGGCCGCGGCCTTGCTCGTTCAGGATGCGCGCGAGCCGCGAGTTGAAGCAGCAGTAGGACTCGGTGGTCTCGACGCAGAGGCGGATAATTGGCAGGCGCGAGGAGCAGTAGCTCCCGATGCCGTGGCAGAGCCGGTTGTCCCGCTTCATGGCGAGGATCTGCTCGGCCTGCTCGCAGTCGAGAATCCCGGACAACTGGATCGCCAGTATGGCGATGGTCCAGGGGCCAGGCACCAGCGTCTCGATGAAGGAGGCGACCGACAGATCGCCGGCGAGCAATCCGGCCAAGGCAGACGATCCGCCGCCAGCGCCGAAAAGGGCCTCGAATCCGGCGATCACCATGTCCGGCGCATCGGAGGTGAACAGGGCATCGTAGGTGTAGCTCGATCCCACTGCACCCCAGACCTGTCCGCCAGCCCCGAGAATCAGATTCAGGTTGGAGAAGAGCGAGCTGCTCGATCCCGCGCCCTTGCAGCAGTTCACGAGGCCGAAGAGTTTTTTCCGGCAGCGGTTGTCGTAGCCGTTGAACACCACGAGGCTGTTCGGATCGACGTATTTGCCGGCCTCGCGCTGCACTTCCATCGCGGTCACCATACGGGCGAAGTCCGTATCCGGCGTGCTGCCCGTGTCGAAGCAGCGTCCGTCGATGCAGAACTGCTGGCCGCCGCAGTTGGTGATGGTCGAGGTGGATCCGCTCGATACCCTGCATTGCCACGTCTGCTCGTAGAGCATGCAGGCGCCCTGCGGGTTTGTATCCACGCAACTGGAGCCCACCTGGCTGCAGCCGCGGTTGCGCAGGGGCTGGCAGTCATCCGTCATGGTTTGCGACACGCAGCTGTATTGCGCCCGATATCGCCAGCAGTCCCGGTACACCGGGTAGCCGCCGATATTGCGGGTGGCGGGACCCTCGACGCAGATCTCCGAGTTCTTCTGGCAGTCTGCGGCGCTGACCGGCGATGCCGCCGAGAGCAGGACGAGGAACAGCACAGCCAAGACGCGTGTCATCATTGCGAGCGCGCCTCCAGCGCTGCGCACTGGTTGTCCCAGGTGTCGGTGAAGCTCACCGTGGTCGGCATGGCGAAGGTACTCGCGCCATAGAAGCTCGTGCCTTGGCAGGGGTTGTAGAACCACGCACCGATCGAGCAGTTCGCGCCCGAGCATGACTGGCTGTAGTAGGTCTGGTAGCAGAAGAAGCCGTCGATCTGCGACGGCCCCGGTGTCATGCCGATCTCGGTGTTCAGCGTGCCGGGCACGTACTGCGATCCCAGTTCCATGTAGATGCCGCCCGTTGACTTGGCGATCGTGAACGCGTGCATCAGGTAGTTGTTGGTCCCGCAGGTGAAGTCGTAGGCGAGGTAGTCAATGCAGGCCGGGCAGGGGTCCGCGGTAACGCGCGTGAGGAACTGACCAGGCGAGCAGCCGGGCGTCTGGATGGGCGTGACGATCAGGACCTTGTCGCAGCTCGTGCTTTCCATGGTCCGGTACTGATGGCAGGTCAGCGTCTCGAAGATGTCCGGGCTTGTGACGGTTTGCACGGTGCAGCCGCTGTAGGTGCCTGCGAGATTGCCCGCAATCGCCTGCGGGTCGGCGGTGATGGTCCTGGCGCGCGTGAGCAGCGGGTCGCTTGCGGTGATGCTGTAGTTGGGGCGCCGCGACGGATTCGTCTGAGAAAAATCGACCGCGTTGCAGCCTTGGTCGGCAAATGCGCCCCCTGCGCCGGGTCCGCCGGCGCAGGCGCCGACTCGCGCTGAGGATTGCGTACCCAGTCCCGGACTGCCGAAGTAGGAGGTCTCCGGCGGCGTGGTCGTGTAGTTCGGTACCGTGGACTGCGCAGTATTGCCGCTGATCTGGCCACGCGCCGCGGCGTTGCCGCTTCGGCCCAGCGCGGCGCCCTGATTAAAGGCATCCGACAGCGACTGCGCTTGCGCGGGCAAGGTTCCGGCCGCGAGTGCCGTCAGGAGGATGAGCGCGATCCGGCGCTTCATGGCGATCCCCGCAACCGCTTCAGGATCGGTTCCGCGAGCAAGGCGGCTTCCGGGCGGCGGCGCAGAATCGCTTCCAGCGCGTAGTCGAGGCTGACATCGCCCGAGACGCTCACGAAACCGGTAGGGGTGGCGCAGCCGGAGCTGCAACTGCCCTGCGCGTCGGCTCCGGTCGCATCATTCAACGCGAGGACGAAGGTCGGCGCCTGACGCACGCCGAATCGCTTGAATGCCTCGGGATCGATGACCCAAGCTACCTGGCGCTCCCCGATGAGTTCGCCTACCAAGGCGATGGTCTGGCGCATCGACTGGGCCTTGAGGCCCCGCAGCACCAGCACCGCACCCGATCGAGCGGCCTGATCGGTCAAGAGCCGCAGGCTCGGCCGGGGCATCTCTAGCGTGATGAAGATTCGAAGCGGCGTAGTCGGCGATCCGGGCGCGGCGCTGGTGCCCTGCAGGCGAAGATTGTTTCGGGCAATCGCCTCGATATCGATGGCATCGCTTCGCGGGTTCACCCGCGGCGGCGGCGGAACCGGCTGCGAACCGAGTCGATCTGTGCCCGGAAAAGGGTGTGCCTTCAGCGCCCGGTCGATGTCCTGGGCACTCGGCCACTGCATCGGCGACTGCGGCGTCTGCGCCAGTGCCGCGCTGGGAGCGAGGCAGACGAGCGCGAAGGCCAGAATGCGGTCAATACGCGCTGGCACAGCAGTTCCTCTTGCGGAAAATCTGGTACGAAAAGTCTTCGCCGGAGACCGGGAACGACTTGCCGGCGCCCCAGATCATCGTCGTGCGCCCGTAGGGCTGGCAGCACTGGCCAGCGTCTTTCTGTGTGTTGGGGACGGGATAGACCATCTGCAGCTTGTAGTGGGTCTTGTCCATGATCGGCTGCATGTAATAGCCGCACATGCCCGCCGGACCTGCGCCGTCGAAGGTGGCGAGCTGCCGGTGCATCTTCGCGGTCATGCGCTGGGTGAGCAGGGCGGAAGCCTGTACGCCGCCGATGTGGGCGGCAACGTGTCCGGTCATTGGATAGATCGAGCCTTGGCATCCCGCGCACCAGAAGAGGCTCGCGATCCCGAGTCCTGCGGTGGAAGCCACACAATCGGCGGCACAAGCTGCTTTGGCCGGCGCGTTGGCGAAGAGCACGGCTTCTGGATTAAGGATCGCGGTCAGCTCATCGTCAGCCCACAGGGGATCGACTTCGGTCAGATAGACGAGATCGAGGGAACCCTTCTCAAGGCAGGGAAAGTCGAGCAGCACTTCGAGCCAGTAGAGGATCGGGTTGGTGTACCAGTGAACTTGGTAGAAGCTGTTGCGCGTCTGGCTGTCGTGGCCCACTTGCGCGCCGCGTGGTACCTCAATTCCGGGATCGATGGCGATGCCGCCCAAGCCCACCATGCAAAAGGGCGTGCGGGTCACATCGACCAGGCGCACCGGTTCCCAGAACCCGATCGATACGCCGATCCGGGGCGGATTGCTGCAGAAGCAGATCGGATTGGATGGATTGCCGATGTCATCCTGGCCGTCGCTGACCAGCGACGCCGATCCGATCGTGAGGGGAAACACGCAGCTCCAGCAGATGTCCGTGATCGGGTTCATGAAGCGACCGTGACAGGTCGGACCGGCGGATGCTGGCGTAGCGATCCAGAGGCTCACGGTCAGGATGAGGAAAACGACAAGACGGCTACAGGAGTTCATCGATGCGTAACCTCCTGTATTCTTGCGAAACGAGTGCTGGCACGTGACGGATGCCGAGCTTCTCGGCAAGGCTTCCCTGCTGGTCGAAGAACACCGGTTGCTTCCACCGGCGCATCAAATCGAGGTATGAACCGCCGGTCAGAATTACCTTCAGCCGCCCGCCGCGCTCGTCGAGGAAGCGCTTGGCGCGCCCGACCTGCGCTGGATCACGCGCATCGATGAAGAGCAGTTGCTTCGACAGCGACACCGTGTCGAGCGGATTGACTCTTGTGCCGGGGGCGACGATCAAGCGGCCATCGGCATCCGTGATCGCGTAGGGCACGACGATGCTGGGGTCGTAATAGAAGCTGCGCGCCCTGGTGGCTTTGGTGATGGCTGTGACGGGCGCGGGTTGCTCGATGCCGCGCCTCACTCGTGCTTGCGTGTCCCGCTGCATCTTCGCGAGCGCGCCCGAGGTCTCGGCCTCGCGTAGCTTCGCAAGGATCACGTCGAGGAGACTAGGCTCCGCGATCGGGTACACGGGGCCGATCCGCCCAAGGTCCTGTGCGGCTGCACAAACGGACCACAGCATCGCAGTCAACGCGAGAAACCGGCGAACTTGACCGTGGACCTTGTCGCGAGGCTCAGAACAGCGCATAAGCCCTCCCGATGATCTGGTCCTCGGCAACCCAGCCCGTCAACGCATAACGCGAGTCGAGACTGTCCGGGTGCGGCGCATGAACGTAATATCGGCCCGGCGGCAGAATTCCGACAGGGCCGGGTTCAAGCGGCAGGCCCTTGCGGCTCACTGTTTTGACGGTACCCACTGCAATGCCGTTGACGTAGTAGTCCCGGTCCATACGCGTGACGCTGTCGCCGGTCATGCCGGCGACGATCTTCACGAAGGTGACGCCGGCCGGGTAGGGGCCGCCACCCGGCCAGCGGAAGGCCACGTACTGGCCGCGCTGCGGAAGCTCACCTTTGTGGATGAGGAACAGGCGGTCGGGCAGACTGGGCGAAGCGTTGAGGCCGAAGCCGAAGTTCGCCTGGAACAGCGCAGCCACGATGAGGAAGACGAGGTAGGTAATCCCCCAACGGCGGGCATGCTGGGAAAGCTGCTCGCGAAACACTGTCGGCACGAAGCGATCAATGAAGGGACGATGGACGAAGAGAAGTCGCATCGCGTCCTACAAGCCGAGGCGCCGGCGCACTTCCGGCGTGAGATCGGGAAGCTGCGGTGCGGGTCCTACGACCGCGCCGCGGGCCAGAATCAGGCAACGGCATTCTTCCGGCAGCGACTCGATCAGACGGGTCACTTCCAACCCGAAGGCAGCGGCATGCTTCAGCGCCTGGGCACGGTCCTCGTTGGATGCATCGCGTTTCACGAGTACGGTGGCGACCTGGGTTTCCTTCAGCCGGTACAGTTCGCCCACGTCGAGCACGGCGAGTGCTGGGCTGGTTGCCGGCGCGAACCAGTGCGCGTAGGCGCCTACGATGCACGCGCTCAACAGCAGGTTCACGGCGAGGAGCAGCGAGAAAGTCCGTACGTTCATGCTAGCCCCCGGTCGCGCAGTACGGCATCGATGGCCTGCGAAACGTCCATTCCCCCGGCGCGCTTCTCGTTGATGGCGTTGAAGTCCTCAGCGCGGCTCGAAAAGAGCAGCAGGCTGTACGGATCGACGATGAGTCGGCCGATGCCGTTGCCGACAGGAGAGTGGATGAAAATCTCCGAGTAGGCGCCATGCTCGGTGCGCAGCGACTGCAACAGGCGCTTCATCGCGTCATCCATCGTCAGTTGCCCGAGCTTGTCCATCATTTCGATGGATTCGGTCTTCTGGCGCAGCAGGAACATCCAGTCGGAATTGTCGAGCGCGGCCTTGGCGGCCGGGTTGCGGTAGTAGTCGTCCACGCCCTGGGTGGCCGACATGAACGCCCCCTTGTACTTGCGGGCACGGCGGTAGCCTGCCTCGATGAACTCGGCAGTTGCGCCGCCCGAGAGCAGGTCCCAGGCCTCGTCGATGATGACGATCTTCTTGCGGTCTCGACTGAAGTACATCTCGCGGGTGATGCGGTACATGACGATCAGCAGCACCACGGTTTGCAGATCCTTCTTCGCTTTCAATTCCTCCAGTTCGAGCACGATGAAGTCGGAGCCGAAATCGATGGTAGCGTCCGATTCGAAATACTTGCCGTAGGCGCCGTCTCGCGTATAGGGGTGCAGCATCGCCGCGAGGTCCTTCAGGCGGCGGTCTTCGTCGCGGCTTTCCTCGTCGAGCCGTCCGGTGGCGAGCAGATCGTGCACGTCGGAGACGCGCATCGCATTGCCCTTGGCCTTCCAGGTTTTCTTGATCGCCGCACCGAGCGTCGAGTACTGAAAGCCGTCGAGCGGCTCGCGCGGGGAGACCATCTGGGCGAGCAGCGGCTGCAGGAGTTCCATGTCTTCGTCGATGTCCTGCACGAAGGTGAACGGATTCAGAGACAGCGCTGCGTTTTCGGTGAACTCGATGAAGCTGCCGCCGAAATTGCGGCAGGCCTTTTCGTAGGAGCGGCCGACGTCGATGATCCAGACGCGTGCGCCCGTGCCGAGGTAGGCGGCGGCGATTTCATTGAGCAGGAGCGACTTACCCGAGCCCGAAGTACCGGCGATCGCCACGTTGTAGTTACCGGCCGGGTTGTCGTACACATCGAGCTGCATGATCTGCCCGCGACGACCGCCGAAGACGAGCACCGGCGTTCCGGTGCCCTGCCACTCGGCGACCAGTGGCGCCAGGTGCACCGCGTTCGAGGAAGTTTTTGTGGACACGCGCTTCATGCGCTTGAGATCGGCGTGAAAAGGCGGCGAGAGTGTCATCGGTAACGAGCCGATCAGCGCCTGAGTCATCATCATGGTGTCGTTGGTGAGTTCGAACCCGCGTGCGCGGAAGATCGAACGCGCGGCCTGTTCGGCGCGGGTGATGTCCTCGACGGGCGCGAAAAGCGCGACTTGATGGACGAGATCGACCAGCTGCTGGCCGTCGTCCATGGCTTTCAGAACGATGTCCCAGTCGGCCTTGCGTTCCTGCAGGTCGGGCAGAAAGCGCGCCATGTAGCTCGTCGCATTCGTGGTCGCCCGCGCGGCCTTGAGGAAGGCCCAGTTGCGCGTCGCTTCCGGGTCGAGGACATGTACCCCAAGCGTAAGGAGAAACGGGCAGGGGTATTGCAGCGTAGCCTGGTACAAGTCGCCAATCAGGCTTCCCATGTTCCAGAGCGCGAACCGCGGCGGATAGGAGCGTACCGACAGCAGCCGCAGTTCGCTGGTTCGCGTATCAGCGGGATTGGCCAGATCGATACCGGTCTGTCGAATCCGCATGCGGGTCGCACGGTCGACCACCTGGTCGCGAAGCTCGCGGCCTTCGTCGTAAGTGAGGGGGATACCGTCACCGCTCTGGCGGTGTGGGTCAACGAGCGCGGACACCCAGTTGACGAGATCGGCTGCCGTCCATGCGCGCGACGGAAATCCCGCTGCATGCAGAGTAGCGCGCAGGCTGTCGCGCAGTAGCAGCAGGTCGTCGAGGCGCGCGAGATCCTCGGGATTGCCGGGAACCGAAATGCTCACCACCAGACGGAACTCGCGGAAGAGGTAGCTTTGCGCGGGCAAGAGCGAGGCTCGGCTGCCGGCGAGGTAGTGCTGGACGCGGCGCCTCGCCATGGTGCGATGGATGTTGGCGTGGCGGCCGGCGCGGCCGAGCTGCGCGAATTCGGGAACCGCCTCATCCGACAACCGCAGGCCTGCGTAGCGCGCGAGTGGTCCCCGGATCGACGGGCTGGCGAAGAGGTGGAACTGGATCCCGGTCCCCGGCGGCGATGCGGCATAAAGCGCGGTTAGCACACGCGCCATTTCCTCGTCCGCGCCGGACTGCGGGCGAACTTCCAGGCAGAAGCCGAGTGAATCGCGGTTGACGAACACGTGGCGGTCTTCGAGGTAGGCGCGATATGGCAGCCATTCCGAGAACGCTGCGGCGTCTTCTGCATTGAAGGTCGCAGGATCGGTCTGGCTGTGCAGCAGGTCCGTGGGCTTGGCGCTGGCCAATGCGGATTCGATGTCGGCGATCAGGGTGCGAAGCACGGTTCAGGGCTCCTGGGGCATTGCGTCAGACCCTGACGTGAATCCGCCTGGGGATAGCGGGAAGCGCGTAGGCGCCTGCGGTGCCTCGACAGGGGCTTTCGTGGCCGGCTCCGGGGCGGCCGACGTCGCAGGGGGCGTCGGAGGCGCCACGCCATCGATGCGGGAGCGCGGGGCCGGCCGTACGTGCTCGATCAGCCAGCGGCCAGTGTCGACGACCATGTGGACGAGGGATTCCTCGTGGAGGTCGCCATCGGCATCCTCCCAGGGTGCGATCCACAGGCGCAGTAGGCGCGGCGTGGACCGAATCGAGCCGCTGGCGGCGCCCGAGGAGGCTCCGGGCGCGATGGAGGATGCACCGTAGATCGCCGGCGTGGCAGGCGCGGGCGCCTTCTCGACGGGCTTAGCCGGCTTCGGCGTGCCTTGCTTCGAATTGGCGTAGACACCGGATACGGACGTGCACATCGCGCCTTCGGGTGCCTTGCACGCGTAGCCATCCGCGCCCCCGACGCCGGACAGGGTGGAGGCGCAGCCCGAGAGCGTCAGAACGGCGAGGAGCGGCGGGGCGATAGCCGCGCGAATCGTCACGACTGCAGTCATCGACCGGCGCCCTTCGCAGAGACGGGACCTTCGGCACTTGCGGTCGAACGCGCGAGCCAGGCCTCGATCTGCGCGCTGCTGGCGGCGCCCGGCAGCACGCGCCCATCGCCGGCTACCAGCGTCGGCGTGCCCGACACACCTAGACGGTCACCGAGCGCGACATTGCGATCAACGGGATGCGGGCAATCCTTGGCCGAGACTTTCTCGTCACGCCACATCAACGCATGCCAGGCCGCGATGCGGTCTTTCGAGCACCAGACGGCGATTGCCTTGCTTCGCGCTTCCGGATGCAGCGATGCGATCGGCATCAGGAAAGTGTAGATCGTGACATCGGTGAGACCCTTGATCTCCGCTTCCAGCCGGCGGCAATAGGGGCAGTCCGGATCGCTGAAGATCGCGAGCGTGCGCGCGCCCGTGCCGCGCACCTCCTTCAGCGCATCGGCGAGCGGCAGAGCGGCGAAGTCGATGCGTGCGAGCGAATCCTTGCGCTCCGCCGTGATGTCGCGTTGCGCCTTCATGTCGTAGAAGTGCCCGAACAGGAAGTACTGGCCGGTCTCGTCCACGTAGGCGAGATTCGCGCCCATGACCACCTCGAAGACGCCCGGCCACGGCGTCGTGTTGACCTCTCCGAATCGGGTCGAGGGATAGAGGCTCTTCAGACGATCGGCGATCGAGGAGGGCGCCGCCGCGCGCTCCTGCGCAACTGAAGGAAGGGCGAAGGTCGCGCCGAGCAGGCAAAGGCAGAGCGCATAGCGAAGCTTACTGATCGTCATCGGTGTTTCTCCTCATCTGTTGTGTGCGTTCGGTGAGTTGCGGAAACTCCTCGCGATCCTGGGATGCTGCATCGAGGGAGCCCTGCAATGAAATGCCCTGCGTGATCACCACATCGACCGTGCGTCCGGCATCCACTTCGATTACCGGGAAAACCTTCTCGGCGAGGGTGATGTAGTACTGGGCGAGACGGTCGAGCGCGCGACCGACACCGGTGCCGAACCCGGCTTCGAATTGCTTGCTCGGATCGACTGCCGTGGTCGCACCGAGCGGTGAGACGGAAAGCGTGGTTGAACTTTGTTGAAAGGCGTGGCCGATGCCGCTCGCCACGCCTGCGAGCAGTGCGTTCGCTAGGAGTTGTCCCTGTTTCGACACTAGCCGTCCGCGCATTCCAGCCTTGCCGTCTTCTCCCGCGACATAGCCCTTGACTGGAACATCGATGGCGGTGCCGTCACGCGTGACGCAGGAGAGCGACTCGGTGCGAATGTAGGCACGCTCCGAACTCATATCACCGTACCCTGCGCCGACCACGAAGCATTCCTTGATCTTCGAGCGGAAGTGGTTGGGCAAGACAGCGTTGTCGACGAGGCGCAGCAGCACGGGCTGCGGATTGCGCTGAGACTGCCCGCCGGTGGGCGCATCCAGTCCCCCCAGGAGGATCGCCCGGGTGAAGGCGCCGCTCGGGATGTAGCGTCGGGAGTCGCGAGGCGAGGTGCTGGATCCCTTCGATGCCTCTGCCGGGATCTTTCCGGCCTTTGTGACGCTGGCGTCGGCGATCGAAACTGTGAGGATTCCCGCACCGCCACTTTGCACCACGGGGCCGACTACGGGACCGGCGGGCGAGGTAAAGGGCGGAACGGCGCCAGTGCGTGTAGTCGATGGGGACGGCGGAGGCGGGGGCAGGCGCAACGGCAAGCTCTCAGCCGGCTCCGCGCCGGGGCGATCCGGTCCGAAGTTCGGGCGGGTGGCCGGTGCTGCAACTGGCGGTGGAGGCAGAGCAGTGAGGCCGCCGGATTCTAGCTTTTTCAGCCGCTCCAGCATCTCCTTGTTCTGTCCTTCCAGCTCGTTGTTCCGCTGCGACAACTCGCGTGAGCGTTGCTCGATGCCCTTCAACTGGGCATCGGCTTGGCCGCGCCATGCATCCTTGGGATCGACCTGACCACCGGGAGCGAGAATGTTGGTTGATTTGGGCTTCACCGGACGCTCGTTCGGGTCGCGAGAGCCCGTCAGCGACACGGAAAGCAGCGCCGCGCCGGCGATCAACCCGGCGATGCCGGCGAGCAGCAGGTACTGGCGACGTTTCACCGCGGACGCGGATACGGGTGTAGTGTCAGTCATTGGCGCGCCGCTCCCGGATCACGAATAGATTGGTTGCCTCGCCCGGACGCAGGCTCGCGTGCTCCAGGCTCACCGCCATGACACCGGGCTTGTACAGGTCTCGCTCGACGAAGTTCACGTCGTTCTTTCCGATGTTGGCGATCTGGTACTTCTCGCCGACGATGCCTGTGCCGCGCCATTCGCGCTGCAACGTGAGGCGCACGCCCGGCCACAGCGCGAGCTGAAGAGCTTGTTCGCGCACTTCCATGTCCTCGGGCAGCCCGTCGCTCGCCATCACGAGCAACAGATTCTTCAGCGTGCGCACATGGAATCCGCTTTTTTCGGCGCGGGTAGTGCCGAGCGGATCGCGTCCTTCACGGATCACGATGGTGTCGCTCGGCGTATCGACTGGCTGCAGGAGCAGGGCGACCGTGCTGCGTTCGGAGGACACGAACAGATTGATGGGCTTGTTGCTCTCCGGCGAGGCAGGCCGAATGAAGATGTATCCTTTCTCCTCGTCCTTCTCCAGCGCAAACTCGCCGGCATTGCCGGTCACCTTGCGGATGCGACTGCGCTCGAAGCTGATACGCGTCACCTCCTTCTGCGAGATTTTTCCGAGCACGGTCTCCCCGTCCTTTGCGTCCAGAATCTGGAGCGCGGAGGCCGGGTTACTGAGCAGCAGCGGGAGAAGGACGAGGCTGATTTTCAAGGGGGTCATTTGGATTGGTCTCACGAAATGCCTTGAGGAACACACGACCGCCCGCGTACTGAAGCTCGATGGCATAACCCTTCGAGACTTCGGACACGCGTCGGTCGCTGATGAATGTGGTGAGCTGCCCGCGCACGCCGACTCGCAGATTGCGCTCATCGACGGAGAGGTCCTGCGCGCTGAACACCGTGGAGGCGCCGTCGCGCTTCAGGCGTTCCGCGGCGGCCATCAATGCGGTGCGCAGTTCGCCGTAGGAGCCCGGGGCCGCGTATTGCATCAACACCTTTGACTGGTGATCAACGCTTTGCGGCGTCACGTTGAGCGTCAGCTGCATGAGGAAGTACCCCATCTGTTCGAGGTACTCGCTGCTCACGCGCTCTGACTCCACCCAGAAGGTCTTGTTGATGGTGGGTGGCACCACCACCACGCGTTCATGTCCGGCCAACCGCACCGCGAACATCGCGAGGATCAGGTTCACGAGCATCGAACCCACCAGCAGGACGACGAGAAACGTCGTCGCTCGGCGCGCGCTGGCAAGGTCCTCGCGCATCCAGGCGAGCTTCATCCGACCAGTTCCCGTAGATGGGATGGAGGCGTTCGCTTGAGACCCGTGACGGCAGCCGGCACATGCCAATACAACAGGTGCAGCGCGAAGGCCGGGTGCTTACCCGCCTTCGCGCGGCCGTAGGCCGAGGCGAGCAGCACGCCCATCGCACAGCCGCTCAGAAAGAATCCGGAGATCATGCCGGCGAGCGCGGCGGCGAGCACGAGCAGCGCCACGTCGATATCCCACCAGAACATGCGCGGCGGATCGTTCAGCCGTCGCGGAATCTCAAGCGAAACGTCGGTCATCGTCGCGTCGCGATCAGATGACAGCCGTCATGATGCTGTCGATGATCGTCGGCACGTACACCATGAAGAGGGCGAACACGACGCCCGCCAGCGCCGGAATCGGCGAGGAGCGGGCGATGCCGATGCCGGCGCCCAGGATGAACGCGGCGATCGCGATCGATTTCCCGAGAAAACCAGTCGCCCAGTTGAGAAGCGTGGTGTACATCGTCTGGAACTCGGTGCCGGTGGTGCCGGCGAGGGCGGAACCGGCGGCGAGTGTCAGGACGAACGCGAGTGTGGTGCCAAGGACTGCGTGACTGCGGGACTTGCTCATGGCGTGGATCTCCAGTGATTGAGAGGAAGAGAGGCGAAGGGACTGCGCGGGACAGGAGTTGGGGGCATCGGCGTCCCGCTCTAACGGGCCAGTGACCCGGCGGCAGGGGCGACGGTGAGGTAGCGACGCACCTTTTCGACGTAGTTGCGGCGTAGGGCGGGGCTCGCGGCGTTGTACGCACCGATGGCTTCCCAGGTGTAGCCAAGGCGCGAGACATTGCCCGCCAGAATCCATGCGCCGACATGTATGTTGGTACAGGGCTCGTAGAGGTCGCGCTCGCCGATGCCGTGGGAGGCCAGTGTCGGCAGCCACGCGGAATTGATCTGCATGAGACCGATGTCGCGCGAGCCATTGGTGTTGCGGCCGATGGCTTGCGGATTCAGGCCGGATTCGGTACGAGCGATTGCGTAAAGAAGGGCGCTGCTGAGCTGATAGCGGCTTGCCGCATCTTCCCAGCAGGCCTGTGCAGGAAGCGCTGCGCACAGTGCGAGGGCGAAGCCCAATCGCATCGACGCCGTTTTGTTCAGCTGTCCTGGCATGCAGTTCTCCCGATTTCATCTCGGCGCGCATTGATGCGATCACGCGCATTGGTCGAGATGGATCGTAATCAGGGAGAACCCCTGCGTTCGCTCGAATCGGAGCCTCGATGAGGCCACGAATCGGCACGCAATCGATCAGAACTTCGTGCGAAACGCAGCGTGCACGCAGTGGTCTTCACCCGCGAGAACACGAACGCGATGAACGTCAAGGCCGAATCGGAGCTTCGTTGAGGCCACGATTCCGCCGAAGCGCCTGTTTGAGGGCGGCAATATTCGGCGGATGAAGATTGCAGCGAAGATCGGGCACCGTGTCGGCGCCGAACCCGGATGCGCGCCTCCATCCGGAACCAACGTTCAGGGCATTGGTTTTCCCGTACTGATCGAGCGAACGGGCACAAGAGCGCTTGTCGATCTGCTGCGCATCAAGCTGGGTTTCCCCAAGGAAGTGTTCGAGCGCGCCGTAAGCCCGGTCATCGAAGGCTATGCGGGTGTCGTGCAATTGCGGCCCGCGCTGGATTCGGACCTCCATTCGCGGCCGGGTGGTCTTTTCATACGCGGCCTTGAGCTGGGCAGTCGCGCACTCGACTACCGGCGGGGTCAGATCCTGCCGCGCGGCGCGGCGCCTGAAGTGATCGGAGCGCACGCACATCGGTGGAGCTACGCGGTGCTGGTCGCCGCGGTGCTGAACGGCATTCGCGGCAACGTACCAGACGTTCTTGACGTGAATGCCATGCACCTATTCGAGCGCGCTGTCCCGGCGCCGGTCCGGGAATGGCTGGGTGAGGACCCCGCGCTTATACGCGAGCTTGTGGCATTCCTGTCGGGGGACGAATCGGCATCGGCCGGAGCGATTGGCGAACTGGTGCGGCGGGCGGCCGGGCAATCGCCAACCTTCGAGGCGCTTTCGCATGGGGGGAGCGCTCAACCGTCAGCGGCGAAACACTCGGACGTGGGGCAGCCACCGGAGCCGGCGATCCCGGTCCATCCGGCGGTACCGACCGCGGAAGCGGAGTTTCTTGAGTCTGTTGAGGACGCGCCTGACCAATTGAGCGAGCAGTCTCTGGAAGCGGAATCAGGTTTGGCACCAGCGCAGGGATTGGCTGGCCGCTTCATGAGTTGGCTGCGACAGGGGTTGGCCGACCGCAGCATCCGGGCCAACCAGTCGGGTGCATTTATACATTTCGTCACCGAAGGGATGCTGCTCGTGTCCCCGCGCATCTTCCGGGAGTTCGCCCGTCAGTTCCCCGGGGCATCCGATGGTGATCAGACGGACGTGTCCGGCGACACCGATATTGGCAAGCCGATCCAGCGCCAGCTTCTGCGCGCTGGCTGGCACGTGCGCGCCGACAAGGGCGTCAACATCCTGACCTACCAGGTGATGCGCGGAGATCGCGTTGTGTCGCAGCTGTCAGGAATCGTGATTTGCGAGCCGGCGCGCTTCGTGGACATGGTTCTTCCGGTCAATCCATTGCTGGTGCGCTCAACCGAGCCAAGCGAAGGGGCGTCGACGCATGGCTTATCCGCTTGAAGCGCTGCTGCGGCCGGCGTACGAATTGCGCGCATCCGCGGTGTCGGGGTTGGCTGGCGCCGTGGTGGTCTGGACACCTTCGACTTTCCTGTTGACGCAGGAACTGGCGTGGGGACTGGCCGGGGCGTTTGCATGCCACGCTTTCTGGCGCGGCCTCTCCGGTTTGAAAATCGTTCGTTACCGCGCGAACCTGCGCCGGCAGCGCCGCTATGTGGTCGCCTCCGAGGAGATTCCATGGTCGGAGAAGCATCTGTTTCTGGGCAGGGGGTTCCATTGGGATCAGCGCCACACGCAGCGGCTGCATGAGGCCAGGCTTCCGGAGAAGCGGGACATGCTCGAACCCGGATGGTTCGAGCGGATCTCCGAATTACTGAGTCGCCGGTCGGAAGGTGACCTGGCGGTTGGTGGTGATCCGGCCATCCACGGCGTCGAGCCCGCCGAATCCGACATCTGGATGGATATCGGCGACCGTGTCGGTCATACACTCGTGCTGGGCACGACCCGTGTCGGCAAGACCCGGCTTGCCGAGGTACTGCTGACGCAGGACATACGCCGCGGCGAAGTGGTGATCGTGTTCGACCCCAAGGGCGACATCGACCTGCTGCGCCGCGTGTATGCCGAGGCGAAGCGGGCAGGGCGGCAGAGCGAGTTCTTCATGTTCCACTTGGGACATCCCGAGTTGTCAGCACGCTATAACCCGGTGGGCAGCTTCTCGCGCATCACCGAGGTGGCGACGCGCATCGCCGGCCAGCTTCCGTCTGAGGGCCAGTCGGCCGCGTTCAAGGAGTTTGTGTGGCGTTTTGTGAATGTCATGGCCCGCGCGCTGGTGGCGCTTGGCCGCAAACCCGACTACGAGCAGATCAACCGCTACGCCTCGAACGTCGAGCCGCTCCTGATCGACTACTTCGAGCATTGGCTGGATCGGGAGTCCGCGGCTACCGGCTGGCGGGAAGATGTCGAATCGATGGCCATCGACAAGAAAAGCCTCGACAAGGGGCTGCAGACGCGCGGTTTTCGTGCTGTGACGCTCGTCGAATACGCACGGCGCAAGAAGCTCTACGACCCGATCGCGCATGCGCTTGCCTCGACGCTCAACTACGAAAAGAGCTACTTCGACAAGCTGGTCGCGTCCCTCCTGCCCCTCATGGAGAAGCTCACCACGGGACGGACGGCATCATTGCTTTCGCCGGACCTGGACGATCCAGCGGACTGGCGTCCGGTGTTCGATTGGGCGTCGGTGATTAACCTGGGTGGGATCGTCTATATCGGACTGGATTCCCTATCCGACTACGAGGTGGCTTCGGCGGTGGGCAATTCGATGTTCGCCGATCTCACCAGCGTAGCTGGGAGCCTCTACAAGTTTGGCGTCGGTCGCGGGTTGCCGGGCGAGACGGCGCCTCGCCGAATCGCGATACATGCCGACGAGTTCAACGAGCTGATCGGTGATGAATTCATCCCTCTGCTGAACAAGGCCGGTGGTGCGGGGTTCCAGGTAACGGCGTACACGCAGACCTGGTCGGACGTGGAGGCGCGCATCGGGTCGCAGGCGAAGGCCGGGCAGATTGCCGGCAACTTCAACACGCTGATCATGTTGCGCGTAAAGGAGGTCGCGACGGCCGAGCTGATGACCAGCCAGCTCCCGGAAGTGCGCGTGGTATCGACCATCGTTTCGTCGTCGGTTTCTGATACCAACGACCCTGGCGATTTCGCGGACTTCGCCAGCCGCAACGAGGATCGGATCACCACCGAGGGCGCGCAGATGCTCTCGCCCAGCGATCTGGTCCAGTTGCCGAAGGGGCAGGCCTTTGCGCTGATTCATGGCGGTCAGCTTCACAAGATCAGGATGCCGCTGCCGGATGCGAGCCACGATCCGATGATGCCGGCAAACCTCGAAGCGATCGGTGCCGAGATCCGGGCGCGAATGGATGGGCACTGGAATCGGCCGGACGACGTGCTGGTAAGGGAGGACGCGCATGGGGTCTAGGAATGCCTCGTTTCACGATGGTGTCGTAGCCGGCGCTCTGCTTGCGCCGCTCAAATTCCTGTTTGCCCTGTCCCTTGCCTCGTTCGGCATCCTGCTCGCGGCGTGGATCGTCGACTGGGTTTTCGTGTTCAAGGTCTGGCCAGATGGTGTGGCACGGCTGAAGAGCATTCTTGCTGCGGACCTCGGTCGTGGAATTGAACTCGCGGCCTGGCAGGGCGGGGTGCCTGGAACGGTCACCGGCACGGCAAACTTTCTGTACGGTCTGGTGTTTCGATTCACCGGGATTCACGACATGGGAATCCGCTTTGCAGAAGGCGCAGCACTCTCCATACCAGACACGATCGTGCGCAACTTTTATATCGCCAATCGCGAAGCCATCGAAGTGGCGATGATTGGTTCGCAGCTCCTCGGGGTTCGGCTGGCGACGCTGGCCATGACTGTGCCGCTTCTTTTGCTTGTGTACATCGTCGGCGCCATGGATGGGCTGACACAGCGCTCGATACGGCGGGCTTGTGGTGGTCGGGAATCAGGGAGTCTCTACCATCGCGCCAAACACCTTCAGGTCGCGCTGATCGTCGTGGCCGTCCTGGCGGGCCTGTTGTGGCCATTGGTGACGGACATCCGATGGATCGGCTTGCCACTGACCGCGGCCCTTGGAGTTCTTTCCCGACTGCAATGGGCGTATTACAAGAAGCATCTTTGAATACGATGCACCAGACGTGTCCCGGCGCTGCATTCAAGCAATGAATCCGGGTCGCTCACGAATCTGAGGCTTACGCGAAGCGCAGA
>LNFM01008362.1_pt1 | contig 28050 bp, 23 predicted proteins | sample 596031 | NCBI WGS metagenome assembly LNFM01 (sample SAMN04254537, study PRJNA301005) | activated carbon metagenome | isolation source: dual media filters at the Ann Arbor, Michigan drinking water treatment plant | place: USA: Ann Arbor
CATAGGCCTCGGCCACCTTGTGGTCCTCGTCGGAGGCCAGCGGGAAGGTCAGGTTGTACTTCTGGGCGAATTTCTCGATCGGCTTCATCGGGTCGGGGGAGACGCCGATCACGGTCAGGCCGATCCTGCCGAGGGCCGGCAGCGCCTCCTGCACCCCACAGGCCTGCTTGGTGCAGCCGGGGGTATCCGCCTTCGGGTAGAAATACAGCAGGAAGGGCTTGCCCTTCAGCGCATCCAGGCTGACCGAGCGGCCGGCGGAGGCGGGCATGGTGAAGTCCGGCGCGGGGGCACCTTCGGTCGCGATCGTCATGGCACAGGCTCCGGTCAGGGCGTCTCTGGGTCGCCGATATGGCGGATGAAGCTGGCGCGCACCTGTTGCGCGACCGCGCGCATCTGTGCGCGGTAGGCGGCTTGGTCAATCGCCTCGCCGGCCGGGATCGGGCTGGGCAGCAAGCGGCCGGTCGCGGCGACCAGGGCCAGCGCCACCGGCTCCGGCAAGGTTTCCTCCGGCCAGCGGCCGACCGTCAGGCGCAGATGCGCGGTGATGGCGCGCCACAGCCGGTCGGCCGCCACCAGCGCCGCCGCCTCCGCCTCCGGCAGCAGCCCCGCCTTGGCCAGCGCGGACAGCGCCAGGCGCGTGGTGGGGGACAGGATGGCGGGCAGGCGGTGGCCATGTGCCACCTGCAGCGCCTGGGAGATGAACTCCACCTCCACCAGCCCGCCCGGCCGGTGCTTCACATCCCACGGCCCATCCGCCGGCAGGTCGCGCAGCATGCGCGCCCGCATGGCGCAGGCATCGGCCAGCACCTGCGGGGCATCCGCCGCCCGGGTCTGTGCCTGGCGCAGCGCCGCATCCACCTTGCGCTTCAACGCCGGCGCGCCGGCCACGAAGCGGGCGCGGGTCAGCGCCATGCGTTCCCAGGTCCAGGCCGATTCCGCATGGTAAAGGGCAAAGGAGGACAGGGAGACAGCGACCGGACCCTTCGAGCCGGAGGGCCGCAGCCGCATATCCACCTCATACAGCCGCCCCTCCGCCCCCGGGGCCGTCAGGGCGCCGACCATCTGGTTGGCCAGCCGCGCGAAATACTGCGACGGCGCCAGGGATTTGCTGCCGCCCTTGCTCTCAGGCGCCTCGGCCGCATGGTCATAGACCAGGATCAGGTCGAGGTCCGACCCCGGCAGCATGTCCCGCCCGCCCAGCTTGCCGAGGGCGACCACCCCCAGCGCCCCGCCTGCCACCTTGCCATGGCGCTGCGCAAAATCCTGCGCGAGGCGCGGCAGCAGCGCGCCGATCGCCGCATCGGCCAGCGCGCTGCGGGCCAGGCCCGCCTCATCCGTATCCAGCCGGCCTTCCAGCGCGGCGGCGTCGATCTCGAACTTGCCCTCCGTCACCAGCCGCCGCGCGGCCTCCAGCGCTTCCTCCAGGAAGCGGGCATCCTTGACCAGGGCGGGCAGGGAGGCAGCGGGGTCGTTGCCCGGTGCCGCGTGGCCGGCCAGCAACCCGTCCAGCGCCGCGGCGTTGCGGGCGAAGTGGTCGGCCAGTTGCGGTGCCGCCCCAAGCACGAAGGCCAGCCGGTCGAGCAGCGCCGGGTTGCGCGCCAGAAGGGACAGCACCTGAACACCCGTGCTCATCCGCGCCAGCGCGGCATCCAGCCGCATCAGCGCGGCATCCGGCTGCGGCTGCTTCGCCAGCGCGGCCAGCAGGCTGGGCATCAGCGCGGTCAGCAATTCCCGCGCCCTTTCGCTGCGCGTGGCCCGCGCCCGGCCGTGGTGCCAGCCGCGCACGGTGGCGGCGACCGCCGAGGGGTTCTGGAAGCCCAGGCCGCGCAGCGTGGCGAGCGTCGCCGGGTCATCCTCCACCCCGGTGAAGACCAGGTCGCCCTGCACCCCATCGCTGGCCGAAAGATCGGGCGAGGTTTCGAACAGCCCGGCATAGCGCCGCTCCACCCGCGTCAGATGGCCGGTCAGGGCCGCGGCAAAGCCCTCCGGCGTGTCGAAGCCGAGGAAGGAGGCGATATTGGCCAGCCCGGCCGCATCCTCCGGCAGCCTGTGCGTCTGGCGGTCCGCCACCATCTGCAACCGATGTTCAACCTGGCGCAGGAAGCCATAGGCATCGGCGAGGTCCGCCGCGGCGCGACGCTCGATCTTGCCGGCCGCGGCGAGGGAGGCCAGCGCGCCCAGCGTGGTCGGGTCGCGCAGCGCGGGGTCGCGGCCGCCCCAGATCAATTGCAACACCTGCACGGTGAATTCGATCTCGCGGATGCCGCCGCGGCCCAACTTCACGTCATGGCCGGCGACCTGCACCTCGGCATTCGCGCCCTTGTGGCCCTTATGCGCGTGGATCTGCCGCTTGATGGAATGGATATCCGCGACGGCGGCGAAATCCAGGTGGCGGCGCCAGACGAAGGGCCGGATTTCGCGCAGGAAATGCTCGCCCAGGGCGCGGTCGCCGGCCACCGGCCGCGCCTTGATCATCGCCGCGCGTTCCCAGTTCTGGCCCATGCTTTCATAGTAGATGATCGCCGCGGGCAGGCTGACGGCGAGCGGTGTGGCCGCCGGGTCAGGCCGCAGGCGAAGATCGGTGCGGAAGCAGTAGCCATCCTCCGTCCGCTCATCCAGCAGCCGCACCAGGTCGCGGGCGAGGCGGACATAGATGGCGCCGGCGCGGTCGGCGTCGTAAGTTGCAACCTCAGGGTCATACAGCACCATGAGGTCGATATCCGAGGAGTAGTTGAGCTCCCGCCCGCCGAGCTTGCCCATGCCGAGCACGACCAGGCCGGACCCCTTGCAAGTGGCGCGCGGATCATGCCGCGCGGCGCCGCCCGCCAGCTTCAGGTCGCCGCGCGCCTGCGCCTCCCGCAGCAGATGGGCGCAGGCGTAGTCGGTGCAGGCATCGGCCAGGTCGGACAGCGCGCCGGTGACGCGATCCAGCGCCCAGACCCCCATGATGTCGGCCACCGCCGCGATCAGCGCCGCCTGGCGCTTGGCCTGGCGCAGCAGGCTGGCCACCCCCGGGCGGGTCGCGGCCGGGTCGGCGCGGCCCAGCGGGTCCAGCGCCAGGGCGAAGGCCGCATCCGGCCCGCGTTCCATCAGCCGCAGCAGCGTGGCCGATTCCCGCAGCGCCAGGTCGGCCAGATAGGGGCTGTGCCCGCCGAGTGCGGCCAGCAGTGCCGCACCCTCCGCCGTCGCGCCGAAGCTGCGCTCCGCGGCGCCCCGCTCGGCGAAGCGCGCGGCGAGCTGGCTGGCGCCCTCCGCATCATGTGGGCGTGGCAGGGCCAGTGCGGCGCGCGCCGGCGTGGCGGGCTTCGCGGATTCGGGCAGGCTGGGGGTCGATCGGGCATTCGGCATCAGGATGCAGCGTGGCGATGAGGCAAGCCGCCGGTCAAGTGGCGCGGCAGGCGCATCGCGCCCTGCGCCTGGCCAGCGCCCTGGCCGTGCTGCTGCTGTTGGCCACCGGCGCGGCCGCCTTTCGCCTCTCCCAGGGGCCGATCGACCTGCCCTTCCTGGCCAGCACGATCGCCGAGCAGGTGAACGCGCCCGGCGCGGATGGCACCCCGCCCGAGGCCCGGATCGAGATCGGCCGTGCCAGCATCGGCTGGCAGGGCTGGCGCGAGGGGCATCTCTCGCCCGTTGAACTTCGCCTGTCCGGCGTCCGCATGGTGGAGCCGGGGGGCGGGGTGAGGGTGGAATTGCCGGATGCCGCCGTCAGCCTCTCCCTGCCCTGGCTGCTGCGGGGCGAATTGGCGCCGAGCCGGCTGGAACTGCACCGGCCCATGCTGACCCTGCGGCGCGATGCGGCGGGCGACGTGTCCCTGCTGCTGGGCGAGGCCGCCGGCGCCGAGGCTGCTGGCGGCGCGGAGGCCGGGCTGGACCGCATCCTGGCGGAGCTGCTGCGCCCCCCCTCGGACCGCACGCCGTTTTCCGCCCTGCACTCGCTGCGGATCCTCGGCGGGCGGATCGTGGTGGAGGATGCGGCGCTCGGCCTCACCTGGGTGCTGGATGAGGCCGATGTGACGCTGCGCCGGCGGCTCGGCGGCGGGCTGATCGGCGATGCGGTGGCGACCCTGTTGCTGGGCGGCGAACGCCTGCCCGTGACCCTGGGGGCGGAGGTGAATGCGGCGGCGGAAGGCGGCCCGGCGGAGCTGTCGCTGCGCCTGCTGCTGCCCGAATTGCGGCCGGCGCTGCTGGCCCAGGCGGCGCCCGCCCTGGCGCCGCTCTCCCGGCTCGACGCCACCGCGCGAATCGAGGCGCAGGCCCGGCTGGATACCAAAGGCCGGTTCCTGGATCTGCGCGCCCGGCTGAGCACCGGCCCCGGCGCACTGGGGCTGGGGCAGGGCCAGCGCATCGCCCTGTCTCGGCTGGAGCTGGAGCTGGAGGCCTCGCCCGGCCGCGTCACCATCCCGCGCGCCCTGCTGCGGCTGGAGGGCGAGGCGGCACCCAGCCTGACCGTGCAGGCGGCAGCCGACCGCGCCGGCGAAGGCTGGCGCGGGGAGGCGACGCTCGGCCTGGACCAGGTGCCGATCGCGGAGCTGCCGCACCGCTGGCCGGAGGGCCTGGCACCGCAGGTCCGCAGCTGGATCGTGCAGAACCTGACCGCCGGAACCGCCCGCAATGGGCGCTGGCGCCTCGGTGCCGAAGCCGGGACGGACCTGGCCGATGCGCGGATCACCCGCCTGGAGGGCACGCTGGAGGTGGCGGATGCCACGGTGCACTGGCTGCGCCCCATTCCGCCGGCCCAGGGCGCCACCGGCACCGTCACCTTCGGCCTGGAGGAGATCCGCATGCAGATCACCGGCGGCCGGCAATCGGGTGGCGCGGTCGCGGTCCGCGACGGCAGCATCCGCTTCCTGCTGCCGCCCGGCGCGCAGGAATCCGCGCAGATGGAGTTCAACCTGGCCGGCCCCATCCCGGATGCGCTGGCCGTGGTGCAGCACCCCCGCCTGCGCCTATTCGAACGCCAGCCCTTCCCGGTGAAGGATCCGCGCGGCGGCATGGAGGCGCGGCTCAACATCGCCTTCCCGCTGCTGGCGGACCTGCCGGTGGAGCAATTGCAGATCCGCGTCCAGGCCCGGCTGCGGGAGGTGCGGATGGCCGATGTGCTGCTCGGCCGCCCGCTGGAACGCGGCACGGTGGAGCTGACCGTGGATAATAACGGCCTGCGCGCCACCGGCACCGCGACGCTGGCCGAGATCGCCGCCCGCCTGAGCGTGGAGATGGATTTCCGCAGCGGCCCCGCCACCCAGGTGGTGATGCGGGAGACGGTGCGGGCAGAGACGGATGCGAGCAAGCTGGTGGCGCTCGGCCTTGCGTTCTCCGAGGTGGTGGAGGGCCCGGTCAGCCTCGATGTCCGCACGGAGCGCCGCCGCAACGGCCAGGGCCGCGCCACGGTGCAGGCGGATCTGCGCCAGGCGCGGCTGATGATCGACCCGCTCGCCTGGTCCAAGCCGCCCGGCCAGAATGCGGGGGGCGAGATGGTGCTGCGCCTGCAGGGGGAGCACCTCACCGCGATCGAGAGCTTCCGGATCGAGGGGCCGTCCATGCGCCTGCGCGGCAGCGCCAGCTTCGCCCGGGGCACCCGGCTGGAACGGGTGGTGGTGACGGAGGGCGTGGTGGAGGAGAGCCGCTTCACCGGGGAGGCCCGCCCGCCACAGGCGCCGGGCGGCCCCTGGGCGCTGACGCTGCGCGGCCAGGTGCTGGATCTGCGTCGCCTGCTATCCGATGACTCCAGCGCCAATCCCGCCGCCACGCCGGACACCGAGACCGGCCCCGCCTTCGCCGCGGATGCGCGCTTCGAACGCGTGCTGCTCGGCCCGGGGCGTGAACTGGCCGCGGTGGCGGCGCAGGTGCGGATCGATGGCAGCGGCGTGGTGCGGGCGGGAACCCTGGCCGGCCGCGCCGGCCCGCGCGGCGCCTTCGAGGCGCAAATCGCCCCCGCCGGTGCCGGACGATCCCTGCGGCTGGAGGCGGAGGATGCCGGCGCACTGCTCGGCAGTTTCGACGTGCTGCGGCGGCTGGAAGGCGGCCGGCTTTCGGTGCAGGCCACCTATGCCAGCAACCGGCCCGGCGCGCCGCTGTCCGGCAGTGCGGAGATGACCGATTTCGCCGTGCGCGGCGCCCCGGCGGTGGCCAAGCTGCTGCAGGCGATGACGCTGTACGGGCTGATGGAGGCCGCCTCCGGCCCCGGCCTCGGCTTCAGCCGCCTGGTCGCGCCCTTCAGCCTGACGCCGGATACGCTGACGATCGGGGAAGCACGGGCCTTTTCCGCCTCGCTCGGCCTGACCCTGACCGGCACGCTGGACCGGCCCCGGCAGCGGCTGAACATGTCGGGCACCATCGTGCCGGCCTATTTCTTCAACTCCCTGCTCGGCAACATCCCCATCCTGGGCCGGATCTTCGCGCCGGAGACGGGCGGCGGGCTGTTCGCCGCCACCTTCCGGGTCAGCGGCCTGGCGGATGACCCGGCGGTGAGCGTCAACCCCCTGGCGGCGCTGACCCCGGGCTTCCTGCGGGGTCTGTTCGGGATTGGCCAGCCGGCCACGCCGTAGCGGAATTCAACCAACCCGGCGCCAGCACCCAGACCCCATCGAACTGCGCCAGCAGGTCCCGCGCCGGGTTAAGCCCCGCGCGGGCCGCGGCCAGCATGTCCGCGTCGCCCAGCACATAAAGGCTGCCGGCCTCGTGCGCGCCCGTGGCCAGGCGGCGCAGGGTCGCCTGGTTCAGCGCCTGCACCCGGTCGGCGTCGATGCGGGCCAGGTAGACGGCATCGGTGGGCAGGCCACGCGTGGCGGCCAGCACGGCCACCTCCTCCCAATGCCGGGCCTGCAGGCCGGTGGGTGCCAGGCGAATGCGCTGGTACTGCGCCGTGGCCGTCAGCCAGAACGGGTCCGCCAGGCGCAGCGGGGCGGTGGCGGGCGCCGGAGGGAAGTACCGTGCCAGCCTTGCGAAACCGGGGGTGAGGTCGGCCAGCTGCACCAGCAGCAGCGCGGCCAGCGCCAGCCCGGTGCGCCGCCCGCCCAGCGCATGGGCCAGGGCGGCAATGGCGCCGAGCACCAGCGCATAGGCCAGCGGCCAGAAAAACCGCACGGAGGCGCGCAGCGCATCGGCCGCCGCCAGCACCTGTGCCGGCAGGTCCACCAGCACCGCGACCTCCTGCCCACCGACGGAGACGCGGTGGGTGATGGCGATGGCCAGCAGCACGCCAAGCCCCGCCAGCAGCGGCCAGCGCCGCGCGAGGCCCGGGCGCGGCCGCCACAGGAAGGCCCCCGCGCCGGCCAGCAGCAGAAGCAGGGTGCCGAGCCCCAGATAGCTGTCGCGGCCTTCCAGATGCGCCGCGCGCGGCAGGTCCGGCAGGAAGCGGCCCCACAGGCCGGGATCGAAGGGCGCCAGCAGGTCCAGCTGCATCGCGCCGAAGCCGCCCCAGGTGCCGCCGAGGCCATCGATGCCGCCGCCGAGCAGGAAGAAGCCCGCCGCCCAAAGCCCGGCCAGCCCGGCCCCCGGCACCGCCAGCGCCTCCACCGCCAACACCCCGGCCCGGCGCGTGCGGGGCAGGGCGCGGGCCAGCCAATCCGTGGCCCAGAGGCCGGCGACCATGGGCAGCAGGTAGGCATGGATCAGCGATGCCGCGAGCAGCAGCGCCACCCATTCCGCCAGCCGGCGCGAAGCCGCTGCCGTGGTCAGGCACAGATACAGCGCCGCCAGCAGCAGGAACTGCCCACCGAGTGCGAAATGCCCGCCGAGTCGGTTCAGCAGGATCGGCTGCAATACGAACAGCGCGGCGCCGGCCAGCCGCGCCAGCGGGTCCGCCGTGACCAGCCCGATCAGCCGCCAGGCCAGCAGCGCCTGCAACGCGCCGCAGGCGAAGATCCACAGGCCCCAATATTGCGGCACCTCCACCAGCGGCCGCAGCGCCTTGAAGGCGAAGGCCAGCAGCGGGATGGAATCGGAGAAGAAGATGGAGGAGCCGGCCTCCAGCCCCCAATCCGGATTGGCGCCGGGCGGCCAGGCCCAGGGGCTGCGGGCGAAATAGGTCCAGCCGAGCCAGTATTGCACCGGATCCGGCCCGATCGTGCCTTCCAGCATCCAGCCGGTGTTACCGGGCCACAGGATCTGCCAGCCATAGGTGGCGGCGATGACGGCGATGCCCAGCGCCATGGCGGCCAGGCCGCCCGCCCAACCCGGACTCCTCATTCATGCCTCTCCGACCCGGCCGGCGGGACGGCCGGAGCGGTCCCAGCATGCCGGCAGACCGCGGCAAAGTCGTGACGGCGCAGGCCCGCGCCGCGGTTCAGCCGGACCGCACCAGCAGGTGGCGCTTGCGGCCGAGGGAGAGCTTCGCCGCGCCGTCGCGCAGATCGGCCTGCGTCAGCATCTGCGCCGGATCGCTGATCGCCACATCGTTCAGCCGGATGCCGCTTTGCGCCACCAGGCGGCGCGCCTCGCCCTTGCTGGCGACGAACTTCGCCTCCACCAGCAAATCCACCACCGCGGCGGGCAGCGTGGCGGTCAGGGTGGGCAGGGTCTCCGCCGCCTCGCCCTGTTCGAAGGCGCGGCGGGCGGTCTCCGCGGCGGTCTCGGCGGCGTCCCGGCCATGCAGCAGGGCGGTGGCCTCGGTCGCCAGCACCTTCTTCGCCTCGTTGATCTCGGCGCCGGCCAGCGCCGCAAGGCGGGTGACTTCGCTCATCGGCAGGTCGGTGAACAAGGCGAGGAAGCGGCCCACATCCGCATCCTCCGCATTGCGCCAGAACTGCCAGTAGTCATAGGGCGCCAGCCGGTCCGGGTTGAGCCAGACGGCGCCGGAGGCCGTCTTGCCCATCTTGGCGCCGGAGGCGGTGGTCAGCAGCGGCGTGGTCAGCCCGAAGGCCTCCGCCCCCGCCATGCGGCGGACCAGGTCGGCGCCCATGATGATGTTGCCCCACTGGTCCGACCCGCCCATCTGCAACGTGACGGCAAGGCGCCGGTGCAGTTCGAGGAAATCGTAGGACTGCAACAGCATGTAGTTGAATTCGAGGAAGCTGAGCGGCTGGTCGCGGTCCAGCCGCAGCTTCACGCTGTCCATGGTCAGCATGCGGTTGACGCTGAAATGCCGGCCGACCTCGCGCAGGAAGGGGATGTATTCCAGCTTGTCCAGCCATTCGGCATTGTCGAGCATCACCGCCTGGTCGGGGCCGAAATCCAGGAAGGCGTCGAAGCTGCGGCGGATGCCGGCCTTGTTCACCTCGATCTGCGCATCGGTCAGCAGCGGGCGGGCCTCGTCGCGGAAGGAGGGGTCGCCGATCTTGGTGGTGCCGCCGCCCATCAGCGCCACGGGCCGATTGCCGGTCTTCTGCAACAGGCGCAGCAGCATGATCGACAGCAGGTGGCCGACATGCAGGCTGTCCGCCGTGCAGTCGAAGCCGACATAGGCCGTGACCCGCCCCTGGGCCGCGAGTCCCTCCGCATCCGTCACCTGATGGATGAAGCCGCGCTCGCGGGCGGCGTGCAGGAAGTCCTGGGTTGCGGTCATGGCGGGTATGGGCGGTCCTATGGGGCTTTCGGAAGTGCCGGCGGCGTAGCACGTTGGGGGGATGCTTAGAACTATCGGTCTGATGAGCGGCACCTCCCTGGATGGGGTGGATGCCGCATGGGTGGAAACGGATGGCGAGGCGATCGGCCGCCTGGGCCCGGTGCTGACGCTGCCCTATGCGCCGGCGCTGCGCCGCGACCTGCGGGAATTGCTGGATCGGGCTGCGGAGATTCCCGCCGATGATCCCTTCCTGGCCAGCTGCGTGGCGCGGCTGACGGACCGGCATATCGAGGCGGTGCGCGCCGTGGGCTGGCAGGCGGACCTCATCGGCTTCCACGGCCAGACCATCCTGCACCGGCCGAAGCGGGCAGGCTCCAATGTGGCGGGCTTCACCTGGCAGGTGGGCGATGCCGCCAGGCTGGCGCGGGAGACGGGGCTGACCGTCGCGCATGATTTCCGCTCCGCCGATGTCGCGCTGGGCGGGCAGGGCGCGCCGCTGGTGCCGGTGGTGCATGGCGTGATGGCGCGCGACCTGCCGAAGCCGCTGGCGATCCTGAACCTCGGCGGGGTGGGCAATGTCACCTGGATCGGCGCGGATGGCACGCTGGTGGCCTTCGACACCGGCCCGGCCAATGGCCCGCTGGATGACTGGGCGCGGCACGCCACCGGCGAGGCCTATGACCGCGACGGGCGGCTGGCCCTGGCCGGCCAGGCGGATGGCGGGGTGCTGGCGCCGCTGATGGCGCATCCCTGGCTGGCCGCGCCGCCGCCCAAATCGCTCGACCGGCTGGATTTCGACCGCGCGTTGAAGGAGGCCGGCGCGCCGGGCCTGTCCCCCGCCGATGGCGCCGCCACCCTGGTGGCCTTTGCCGCCATCTGCGTGGCGGCCGCCGCGCGGCACTTTCCGGAGCCGCCGGTGCAATGGCTGGTGGCCGGCGGTGGGCGGCGCAATCCGGCGATGATGCGCGCGCTGGGCGCTGCGCTGGCGGAGCCGGTGCGGGCGGTGGAAGTGGTGGGCTGGAACGGGGATGCGCTGGAGGCGCAGGCCTTTGGCGTGCTCGCCGCCCGGGTGTGGCGCGGCCTGCCGCTGACCTTTCCGGGCACCACCGGCGCGCCGGGGCCGACGCCGGGTGGACGGCTGGTGGGGCCGCTGCTCTAAAGCGATATCCAGGCGACACTGGCCTGACACATCGGGCGTGCATGACGCGGCAGGTGACCAGCGGAGTGGCGTGACATGGACGGCCTGTTCCTGCTTGCCCTGGCGATTCCGATCGGCCTGTTCATTGGCTGGTGCCTCGGCATCTCGGCCTGGCGCCAGGTACGGAGCCTGCGGGCGGAGGTGGCGGCATTGCGCCGCGCGCTGGAGGAGGCGGGCGTCGCCATCGCCGCGACCGCGCCGCAACCCTTGCCGCATCCCACGACCTGGGCAACGCCCGTGCCGACGCGCGGGCCTAACCCCTGGAGAACCCCACAGCCCGAGACGGCCGCGCCGCCGCCCGAAGCCGAGCCGGCCGCGCCGTCCACCCTCCGCCGCCCAGGCATGGAGGAGGCGCTGACCCTGCGCTGGGGCATCTGGCTCGGTGCCGGGGCGCTGCTGCTGGCCGGCATTTTCCTCGTGCGTACCGCGGTAGAGGAAGGCTGGCTCGGCCCGGCTGAGCGTTGCCTGCTAGCCGCGCTGCTCGGACTGGCCCTGGTGGGCGGAGCCGAATGGCTGCGGCGGCGGGCGGCGCAGGAGGACATCTGGCTGCCCTGGTCGGACCACGCGCCGCAGGCGCTGGCCGCCGGAGGCGTCGCCGTGCTGTTCGGCGCGGCCTATGCGACGGCTGTGCTCTACGCGCTGGTGCCGCCCCTGGTCGGTTTCGCGCTGATGGCCGCGGTGGCGCTGGCCGGGATTGCGCTGGCCCTGCTGCAGGGGCCGGTCGTCGCCGCGGTTGGAATCCTGGGTGCCTTTGTCACGCCGCTGCTGGTGGACAGCCCGAATCCCTTCCTGCCGGGGCTCTTCGGCTATCTGCTGCTGGTCACCGCCGCAGCGCTTGCGGTGCTGCGCCAGGTGGGTGCGGGCTGGCTCGGCTGGGCGGCAATGGCCGGGGCGGCAATCTGGATCGTCCTGGGCGGCATGATGGCGGCCGATGCGGCGGGTCTCTGGGCGCCGGCCTTGTTCCTGCCCGCGGTCGCGGCGCTGCAACTTGCCTTGCTGCCGCAGGTGGCGGCGGATGGCGTCGAGGGGCGGCGCCTGACCTGGATCCCCTTTGCGGTTCTGGCCGCCGCGGGGCTGACCCTGCTGCTGCACGCCGATCCCGGCCTGGCACCCGGCATCGGCCTGCTGCTGCTGAGCCCGGTCGCCATCGCCAAGGCTGCCGCCGAGCCCCGGCTGAACCCTCTGCCGCACCTGGCCGCCTTCGCCGGGCTGCTGATGCTGCTGGCCTGGCCGATTGGTGCCTGGTCGGCGGGTGGTGAGGTGGTGACGCTCGAGGGTGTGGTGCTGGCCGTGCTGCCCGGCGCGCCCTGGCCGGATGCGGCGCTATGGCCCTTTCTCGGCCTGGCGCTGGCTCTGGCGCTGATCCATGCCGCGGCCGGCCTGCTGCTGGAACGCCGTGCGCCGCGGCCCCTGGCCTGGGCGAGCCTGACCGCCGCGGTGCCGGTTCTGGTCCTGCTGGTCGCCTATGCGCGGGTGCGGGGCTTCGCGCTGGATTGGGGCTGGGCGGTGGGGGCGCTGGGACTGGCCGCCGCGCTGGTGGGCTGCGCGGCGCTGGCCCGGCGCGAAGGCGCCCTTCAGCGCGCCGGGGTGCATGCGGCCGGTGCGGTGGCGGCGCTGGCGCTCGGGGCGGCCATGGTGCTGACCACGTCCTGGCTGACCATGGCGGTTGCGCTGCTGCTGCCGCCGCTGGCCTGGATCGAGGCGCGCGCCGGCCTGCCGGCGCTGCGCCGGGTGCCTGCTGGCGAACCCCGCCGTGCTCGCCTACGGCTACGGCGCGCAGCCCGTGCTGAACGGGTTGCTGCTGGCCTATGGCGTGCCGGCCCTGCTGTTCGCGCTGGCCGCCTTCCTGTTCCGCCGGCGCGGCGACGACTTGCTGGTGGCGGTTCTGGAGGCCGGTGCGATCGCCTTCGCGACCGTGCTGATGGTGCTGCAGATCCGCCACGCCGCGACCGGCGGCGCGATCGACGATGCCAGCTGGCGCTTCTGGGAAGCGAGCCTTCAGGTTACCGGCCTGCTGGCGCTTTCCACTGCCTTGCGGCTTGCCGATCGCCGCCTGGCCCGGCCGATGTTGGGCTGGGGCTGGCGTGTGCTCGCCTGCCTGGCCCTGCCCGCGGGGGTGCTTCTGATCCTGTGGAACCCGGCGCTCGAGCCCGCGATGGCGGTGGGCACCACGCCGGTGCTGAACGCGCTGGTGGCGGCCTATGCGCTGCCGGCGATCCTGGCCGCACTCGCCGCGCGGTCGCCCGAAAGCCCTCGCCTGGCCTGGCTGCGCCCGGTTCTCGGGGCTTATGCGCTGGCCGCTGCGCTGGCCTGGGTCACGCTGGCCGTCCGCCACGCCTTCCACCCGGAGGCGATGGCGCTCGGTCTCGCGGAAATCGGCAGTGCCGAGCTCTATGCCTATAGCGGCGCCTGGCTGGCCTTGGGTGCGCTGCTGCTGGCGCTCGGCATCACGGCGCGGCTGCGGGCGCTGCGGCTGGCCGCGCTTGGGCTGATGGCGCTGACCGTCGGCAAGGCCTTCCTGGTGGACATGAACCACCTGGTCGGGCTGTGGCGGGTGGTCAGCTTTCTCGGCCTGGGCCTGGCGCTGATCGCGGTGAGCCGGGTCTATCGCCGCTTCGTCGTCACCGCCCCCGAAGCCCCCTGACGACAAATGGCCGCCCCTGGAGGGGGCGGCCATTGGAGGTACGCGTGGAGGGGAGGGTTCAGTCCGCGGCAAGCGCCATGCGGTTGCGATTGAGCATGCCCATCACGTGATCCTCGCAGGCATCGGCCACCTGTTCCGCCTGGGGCGGGGTGTAGATGTGGCCGGCGCCGGGCATCACCCGGTAGTCGATGGCGATGCCCTTCTGGGTGTTCAGCTTGTCCACCAGCTTCCGCACGCTGCCTTCCGGCACCAGCTCGTCATCCGCGCCATGCAGGATCAGCCCGCTACAGGGGCAGGGGGCGAGGAAGCCGAAATCATAGTGGCTGGCCGGCGCCGAGATGGAGACGAAGCCGCCCATCTCCGGCCGCCGCATCAGCAGCTGCATGCCGACATAGGACCCGAAGGAATAGCCCGCCACCCAGAGGGAGGAGGCGTTGGGGTTCACCGCCTGCAGGAAGTCCAGCGCCGCCGCGGCGTCCGAGATCTCGCCGATGCCGCCATCATAGCGGCCCTGGCTGCGGCCGACGCCGCGGAAATTGAAGCGAAGCGTGGAGAAGCCCATCGTCTGGAAGCGCTGGTACAGCGCATGAACGACGCGGTTGTTCATGGTGCCGCCATGCAGCGGATGCGGGTGCAGAACCAGCGCGACCGGCGCATTGGCCTGCTTCGCATGGTTGTAGCGACCCTCGAGCCGGCCATCCGGCCCGGCGAACATGACTTCAGGCATCGTCCTGTCGATCCAGTCCATGTTGGGCCCATGGTGCGACGGGCCCGGAGGGGGGCCGCCTGCCATGGACCATGGCCGGAGAAGGGCGTGCGCGTTCCGCCCGCCTCCTGGCCGTTTGGGAAGCCATACGCCGACGCCGCGGCGCGTCACAGGCACGTTCAGAACCACCCGCGGCATCCTGCCGGAAACCATCCGCGGCATCCTGCCGGGCGCGATCCCCGACATCCTGCCGGGCCGGGCCCGGCGCGGTGCCGCCACCCATTGTTGACGGCGCAGGTCGGGAACAATACCCTGCAACCTGGAATTTGAGGGCGGGCAACTGGCTCGCAGGCATTCGGCCTCGGTCGTGGTTCTGATTGGGCGCGGCAACCCGCGCCCGTTGACGCCAAGGGGCAGGCTCCCGCTCCCCAAGGTCCAACCAATATAGGTTATGCAGGCCCGGATTTCATATCGGATTCACGGCCCGGCCCGAAGGTTCCTGTGCATCGCAGGGCTTTCCAGGGCCATAAGTACGGACGAACATCTTTTGGCCGCGCGTCTTAAACCCGGTTTCCACCCCTTTGGCACGCATGACGGGAGACCGGGATGAGGCTTTCCACCCGTGGTCGGTATGCCGTGATGGCAATGGTCGAATTGGCCGCGCGCGACGACGAGTCGGTCGAGGCCTGCCGCACCGGCCGCCACCAGGTCAGCCTCGCGGAGATCGCCCAGGCACAGCGGCTTTCGCTGGCTTATCTGGAGCAGTTGTTCGGCCCGCTGCGCCGCGCCGGCCTCGTTGCCTCCACCCGCGGCCCCGGCGGCGGCTACCGCCTGGCACGCCCGGCGCGGGAGATTTCGATCGCCGTCATCGTCGATGCGGTGGATGAGCCGATCCAGGCGACGCGCTGCGAGGAAGGCGGCCCCGGCTGCCTGGCCGGCGAACGCTGCCTGACGCATGACCTCTGGGCCGAACTCGGCAACCAGATCCATCTGTTCCTGTCCGGCATGACGCTGGAGGATGTGGTGCGGGGGCAGATCGTCGGCCGCGCCACCAGGCCGCTCGACGCCGCGATGCCGCGGTTGTCCGAGGGTTCGGTGGCCGAGGGTCCGTTGGCCGTGGACCATGACCCTTTACCTTGACGCCAATGCGACGGAGCCGCTGCGCCCGGCGGCGCGCGCGGCCGTGCTGGCGGCGCTGGAGCTGACCGGCAATCCCTCCTCCATCCATGCCGCGGGCCGGGCGGCGCGGCGGGTGCTGGAGGGGGCGCGGGACCAGGTGGCGGCACGCTTCGGCGCCGGGCCGGGGGAGGTGGTCTTCACCAGCGGCGGGACGGAGGCCAATGCCCTGGCCATCCGCGCCCTGTCTGCTGGCCGCCGCGTGCTGGCCGGGGCCACGGAACACCCCGCGGTGCTCGCCGCCGCGCCCGCCACCACGCCGGGGGCCACGCTGCTGCCGGTGCTGTCCGATGGCACGCTGGACCTGGATGCGCTGGAGGCGGCGCTGGCGGGACCGCCGGCGCTGGTCTGCCTGATGGCGGCCAACAACGAAACCGGCGTGATCCACCCCATGGCGGAGGCGGCCGCGCTCTGCCGGGCGCATGGCGCGCTGCTGCATGTGGATGCGGTGCAGGCCGCCGGGCGGCTGCCGGTTTCGCTGGCGGGACTCGGCGCCGACAGCCTGGCGATCTCCGGCCACAAGCTGGGCGGGCCGAAGGGCGCCGGCGCGCTGCTGCTGCGCCCGGGCCTGGACCTGGCGCCGCTGATCGCCGGCGGCGGCCAGGAACGCGGACGGCGCGGCGGGACGGAGGCGCTGCCCGCCATTGCCGGCCTCGGCGCCGCGGCGGCGGAGGCGGACCCTGCACAGGCGCTGCGGCTGGGCGCGCTGCGGGATGCGATCGAGGCCGGGTGCCAGGCGCTCGGCGCGCTGGTGGCCGGGCATGGCGCGCCGCGGCTGCCCAACACCTGCCACCTCATCCTGCCCGGCGCGGCGGCGGAGACGCAGGTGATTGCGCTGGATCTGGCCGGCGTGCAGGTCTCGGCCGGCGCGGCCTGTTCCTCCGGCAAGGTCGGGCGCAGCCATGTGCTGGCCGCGATGGGGCAGGCGGAGGGCGGCATCCGTGTCTCGCTGCCCTGGAACGCGCCGGAGGATACGGCGGAGCGTTTCCTGCAAGCCTGGTCTGCCATGCGCCATCGCCTCTCCCGCCGCGCGCCTGTCGGGGCCACCTGATCGCCATGACCCGTCCGAACCGCCCCATCTACCTCGACAACCACGCGACCACGCCGGCCGATCCCCGGGTGCTGGCGGCGATGCGGCCCTGGTGGGAGGAGAATTTCGCCAATCCCGGCTCCGTCGAACACGGAATGGGGCGGGAGGCGGAGGCGGCGGTGGAGGCGGCCCGCGCCCATGTGGCGGCGCTGATCGGCGCCGAACCCTCCGAGATCCTGTTCACCTCCGGTGCGACGGAGGCCAACAACCTGGCCATCAAGGGCGCCGCGCGCTTCGCCCTGGGCCAGGGGACCGAGCGCCGCCGGGTCATCACGCTCGCCACCGAGCATAAATGCGTCCTGGAAAGCGTGAAGGACCTGGCGGCGGAGGGCTTCGCCCCGCTGATCCTGCCGGTGCGGCCCGATGGGCTGCTGGATCTCGCGGTGCTGGAAGCGGCCCTGGCGGAGGAGCCGACCTTGCTGGTCTCCGTCATGGCGGTGAACAACGAGATCGGCGTGGTGCAGGACCTGGCCGCGATCGGCGCGCTGGCGAAGGCGCATGGCGCGCTGTTCCACACGGATGCGGCGCAGGCGGCGGGGCGCCTGCCGTTGGATGTGACGGAGATCCGCGCCGATCTGCTCTCGCTGTCCGGCCACAAGGTGTACGGGCCGAAGGGCATCGGCGCGCTCTATGTCCGCCGCCGGCCGCGGGTCCGGCTGGCGCCGCTATTCTCCGGCGGCGGGCAGGAACGCGGCCTGCGTTCCGGCACCCTGCCGGCGCCGCTGGTGGTGGGTTTTGGCGAGGCCTGCCGGATTGCGGCGCTGGAGGGGGTGCTGGATTCCGGCCGCATCGCCGGGCAGCGGGACCGCTTCCGGGCGGCGCTGGAGGCCGCCGTGCCGGGGCTGGGTGTGAATGGCAGCGCGGAGTCCCGCGTCGCCGGCAACCTCTCGCTCTGCTTCCCCGGCGGCGTCACGGCGCAGCAGATCATGGCGGCGGCGCCGGAGGTCTGCGTCTCCACCGGCTCGGCCTGTTCCTCGGCCGAGATCGAGTCCTCCTATGTGTTGCAGGCGCTGGGTTTGGCGCCCGCACAGGCACGCGCGACCTTGCGCATCGGGGTGGGCCGCTTTACCTCGCCCCAGGATGTGGATCGGGCCGCCGCGGCCCTGGCCGCCGCGTGGCGCCGGGCCCTGGAGTCCTCGGACAGAAATGGCGCCTCGGGTGAGACCCCCAGGACAAGCGCGGCGGAGTAGAGTCTGACATGCCGAAGATGACCTTCATCGAGCGGAACGGCAATCCGAAGGAAGTGGATGCGCCGCTCGGCCTCTCGGTGCTTGAGATCGCGCACAAGCATGGCGTGGATATCGAGGGCGCCTGCGAGGGCTCGCTCGCCTGCTCCACCTGCCATGTGGTGGTGGACGGCGCCTGGTACGGCAAGCTGGCCGATGCGACGGAGGATGAGGAGGACATGCTCGACCTCGCCTTCGACCTGCAGGAGACGTCGCGGCTCGGCTGCCAGATCATCATGACGGATGCGCTGGACGGGCTGGTGGTGAAGCTGCCCTCCGCCACGCGGAACGCCGGCGGCTGAAATGGCGCAGGCCTGGGAGGATTTCGGCGCCGAGGGCGGGCTGTTCCGCCGGCTGCGCGCCGAGTGCGCGGCGGATTGGCAGGCCTATACCTGGCATGAATTCTGCCGCGGCCTGTCCGATGGCAGCCTGCCGCTCGCCGCCTTCCAGGATTTCCTGATCCAGGACTATCTGTTCCTGATCCAGTTCGCCCGCGCCAAGGCGCTGGCCGTCTTCAAGGCCGAGAGCCTGGAAGCGATGCGGGAGAAGACCGCCTCCATCCAGGCGATCCTGGCCGAGACGACGCTGCATCTGGGCTATTGCGCCGAATGGGGCATCCCGGAAGCCACGGTCCGCGCCACGCCGGAATCGGCGGAGACGGTCAGCTACACGCGCTACGTCATCGATCGCGGCCTGGCCGGGGATATTCTCGACCTGGAAGTGGCGCTGGCCCCCTGCACGGTGGGCTATGGCGAAGTGGCGCTGCGCATCCTGGCCGATCCGGCGCGGAAGGTGGCGGGCAATCCGTATCAGAGCTGGATCGACGCCTATGCCGGCGAAGACTACCAGGCCCTGGCACGTGCCGCCGCGGCGCGCATCGACGCACTCGGCGAAAGCCATGGCGGGCACGCCCGCTTCCCGATGCTGGCCGCCACCTTCCGGGAGGCGGCGCGGCTGGAGCAGCGCTTCTGGCAGCAGGGGCTGGACGCCGCCACATGAGAGTGCTCGTGGCCATGTCCGGCGGCGTGGACAGCAGCGTGGTCGCAGCCATGCTGGTGGCGCAGGGGCATGAGGTGGTGGGTGCCACCCTGCAGCTCTACGACCACGGCGCCGCCATCCAGAAGAAGGGCGCCTGCTGCGCCGGCCAGGATATCCACGATGCGCGCCGCGTGGCGGAGACGCTCGGCATCCCGCACTATGTGCTGGACCGAGAGGCCCGGTTCCGCGCCGCCGTCATCGACGATTTCGCGGCGACCTATGCCCGCGGCGAAACCCCCATCCCCTGCATCCGCTGCAACCAGACGGTGAAGTTCCAGGATTTGGTGGAGCTGGCCCGCGACCTGGGCTGCGAGGCGCTGGCCACCGGCCACTATGCCCGCCGCGTCGAAGGCGCCCATGGCGCGGAGCTGCACCGCGCCGCCGACCCGGTGCGGGACCAGTCCTACTTCCTGTTCGCCACCACCCGCGCCCAGCTCGATTTCTGCCGCTTCCCGCTGGGGGACATGCCGGACAAGGCGGCGGTGCGCGCCGTGGCGGAACGCCTGGGCCTTGCCGTCGCCGCCAAGCCGGACAGCCAGGATATCTGCTTCGTGCCGGAAGGCAGCTACGACCGCCTGGTGGCCAAGCTGCGCCCGGAAAGCGCGGAGCCGGGGGAGATTGTGGACCTTGCCGGCCAGGTGCTCGGCCAGCACCAGGGCATCGGCCGCTACACGGTGGGGCAGGGGCGGGGCCTCGGCCTCGGCGGGGGTTCGGGCGAGCGGCTTTTCGTGAGCGCCATCGAGCCTGGCCGCCGGCGCATCGTCGTCGCACCCCGCGCCGCGCTCGCGCGGACGCAGGCCGTGGCGGGCGAGGTGAACTGGCTGGTGGACCCGCCCGAGGCGCCGCGCCCCGTGCAGGTGAAGCTACGGGGCCGCGAAGCCCCGCGCGGCGCAACCGTGGCCTGGGACGCCGCCGCGCAGGTGATGCGGGTGACGCTGGAGGAGGCGAACATCGTCGCCGCCGGCCAGGCCTGCGTGGTCTATGCGGGCGACCAGGTCCTCGGCGGTGGCTTCCTGCGCGCCGCCAACATTGACAGCGCCGGGGCGGCGGCGTAATCGCCGCCCCGCCCACGGGGCCATCCGGATGGTGGACCCGAACAGACTGGGGCGGCGTAGCTCAGCTGGTTAGAGCACGGCACTCATAATGCCGGGGTCAGCGGTTCAAGTCCGCTCGCCGCTACCATCCATCCCTAATCCGCCGTGAGGCCCAGCTCCCGCATCCGCTTCCACAGCGTGGTGCGCGAGATGCCAAGCCGGCGTGCCGCTTCGGCCCGGTTGCCACCGGCGCCGTGCAGGGCCTCGGCAATCGCGTCGCGCGTCGCCCCCTCGATCGCGCGGTCGAGGCGGGAGGCTCCGGTGGCAATCGCGGCCTCCTCCAATTGCCGTTCCGGGAACAGGTCGGCCGGGCCGATCTCCTCGCCTTCCGCCAGCGCCACGGCGCGCTCGATCCGGTTGCGCAATTCGCGGACATTGCCGGGCCAGTCATGGTCGGCCAGGCAGGCCAGCGCCTGGGGTGCCAGGTGGCGCGGGCCGAGGCCGAAGCGCGCCACCGCATCGGCCAGCAGGCGCTCCGCCAACCAGGGCAGGTCCTCCACCCGGCGGCGCAGCGGCGGCACCTCCACCGGGATGACGTTCAGGCGGTAGAACAGATCCTCCCGGAAGCGGCCCGCGCGGATCCGGGCCGGCAGATCGGCATGGGTGGCGCAGACCAGCCGGGCGGGGAAGGGGCGTTCCGCCGTGGCGCCCAGCGGCAGGAAGCTGCGTTCCTGCACCAGCCGCAGCAGCTTCGCCTGCAATTCCAGCGGCAATTCGGCCATCTCGTCCAGCAGCAGCGTGCCCGCCCCGGCACGTTCCGCCACGCCCGCATGGCGCGCCACCGCGCCGGTGAAGGCGCCGCGTTCATGGCCGAACAGCGTGCTCTCGGCCAGGTCGCGCGGGATGGCGGCACAGTTGAGCGCCACGAAGGGCTCCCCCACGCGGGCCGAGGCGGCGTGCAGGAAGCGCGCGGCCACTTCCTTGCCCACGCCGGTCTCGCCCGTCAGCACCACCGGCGCATCCACCCGCGCCGCCTTGTGCAGCAGCGCCTCGACCTGGCGCATCGCGGGCGAGATCCCGAGTGCCGGGCCGACCGCGCCAGGGGCCGCGGCACCCGGGGCGTCGGCCATGGCGACGCCGAGCGCCTCGACCAGCTGGTCCACATCGACCGGCTTGGTCAGGTAGTCCCGCGCCCCGGCGCGCACCAGCCGCACCGCCTGAGCCACCTCGCTGAAGGCGGTCATGAAGACCGCGGGCAGCGCGCCCAGGTCGGCCACCAGGCGCAGATACACCGCCTCCCCGGACATGTCCGGCAGGCGGATGTCGCTGACCACCGCATCCGGGCGCAGCGCCGCCGCCTCCCGCAACGCATCGCGGCCTGTCGTGGCCAGGCGGGGCCGGAACCCCTCAAGCCGCAGGCGCTGCACCAGGGCCGGGCCCAGCACAGGATCATCCTCCACCACCAGCACCACCTTGGGCCCGCTCATGCGCGCACCCCCCCGGCCAGGGGGATGGCGAGGCGTATGGCGGTGCCGCCGGTCGGCCGTTCCGTCACGGAGGCACGGGCATCGAGGTTGCCGAGCAGGGAGACGACGACGCTGAGCCCGAGGCCGCGGGAGCCCGGCTCCGACGCCACCCGGCCGGCAAGCCGCATCGCGGCGGCAGGATCCAGCCCCGCCCCTTCATCGGTGATCTCGCAGATCAGCTCGCCCGCCTCGATCCGGGCCTGCAACCCCACGGCGCCCTGTGGCGGCGTGGCGGCGCAGGCATTCAGCAGCAGGTTCAGCAGTACCTGGCGAACCCCGCCGGAACCGAGGCCCATCGCGCCCTGTGGAAGGTCCAGATCGAACACCACCGTCACGCCGCGCCGTTCCGCGGCCGGGCGCACCAGGTGGCGCAGATCGTCGAAATCCGCACGGGTCAACGGCCGGTCGTCATTGGGCCGATAGGCATCCAGCGTGCTGGTCACGATCCGCTCCAGCGCCGCGATGCCGCGTTCGAGGAAGCCGAGCGATTCCTCCCGCACCTCCGCCCTGTCGCCGAAGCGCCGCAGGGTGGAGACGGCGGTGGCCAGGCCGCCCAGCGGGTTGCGCACCTCATGCGCCACGGTGGCGGCAAGCTGGCCGAGGGCCGCGACCTGCTCGCGCTCCGCCAGCAGGGCCGAGAGCCTTTCCCGTTCCCGCACCCCATCGGCCATACGGTTATAAGCGCGCAGCACATGGGCGGTGCGCGGGTCGGTCGTGGCCAGCAGGGCATCGGGCAGGCGGGCCGGCGGGCGGTGCGCGCCCTCCGACAATTCCTGCACCAGGGCGCGCAGCGGGCGCCCCAGGCGGCGCAGCACCAGCCCGGTCAGGACGGCGAAGGCTGCGGCCAGCAGCAGGTCCACCACCACGACGATCCAGGCCAGCCTTTCCCGCGCCGCCAGGTTGGGCGCCACATCGAGCGCGGCGACCACCCGGCCGAGCGGCACGGCCTGGTCCTGCACGCCGCGGCTGACCCAGGCGACACGGGCCTCGGGGTCGATCCGCCAGGAATTCTCCGTCACGGACAGGGCCGGTGGTTCCGGCAGCGCCGGGTCGCCATGGCGGGCCAGCAGGGCGCCATCGGCGGCATAGGCGAAAAGCCCGCGCTCCGCGATGCCGTATTGCTCGCCGAAGGCGCGGGCGAAGCGCTGCGTGATGTAGTCGCCATCGCGCCATTGCAGCCCGGGCCGCACGCTGGCCACCAGCCCGTCCAGATAGACCTGGCCAAGCTGTTGCATCTGGCGATCCGCCTGCCGGTTGGTGACGTGCAGCGCGACCTGGGTGGTGCCGACGGCCACCGCGAAGACGATCAGCCCGGCGGCGGCCGGCAGCCGCAGCGCCGGGGGCAGGATGGGACGCGGGGGCGGCTTCGGCCCGGCCTTGGCGGGGGCGTCCATCTGGTCCCGGCTCGGCTCCACGGTCACTCCAATCCGGCCCGTGGCACGCCGTTCCGCGCAGCCCGTCAGGGCAGCAGGATGAGGGGCACGGTCTCCGCCGTGGTCTCGAAGGCGCAGCCTCGGATGCTGTCGAAGAACCCTCCGTAGCGCGTCGAAAGGCAGGACACCACCGCGGCGTCGAAGCAGGCCAGGCGCGCGCGCAGCTCCTCCACCTCGAAATCGAGGTCGATCGGCGCCATCACCGCCACGCGCCGCCCATGGTCGCGCAGCAATTCGGCCTGTGCCTCCACCACCTCCCGCACCCCGCGGCGGTCGGGGGCGACGGGCAGGATGGAGACGGGGGCGGAGGACCACAGCCCCGAGCGCAGCAGCCCGCCCGCCAGCGCCCCGCAGCCGGGGGAGGAGCTGACAACGAGCAGCACGCCCCGCATCGACAGCGGGCGCCGGCGGACCCGCAGCACGGGCAGGATATGCGCCGCGGCCAGCGCCGCCGCCGTCTCATGCCCCGGATCGCTCTCCGCCCCATGCGGGCCGGTGCCGGCCGGGACGATGACCAGGTCCTGCCCGGCCAGCAGCCGGATGAGATCCTCGGAGGAGGCTTCCTCATGCCGTGCGCTGGTCTCGATTTGCGGGTTGGCGGCGGCCACTTCGCGGAAGTCGGCGAGGGCCGTGGCGGCCGCCTCGCGCATCTGGGACCGGCTGCGGGAGGCAAGCCATTCCGCCCAATAGGCGCCGCCGATCGGCACCGGCCCGCGCCAGCTGCGCGGCTCCAGCCCCGCCCCCGACAGGCCGAGCACCGCCGCACCCTGCGGTCGGGCCAGGTCGACGGCCTGCAATGCCGCATCCCGCTGCGCCGGGCCGCCCAGCAGGCACAGCAGGATGCGCCGCAGCGGCACGGGGGCGGTGCCCACCCGTTCCCGGATCAGGGGCTGGATGGCACGCGGGGCGCGGGGCAGGGTGCCCATGGTCGGCTCCTCCTGGGGTTCCGCGCGGGGCACCGGCCTGATGCGGACCGGGTCGAAGATGCGGCGCTCCAGGACGCCTGAAAGCGCATCAGCCTGCCCCGCCGCGCCCAGCGGTGCGCCGGAGACATAGGCGGCGCGGCCCAGCGCGTGCGAGGCGAGCGGCGCCGTCAGCACCAGGAAGACCACGGCGACGAGGGCGGTGAGGATCGCGCTGGTGGTCCCGAAGGCCAGCCCGACGCCGAGCAGCAGCAGCCCGGCACCCGCGACCCCCGCCTTGGCGGCCGCATGCATGCGGCTGAAGGGATCCGGCAGCCGCGCCACGCCGATGGCCGCAAGTGCTACGACGCTGGCGCCGGCAATCAGCAGCAGGGCGGCGAGAATTTCAATGATCGCGGTCATTCCGCAGGCCCTTCCAGGGGCTTCCGGCTGCTGCGCTCCAGCAGCCGCGCAAAGGCCACGGCCGCGAGGAAGCCGACCAGCGCGATGCCGAGTGCGATGGTGAGGAAGGCCGCGTCGCCGGCGATCAGCGCGGCGAGCGCGGCGAGGCAGGCGCCGAGCAGCCCCAGCATATCCGTCGCAATGGCCCGGTCCGCGGAAGACGGGCCGGCCAGCAGCCGCCAGGCAACGGGCACCACGCCGAGCGCCACGATGGCAAGGGCAAACGCCGCCGCCCAGGGAATGATGCCTGTGGTCATGGCAGAACCTCCCGCACCCGGGACTCCAGGCTGGCTTTCATCTCGGCAATCGCCGCATTCCGGTCCGGCGCGTCCAGCACATGGACATACAGCGTGCGCCCATCGGCCGAGACATCGAGGCTGGTGGTGCCGGGCGTCAGCGTCACGATATTGGCGAACAGCACGACACCGGCGGGCGAGCGCACATCCAGCGGCACCGCCAGGATCGCCGGGCGCAACCGCCCGGTTTCGCCGAGCACGGCGCGCACCACCGCGCCGGTGGATTTCGCCAGCTCCACGACGAAGGTGACGGCCACACGGATCCAGGCGAGCGCGAGCCTCATGGCACGACCTCCGAGAGCTGGACGGGCGTGGTGCCGAGCACCGCCGCGATATAGGCCTCGCGGTCGAGCAGGCTTTCGGCCGCGGCGATGGAGAAGGCGGCGAAGGGCTCGGTCCACAGGCCGATCACCAGGGTGACGCCGCAGAGCAAGATGATGGGCGCGAAGGTCGCGATGCGCTGGCCCAGGCTCCAGCCCGGCGTCACCTCCGGCTCGGCATCCGGACGGGCCTTCCAGAAGGCCTCGTTCCAGATCTTCACCATGGAATACAGCGTGAGCAGGCCGACGGCGAGCGCGACGAAGGCCAGCAGATAGGCCTCCGCCTCCAGGCCGGAGCGGATCACCACCAGCTTGCCCCAGAAGCCCGAAAGCGGCGGGATGCCGGCCAGCGACAGCGCGGGCACCAGGAAGGCGAGGCCGAGCAGCGGCCGCGTGGTCCACAGCCCGCCGAGACGCTTCAGCGCGAAGGACCCGCCCACCTGCCGCATGGCGCCAGCCACCAGGAACAGGTTCGCCTTCACCACGATGTGGTGGATGACGTAGAGCACGCTGCCGGCGATCGCGAGCGGCGTCATCAGCGCCACGCCCACCAGCATGTAGCCGATCTGGCTGATGATGTGGAAACTCAGGATGCGCCGCACATCGTAGTGCATGGCGGCCCCCAGCACGCCCACCACCATGGTCGCCATGGCAATCAGGCCGAGCAGCGGCCCGAACAGCGCCTGGTCATGCGCGAAGACCAGCGTGAAGATGCGGATGATGGCGTAGACGCCAACCTTGGTCAGCAGCGCCGCGAAGATCGCCGCCACCGGCATCGACGCCGTGTGATAGGAAGCCGGCAGCCAGTTGAAAAGCGGGAACACCGCGGCCTTGGCGCCGAAGGACACCAGCAGCAGCACGCCGACCGCGGCGAGCGCGCCCTGGTTCTCGATATCCGGTGCCACGCGCGCCAGGTCCGCCATGTTCAGCGTGCCGGTCAGGCCATAGATCAGGCCGACCGCCAGCAGGAAGAAGGTCGTGCCGATCAGGTTGAGCATCACGTAGCGGATGCCGCCATCGATCTGCTCGCGCGTGCGGTCCAGCACCAGCAGGCCGAAGGACGCGATCAGCATCACCTCGAACCACACATACAGGTTGAACAGGTCGCCAGTGGTGAAGGCGCCCGTCACGCCCATCAGCAGCGCATGGAACAGCGGCTGGAAGCCGGCCTTGTCACGCTCCCGCGCGCCGGGGCCCATGGAATAGATGGCGACGGCCAGGGCCATCAGGCCGGTGATGGCGAGCATCGCCGCGGCCAGGTGGTCCACCACCATGGTGATGCCGAAGGGCGCGGGCCAATTGCCCATCTGCCCGACCACCATGCCGCCCGAGATCACCTGCGCCAGCAGCGCCAGCGTCACGGCCAGCAGCGCCACCGCGCCGGCCAGGCCGACCAGGCGCTGCGCCATGGGGCGCGCCCATAGCAGCGCCGTCACCGCGGTGGTGACCAGCGGGATCAGGATGGGGGCGACGAGAAGGGCCTGGAGCATCACGCGGCCTCCCGCTGTGCGGGCACGGCATCCCGCTGCTGCGGCAGCGGCGTGGTCGCATCCGGCGCCTCGGCCGCGTCCATATCCTCCGCATGCGCGCTGCCGAATTCGGCATGGGCGCGCATCACCAGCACCAGCGCGAAGGCCGCCAGGCCGAAGCCGATGACGATGGCGGTCAGCACCAGGGCCTGCGGCAGCGGGTTCGCCGCACCGGCCGCCAGCACGGGCGCGCCATATTCGACCAGCGGCGGCACCATGGTGCCGATGCGGCCGGCGACGAAGATGGACAGATTGGCGGCCGTGCCGAGCAGCACGAAGCCGAGCAGCGCCCGCGGCAGGTCGCGTGCCAGCAGCAGATAGGCCGCCGCGGCAACGAGCACGCCGATGGTCAGGGCAAGCAGCGCTTCCATGGCTCAATCCTCCGCCACAAGGGCGAAGACCATCGCCGTGATGGTGCCGATCACCACAAGGTAGACGCCGACATCGAAGACGAAGGCCGTGTTCAGCGGCAGCTTCACCGGCAGGTCCGGGAACCACCAGCGATGCGTCAGGTAGCCGGCGGAGGGATCGAGCCAGGCGAGCAGGCCGCTGCCCGCGCCCAGCAGCAGCCCCACGCCGCACCAGGAGGCCGGCGGCAGGCGCATGATGGCGAGCGCCGCATCCTGGCCGCGCGCGATCGCGAAGAACACCAGGCCCGATGCGGCGACCAGGCCGCCGACGAAGCCGCCGCCCGGCGCATTGTGGCCGCGCACCAGCAGGTACAGCGAGACCAGCAGCGGCACCCACAGCAGCAGCGGCGCCGCGACGCGCAGGATGAAGGAGCTATGCATCTGGATCAGTTCCCCCCACGCAGCGGGCGCGCGGCGCCTCGCAGCAAGGCGATGACGGCGAAGGCGGCGATGGCCAGCACCGCAATCTCACCCAGCGTGTCCAGCGCGCGGAAATCCACCAGGATGACATTCACCACATTCTGCCCATGCCCCGCCGGCACGCTGTTCTCGCCGAACCAGGCGCCCAGCCGCGGGTCGAAGGGCGAGGCGAGAATGGCCAGCAGCAGCAGCGAGACGGAGCCACCCAACGCCACCGCCACCGCCGCATCGCCGCCGCGCTGGCGCGGGCTGCGGATGTCGCGGCCATGGATCGGCAGGCGGGTCAGCACGGTTGCCAGGATGACAACCAGCAGCACCTCCACGGTGAACTGCGTCAGCGCCACATCAGGGGCGCCGAAGGTCAGGAACACGACCGCCGCCCCGAAGCCCACCAGGCCCAGCGCCATCACCGCGGCGAAGGTGCCCCTGGCCAGCGCGGTCGCCACGGCACCGGCGGCAATGAGGCCGAAGGCGAGCGCACGCGGGTCGATCGGCGCGCCGGAGGGCCAGGCCAGGCCATCCCGCGCCACCAGCACCGCAAGCGGGCCGATCGCCGCCACCAGCAGCAGCGTCCGCATGTAGCCGCGCAGGCTGCCATGCTGCACCGCTGCCGTCGTCGCTTCCGCTGTTGCGACCAGGCCGGCCAGCGCACGGTCATAGACGCGGGCAGGGCCGAACCGGTCCAGCCCCCGCGTGGCCTGCAGCCCGCGCATCAGCCGCGGCCACAGCAGCGTCAGCACCGCCCCGAGCAGGACGGTGACGACGCTCAGTGCCAGGATCGGCGTGAAGCCGTGCCACAGCGCCAGGTAGGTGGTGGGCGGATGGCCGAGGATCGATGCGGCCGCGTCATTCAGCAGCCAGCCCCCCAGCAGCGAAGGCGCAAACCCGGCCAGCAGACCGAGCGTTGCCAGCACGACCGGCCCGGCCAGCATGGCGATGGGCGGATCATGTGGCGCCTTCGGCGTCGCGGGCCGCGCGCCGAAGAAGATGCGCCAGGACAGCAGGCCGGCGATCGCCACGCCCGCGGTGTTCACCAGGAAGGCCCCCAGGACGATCAGCCCCGCCCCGCCATCCGCCGCGACCGCCGCCTCATAGACGATTTCCTTGCCGACGAAGCCGAGGAAGGGCGGCAGCCCGG
>LNFM01011907.1_pt1 | contig 28047 bp, 28 predicted proteins | sample 596031 | NCBI WGS metagenome assembly LNFM01 (sample SAMN04254537, study PRJNA301005) | activated carbon metagenome | isolation source: dual media filters at the Ann Arbor, Michigan drinking water treatment plant | place: USA: Ann Arbor
ACTTAAATATCACTTTAGATGTTTCGGGAAATTTAAATGGTTTAGGCGAAAGCTTGAACATCAATATTTATCGCATTGTGCAAGAATCGATTAATAACGCCATTAAACACGCGGAAGCTAAAAATATAGAAGTAAAATTAGCCACAACTAAAACTGGTGCGCTGCAATTGACTATTAAAGACGATGGAAAAGGCATGGATGTTAACGCGGTAGATCAAACTAATCACTTTGGTTTGCTGGGCATGCGTGAGCGTGTGCAAGGCTTTAAAGGTAGTTTTAATGTGGATTCTGAACCAAATACGCAAATGGCAACCAAAGTTGGCAGTAAAAAAGCGGGTTTAAAATCAGCCGGCACCCATACAACGGGTACCACAATTTATATTAATATTCCGCAAGCGTTAAACGTGAGCAATTAAGCAAAAGGCGATAAATGAGTCCAATTAATGTGATGCTAGTCGACGACCATGCGGTAGTGCGCATGGGTTTTAAAATGTTGTTGGAGTCAGCCAGCGAAATTAAAGTGATTGCCGAAGCAGAAAACGGTGAAACGGCGATTAAAAGTTTTATGGAGTACAAGCCTGATGTAGTGGTGATGGACATCACCATGCCCGGCATTGGCGGCATGGAGGCGATTGAGCGGATTTTGGCCAAAGAAAGCCATGCCAAAATTTTGGTGCTTTCTGCGCATGAAGATTCTGTGCATCCCAAGCGTGTCCTAAATGCAGGTGCCATGGGCTATTTAACCAAGCGCAGCGCGGCAGAAGAGTTGATTAAAGCGATTCGCACGGTAGCAAGCGGCAAAAAATATATTGAGGCGAGCATTGCTCAGCAAATGGCGATTCAGCAATTATCAGGCGAGCAAAACCCGGTGGATGTTTTAAGTGAGCGCGAGTTTGAAGTATTTATGTCGCTGGCTAAAGGCAAAACTACCAACGAGATTGCTGAAACGCTGTTTTTAAGTCCACGCACTGTTGGCACACATTTATACAATATTAAGCAAAAACTTAACGCGAATAATTCAGCAGAAATCGCACTCATTGCGATGCGTAGTGGATTAATTGACCCTTAACTCAATCAATACTTAACACCTAAAAAGTGCTTAATTTTTGTTAATTCACTTTGTAACGCGCAATATTAAGCTCGCCAAAGTTGGCTATTTCCACTAGCGTTACGCTGCCGCTGGGTAGTTTGCCAAACTCTGGTGGAATTAAAAAAGTAATCAATTCTTGGTTTTGTTTTAAAGCGGCCTCACTTTGATTTGCTTTGCTGTGCTTAGCCTCTATTTTGATTTTTCCAGTGGCCACTTGCCACAATTTCCATTCACGCGGTTTAGGTAATGATGTTGCACCTAATCGTTGCGCTTTTGTGTATACCGCGGCTTTTTCATCACCAATCAACAAATTAAATAGCTCAACGCGTACCAATTGATTGCTGATTACCACAGGAGCAATCGTTTCAACCTCAGTTAAGGTTTCTGGAAGAGGCTCTGAAATAGGTTTTAATTCCTCAAAACGCGCACTGGCAAAAGCCGTTAAATAGGGGTCGGGTGTGGTGTCTTTTAACACGATACTTTTTGGCTTGCGGGAGAACTTATCTTGCGCATCAATTTCTTGCACATCCATAGCGCTTGCCACTGCATTATCTGCCACGCTGGTGGCTACCGAGCGGGCAATTTGCTGTGCAACAGTGCCGCCTAAACAGCCACTGAGCAAACTGGCAGAGGCACCAAGTAAGGCAATATATTTCGCCATGTGTTTAAAACAAATAACGTAATTCATCATTCAAAGTAATCGAATGCTTGTAACGTGGGAAATTAAGATTACTGCTAATTAAAACAAAAGTCTAGCGACTTGTAACAAGCTGATTCTAATAGAATGACAACGCATTATGCTGAGCGATTGGTGGCATTTGCGCTCACAATGCCGCTCAAAATAATAATACCGATGGCAATATATTCTGAAAGCGAAAGTGCTTCTTGCCAAAAAAGTACACCAAATATGCTGGCAAATATGACCGTGGTGTAAGCCAAGCTTGCCACAGTCAGCGTTTTGCCAGTGCGATAAGCGCGCGTCATGGCTAGCTGCGCAATGGTGGCGGATGTGCCTAAGCCCAGCAACATTGGCATATCTTGCCATGTAAGCGGCGTGTAGGTTTGTAGCAACATCCAAAAGCCGCTGGCGATAGTAGAAATCAAGGTAAAGTAAAAAACCGTGCGCCAATCTGGCTCGCCCAAATTGCCTAATTGTTTAACATGTACATAAGCAAATGCTGCGCCAAAGCCTGACAGCAAACCTATCGCGCCAGCTGCTAAATCTTGCTTAGCAAAGCTCGGTTTTAACAGCATCACCACGCCGATAAACCCTAATAAAATCATGGCGTATAAAATAGGCTTGGGTTTTTCGTGCAGCATTAAAGGCATTAGCAAGGCTAGAAATAGAGCAGATGTATAATTCAGCGTAACTGCGGTTGCCAAAGGCAAGTGCGCGATGGCGTAAAAGAATAAAACCAATGACGCAAAGCCAACCAAAGCACGTGACATTTGTTTGCCGATTACTGGCGTGGCTAGTGGTAATTTTTTGGCAAAGATGTAAACATGAATAGCTATCAAGCCAAAAAGTGAGCGATAAAAAACCAACTCTGCGCTATTGAATTTAGCAGCGCCCACTTTAACCAGCGCACCCATTACTGCAAAGCCAAATGCGGCAATCAGCATCCAAAAACTCCCTAAGTTAGGTAGCTTCACAAGTGCTTCAATTGCATGTTTTTAAGATACAAGGTATTAAGTGTTTGCATTTACGGCAAATGCGCTTCCATTTGTCGGCGATACCATTGATGGAAATGTTCTAAGCCGCTTTCTAGTGGATGTTGATACGGCCCAGTCTCATTCAAACCAAGCGCAAATAAGCCCTCGCGTCCATCATGCATACGCTGGCAAATCTCTTTATCTTCAATTGCGGTTTCGTGATACGCAGCTTGCTGTGCTTTCACATATTCGCGCTCAAACAGGGCAATATCTTCTGGGTAGTAAAACTCAACTACATTGCTGCAAGTATCCACGCCTGTTGGAATGAGGTGCGAAACCACCAACACATTGGGATACCACTCAATCATCAAAAATGGGTAATACACAAACCAGATGGCGCCATGTTTTGGTGGCGTTTTGCCATGATAGTTGGTCACGGCTGTTTGCCATACTTGATACGTTTTAGATAGACTTTCGTCTGTGGCGGGCTTATAACCAACGGTTTGCGCGCTGAAATTTTCACCAAAATCCCAGCTTAAGTTTTCACAATCCACAAATGCATCTAAACCCGGGTGAAAAGGACCAACATGATAATCCTCTAAATACGCTTCAATAAAAGTTTTCCAATTGAAATTGTAGTGTTCAACATTAACCGAATCCAAATGGTAATTGGTAAAATCAAAATCTTGTTTACACCCCAGCTGATTCAATTCTTTAATCAGATTGCGCGATGAAGCAGAATTGTTTGAATCTTCAAATAGCAAACCTTGCCAATTTTGCAGCGGCGTCTTGTTTAGGTGTAAACATGGATTCTGCTCAAAATGTGGTGCGCCCAAAAGCTGACCATTTAAGTCATAAGTCCAACGGTGTAGCGGACACACAATATGGCTGGTGTTGCCAGCGCCTTTTAGCATCACCGCTTGGCGGTGGCGGCACACATTGCTGAGTAAAGTAATTTCGCCTGCTTGGTTGATTAAAGCTTTTGCATTCAGCATCCAATCCAGCGTGTAATAGTCGCCAGCGTTGGGCACCATTAAGGCATGCCCAACATATTTTGGCGCCTTGGCAAACAAATACTGTTGCTCTAATTGATAAAAAGCGGCATCAGCATACCAATCGACAGGCAATTGTGATGGCGTTTCTAGAGCGGATTGTGCTGGATTTTTCTTAAGAAGTGCGGTTAAAGCCATAAAAATAAATTTGAAAATTGAAGCAGGTAAGATTTTGCACTAAGCGCTTGATTTTGCCTAGTAATTAAGCACGCTATATGCGCCAATTAAGATGCATTTTTAGCATAAAATATGCTGCAAAAAATGTGTTAAGTCTGCGATCAAAAGCGCCATAACAAAATATGCGTAAGGCAATAATTCGGGTACACTTTGAATTAATACTAACAAAAAACAATAGGGATAAAATATGGATTCAGCTAGTCAAAAAATCACGCCGATTATCTTTAAGGGCAAGACAGCCGAGTATTTTGGCATTTGGATTGTCAATCTGCTACTCACAATCGTCACGCTTGGTATTTATTCGGCTTGGGCTAAAGTGCGCCGCAAGAAATATTTTTATCACAACACTTTGATAGAAAATGTAGGCTTTGATTATCACGCCAAACCAATCTCTATTTTAAAAGGCCGCATTATCGCCTTTGCTTTTTTTATGGGCTATAGCTTTAGTGCCAACATTAATCCATTTTTACCTTTAATTTTTTTGCTGATATTATTTATTTTTCTGCCATGGCTAGTGGTGCGCGGCTCAATTTTTAATGCGCGCAATAGTAGCCATCGTGGTTTGCGTTTTGACTTTGTTGGCACGATAGGCCAAGCCGCTAAAGTGTTTATTGTGTTGCCTTTGCTCACGTTTTTTACACTGGGCTTGATTATTCCATACATCTCGCACGAAAAAAGCCAGTTTTTAGTGAACAATCATCGTTTTGGTTTAAGCCAATTTGAGATGAGCCGTGTGGTTAAGCAATTTTATAAAGTGTATTTAATTATTCTAGTTTTCCCGCTCATTTTTGGTATTTTGGCGGCGATTGCCATTCCTGCATATCAGCAATACGTGAAAAAAGCTGCTAGTCAAGCCAGCGCAGGTATGCAATATGTACAGCCATTCGTAGCACTTCAACCTAGTATTGTGCTTGCTGCAAATGAAACGACTGATGAAACAGAAGCTGATGCGTCTATGCCAACGATAGAGCGCGTGTATGCAGATAATGCGCCAGATTCGCTAGATGCAAATGAGATACCAACAGAAATGGCAGAAACTACGCCAGAGCAAACGGTGGATATGCAAGACTCTACTGCCACTACACAAGACTTAACCGAATTAGAGCAGCAAAAAATGTTAGAAGAAATCCTGCAAAAACAGGAACAAGCATCTAAAGGTAAAGTGCAAGAAATGCTAAAACAACCTTTGTATCTAATAATTGGCTTAGTTGTATTTGCCTTGTATGCCTTTTTTATCTTTGGTTTTGTTGCATATTTGCAAGCGCGTATTGGTAATTTAATCTGGAACAATACGAAAATAGACCAGTTAACTTTCCAAAGCAAATTACGCGCGCGTGATTTTGCTTGGCTTTATTTTAGTAATATTGTTGCCATTATGCTCACTTTTGGCTTGGCCACACCATGGGCGCAAATTCGTTTGGCGCGCTATCGTGCATCCAAGCTGAGTATTATTGGCGATGTGGATTTTGATCAATTTGTCGGCGATAAAAAAGCAGAAGTGAAAGCCACCGGTGAAGAAATCGCTGAAATGTTTGATGTGGACTTATCTTTTGGTTAAGCGCTTATTGGTTGATTTTTCTAGCTTTACAAATTTAGCCAGCAACTATTCATGACATTTCAAGCAGATTATTTTGATGGCATCAGTGCGCGCGCTCAGCCAGTGCTGGTGCGCGTTCTAGCCGATACTCAGCAAATAGCTTTTGACGTAAATGCTGAAACGTTAAGGTTTAGCTTTGATCGCTGCGATGTGCAAGCAAAGCTGGGGGCAGCAAAACGAATCATCGATTTAGATAATGGTGGTCGCTTAGAGGCGCAGGAAATCAGCGCTTTAGAGTCAGTCATTACCAGCAAAAGCAGCATGTTTTGGAGTGCTTTGCATTATCTGGAAAATCATCTTGCTTGGGTCTTGGTTGCTTTAGTATTAACCGTATCAGCAGGCTGGGGATTTTTGCAATTTGGCGTGCCAAAGTTGGCAGAAATGGTTGCAAAAGCAACGCCAGCCAGCATGGAATCAAAATTGGGTGAGCAAGTGCTCAATGGCTTAGATCACAAATATGGTTATTTTTCACCCAGCAAAACAGCTCCTGCCCATCAATTAGCGATTACCAATGCGTTAAAAGACTTGTGCGGTCATGTGAAAACTTGCCCGAATTACCGCTTAACGTTTAGAGATGGCGGCATAATTGGTGCCAACGCGTTTGCCTTGCCTGGCGGCGTGATGGTAGTGACCGACGATTTAGTGACGCTATCAAAAAACGATACCGAAATTGTGGCCGTTTTAGCGCACGAGCTAGGCCATGTGCAACAACGGCATGCTTTTAGGCAAAGCATTCAAGGTGTGTTGTCAGGACTAATTATTGCCGCTATTACAGGTGATGTAAGCTCCGTTGCTTCTGGCTTGCCTGCGGTATTGATGCAAATGCAATACTCGCGCGAGCATGAGTTGGAAGCGGATGGATTTGCTTTGGCTGCTTTGCAAAAAGCTTGCTTGCCGCCACGTGCATTCGCCGATATTTTACAGCGCTTAGAAAATCAGGCAAAGCCTGCCGAATTAGGTGGTAAAGGTGCTGAAAATAAAGCCGACGGTCACCACAATAAGCCAGCTAAATCTCAAGAAAATCATTCATTTAACGATATGTTGGCCTCTCACCCCAATACGCAACAACGCATACAACCTTTTTTACAAACTAAATTGAATAAAAACGGTCATTGCCCCTAAGTTTAAGGGCTTAATTCACCCGCAAATCTTGCCAAAAAGCGCCATTTGCGCTACTCTCAACGCTTGATAAAGCAAACCAATAGAATAACAAAAACCTTTTTGGAGAAATTGCCATGAAAAATCCCTTGGAATCCGTTGCAGGTACCATCATTTCTGGTGTCATACTCACCGTAGTATTGGTTTTTTTCCTCAAAAATTTTTTAGTAGCGGGAGCTTGAAATGGAAATCATGCCAGGAATCGCGCGTTGGATCCATTTGCTATCAGGTGTGACATGGATTGGTTTACTTTATTATTTTAATTTAGTACAAATGGCTGCGCTTAAAGATGCTGGCGCAGATGGCACGGCAGCAGGTATTACCAAGCATGTAGCTCCGCGCGCATTGTTATGGTTTCGTTGGTCTGCCGTTGCAACATGGATTGCAGGCGCATGGCTATTAGGCGCTGGTTTTACAGATGCTTTTTTGCTTCGTAATGGATATGAAGGCATTGGCATTGGCGCGTGGTTAGGTACCATTATGCTGTTTAACGTATGGGTGCTGATTTGGCCAAACCAGCAAAAAATACTGGGCATGGTGCCTGCAGATGATGCAGCAAAAGCCAAAGCGCGACGTGTGGCCATGCTGGCATCACGTACGAATATGATGCTGTCTATTCCCATGTTATTTTTTATGGCAAATGGATTAACGCATCGCGCTGTTTTAGGATTGTAATCAGCATTAAGGCAACAACGGCGGCCTTAGCCGCCGTTTTCTTTTTGCCTTAGGCTAAATATTTAGAGTAGAAATTAAAATCATGGCACATTTGACAAGTACCCATTTAATGAACACTTATACACGTCAACCTGTTACTTTTGTAAAGGGCGAGGGTGTTTGGTTGTGGGATGATCAAGGCAAAAAATATTTAGACGGATTATCTGGTGTGGCAGTGAATGGTCTTGGCCATGCGCATCCTAAATTGGTCAAAGCAATTTCAGAGCAAGCGGCTAAGTTGATTCATGTTTCTAATATTTATCAGATAGCCGAACAAGAAGCGCTAGGCAATAAGATTGCCGAAATTTCGGGTATGGATAATGTGTTCTTCTGTAATTCTGGCTGCGAAGCAAATGAGGCTAGCATTAAGCTTGCGCGCTTGTATGGGCACAATAAAGGCATTGAAAACCCTGAAATAATTGTGATGGAACGCGCTTTTCACGGTCGCACCATGGCAACGCTTTCAGCAACAGGCAACCGCAAAGCGCAAGCAGGTTTTGAGCCGCTTGTTTCTGGTTTTATTCGTGTGCCTTATGATGATTTGGCCGCGGTTAAGCAAATTGCATCGCGCAAAAATAACGTGGTGGCGATTTTGGTTGAGCCTGTACAAGGCGAAGGCGGCATTCATATTCCAGCAGACATGAGCGCCTATTTTCAAGGCCTACGTCAAGTCTGTGATGAAAATGGCTGGTTGCTAATGGTGGATGAAGTACAAAGCGGTATTGGCCGCACAGGTACTTGGTTTGCATTTCAGCATACTGGCATTATGCCAGACGTGATGAGTTTGGCTAAAGGTTTAGGCTCTGGCGTGCCAATTGGCGCTTGCGTTGCAAAAGGTGTTGCGGCGCAGACGTTTACTTATGGTAAACATGGCTCAACTTTTGGCGGCAATCCATTAGCATCAAGCGCTGGTTTAGCAACAATAAGCGCGATTGAAGAAGAAAATTTACGCGAAAATGCACAAAAAATGGGCGACCTTATCCGTGAAAAATTGCAAACAGAATTGCAAAATACGCATGGCTTAGTTGTAGTGCGTAATGCAGGCTTGATGATTGGTATTGAGTTAGATAGGCCATGTTCTGAGCTTGTTAAAATGGCGTTAGAAACTCAGCTATTAATTAATGTGACGGCTGAAAAAGTGATTCGTTTATTGCCGCCGCTTGTGATTAATGAAGCGGAAGCGCTTGAGTTGGCTGAGCGCTTAAGCAAGTTGATTAAACAATTTTTAAGTCAATGATTTTAAATCAGTGACCTAAAATCAGTAAACCACGAGCATTCATATGGCTGATATTAAACACTTTTTGCAATTTAATGATTTGAACTTGGATTCAAGGCTTATCAACAATACTGGCCTTTGCAAGATCGCACTTTGGTGATGATTTTTGAAAAAGCCAGTACGCGTACGCGATTGTCTTTTGAAGCGGGCATGCACCAGTTGGGTGGTTCGGCTATTTATTTAAATACGCGCGATTCGCAATTGGGTCGTGGCGAGCCTGTTGAAGATGCGGCGCAGGTGATTTCGCGCATGTCCGATATTGTGATGATTCGTACCTTTGAGCAGGATATTATTGAGCGCTTTGCTGCTAATTCTCGCGTACCAGTGATTAATGGTTTGACGAATGAATATCATCCTTGCCAGATTTTGGCGGATATTTTTACGTTTATTGAGCAAAAGGGTTCAATTAAAGGTAAAACAGTGGCTTGGATTGGTGATAGCAATAATGTCTGCAATACATGGCTGCAAGCGGCTGAGGTGCTGGATTTTAATGTGCATGTTTCAACCCCGCCGGGTTACGAAGTAGAAGTGGAACGTGCTAATTTATATGGCGATGATCATTTTGAAACCTTTGCCGACCCAATGGAAGCCGCGCGTGGTGCCGATTTGGTAACCACAGATGTATGGACTAGCATGGGTTTTGAGGCGGAAAACGAAGAGCGCATGCGCGACTTTGCGGATTGGCAAGTAGACAGCGATATGATGCACATTGCCGCAAAAGACGCGTTATTTATGCATTGTCTGCCTGCGCATCGCGGTGAAGAAGTGGCAGCGGACGTGATTGATGGTCCGCAAAGCGTGGTGTGGGAAGAAGCCGAAAATAGACTTCACGTGCAAAAAGCATTAATGGAATATTTATTATTGGGTAGGGTTAATTAAGGAAAAGTTAGCGTAATGAGTGCAGATAATAAAGTAGCAAAAAAAGAAGTAAAAAAAGTAGTATTGGCCTATTCAGGTGGCTTAGACACGTCTGTGATTTTAAAATGGCTGCAAGATGAATACAAGTGTGAAGTTGTGACTTTCACGGCCGATTTAGGTCAAGGTGAAGAGCTAGAACCAGCGCGTGCTAAAGCCAAAGCGGCTGGCGTAAAAGAGATTTACATTGATGATGTGCGTGAAGAATTTGTGCGCGATTTTGTATTCCCCATGTTTCGCGCCAATACGGTGTATGAGGGCGAATATTTATTAGGCACTTCAATTGCGCGCCCACTAATCGCTAAACGTTTGATTGAAATTGCCGCCGAAACGAATGCCGATGCAATTTCACATGGCGCGACAGGCAAAGGTAATGACCAAGTGCGTTTTGAGTTGGGTGCTTATGCGTTAAATCCGAATATTCAAATCATCGCGCCATGGCGTGAGTGGGATTTGCTCAGCCGTGAGAAACTGATGAATTATGCTGAAAAGCATGGTATTCCAGTCGATATGAAGCATAAGCAAGGCGGCAGTCCGTACTCAATGGATGCCAACTTATTGCACATTTCGTATGAAGGTCGTCATTTGGAGAACCCCGCGGCAGAGGCGGAAGAATCAATGTGGCGTTGGAGTGTGAGCCCAGAAAAAGCGCCAGACGCGGCTGAGTATTTAGACATAGAATATGTAAATGGTGACCCAGTAAGCTTAAATGGCGAAGCCATGAAGCCGCATGAGTTGTTGGCGCATTTAAACAAAATCGGCGGCAAGCACGGCATTGGCCGTTTAGATTTGGTTGAAAACCGTTATGTGGGCATGAAATCACGTGGCTGTTACGAAACGCCAGGCGGTACCATTATGCTGAAAGCGCACCGCGCCATTGAAAGCATTACTTTAGACCGCGAAGTGGCACATCTAAAAGACGATTTAATGCCGCGCTACGCCAGCATGATTTACAACGGTTATTGGTGGAGCCCAGAGCGTATTGCTTTGCAAGCGCTAATCGACCACACGCAATCGTCCGTTAACGGCTGGGTGCGCGTTAAGCTTTACAAAGGCAATGTGATTGTGACGGGCCGTGATAGTAAAACCAATTCGCTATTTGATTCTACCATCGCGACTTTTGAAGATGACGAAGGTGCTTATGACCAAAAAGATGCAGGCGGATTTATTAAATTAAACGCCTTAAGAATGCGCATCGCGGCAAATTTGAAAAATAAACAACGTTAAATTAACACTAAAATTACACCTAAAAATAGTGTTAAGTCAGTAAATAATATTAATAGAGGAGTTCGAAATGGCACAATTTGACAATGTAAGTGTAAAGAAAAAAGCGAACGTCTATTTTGATGGTAAATGCGTCAGTCACACGGTGATGTTTCCAAACGGAACACGTAGCACAATTGGCGTGATTTTTCCAAGTACGTTGACTTTTAATACTGCCGCGCCAGAGTTAATGGAAATTAATTTGGGCGTCTGTAAAGTGCGTTTGCAAGGTGAAGAAACATGGAAAACTTACAGTGCGGGTGAAAAATTTACTGTACCGGGCAATTCTAGTTTTGATATAGAGACACTAGAAACCCTAGATTACGTCTGCCATTTTGAGTAAATACGGCTCAGTATTACGTCGTTGCAATCGTTTGCTGTGCTAATTGTACTGTCTTCACGATTGCGCCTAGTAATACTTTATGCTTGAAAGGTTGAAAAAATAATATGCCTAGTTTTGATATTAGTTCTGAAGTTGATATGGTCGCTTTAAAAAATGCGATCGATACCACTAGTAAACAGATTACCAATCGTTATGATTTTAAAGGCACGTCTGCCAAGGTTGAATTAAACGAAAAAGACAGCATCATTACTTTGTATGGTGATAATGACTTTCAGCTGGATCAGATTAAAGATATTTTGCTGCCAGGCATGGAAAAGAAAGAGCCGGATTCAACCAAGCGCTTAGAGCATAAGGATGTGCAAAAAGTGGGCGGTAATAAAGTGAAGCAAGAGCTGAAAATCCGCGCTGGTATTGATAGCGAGCTAGCAAAGCGCATCGCTAAATTGATTAAAGATTCTGGCCTGAAAGTGCAAGCCAGCATTCAGGGCGATGAAGTGCGCGTGAATGGTGCTAAACGTGATTTACTGCAAGAGGCGATTGCTTTTTGTAAAAAGAATGTCACGGATTTTCCGTTGCAGTTCGGTAATTTTAGAGATTAATAGTGGTTAAGTAGGTTGAAAATGGTTGCAAAAACGCTTTACGATAAATTGTTTGATTCCCACGTGGTGCATGAAGAAAACGGCACCGCGCTGATTTATATCGACCGTCATTTAGTGCATGAAGTCACCAGCCCACAAGCGTTTGAAGGCTTAAAATTAGCTGGTCGCAAAGTGTGGCGTGTTAACTCTATTTTGGCGGTGCCAGATCATAATGTACCGACCACTAATAGAGATAGCGGTGTTTCTGGCATTTCAGATCCTATTTCGCGCTTGCAAGTGCAAACCTTGGATGAAAATTGCGCTGAGCATGGCGTGACTGAATTTAAAATGAACGATATGCGTCAAGGGATTGTGCATGTGATTGGTCCTGAGCAAGGCGCTACTTTGCCGGGTATGACAGTGGTCTGCGGTGATTCGCATACCAGTACACATGGTGCGTTTGGTGCATTGGCGCATGGTATTGGCACTTCAGAAGTTGAGCATGTGATGGCAACCCAGTGCTTGGTACAAAAAAAATCCAAAACGCTGCAAGTATTGGTGGATGGAAAGTTAGGCAATGGCGTAACAGCTAAAGATATCGCCTTGGCGATTATCGGCAAAATCGGCACAGCAGGCGGCAATGGCTATGCGATTGAATTCGCCGGCTCAGCAATACGCGGATTAAGCATGGAAGGTCGTATGACCTTGTGCAATATGGCGATTGAAGCAGGCGCGCGCGCTGGCATGGTGGCGGTAGATGAGACGACTATTAACTACGTAAAAGGTCGTCCATTTTCGCCCAAAGCGGAACAGTGGGATGTAGCAGTAACATATTGGAAAACGTTGCATAGCGATGACGGCGCAAAATTTGATACGGTTGTCACGTTAAGTGCGCAAGATATTCAGCCACAAGTCACTTGGGGAACATCGCCTGAAATGGTGGTTGGCGTGGACGGCAAAGTGCCCAGTTTAGATATGGCAAAAAATGAAGTGCAACGTAGCGATTGGGAGCGTGCTTACGCCTACATGGGCTTGGCGCCGAACACACCGATTGATGAAATTAATATTGATAAAGTATTTATTGGCTCTTGTACCAATTCACGTATTGAAGATTTACGCGCGGCAGCAGCCGTTGCAAAAGGCAAGCATATAGCACCAAACGTTAAGTTAGCATTAGTAGTGCCAGGCTCCGGCTTGGTGAAAGCACAAGCAGAGCTTGAAGGTTTAGATAAGATTTTTACAGATGCTGGTTTTGAATGGCGTGAGCCAGGCTGTTCAATGTGTTTAGCAATGAATGCAGACCGTTTAGAGCTAGGTGAGCGTTGCGCATCAACCAGTAACCGTAATTTTGAAGGTCGCCAAGGCCAAGGTGGACGCACCCATTTAGTTAGCCCAGAGATGGCCGCCGCCGCCGCCGTTGCTGGTCATTTTGTAGATGTTAGATTGATTTAATTTTTTATTTTAGGGGATTTTATGAAGACATTATTTGCACTTATCGTCGTTGCTTTCACATTAACTGCCTGTAACACCATTAATGGTGTGGGTAAAGATCTTGAAAAGGGTGGCGAGGCCATTCAAAAGTCAACTAATTAAAAAATAAGTTATTTTAAAGAATAATTATGCAAGCTTTTACGCAGTTAAATGGTTTAGTTGCACCGTTAGATAGAGCTAACGTGGATACAGATGCGATTATTCCAAAGCAATTTTTAAAGTCGATTAAACGCGCGGGCTTTGGACCAAACGCGTTTGATGAATGGCGTTATTTAGACCATGGCGAGCCAGGTATGGATAATTCCAAGCGGCCACTTAACCCTGATTTCGTGCTAAATAAAGCACGTTATCAGGGCGCCAGCATATTACTCACGCGCGAAAACTTTGGATGTGGCTCAAGCCGCGAGCACGCGCCTTGGGCTTTGGAAGACTTTGGCTTCAGAGTGGTGATTGCGTCTAGCTTTGCTGATATTTTCTTTAATAACTGCTTTAAAAATGGCATGCTGCCTATAGTATTGTCAGCCGACATTGTTGAAAGCCTGTTTCAAGAAGTTGAAGCTGATATTGGTTATCAATTAAATGTAGATTTGGCTGCGCAAACCGTGACTACACCAAGTAGAAAAGTTTATTCGTTTGAGGTGGATGGTGTTAGAAAGCATAATCTAATCAATGGCTTAGATGATATTGGGTTGACCATGCAGCAACAAGATAAAATTAAAGCATTTGAAATAAAACATAAGCAAGCGCAGCCTTGGCTTTTCAACTAGAAGCAGAAAGTTAGTGATGAAATTAGCAATATTGCCAGGTGATGGCATTGGGCCAGAGATTGTGGCGCAAGCGGTTAAAGTATTAAAAGCACTTAATATTAACGATTTAAGCATGACGGAAGCGCCAATTGGCGGTGCAGGTTATGAAGCGTTTGGTGATCCACTACCAGATAGTACTTTGCAGCTGGCTAAAGATTCTGACGCGGTACTACTTGGCGCGGTAGGGGATTGGAAGTACGATCAATTAGAGCGTCATTTGCGCCCAGAACGTGGTTTATTGCGTATCCGTAAAGAGTTAAATTTATTTGCCAATTTGCGTCCTGCTTTGTTATATCCTGAGTTGGCGGGCGCCTCTACACTTAAGCCAGAAGTGGTTTCTGGCTTGGATTTGATGATTATTCGCGAACTCACAGGCGATATATATTTTGGCCAGCCGCGCGGAATTAGCACCCTAGAAAATGGCGAACGCGAAGGCATTAACACCATGCGCTATAACGAATCTGAGATTAGGCGTATTGGCCGTGTGGCATTTGATATTGCCATGAAGCGTAACAAAAAAGTATGTTCAGTTGACAAAGCCAATGTGCTTGAAGCCACTGAGTTGTGGCGTCAAGTCATGATTGAATTGTCTGCCGAATATCCAGAAGTCGAGCTAAGCCATATGTATGTGGATAACGCGGCCATGCAATTGATTCGCGCGCCGAAACAGTTTGACGTAATGGTCACGGGCAATATTTTTGGCGACATTTTATCAGATGAAGCTTCAATGCTTACGGGGTCAATCGGTATGTTGCCATCCGCTTCGCTGGATGCTAACAACAAGGGCATGTATGAGCCTAGCCATGGTTCTGCACCTGATATTGCAGGCAAAGATATTGCCAATCCATTGGCAACTATTTTGTCAGTCGCCATGATGTTGCGCTATACGTTTAATGACGAAATAAATGCGACCAAGATTGAAAAAGCAGTAAAAAAAGCCTTGGCACAAGGTTACAGAACGGCTGATATTGTGACGGAAGGCTGTCAAAAAGTAGGATGCAATGCAATGGGCGATGCGGTTGTCGCGGCGCTTAGTTAATTAAGTTAGTAAAATTAAATAAAATCGAGCCCTGAAAAGGTTAGCTCGTTACAAGGTTTACTTGGAGTAGCAGAATGTTAAAAGTTGGACTCGTTGGCTGGCGTGGAATGGTAGGCTCTGTGCTGATGCAGCGCATGGCAGAAGAGAATGATTTTGCGCTGATTGAGCCACAATTTTTTACTACTTCGCAAATTGGTGGCAAAGCGCCAAATGTTGGCAAAGAATCTGCCGCATTAAAAGATGCCCAAAACATTGCTGACTTACAGGTAATGGATGCGATTGTTTCTTGCCAAGGTGGTGATTACACCTCTGAGATTTTTCCGCAATTAAGGCAAGCGGGCTGGAAAGGCCACTGGATTGATGCGGCTTCTACTTTGCGCATGGAAAGAGACGCGGTCATTATTTTAGACCCAGTGAATATGCACGTTATTCAGGATGCTATGCACAAAGGCGGCAATAACTGGGTGGGCGGTAACTGCACTGTTTCACTCATGTTAATGGCATTGAACGGTTTATTTAAAGCAGATTTAATTGAATGGGCGACTTCGATGACCTATCAAGCGGCATCAGGCGCAGGTGCGCAAAATATGCGTGAGTTGCTCAAACAAATGGGCGAAGCGCATTTAGCCGCTAATGATTTGCTAAAAGACCCAGCGTCAGCCATTTTAGATATTGACCGTGAAGTAGCTGGTACTTTGCGCGATGACAGATTCCCAACCGCGCATTTTGGCGTCCCATTGGCTGGTAGCTTGATTCCTTGGATTGATAAAGATTTAGGCAATGGTCAAAGTAAAGAAGAATGGAAAGGCGGCGTTGAAACCAATAAAATTCTGGGTCGTGAAGATAATCCTATCTATATTGATGGCCTTTGCGTGCGCATTGGTGCGATGCGTTGTCACAGCCAAGCCTTAACTATTAAGCTGAAAAAAGATGTCCCTTTGTCAGATATTAATGCGATGTTGGCAGAAGCTAATCAATGGGCAAAAGTCATTCCTAATGAACGTGAATTAAGTATGCGTGAATTAACACCTGCTGCTGTAACAGGCACATTGACTACGCCTGTCGGCCGTTTGCGCAAGCTCAATATGGGCAATGATTATTTATCTGCATTTACTGTGGGCGACCAATTACTTTGGGGCGCAGCAGAGCCTTTGCGTCGCATGCTGCGTATTTTGGTCGAGCGTTAAACTGTCAAAAATACTGGCACTGTTGATAAAAAACCAACAATCCACACTTACAACCACATAGCTTGCTAATATAATGTGCATTATGAGCTTGCAACTCTAAGTAATTGATGTTATTTTTCTTATTGCATATTTAGGTAAATTTTAAGGGTGGAATAGTGCATAACCATGGCTGTTTTTTCGGCAGGACTTGGTAAGTTAAATGTAAGTTCTGGACTAGGCGAGCCGCTAAGAGCAGATATTGAATTATTGTCAGTGACACCCGAAGAGTTAAACAGTATTTTTGCCGTGATTGCTTCTGAAGAAGCTTATGCAAATCAAGGCATAGACCGCCCAGCCTCGCACAGCACCATTAAAGTTGAAGTATCAAAAAACGCAAACGGCACCCCCATATTAAAGCTTAAATCCACTCAGCCAATCAGTGAGCCGTTCTTGGATATGCTGATTCAAGTGGATTGGGGATCTGGTCGATTATTAAGAGAATATACCGTTTTATTAGATCCGCCTGGTTATACTGGCGAATCTGACAACAGTGCACAATCAAGCCAAGCTAGTGGCCAGACAACACAGCTGCCTGCTGTTAAAGCGGTTAATCAATCACAGCAAGACTCAACCATTAATGAAGCGGCTATTGCAAAAAAGTCAAACTCAGAAGCTAAGGCGAGCCCGCCAAAAAAATCCGAAGCAATGCTGGATGCTAGCGCGAATGATGTATCAACTGAAGAATATCTCACGCAACGCGGTGATTCACTAGCCAAAATTGCAAGAGATATGCAAGTGGAAGGCGTAAGTCTCGATCAAATGCTAGTGGCTTTGTATCAAGCAAACCCTAGTGCTTTTGACGGTAAAAACATGAACCGACTCAAGGTTGGCAAAATAATTCGACCGCCTTCAGAGCAAGAGTTAGCTGGATTATCACGTCAGCAGGCTTCAAAAGAAGTGAAAGTGCAGTCCGCAAACTGGAATGAATATCGCAATAAATTAGCGGGTATTGTTGCGGAATCTGCGCCAACTGAATCTGAAGCGAGTTGGCAATCTGCGGATGGAAAAATTAAAAGCGCAGCTGAAGATCAATCTATGTCCTCTGCGACTGGCCCTAAAGATGTTGTGAAGCTATCTGCAGGCGAAGCTGCGCTAACAAAAAAAGATGCTGAAGATATAAAAGGCTTGCAAGCTAAAATCACTGCTTTGCAAGAAGAAACAACAGCCAGAGAAAAAACAGTTCAAGAAGCACAGGATAAAACGGCAGCATTAGAAAAACAAATTGCAGATATGCAGCAATTGCTGGCGCTAAGAAACAACACAATGTCTGATATGCAAAAGCAAGCTGAAGTGCAAGCATCACCAGATACAAGCAACAATCAACAGTCTCAGTCCGATACACCAATCGTTGCAGAGGAAGCAAAACCAGCTCAAGTCGTTCCCGCAGAGGTTGCTGTAACCGATCAAGCAGCCCAACCTGTAGCGAATGCGTCTCAAGAAAAGCCTAAGCCTGCACCCGTTATTGTTACAGAACCTGCTGCGGAACCTAGCCTATTAGATGGACTTGATTTGCCGTTGCTAGGCGCGGGTGCTGGCTTGCTTGCAGTATTGGGCGGTGTATGGATGTTCTTACGTAACAAGCGTAAACGTAATCTGGCCGATTTCGAGCAAGGTATTATGACCTCGGGTGGTTTGAAAGCGAACACTGTTTTTGGCAATACGTCTGGTTCAAGCGTTGATACAGGCGACACCTCTTTCTTAACCGATTTCTCACAAAGCGCCAACGGCGGGATGATTGATACCAATGATGTCGATCCGATTGCTGAAGCTGAAGTTTATATGGCTTACGGACGTGACGCGCAAGCCGAAGAAATATTAAAAGACGCGATTTCAAAAGAACCTAAACGCTACGAATTACATTTAAAGCTGCTTGAAATGTATGCCGCAAGCAAAAATGTGTCCGCATTTGAAACCATAGCAGGCGAGCTTTACACAACATTAGGTGCTGAAGATTCCACTTGGCTTAAAGTAGCAGAAATTGGCTATAAATTAGAACCGAGCAACCCACTTTATCAAGCAAATACGGCTCACACGAGTGTTGCAAGATCATCGGATGAAAAATTAGATGCAAATGATTTTTCAGACTCACCTATTGCTAGTGAAACAGACTTAGATTTTTCTTTTGATAATGATTCATTAATGCAAAACTCTGCATCTTCAAGTAATGAAAAAGACGCTTTTGATTTGGACTTGGATGCGTTAAATTCAGGCACTTCAGCGGCAAGCGCTGAGAGTTTAAGCAGTGATGCAAATGCAGAGAATATTGAATTTTCAATGAATTCACCTGCTACAGAAAGCCTAATAGCAAACACCATTGAAAATTTAAATCAACCAGCGCAAGTTCAGGCCATGCACGCTGATGTTTCTGCCCCAGAGATGATGCATGAAGCAATAAAAAATGATGATAGTTTAGACTTTGATTTTGGTGAGCTAACAGCGTCGGTAGAAGATGCCTCGAGTCAAGACGGCGCGAATTTTGGCCACACAATGCCAGGTTTAGATATGTCAGGCTTTGAAGCGCCTAAATTAGCAGCAGAAGACGTTCCAGCTGCAAATGTTGTTGATTCTGAGATATCGGAATCTTTTGAGTTGCCAATGTTAGAAGAGGCATCCATAGATAAGTTAGCAACCGAAGTCAGTTTCGATGCAGTAGAAGCATCAGACATGGAATCTGATTTTAATTTCGATTTAAGTACGGTATCCCCAGAAGCTTCTAGCTATGTTGAGGATGAGGCATCTGCTGCAAACACATATGATTTATCATCGATTAGTCTAGATATGCCTGATACGAGCATGCAAGTCGAATCGCCTGTAATAAGTGCTGTAGATGAACCAGTTGAAATTGAAACAAAGCTAGATTTAGTTGCAGCATACATTGAGATGGATGATGCTGAGGGTGCAAAAGAGCTGTTAGAAGAAGTCATGAAAGAAGGTGGTGCGAGTCAGCGTAAACGTGCTGAAGCGCTGCTTGCAAAGCTTGGATAATCAACAAAAATGTTTGAGATTTATTAGTTCCGGTAATCAATAAAAAAGCTGAGCATTGTGCTCAGCTTTTTTATTGCCGATGAATTGATTACAATTACCCAGTGATTCAATCTAAATTCTATTCAATAGAGATAAAAAATTAACACAATTACCCAGTTATGCTGTTTTTTAGTATTTGCAATTGCTGTTAACCAAATTGCGCTCAGCTATTTGATTTTGATGACTGTTTTGTTGTTGGCTGTTTTAATTCGAATTAAATCACATCATTTTTTCAGGTTAATCAAGCGCTTAAAATGGTTTTTTATCGTGATGTTCGTTATTTTTTTATTTAATACACCTGGCGAGCATATTAAAGGCTGGATCTTCAATTTAAGTCCAACTTATGAGGGATTGCAGGCGGGGCTACTTCAAACGTTTAGAATAGCTGCTTTACTCGCAATGCTGTCTGTCATCATGGCGCTCAACACAAAACAGCAGCTCATTTCTGGCTTCTATTATTTGGCGTCTCCGTTTAAATACTTGGGTTTAGAAATAGAACGATTTGCTGCTCGGTTATGGTTAACACTGCACTATGTTGAATCTGCACGGCCCTCAAGCAAAGATGGAAGTTTGCTTGAGCAATTAAAAGCATTTGGACACTTGGATATGGTTAAGTACGAAAATGTCACCATTCAATTTGAAATACCTACTTTTAAAATAATTGATATGGCAGTTATTTTTGCATTAATGCTGGTTATTGCTTACATGCTGATAAGGGCGTTTACGTAATGCGTGTTGTGTTAGGGGTTGAATACGATGGCGCAGTTTTTTGCGGTTGGCAAAGCCAGCCAATTCTGTGTGGCGTCCAAGATGCGCTAGAATCAGCGATTAAAAGTTTAGTATTGCAAGATGTGCGCATACATGCAGCTGGCCGCACCGATACGGGCGTTCACGCCTTGATGCAAGTTGTTCATTTTGAATGTGAAGTATTAAGGCCATTAAGTGCTTGGGTGCGTGGCGTCAATGCATTTTTGCCAGCAACAGTGCGTGTCATGTGGGCGCAAAATGTAGAAGATGACTTTCATGCGAGATTTTCTGCTACCCAGCGACATTATCAGTATTTATTAATCAATCAGCCAACAGCACCTGCTGTTCAGGCCAGCAAGGCGGGTTGGTATCATCTACCTTTAGATATTTCAGCTATGCAGCAAGCGATTGCTTTATTGCAGGGTGAGCACGATTTTAGTGCGTTTAGAGCGAGCGAATGCCAAGCAAAATCGCCGATTAGGAATTTAGCACAAGCGAATATTGTTGCCAATCAAGAGTCTATTATATTTAATTTTTCGGCCAATGCATTTCTGCAACATCAGGTGCGCAATATGGTGGGTGCTTTGGTTTATGTGGGTAATGGTAAATATACGCCCGATTGGATTACACATTTGCTTCAACAAAAAGACCGTACTTTGTCGCCGCCGACTTTTTCGCCCAATGGTTTGTATCTAACTGGTGTGGATTACGATGTTAAATTTAACCTGCCCGATACGAAACGATATTTAAGGCTTATATAATGTTAATTTATTTAAATAGCGCTCATTTGGAATCTAATCCAGCAAAATGAATCCATTCAGAACAAGAGTTAAAATATGCGGCATTACGCGTGTTGAAGACGCGCTTGAAGCCTCGCGTTGTGGCGCTGATGCGATTGGTTTGGTCTTTTATCCAGCTAGCCCGAGATATGTAGCTCCGCAACAGGCTCTGCAGATAGTGTCAGCATTGCCACCTTTTGTGAATGTTGTTGCCTTGTTTGTCAATGCAACGCAATCTGAAATTGAAGCAGTGATATCAACCGTGCGCGTTGATATTGTACAGTTTCATGGCGACGAAACTGCCGCGGAATGTGAGCGAATTAAATTGCCTTATTTTAAAGCGATTCGCGTTAAGCCAGACACTAATTTGTTACAATACGAAGTGGAATTTAGCAGTGCAAAAGCGTTGCTTTTAGATACGTATTCAGATTCGGCATATGGCGGTACAGGACACGTATTTGATTGGGACTTAATCCCCAAAAACATGACAAAACCAGTGATATTAGCAGGTGGATTGACTGCTGAAAATGTGGGTTTGGCTATCGAAAAAGTGAAGCCTTATGCAGTGGATACTAGTGGCGGAGTAGAACTGAGTAAAGGTGTAAAAGATGCCAAAAAAATGGCAGATTTTATGCAATCTGTTCGAGCGACTAGTTAACGTATTCAATACTTTAAAACAAAGTTTAATAGAGTAGTAATTGAGGAGTAGGTGATGCAAGTGTATGACATGCCAGATGCGCGCGGTCATTTTGGTCAATTTGGTGGTATTTTTGTTGCTGAAACACTCGTCGAAGCGCTTGAAGAACTACGCGTGATGTATGAAAAATATCGTTATGACGAAACTTTTTTAGCAGAATTTGCCTACGATTTAAAACATTTTGTTGGTCGCCCAAGTCCGATTTATCACGCCAAGCGCTGGTCGGATAAATTAGGCGGTGCACAAATTTACTTAAAACGCGAAGACCTAAACCATACAGGCGCGCACAAAGTGAATAATACGATTGGCCAAGCTTTGCTAGCAAAACGCATGGGTAAGCCACGTGTGATTGCCGAAACAGGTGCTGGCCAGCATGGCGTTGCCACTGCAACAATCGCCGCTAGATTAGGCTTGGAATGTGTGGTTTATATGGGTTCCGAGGACGTCAAACGCCAAGCGCCCAATGTGTTCAGGATGAAACTGTTAGGCGCAACTGTTGTGCCAGTAGAAAGTGGCTCAAAAACGCTTAAAGACGCGCTGAATGAAGCGATGCGTGACTGGGTGACCAATATTGAAAATACGTTTTATATTATTGGCACCGTCGCAGGCCCGCATCCATACCCAATGATGGTGCGCGATTTTCAATCGGTGATTGGTGTTGAGGCTAAAATTCAAATGCAAGAGATGCTGGGTCGTCAGCCAGACGCTGTGGTTGCCTGTGTGGGCGGTGGTTCTAATGCGATGGGTATTTTTTATCCGTATATTGATGTGCCAAATGTGCGTTTGATTGGTGTAGAAGCCGCTGGACATGGCATGGAAACAGGCATGCATGCTGCACCGTTAACCGCGAATAGTCCGATTGGTGTGTTGCATGGCAATCGTACTTATTTAATGCAAGATGCCGATGGCAATATCATTGAAACACATTCAGTTTCTGCAGGTTTAGATTACCCAGGTGTCGGCCCAGAACATGCATGGCTTAAAGACATCAAACGTGCAGAATACGTGGCAATTACGGACGATGAAGCCATGACTGCGTTCCATAGTTTGTGCCGCACAGAGGGCATTATTCCTGCGTTAGAATCTAGCCACGCGCTAGCCCATGCAGAAAAAATGGCTAAAACCATGCGTAAAGATGAAATCATTTTGGTGAATTTATCTGGCCGCGGCGATAAAGACATCAACACAGTTGCCAAATTAGCCAATATAACACTATAAAAATATAAATTTATGTCACGCATTCAAACCGTTTTCGCAACCCTAAAAGTTAACCATAAAAAAGCGTTAATTCCTTACATTACAGCAGGCGATCCACATCCTAATCATACAGTTAATCTTATGCATACTTTAGTGAAAACAGGTGCTGATATGATTGAGCTGGGTGTGCCATTTTCTGATCCGATGGCCGATGGTCCGGTGATTCAGCGTGCAAGTGAGCGCGCTTTGGTGCATAAAGTTGGCCTCAAAAAAGTGTTAAGTATGGTGGCGGAATTTCGCCAAAAAGACAATAAAACGCCAATTATATTAATGGGTTACGCTAATCCAGTTGAGGCGATGGGTAGTGAGAAATTTACACAATTAGCAAAAGAAGCGGGTGTAGATGGCGTGATTACCGTGGATTATCCGCCAGAAGAATGTAAGGAATTTATCAGTCAACTGCAAGCCAACGGTATGGATAGCATCTTTTTGCTTTCACCTACCTCAGACGCGGCGCGTGTGAATTTGATTGTGAATCAAGCTAGCGGGTTTCTGTATTACGTTTCGCTTAAAGGCGTCACCGGTTCTGCCAATTTAGATATTGAGGAAGTGAAATCGCGCGTGGCAGAAATTCGACTTAAAACGGATTTGCCAATTGGTGTTGGCTTTGGCGTAAAAGATTCGGTCACTGCTAAAAATGTAGCAGCTTTTGCCGATGCGGTAGTAGTTGGCAGTCGCATGGTGCAAGCAATTGAAAATTCGAATGACGATAATTTGGTGGCGAATGTCAGTCAGTTAATGATTGAGTTGCGCCTTGCAATTGACGCTTAAGGAGTAAAAAATGAGCTGGTTAGAAAAAATTCCGCAAAAAATTCAGCACGTTGTAGGCGCTGTGCAAAAGAAAAATGTGCCGGAAGGCTTATGGAGTAAGTGTGATTCTTGTCAATCAGTTTTGTATAAAACCGATTTAGAATCTAATGCAGAAGTCTGCCCAAAATGTGCGCATCATAATCGAATTGGCGCGCGCGCTAGATTAAATCAATTGTTGGATGCCGATACAAAAACTGAATTGCGCATTGAAATTGGCGCTAATATTGAGCCCATTGATGCATTAAAATTCAAAGATAGTAAAACTTATGCAGAGCGCATGAAATCTGCCCAAAAAGAAGTGGGCGAAAAAGATGCGCTGATTGTGATGCAAGGAAAAATTCTAGGTGTCAATGTAGTCGTTGCCGCCTTCGAATTTAAATTCATGGGTGGCTCAATGGGCTCTGTGGTGGGCGAACGCTTTGTTCGCGGCATTGACGCAGCGATTAAAAGCAAATCTGCTTTTATTTGTATTTCTGCCAGCGGCGGCGCGCGTATGCAAGAAGGCTTGCTATCACTCATGCAAATGGCTAAAACCAGCGCAGCCTTAACAAAATTATCTCAAGCAGGTTTACCCTATATTTCAGTGTTAACTGATCCAACAATGGGCGGTGTTTCTGCCAGTTTTGCCATGCTAGGCGATATTATTATTGCTGAACCAAACGCCTTAATTGGTTTTGCAGGCCCACGTGTGATTGAGCAAACCGTACGCGAAACGTTACCAGAAGGCTTTCAGCGCGCAGAATTTTTAGTTGAACACGGCGCAGTGGATTTGATTATAGACCGCCGTGAGATGCGCCAGCGATTAGCCAGCCTATTATCTAATTTAATGAAATTACCTAAAGCTGCGTAATCAATTAGTTTCAATTTTGTATTTTCAATATCTGTGACCAATTCAACACTTAAGCCAACTACTGCACAGCAGTGGTTGGCTTATATCGAAGCGCTGCATCCTAAATCGATTGCAATGGGCTTAGACCGCGTTAGCGCTGTTGCTAGTCATTTGCAACTCAATCCCAGCTTTCCCATTATTACGGTTGCTGGCACCAATGGCAAAGGCTCTACTTGCGCGATGCTGAGCCAGATTTATAAAGAAGCTGGCTTTACCGTTGGTTGCTATACATCGCCGCATTTAATGCGCTACAACGAGCGTGTGCGCATCAATCAGCAAGAAATTTCAGATGCCAATTTATGCCTCGCTTTTGACGCAGTTGAAAGCGCGCGTGGCAACATTGCATTAACGTATTTTGAAATGGGCACACTGGCCGCCATGTGGCATTTTTGCCAATCAAAGCTTGATGTGGTTGTATTAGAAGTTGGTTTGGGCGGCAGGTTAGATGCGGTGAATATATTTGAGCCTGCTTGCACTATTGTGACAACGATTGATTTAGACCACATGGAATATTTGGGGGGTACTCGAGAGAAAATCGGCTTTGAAAAGGCAGGTATTTTTAGACCAAATGTATTAGCAATTTGTGGCGACGAAAATACGCCTAATAGTTTAATAGACTATGCCAAACAGATTGATGCGCCATTAAAGTTAATTAATCGAGATTTTCATGTAAAAAAATTGATTAATGGCTGGCAATTTACTGATGCAGAAAGCGATTTTTTATTACCAAATTTAGCGCTTCAAGGCGAATTTCAGCGCAATAATGCGGCTTGCGCTGTTTGTGCTGTGCAATACTTAACCACTATTTTGCCGGTAAAAATCACGCATATTCAAAGCGCATTGCAAACCGTAACGTTGATGGGACGCTTTTATTCTATTGATTCAAATCCCCACATGATTGTAGACGTTGCGCATAATCCACACGCCGCATTGTCGCTTGCACACAATTTAAAAACTACGCCTTGCAGCGGCAAGACTATCGCTGTGTTCGCCATGTTGGCAGATAAAGACATTAACGGCGTGATTCAAGCCGTTTCGCCCTATATTGATGCATGGTTTATAGCGGATAATCACAGCGCTCGCGGTGCAAAAGCGCAAGAATTACATGATAAATTAATACAGCATCAAGCAAGCGCGCAGACAAATTTATTTGCAAATGTCGCATCAGCCTTGGCTGCTGCCTGTGATATTGCGACCAAAAATGATAGAATTATCGTGTTTGGTTCGTTTTACACGGTTGCGGATGCCATTGATTATGTGGCTAGCAAAAAGATTTAATCATGTGTTGATTGAGTCTCTGTTTAAATCAGCAGATTCAACCCCATAATAACTAGATACTAGCGTAGGGCTGAAAGTTAAATATGCAAAAAGACGCACCTAATGATCAAGAGTTAACCTTAAAAAAACGTGCGCGCCGCCGTTTGGTTGGGGCAATTGCGTTAGTGTTGCTCATGATTATTGTATTACCCATGATTTTAAAAGATCGCACAGTGACAGCGCCAACAGAAGAAGTCACCATCACATTATCTCATCAGAATCAAACATCAGAACTGCCAGCCCAATCCGATTTTGATTCTAATGTAATCCCTACAGATGTCCTTCCTACAGAAGTGCCTCCGCTTAACAGCGAATCGATAATTGATGAGCCGTTAACTGCCACACAAAACACACCAGAAGCCCCAATTGAGCCAAAAACGGCCTCAGTTAAACCCAAAACAGTAGCGCCAATAGCCATTGATAAGAAAAACGCTAATAGTCCTAAATTTTATGTGCAAATTGGCGTATTTTCAGATGAGGCAAACGTAAAGCAACTCCAAGCAAAACTAAGCGATTTGGGTTATTCATCACAGACAGAAAAAATTGATACAGCTAAAGGTAAAAAAATCCGCTTGCGTACGCATTTGTTAGGTGAGCGTAATGAAGCAGCAATTGCATTGCAAAACATCAAAGATGCTGGCCTTACAGGCATGGTTGTCAGTCAGTAATTGGAAACATCTTAAACGATGACTAGCTTTGATTACGCGGTATTTATTATTATTGGCCTGTGTATTATTGTGAGCATGATGCGCGGTGCGGTACGAGAAATATTATCGATTATTGGATGGCTGGCTGCATTTTATGTGGCGAGAACTTATGTCTCTCAGTTAATCCCTTTATTACCACAAGATATTCCTACGGATGCATTACGTATATTGGCAGGGTTTTTAATTCTATTTTTTGGGGTGTTGTTGGTTTTTAGTTTGTTATCAATCGCACTCTCAAGCATGATAAAAAAAATTGGTTTAAGTTGGCTAAATCGCTTTTTTGGCGCATTATTTGGCTTTGCAAAAGGGTTAATTATTGTCTGCATTTTAGTGTTTTTAGCGGGGTTAACTAATCTACCGAAAGACATACGTTGGACAAATGCAATGTTTAGTTCGCCACTTGAGGCGCTTGTTAAGGCAACATTGCCCTGGGTGCCACAAAAAGTGGCACAGCACGTTAAATATGATTAATGTGGTTAAAATTGATGAATAGCGCTTTTTTAAAAAGTGACTGTTTCACTAAAACGCAATTCTTTAAGGAAATTCATTTATGTGCGGAATTCTAGGCATTGTTGGTAAAAATCCAGTTAACCAACTGTTGTACGACGGTTTGTTGGTATTGCAACATCGTGGTCAAGACGCCGCTGGCATTGTGACTTGTGATGGCAATACATTTTTTATGCACAAAAACAATGGCTTAGTGAAAGATGTGTTTCAAACTCGCCATATGCGTAGCCTAGTAGGTAATGCAGGCATTGCGCATGTGCGATACCCAACAGCAGGCTCTTCAAGTGCAGCAGAAGCGCAACCGTTTTATGTGAATTCGCCATTCGGAATCGTGCTCGGACATAACGGTAACTTAACCAATTCTGAGCAGCTAAAATCGGAAATGTTTCGTCAAGATTTGCGCCATATCAACACCAATTCAGATTCAGAAGTCTTACTCAACGTCTTAGCGCATGAAATTGAAAAAACGTCGCGCAATGCGGTTTTGAACACCGACATGGCATTCGATGCGGTTGCTGGCGTGCACAAGCGCTGCAAAGGTGCTTATGCAGTAGTTGCCATGATTGCCAATTTTGGTTTACTAGCGTTTCGTGACCCTAACGGCATTCGCCCACTAGTGATTGGCAAATTAGATACAGATAAGGGCACCGAATACATTGTCGCTTCTGAAAGCGTTGCCTTAGACGTGCTAGGCTTTCAGTTGATGCGCGATATTGAGCCAGGTGAGGCCGTATTTATTGATATGGATGGTAATTTGTTTAGCCGTCAATGTGCTGAAAATCCGAAATTAAACCCATGTATCTTTGAGTATGTTTATCTAGCTCGCCCTGATTCAGTAATTGATGGCGTTTCTGTGTACCAAACGCGTTTAGATATGGGCACAACCTTAGCCGAAAAAATTAAACGTGAATGGAGCCATCTAAAAATAGATGTGG
>LNFM01003968.1_pt1 | contig 28023 bp, 25 predicted proteins | sample 596031 | NCBI WGS metagenome assembly LNFM01 (sample SAMN04254537, study PRJNA301005) | activated carbon metagenome | isolation source: dual media filters at the Ann Arbor, Michigan drinking water treatment plant | place: USA: Ann Arbor
CGCGCCCCTCGCAGCCGTCAACGCCATGATTTATATGCGAAATATCACGATTACGACAGCGAAATCAGCGACTTACTTGGAGAATGTGGGATCATTTATTCCAAGCCCGCCAACTTCAATTTGGGGAAACCAAATTGTAAAGGGCCAAAAAACCAGAAGATTTGTTGCAATTCTCTCTCTCAGAGCGATTCCCTTTTGCTCTTTCCCATCGACAACGTTTTGCAAAGAATCCCCTCCAGCCTATCGTAAAACCCGCTATCCTCCGCCGTTCCCTGGAAACCAACCAGCCCCGGAAACCTCGATCCCAGGCTGGCGCGCCAGTTTGCTGCACCCCCCTCGGCCGCTGTGTGCAACAATCCGCTGAGGGCTTCGGCATCGGTCGCGTCATAGGTCCAGCCGGTCCGGTTTTCCTCGACGATCTCGGGCGAGCCTCCTGTGCGGGCCGCGATCACCGGCAAGCCGTAGACCGGGCTTTCCACCAGAACCCGGCTTTGTGGCTCGTGCCACAGCGACGGCACCACGATCACTTCGCTGCGCGACATGACCACTTCGGGGCGGACATGTCCCAGCCATTCGACCCGCTCCCCCGCACCTGCCACGTGAACCAAACGCTGCATGTCGCCCACAAAATCCTGATGCCCGCGCCCCGCCACCAGCAATCTTGCCCCCAGCGACGGCGGCAGGGCACAGAAAGCGCGCAGCAGCGTCTCGACACCCTTTTCCTGCGACAGCGCACCAAGATAGCCGATGGTGAAACCGGGGGCGGGTTCAGGCCGGGCAGCGAGGAGCGCTGCATCGAAATCGGTGCGCAGGGTGTTGGTATTGTGCAGCACATGCCAGTCGGCATCGGTGAACAGCCCGTGTTCAAGATAGCGCCGGCGGACAAAGTCGCTGACGGCGATCACCGTGCTCACCGTCGAGCTTGCCTGCCTTGCCCGCATTGTCAGAACCCGGCAGGTGATGCACGGAGCAGCACAGTTCGCACCGGACCGGTACATGCTGGTCCGCGGGCACAAAAGCGCATAATCGCGCAGATGCTGGCACACCGGGATGCCCATCCTGGCGGCAACACGATACAAGGCCGGCTGCATGCGCGAGCAGTTCTGCGCATAGATCAGGTCAAAGTTTTCGGTTTGCAGAAAGCGCGCAAGATCCGCTTCATCAACCGCCCCGAGGGCCGAGCGTGCGTGCCACAACGCCTTGGTCCAGCGGCCGACAGCCGGACGCTTTGCCCCAGGCAGATAGCTGTTGTGGAACGGCACCCGGTGGACCCGATAGGGCGCGGTTGTCGACGCCTCGCCCGGTTCGGCCCCCGCCTCGCCCTCCATCCCGAGGGCCAGCACGACGACATCATGACGCAAGGCCAGGTTGCTGGCCGCATGGCGGCTCGAGATTTCGGCGCCCCCTTCATCCTGCGGTGCAAATGTTTGCGCAACGACGCATATCTTCATACGGCTTCCATCGCGACCCATCAGCGCCGCGCCTCAAGATACGCAAGCACCTGCCGCCCCGATGACAGGACGCCAGTGTTCAGGCCCGAAGCCGATTTGAACGCGACAGTATAGGCGAGGTGCGCTGCCCACCAGCCGATGCACCAGACAATCGCTGCCCCGAGCCCGCCGTAATGCGTGGCGGCGAACCAGATGCCTGTCACCGTAAAGCCGGTGATGCAGACGCTGATGACACTGTACCGGTAAGATCGTCCTGTCAGGTTCAGGGCCGACTGCGCAACGCCAAAGACTGCCGAAGCAAGGCTGGCCAGCACCAGCACCAGCGTCGTCGGCCAGGCGGCAAGATAGTCCGGTCCCAAGGCCCATAGCGCCGGCCAAGCCAGCACTCCCGCGCCCATACAGCCGATCATCGCTCCCACGGCGATCAGCAGGCTTCCCCGATCCAGCGCCTCCTGCACCGCCTCGTTGCCCCGGTTCGTCGCTTGTGCAATGCGCGGAGCCGCAGCCTGTGCAGACGCTGCAATGGGAAACTGGGCCAGTCCGGCAACACGTTCCGCGGCCAGCAACAGCGCCGCCGCCTCTGGTGCCAGTACCAGCGCACCGACCAGTCCCACGCTCCGCATCATCAGGGCATTTGCAATGTCGCCGGGCCAAAGCGCCAGCCCGGCCCGCCAGACTTCGTTCATGTCGGGCGTTTCGGCACCCGCATCCCCGCGCCAGTCGATCCGCCGGAGGAAGACCTCCTCGATCGCGATCGAAAGCAGCAGGGAACCAAGGAGCAGCCCCAAGGCAAGCTCGGCATTGATGGGCACGCCCATCATCAGGACGACCAGTGACCCTGTGATCGGAACAACCGAACGCGTGAAGTTGAGACCGATCTGCGACTGCCAGACCCGGTTGGCAGCGCGCAGGCATTCCCGGTTCAGACCCATCTGTCCGCCAGCCAGGGTCAAAAGCCCGGCGAGCAGCGCAATCCCCCAGTCCGTCGTGACGGGGGTGTCCAGTCCGATTAGGCTCAGGCCAACCAGAACACCTGTCAGGATCGAGCCGTTCAAGGCCAAAGCGCGCCGACTGGTCCCCAGCATCTCACGTACCGCGCCGCGCGCACCGCTGGCCCAAGCCTTCGACGCAAAACGCAACAGGGCGACATCCCGTCCGAAGCTGATCAACAACACCGCGAACAGTGAAAAGTTAAAGACGTACAAGGCGACGGTGAAGTCGTCTTTCGACAGGGTTCGGGCGAGGACGATCGTGTAGATCAGCCAAAGCACCGTTCCCGCCACCCGCATGGACAAGATTACTGCTGCATCACGGCCCATCGGCTTCCAACCCTTTTCGCAAACCGAAAGCAACGTGGACTGCACCAGACGGTCCGAGCTTCGTCTTAGTGCATGGTCGGCCTCTGGTCCATCGGCGCAATGGCCGTGCCATCCCAGGGTGCTGTTACCTAAAGCTGATCAGCGGGGCAGGGGGGTGCAGCGCCCATCGACGATATCGGTCGAATCCCGCGATCTGCAGTGTCATCAAACCTTCACTGGACGCACCATTTCATTTCCTGCATTCAGGAAATATGGAATTGACCAGCGCCAGCCATGCCTTCGCGACCCTCGGTCATCCGGGCCGGTTGACCGTGTTCCGCCTGCTGATGCGCTTCGCTCCGCAGGGCGTTCGCCCGACCGAAATTGCACAGGCACTCAGCCTGAAGCAAAACACGCTGTCACATCATCTGGCCGACCTCACGGCCGCAGGTCTGGTGAAAGCCGAACGCCATGGGCGCTCACTCTACTATGCCGTCGATCTCGACACGGCAGAGCGATTGATCGGCTATCTCGCGCTCGATGTCGGCCGCGCCCGGCCTGATCTTCTTGCCCCCTTGCTTCTTGCGCAAAAGGACGCCGCCCCGATGAACCGCATCCCCCTCGACACTGACTTCGACGTTCTCTTCATCTGCTCGGGCAACTCTGCCCGTTCGATCTTCGCCGAGGCGCTGTTGCGCGATCTGGGCAAGGGCAAGTTTCAGGCCTTTTCTGCCGGAACGCGCCCGAACACCCAGCTCAACCCCTTCGCGCTGGAGATTCTGAAGCGCAACGGCCATGACACGTCCGGTCTGCGTTCCAAGCACATCTCGGAATTCCAGCAGCCGGACTCCATCGTGATGGATTTCGTCTTCACCGTCTGCGACACCTCGGCGGCCGAGGAATGTCCGCCCTGGCCAGGTCAGCCGATCACCGGCCATTGGGGCTTGCCCGACCCAGTGAAGGGGATTGGCACCGACGCGGAGAAGGCGCTTGTCTTTGCCCAGACCTACGCCGCCCTGCGCCGCCGGATCATGACCTTCGTCGAGCTTCCCTTCGAAAGCCTCAGCCGGATGTCTCTTCAATCCCGCGTCGATGCCATCGGCTATGAAACGCAAGCAAAGGCCTGATCATCATGACCCGCATCGCCCTCAACGGTCTCGGCCGCATCGGAAAGCTTGTCCTGCGCGACCTGATTGATACCGGCGCGGGCGGTGAGATCGTGCTGTTGAACGACGCCATCGGGGATGCCGAACAGCACGCGCTTCTGATGGAGTTCGATTCCGTCCATGGCCGCTGGCGCACGCCGGTCAGCCATCAGGACGGGGCGCTGGTCCTGAACGGTCAGACTATCCGCCTGACGCATCAGAAAACCATCGAGGCGCTCCCGCTGGCGGAACTTGGCGTCGATTTGGTGATCGACTGCACCGGCGTGTTCAAGACCGCTGCCAAGGTCGCGCCCTATCATGCGGCAGGGGTCAGCAAGGTGGTCGTCTCGGCCCCTGTAAAGGATGGCGGCGCGCTGAACCTGGTCTACGGGGTGAACCATCATCTCTACGACGGTTCGCAGACTCTGATCACCGCTGCCTCCTGCACGACGAACTGCCTCGCCCCGGTCGTCAAGGTGATCCACGAATCCATCGGCATCCGCCACGGGTCGATCACCACGATTCATGACGTGACCAATACCCAGACCATCGTCGACCGCCCGGCCAAGGACATGCGCCGCGCGCGCTCGGCCCTGCTGAACCTGATCCCCACCACAACAGGGTCGGCAACTGCAATCACGCTGATCTACCCCGAACTCAAGGGCCGCCTGAACGGTCATGCCGTGCGCGTCCCGCTTCTGAACGCCTCGCTCACCGATTGCGTGTTCGAGGTGGAACGGGCGACCACGGTCGAGGAGGTCAACGCACTTTTCGCCACCGCCGCGAATGGCCCGCTGAAGGGCATCCTCGGGTTCGAGACCCGCCCGCTGGTCTCCAGCGACTTCACCAACGATCCGCGGTCGTCCATCGTCGATGGGCCGTCCACGATGGTCATCAACGGCACGCAGGTGAAAATCTATGCGTGGTATGACAACGAATGGGGCTATGCCTGCCGTCTGGCTGACATCGCACGGATGGTCGCGGGGTCACTGTGACCGCCGCCCTGCCCACGGCCAGCCCGCCGCCGAACCCGCTGCGCGCCTATGCTGCCGTCACCGCAGCCTACTGGGCCTTCATGCTGTCGGACGGCGCGCTGCGGATGCTGGTGCTGTTGCACTTCAACAGCCTTGGCTTCACGCCGGTGCAACTCGCATGGCTCTTTCTGCTTTACGAGGTTGCGGGAATCGTCACGAACCTCGCCGCGGGCTGGCTGGCAGCCCGTTTCGGGCTGGCCGCCACACTCTATGGCGGGCTGGCACTGCAGATCGGCGCGCTGGTCGCCCTTGCCCAGCTTGATCCATCCTGGGGGATCGCGGCCTCGGTCGCTTTCGTGATGGCCGTTCAGGGCGTCTCGGGCGTGGCCAAGGATCTGGCCAAGATGTCCTCGAAATCTGCCGTAAAGCTGCTTGCGCCGAAGGAGGACGGTGGTCTTTTCCGTTGGGTCGCGCTGCTTACGGGCTCGAAAAACGCCGTCAAGGGGCTCGGCTTTTTCCTCGGTGCGACACTCCTCGCGCTGGCGGGGTTCGAAGTGGCGGTCTGGGGCATGGCCGGGGTGCTGGCTGTGATCCTGCTCGCGGTCGTCCTGTTTCTGCCCGCCGGGCTGCCTGGGCGGATGAAATCCGATGAGGCCTGGGGTGGCTGGCGATCCAGGGACGCGCGCGTGAACCGTCTGTCGCTAGCCCGCATGTTCCTGTTCGGCGCGCGCGATGTCTGGTTCGTCGTCGGCATCCCGGTGTATTTCCAGGCGGTGCTGTCGGATGGAACCGCCGAAGGCCGGCGCGAGGCGTTCTTCCTGATCGGCAGCTTCCTCGCGCTCTGGATCATCGCCTACGGCACCGTGCAAGCCTTTGCCCCCCAGCTTCTGGGTGCAAAGGGCCAGCCCGAGGCCGAGACGACGCGCAAGGCCATCCTCTGGGCCGGGCTGCTGGTGCCGATCCCGTTCCTTCTGGCCGGGGTGGCATGGGCGGCAGACGGACCTGCGCCATGGCTGACCGCCACGCTGATCGGCGGGCTGCTCCTGTTCGGCTTTGTGTTCGCTATCAATTCCTCCGTTCATTCCTACCTGATCCTCGCTTTCGGATCGGCCGATCGGATCACCCGCGACGTCGGCTTTTATTACATGGCCAATGCGGCGGGCCGCCTGATTGGTACGCTCCTCTCTGGCCTCAGCTACCAGATTGGCGGGCTGCCCCTCTGCCTGGCCACCGCTGGCGCAATGGCGCTGGCCAGTTGGCTGGCGGCTCGGCGCCTCACGTCCATCTGACCAGGAACAGCGCCGCCGTACTGGCATAGCGCTGACCGATCAGCGGATCGTACGGATTTCATCCCCGACGATCCGCCCGTCCTCGAGGGTCAGGATCCGGTCTGCACGGTCCAGGATGCGGTTGTCATGGGTGACGAGAAGCGTTGTCATGCCGCGAGACGCACCGATGCGCCGCAGAAGATCGACCATGTCCGACGCGCTGTCCTTGTCGAGCGCAGCGGTCGGCTCGTCGGCCAGCAGCAGAGCAGGGTTTCCGACCAGCGCGCGGGCAATGGCGACGCGCTGCTTCTGGCCGCCGGACAGGTTCGCGGGCAGGTAATCGACGCGGTCCGCCAATCCGACCAACCCAAGCAGATGCCGTGCCGCGCGCCCCGCCACTTCGTCAGTCACGCCCGGGTGGACCTGCGCGCCCATCATGATGTTCTGCTCTGCTGTCAGGCTTTCATGCAGATTATGCGCCTGAAAGATGAATCCCAGCCTGCGCCGCATCTCGACCAGCCTCGCGTCGTCCGTGCCATTCAGTTCCTGGCCCATAAGGTGCAGCGAACCGTCCTGAACCGAGCGCAGGCATCCGATCAGGGTAAGGAGCGTGGTCTTGCCCGATCCGGATGGCCCCATCAAGACCGTGAAGCTGCCATGCTCCAGTTTCAGATCAATGGCATGAAGCGCCTGCTTGCGGGCGGGGCCTTGCCCGAACCAGTGGTTCACCCCTTGAATGCTGACGATCGGTCCGGTTTCCATTTCGACCCTCAGAACAGGTCCGCCGGATCGGCGGCAGCAAGGCGTCTGGTCGCGATCACACCCGAAAGGGTCGAAAACACCACCGTTCCTGCAAAGACGATGACAGCCATGCCTGGTGTCACGGCAAGCGGCAGCGTCGTCACCTTTCCCATTATCGTAAGGATCGTTGCACCGACCGCAAAACCCGGCAGAAAGCCGAGAACGCCAAGGATCAGCGCCTCTTCCAGCACGATCCCCATGAAAAAGCGCGGGCCGTAGCCCATCGCCTTGAACGTCGCATATTCGCGCAGATGGTCGGCCACGTCGGTCGACAGCACCTGATATACGATCACCAGCCCGACCAGCACTCCGATCAGGACACCGAAGCCGAAGATGATGCCCGTCGGTCGCTTGGTCTGCTGATAGGTCAGTTCTTCTTGCGCGGCATCGGCATAGCTGCGGATACGAAGGTCCGGGTCGGACACCAGCGTGCGCAGGCGGGAAACGACACCTGCGACATCCGCGCCCGATCGAAGGCGCAGCAAGATGTGGTCGGGCGCAGCAGACCGCCGTGCCGGGAAAAGCGACAGGAAGGTCTGGTCCGACACCATCATGTAGCCATCCCCGCCGAACCCGCCGCCGCCAGCGAAGGTGTCGTAAGCTGTCAGCGTGCGCCCTTCGGATTCGAAGGACAGGGGCGTTTGCGGGCGGATCGCCGCCGTTTCCTCTCGTGTCATCCCCCGGGCGAGACGGTCGATGATGGCTGCGTGCTGCACCTCAAGCAGCGAAATGTCGCTGGCGATCACGGGGGCCAGCAGGTCCGGCTTGGCCGGGTCCACGCCAAAGGTGGTCAGGCTGATGTCCGCATCACCGCGATCCCAAGGTACATTCCCGATGAATAGGCCCACGCCGTCGACCACGTCGGGGTCGGCCATCGCCTGCAACAGCCATTGCCGCGCCACGTTGCCCCCATCGGTCAGACCGTTCGCGTCAGCGGCCGAGATCATCACATCTGCGGAGAAGAAGCTGTAGGGGCGCAGCGTTGCGGTTCCCATCGAATTCATGATGCCCAGCTGCACGAAGACAAGCACATTGGCAAAGGCCACCCCGATCAGGGCGGCGGCAAAACGCATCGGGTTGTGCGTCAGTTGCAGCCAGCCGATCGGCAGCCGGCCCAGAACGCGCTGCAATAGCCGCTTCACGGTGCGGCCACGGTCTTGCTGGTGTCGATGCGGGCAATCGCTTCAAGGTTCGTGTAACGCGCTGCGATCTCGGACGAGGCCGCATCCAGCGCCACCAGCACACGGATCACCCGCGCATCCTTGTTTTCGGCCGCGTCGTCCGAAATCAGACCCTGTCGCCCGACCGTCAGCCCGATCGAATCGACCGTGCCCTGCAAGTTGCTGACCAGCACCGCCGAGGCAAGTTCGACGGGCTGGCCGACAGCGACCTTGGCAATGCGGTCCTGCCAGACTTCGACCTCGGCCATCATGCGGCTGGTATCGCCCATCTGCATGATGCCCTCGGCAGGCGGGCGTTGGCCGGGCGTGGCGTTGATGTCGAGGATCGTGCCTGCAATCGGTGCGACAACCGTCGCGCGTTGCAGGTCAAGCCGCGCTCGGGCCAGATCGGCCTTGCCCGCTTCGACGTTGCGGGTGGCCACCACAACGTCCGGCTGATCGTCAAGGCCAATGGCGGAAAACCGCGCCAGCGTCGCCTCGGCGCGGGTCACGGCGAGCCTCGCCCCTTCGGCGGCCGTGCGGGCCGCATCAAGCGTCGCCTCGGTCGCGACACCGCGCTGAAACAGCTCCTCGGTGCGCTGCAGATTGGCGGCCGCCTCGGTGGCCGAGGCGGTGGCCTGGTCCAGCGTCGCCTTCGCCTCGTCGCGGCTGGACTGGACCGTGGCGCGGGTCTGCATCAGGGTCGCTTCGCGGACGGCGAGGTTGGCCTCGGCGGTCAGGACCGCGCCTTCCAGGGCAGCCGCATTGTCGAGCCGTGCCAGAACCGTGCCCTTCTCGACCCTTTGCCCGACCGAAACCAGAAGGTCGGCAATCCGCGCATCGCCCGCGCCGTAGGGGGTCGCAACCACAGATACATCGCCTTTCGGCATCAGTCGCGCCAGACCGATCACATCGCTGGGCAACATGGTTTCCGCCATGCGCGGCGGCATCTCGACATTGGGTGGCAAGGCAATCGGTGCGTCTGTCCCGCCTCCAGGCTGCAGGCCGGTCAGGCCATAGAACGCCTTGAGGAGAGGCGGCTGGAAATACATGCCCATGATCGCCCCCGAAAACATGAGCATCGGAACGAGGATGATCAGAAGGTAGCGGCGCCTGAAACGTCCACGCTTCGGTATGACCGGGCTCGCCTCATCCGCAGTCCCAATATCCAGCGGCAGGTCAGGGTCGGTGGCGTTTGCCATGTCGGGGTCTTTCTTCCTGAACGCCGGGCGTTGGTCTCACTTGCTTTCGCACGTCTGGCAAACTCCAACCTTGATGTCGCTCAATCGGACCAAGCGCGCTGTCAAGCGCCGCCACCGCAACGTCCCACAAGGCGTGTACGATCATCGGTGGCCAGAGTGAGCCAGTACGCGTCGGTATGTCCAAAGGGAACCGCCCTTCGAAGTCAGACCTCTTGTACGGCTTGTCGCGCGGCGTCAGTTTTCGAATCGTGGCATCGGTCAGGGGAACGATGGGGGTAACGCCTCTTCGCCTTTACCCCCCGAAGCCGGACGTTACCGGACAATACAAGGGTTCTTGGATGTCACTGGCTGAGTTTGGAGGGGAATTTGGTGGGAGGGGGGCACCCACACTGGATCAGTAAGCTTTTGTCTTAAATAGGTAAAAAATCCTTGTATCCTTCCGATACCCCCAATGATACCCCCAAACCTGCGCCGATATTCACAAATTAGGTGCTTTTGGAACTGAACAAACGATGAAGCGTCCTTGTTAGCGCCTCCAAGTGCCTTCGCGCCGTCGGCGCAGTAACCAAATTTCAGTCGAAGGTAATGAGGCAGGTTTGATCTGTCTAATCCATCTGCAGCGGCGTCGCGAATTGTCCAAGGACGTAGAGAAAGAACGCGTCGAACTTGGGGGCACCGCCAGTCTGCTTGCCGCCCCAAGAGAAGGCGACGACGGTTTCGACGCAACCGGCCCTCTTCCGCCGTTCATCGTCGGCAGCTTGCTGCATTGCGGCTTCACTGAACCGGCCGTTCGTGGTGGCCGCAGAATTTTCAGTCTAGCTGTCGCTGATGCGGGACAGAACTGCAGATCGACACCCCCGTCGCGCCCTCAAGAAGCTGGTCGCGCCACTGCTTGATCTGGTTCGGGTGAACGTCGAAATTCTGCGCCAGCTCGATCAGCGTCCTCTCGCCCTTGATCGCGGCTACAGCCACTTTCGCCTTGAACGCCGGGCTGTCGTTCCGGCGTGGTCGTCTTGGCATGGTCTTCTCCTCGCTCGCAGCAACTTGCTGCTGTTGCGTGTCCGTCGTCGAATGATTTGGAACGGGTGGCCTGATTTTGGAGCGGAGAACTCGGGCTCATCGGGTTCAGGCTATGCTGCTTGACGCTGGTGGTTCAAGCGGCGGTTTTGGATGGTCTGCTGTTTGATGCGCCTCCTTTCAGCCAGGATGGTTTCACCGCGACCGAAGTAGACGTCAGCCGGGGTGAGGTTGCCGATGCTCTCGTGGTAGCGGTGGTTGTTGTAGTAGTCGATGAAGGCGGCAATGGCGGCTTCGAGTTCGCCATCTGCTGCCCGACTTCACGGCGCTGGAAAACGTGATCTTCCCGACTGCCGTGCGCGAGGGTCGCGAAACGGCCGAAGCCCGGGCACGCGGGCGCGAGTTGCTGACCCGGATGGGCCTGGCTGAACGCATCGACTTCCCCTCGGCCAACCTCTCGGGCGGGCAGAAACAGCGCGTGGCCGTCGCGCGCGCGCTGATGAACCGCCCCGAACTGGTGCTGGCCGACGAGCCCACCGGCAACCTCGACCGCGCCTCGGCCATGCAGGTGATGGACCTGATCGGCGAGATCAACCGAGACGAGGGCACGACCTTCCTGATCTCGACCCATGACGAGAAGATCGCGGGCCTGTGCCGGCGGCAGATCGTGGTCGGGGACGGCATGGTCACCGGATAGGGCGCGGCGGCACCCTCATCTGCTCATGAAGGACTGATGGATGTCGCTGCCGTATTTCCGAACGATTTCCTGCTTCGCCGCATGAAAGGCGGCCACGTCACCAGCCTTGCCGGGTTTTTCGAGAAGGCGGCCGGCCAGCTCGTTCGAGATCACGTCCATGAAAAGCTCGGCCAGCAGCAATCTGGCCGAATCGCGGAAGTACCCTCGTCCATCGACATAAAGCTGCACTGTAGGAGCGGATGTATTGATGATGATCTTACGCTTGTCGGCATCGTAAACAGCCCGGACTGCGGCGTCGGGCAGCGCCCGAAATTCGTACCCCATGAACATGTCGAGCCCGTGGTCCCGCGGCACCCGGTTTCTGCGCGCATGCCCCGCCGTATCGCTGCGGGCATGTTCGATCGCGTTCTCGGCCACCACGATCTCGCACCAGGCCCAGTATGCGCCAGCGCGCACCGTAATCTCGCCGTGGGCCGGTGCATCGGCCGTCACTGTCCATTCAACACGCGTTCTGTCAGCCAAGTCCTTCAAGGGCAATTTGGCAGCCAAAGGCTCGATCGTCATCGTTTCGGGAAGCACCAGATCGAATGTCAGTATCGCATCGGCGGCAACCTGATCAGGGTCCACCAGCAGGGAGACCCGGAACGGGTGGCCAGCCTTTCGGTAGTAGAACGGCGTGCTGAAGCGCAATGCGGCCGTCTGGACCGATGCGTCCGTGCCGTCTCCGTTCCCGTCAGATGCAGACGGCAGCACGATCCCAAGATCATGCGTGGCCGCCTGGCTCATCTGATGCAGCAGGGTCTCGATCATGTGGCTGGTGCGTTCCGACGTCGATGCCCGCTCCAGATGCCTGTGCTTTTCCTGCTCGGCCAGCACGTGGGGCGCAATCATCGCGCTGACAGCATGCGTGAACGCGGCCACGAAGGGATGCTTCTGGTTCAGGCCGTCCCGGTCATCACTGATGATCGCCTCGCCCTTGCCCAGTTGCGCGATCAGGGCCGGGCACCGGACCGAGCCGAACAGGTATTCCGTCCCGGTTTGGTTCTCGTGCTCGAACAGTTGGCAGTCGAGCGTCGCCATCCCGGACAGGACGACCAGCCCGTTCGTGCGCTCGTCGCCCCTCAGCGTCAGATCGACGCCGACCGCACGCTTGAGGGTGAGCGTGAACGCATGGTCCACGCCTTCGTGGCTGAAGGCTCCCGGCTGATCCGGTCCCAGAAGAACCAGGGCAGGTGGTTCCTCGTAAACCACGCGCCCGCTGCGCTCGATCACCTTGCCCTGCTGCAGATTCAGAAGCTCGATTTTCCGGCGCGCAAGGATGTCGCGCAGATAGATATTGTCGCGAACTGCCGCGACGAGCGTGCGAAACTGCGAGATGCTGGCATGTGCGTTCTCCACGACGATGGAAACCCGGCTGCCGTTTTCGACCATGCCAAGCCGCTCACGGTCCAGCGGCGTGACTGCGCGGTCGCCGCCGCCATCGTCGTAGAGGTAGCCGCCGTTCTCGCCGCGGAACAGGTCGATCCGGGAATATCTTCCGTCGCGGATCGTCTCGATCAGGCCATGCCCCAGCCCGTAGACTGCTTGCTTCAGCCCCCGCCCGAAATAGCCCCGCCCGGATCCCTCGCCCCGCGCAAGCGGACTGTGGGCGCCGCCATAGGTCAGGATGGAGGAGAGGCGCTCGAAGGACATCCCCTCTGCCTCGTCGGTCAGAACGAGCAGCGCGAACGCCCTGTGCCGCTCGTATGCGATCCAGATGCACCCCGTCGCATGACCGCCAACCTGCTCGATGCGTGCATAGCTTTCGTCGCTGTTGGTAATCAGTTCGACGAGGGCCTTTTCCACCGATGCGAAACGCCGTGAGTCGATATCGATCACGCGCTGGTCGACCGGAATAGGGCGAATTGCCATGTTGGTTATCCCACTTCTTTCATTGGTTCTCTGTCCCAGCAGCTTCGGCTTTGCCCTTGATCGCCATGACCAAAGCTCAGTTGGTTCTGATTGGCAATGATACGACCACAAGACCGCATCCCGCGCGTTTACGCACGGCCGGTACGGACGCTGCGTCTCCAGATCGGCTTGAGCCCCTCGAGCACCAGCAGCACAGTTGCCCCGGCAAGCGGCGGGATGGCCAGAAATCTCGGATCAAGTGATGCGAACCCGAACAGGTCGCGTGCGGGCTGCCAGAACAGCGTGACGGCCAGCAGGACGGCCACAATCGGCAGCACGACCGCTAGCGCCCGGTTGGGCCGCCGGATGGCAGTGATGAGCGAGGACGACAGCGAGCGGTCCACGAAGATGAGCGCAACGATCCCGAAGATCAGAGAGGCGAAGGTCAGTCCGCGGACCTGATCAGTGTCCAGCCCGTAAGCGGGGGCAAGCGCGAAGATCGTTGCGGTGACTCCCAGCACCATCGCGCCCTGGACCACGCTCCAGAGGATGGTAGGGACGGAGAACAGCGGCTCGGTGGGCGGCCGCGGCGGGCGGTCCATCACGCCCTCTTCCTCAGTCTCGGCCTCGAAGACCAGCGAACAGACCGGGTCGATCACCATCTCGAGGAATGCAATATGCATGGGACCAAACAGGATCGGCATGCCGAAAAGCAATGGCATCAGTGCCAGCCCGGCGATCGGCACATGTACCGCCAGGATGAAGCTCATGGCCTTGCGCAGGTTGTCGTAGATGCGCCGCCCCAGTCGGACTGTGGTGACGATGGATCCGAAATCGTCGTCCAGCAGCACGATGCTGGCCGCCTCGCGCGCCACGTCGGTGCCGCGCCCGCCCATGGCCACGCCAATGTCGGCCGCCTTCAACGAAGGCGCGTCGTTCACGCCGTCGCCGGTCATCGCCACGACAGCGCCCGAGGCTTTCAGGGCCTTGACGATGCGCAGTTTCTGTTCCGGCATGATGCGGGCGAAGATGGTGACATCCTGCACGGCGGTTACCAGATCGGGGTCCGACATCGCCTGAAGCTCGGTGCCATTGATCACCCGGCCGCCCTGCAACCCCGCCTGCGCCGCAATGGCCTGCGCCGTGGTCGGATAATCGCCGGTGATCATGATGACGCGGATGCCGGCGCTGCGGCACAGGGCCACCGCGTCAGGCACCGAGGCGCGCAGCGGGTCGGCCAGACCCACGAGGCCGAGAAAGCGGAAGGCAAAATCGCGCTGGCTCTCGGGCAGATCGGTGCCGTCGAAGGCGGCTTCGGCCACCCCCAGAACCCGCAGGCCGGATTGCGCCATCGCGTCCACCTGCGCCGTGATCCTAGCACGAGCGGCTGCATCCAGCCTGCACAAGTCGGCGATTGCCTCCGGGGCGCCCTTGGCCGCGATCTGCCAGCCCGCCCCGTCCGTGGCCCAGACCTGCGACATGGCGAGAAGATCGGGTGACAGAGCATAGGTCCGACCCAAGGTCCGGCCTGTCCCAGGCAAAGTTTCACCGGCCCGCACATCTGCAGCGGCCAGCACATGAAACGCTTTCTCCATCGGATCGAACGGTTCGGGAGCCGAGGCCATGACCCCCGCCGCCGCGAGTTCGCGAAACGCCTCGGGCAAGGCCGTGTCGCCGACCTTTGCCGGCGCGCCATCGGGTAGGTGCATTTCCGAAATCGTCATGCGGTTTTCGGTCAATGTGCCGGTCTTGTCCGTGCACAGCACGGACGCCGCGCCCAGCGTTTCAATGGCCGATGCCCGCCGCGTCAGCACCCTGACCTTCGAGATCCGCCACGCCCCCATCGCCATGAAGACGGCCAGCACCATCGGGAACTCTTCTGGCAGCATCGACATGCCCACGGCGATGCCGGCCAGGATGCCTTCCAGCCAGCCGCCGCGCAGCAGACCATAAAGCACCACGACCGCCACGCTAACCGCGCCCCCAAGCGCCGCGAAACCGATGACCAGCCTGCGCATCTGGCGCTGCAAATGCGGCGTCTCTGTCTCGAGCGTTGCAAGAGAGGCGCCGATTTTCCCGATCTCGCTGGCAGTCCCAGTCGCCGTCACCTTGGCGATGGCCGATCCTCCGACGATCAGACTGCCCGAGAAGACCACGGGCAGATCCTCGCCGCCCGGGCGGGTGGCAGGATCGGGCGTTCCCACCCTCTTGCGCACCGGAACGGCCTCGCCTGTCAGGAGGGACTCGTCGGCAGTCAGGCCCGTTGCTTCGAGAAGTACCGCATCGGCCGGCACCCTGTCGCCTTCGGCCAGCACGATCAGGTCGCCGCGCGCCACCTCGCGCCCGGCGATCCGGAGGCGCTCTCCTTCCCGGATCACGAGGGCACGCGGGCTGGTCAGGTCGCGCAACGCCTCCAGCACCCGTTCGGTCCGCGCTTCCTGCACCACGGTGATGCCCACCGACAGACAGGCGAAGGCCAGCAGCACCAGCGCCTCTTCCATGCTGCCAAGCAGCAGATAGACCACACCCCCCGCGATCAGCAGTGCCAGCATCGGCTCGCGCAGAACCTCCAGCACGATCCGCAGAGGTGTGCGGCGGCGCGCACGCGGCAGTTCGTTGTAGCCCTCGGCGGCAAGTCGCGCCTGCGCCTCCGCCTGGGTCAACCCCTGGAGAACAACACCTGCTGGTGGCGAAGTGCTGTCTGAAGACTTCAATGTCGCGCACCCATTATGGATCGAAAATGGCATCGAAGCCAATCCAAGTGATCTGATCTGCATCAACTCCACGAGGTTCGAATTGAATTATCATGAATCTTGTCGGTCGTCTTTGGGAGCAGTGAAATGTCGTCCACCGAGAAGCCGCGGTTCCGTTTCCCTTCTGCGTACACCATTCTCTTTTCGCTCATCGTGCTTATGTCTGCGCTTACCTGGATCATTCCGGCGGGCGAGTATCAACGAGTACCCTCCGAGGCACTGGGCAAGGACGTGCCGGTGGCGGGCAGCTACGCGCCGACCGACGCCAACCCGCAGGGGATCTTCGACATCATCCTGGCCCCCATCGCGGGCTTCTACGATCCCATCGAATACGCGGCCAACGCGATCGATGTGTCGCTGTTCGTTCTTATCATTGGTGGGTTCATCGGGGTGGTGACTGCGACAGGCGCAATTGATGCGGGCATCGCGCGCGCCATGGTGCGCCTGAAGGGGCGCGAGAACTGGATGATCCCGTTCCTGATGGCGCTCTTTGCGCTGGGGGGCACGACCTATGGCATGGCCGAGGAGACGCTGGCCTTCTATGTCCTGCTGATCCCGGTAATGATTGCCGCGAAATACGATGCGCTGACCGCCGTGGCCGTCATCATGCTGGGCGCGGGGGTTGGGGTGCTGGGCTCTACGATCAACGCGTTTTCCACCGTCATCGCCTCGGATGCGGCGGGTGTGACCTTTGCCGAAGGGCTTGTCTTGCGGCTGGTCATCCTTGCTGTCTGCTGGGTCGTCGCGGTGGCCTTCGTGATGCGCTATGCCGCGCGCGTCCGGGCCGACCCCACGAAATCGCTGGTCTACGACAGGAAGGCCGAGAACGAGGCACATTTCCTGACCACAGCGCCGACCGAGGCCGCAGACTTCACCACCCTGCACAAGATCGTTCTGATCCTGTTCGCGCTGACATTCGGCGTGATGATCTGGGGCGTGTCCCTCGGCGGCTGGTGGATGGCAGAAATGAGCGGGCTGTTCCTTGCAGCGGCCATCGTTATCGGCATCGTGGCCCGGCTGGGCGAAGGCAAGCTGGTGGAAAGCTTCGTGAACGGCGCACGGGATCTTCTGGGCGTGGCGCTGATCATCGGGCTGGCGCGCGGGATCGTCGTGATCATGGATGCGGGCCATATCACCGACACGATCCTCCATGCGGCCGAAACCGGCGTGGAGGGCCTTTCGCAGACCGCGTTCATTCTGGTCGTCTACTGGATCGAGGTGGGCCTGTCGTTCTTCGTGCCCTCGACCTCGGGCCTCGCCGTGCTGTCCATGCCCATCCTTGCCCCGGTGGCCGACTTCGCTGGTGTCAAGCGCGAGCTGGTGGTGACCGCGTTCGCCACGGCCAGCGGCGTCGTCAACCTGATCACGCCCACTTCGGCCGTTGTCATGGGCGGGCTTGCCATCGGGCGGGTGCCCTATGAGCGCTGGTTGCGCTTCGTCTGGCCGCTGTTGCTGGGGCTGACCATCATCATCATGGCGGCGCTGGCGCTGGCCGTGGCCTTCGGAGGTGCGCCATGACCCTGACCTATGGTGTTCATTCCGAAGCTGGGCAGTTGCGCCGTGTTCTTGTCCACCGGCCTGGAACGGAGCTTGCGCGATTGACGCCCGCCAACGCGGAAAGCCTGCTCTTTGACGATGTGTTGTGGGTGAAGCAGGCGCGCATTGACCACATGGCCTTTGTCGATGTGCTGCGCGAGCGCGGGGTCGAGGTGGTGCTCTTGCGCGAGATGCTGGAGGACGTGCTGGCCGATCCTGTCGCGCGCCGCTGGTTGCTTGAGGCGCGGATCAACGACAATTCGGTGGGGGTGGGTCTTTCTGTCGATCTGCTGGCCTGTCTGATGGAGATGCCGGCCGAACCGCTGTCGAACATCCTGATCGGCGGCATGAGCCGGGACGAGCTGCCCATCCCCGAGGCGGGGGTCGTAGTGCCCATGCTGCGCGCTGACGATTTCCTGCTGACCCCGCTGCCCAATCAGTTCTTCACGCGCGATTCGTCATGCTGGATCTATGGTGGGGTCACGCTGAACCCGATGTTCTGGCCCGCGCGACGGCTCGAGACGCTGAACCTCGCCGCGATCTACCGCTTTCACCCCGACTTCACTCAGGCCGATTTCCCTGTCTGGTTCGGCGACCCGACGGTGGACCACGGCCTTGCCACCCTGGAAGGTGGCGATGTCATGCCCATCGGCAACGCGACGGTTCTGATCGGCATGGGCGAACGCACCACGCCGCAGGCGGTGGGCCAGGTGGCGCGCGCGCTGTTCGCAGGCGGCGGGGCGGAACGGGTCATCGCCTGCCAGTTCCCGCGCGCCCGGTCGTCGATGCATCTCGATACCGTCTTCACCTTCTGTGATCGCGACCTGGTTACGGTCTTTGCCGAGGCGACCGACGCGATTCAGGCCTATTCCATGCGTCCCGATGGCAAGGGCGGCGTGCAGGTCACGGCAGAAAAGGAGCCTTTCCTGCAGGTCGTCGCCGGCGCGCTGGGGCTGAAGAAGCTGCGCACCGTGCCGACCGGCGGTGATGCCTATGAGGTGCAGCGCGAACAATGGGACGATGCCAATAACCTTCTGTGCATCAGCCCCGGCGTGGTCGTGGGATACGAGCGCAACACCCATTCCAACACGCTGCTGCGAAAGGCTGGCGTCGAGGTCATCACCATTTCCGGCGCGGAACTGGGGCGCGGGCGCGGCGGGTCGCACTGCATGACCTGCCCGTTGATCCGTGATCCCCTCTGAAAGGACCCTCCCATGCCGCAGAATCTGCACGGACGCAGCTTTTTGAAACTGCTGGATTTCACCGCCGAGGAACTGCGCTTGCTGCTGCGCCTTGCCGCCAGCCTCAAGGAGGCCAAGGCGACCGGCACCGAACAGCGCCGACTGGCCGGCAAAAACATCGCGCTGATCTTCGAAAAGGACAGCACCCGCACCCGCAGCGCCTTCGAGGTCGCAGCCTTCGACCAGGGCGCGCATGTCACCTATCTGGGTCCGTCGGGCAGCCATATCGGCACCAAGGAGACCATGAAGGACACCGCGCGTGTCCTTGGCCGCTTCTATGATGCGATCGAATACCGCGGCTTCGGCCAGGCCGATGCCGAGGCGTTGGCCGAATTTGCCGGAGTGCCGGTCTACAATGGCCTGACCGACGAGTTTCACCCGACCCAGATCCTGGCCGATCTGATGACTATGCGCGAATACACCCACAAGCATCTGTCAGACATTGCGTTCTGTTTCATCGGCGATACCGGCGGCAACATGGGATCGTCACTGATGGTGGGCGCGGCACTCATCGGCATGGATATCCGGCTGTGCGGGCCGCAAAGCCTGTGGCCGGAACAGGCGCTTGTCGATCGCTGCCGCAAACTGGCGGAGACGAGCGGCGCGCGCATCACCCTGACCGAGAAACTGGCCGAAGGGATGGAGGGGTGCGATTTCATCTACACGGACGTCTGGGTGTCGATGGGCGAACCCGAAAGCGTCTGGGCCGACCGCATCGCCCTTCTGTCCCCCTACACGGTGACACGGAAGGTCATGGACATGACCGGAAACCCCCACGCCAAGTTCCTGCATTGCCTGCCCGCCTTTCATAACCGCGATACCAAGACAGGCGAGAAGATCTTCCAAACCTACGGCCTCGACTGCATGGAAGTGACGGACGAGGTGTTCGAATCCCGCGCCTCGTTGGTGTTCGATCAGGCCGAGAACCGCTTGCATTCCATCAAGGCGGTGCTGGTCGCCACGATCGGGGCCTGAGATGCGGATCGTGGTAGCGCTCGGCGGCAACGCCCTGCTGAAACGCGGCGAGCCGATGACGGCGCAGGCGCAGCATACCAATGTACGTATCGCGGCGGCTGCGCTCGCCGACCTTGCCCGCGACCATCAGATCATCGTGGCTCATGGCAACGGTCCGCAGGTGGGGCTGATGGCCTTGCAGGCGGCGGCCTACGCCCCGGAAACGCTCTGGCCGCTTGATATTCTCGGCGCCGAAACCGAAGGCATGATCGGCTATCTGATCGAGCAGGAACTGATGAACGCCCTGCCGGCGGGTGCGAATTGCGCCACGCTTCTGACGCGGGTGGAGGTCGATCCCGCGGATCCGGCATTTGACCAGCCCACCAAACCCATCGGCCCGGTCTATACCGCCAAGGAGGCAAAGCTGGTGCGCGCGGAACACCGCTGGTCAATGGTCGAGGAAGCCGGTGGTGGCCTGCGCCGGGTCGTGCCCTCGCCCTTGCCCACGGCCATCCTCGGCATCACCCCGATCCGTTTGCTGGTTGAGGCCGGAGTCTGCGTGATCTGCGCGGGCGGCGGCGGCATACCGGTCGTGCGGAGATCGGACGGCAGGATGGAGGGTATCGAGGCGGTGATCGACAAGGACCGCACGGCCGGTCTGCTTGCCCATGCGCTCGAGGCCGAGGCGCTCTTGATGCTGACCGATGTCGAGGCGGTCTTCCGCGAATGGGGCGGGCCGGACCAGGCGGCGATCGCCGAGATCACCCCCGATGCGCTGGACAGGATGACTTTCGCGCCGGGGTCGATGGGGCCGAAGATCACCGCGGCCTGCGAATTCGTCCGCGACGGTGGCAAGATCGCCGGCATCGGTCGGCTGCAGGACGCCCGGGCGATCATCGAGGGGCGCGCCGGAACTCGGGTTCGCGCCGCGCCAGATTGATTATGCTTGTCGTCTGCTTAACGGGAGGCTCGACGTATTGCCTGACAATCCCACGTCACGAATGCCTTCGGTGACGACCCGATCGCCTGCTCGGCTGTTGGCTATGGTCCTCCGAGGGCAAGGCCGAAAGGCAGGGTCTGGGTCAGCAGAGGCTCGGGGCGATCCCGTCGAGCTCTCTGGATTTCTAGTCTGCCTTGTCCGAAGGTTCTGCGTGCACGCTGTTGCAGTGCGATCAGGAAAGGGATTGGCCGCCTTCTGCGTCGGCGCGCCAGCCATCTCAAGCCCATTCGCATCCGGGGGCAGCGTGCGATGAAGGAAGCCATATATAACTACGACGGCATCCTGATTGTTGCGGTCCTGTTTCTGAGCATGCTGATCTCGGTCGAAATTGGCTTCCGTAGCCGTGGTCGTGGCCGCGCAAAGGCGGGAACCGTCGAGGCAGTCGCGCAGGCCAATGCAATCCTTGTCTCGATGCTGGGTCTGCTGTCGCTGTTGCTGGCCTTTACGTTCTCTGCGGCGCTGCAACGTTTCGACGATCGCAGCCTCGCGGTGGTGACGGAAGCCAATGCCATCGGGACGGCCTATCTGCGGGGAGAGCTGCTGCCTTCGCAGATGCGTGACGAGGTCCACTCCCTGCTGCGCCAGTACCTTGATATCCGCATCCAGGAAGGGCAGGTCGATTTCACCGACGAGGCCACGCGCCGGGATCTTCTGGATCAGGCGGGGCAGATCGAGGCGGAACTCTGGGGCCATGCCGCAAGGGCGGCCGAACAGGATGGCGGCCCCGTGACCAGCGGGCTCTTTATCCAGTCTCTGAACGATCTCATCGACGCATCGGCTGCCAGAGCGGCGGCCAATAGCCGGCATGTCCCGGAAATCGTGATCCTGCTCTTGTTTGTCACGGTTCTGATATCGACAATGATGATCGGCTTTGCTTCGGGAATTGCAGGGCATCGCCCGACGTTCGGGGCACTTGTGCTGATGATGCTTATCGCCCTGGTTGTCTACCTCATCATCGATCTCGATCGCCCCCGGCGTGGCGCCATTCAGGTGAGTCAGGAAAGTCTCCTGATCCTGCAACGCACGATCGCGACCGAGCTGGAACAGCGCATCCTGCAAAGCGTCCCGTTACGCGGCTTTCGTGGTCATGATCCCGTGGGAGGGACTGAGACGGTCAATTGATCGCAGGTTACCCCGACATTTGGCGCCCTCCGTCCGCGCGCCCGCAATCGTGATCGCATCGGTCAACTGAACCTCGCCCCCCTTGCCCGGACGGGTGTTCTCCAGCACATCGAAGATCATCGGATCAAGGATGTAACGGCCGACTGCAGCAAAGGACGACGGTGCAGTGCCTTCGGTCGGTTTCTCGATCATGCCGGACACAGGTAGGCAATTGTCCTTTGGCAACCCGCCCAGCCGGAAGATGCCATATTTCGAAGCGTCCTCGGGTTTGATCTGCATCGCGGCGACCATGTGACCTTCCGTGTAGTGCGAGGCCATTTCGGCCAGACAGTTCGGACCCATGACGATGTCGTCCGGCAGAAGCACGGCAAAGGGACCCGGCAGCATGAAATCCCTGCAGCAGTGCACTGCGTGCCCCAGCCCAAGAGGGCGGTCCTGAAAGATGTAGATGATTTCAGGGCCGCCCTTACGGGTATCGCACGATGACACACCGTTCACGTCGCCTGAAGGACTTTGACCGGCAAGGTACGCCTGGATCGCGACCTTCGCCGTGCTGATCACGAGGACGATCCGCTCTGCACCCAGAGTGACCGCCTCGTCGATGGCAAAGTCCAGCACCACGCGATCATAGACCGGCAGAAGCTCCTTCGCTGTCACTCTGGTTGCAGGCAGAAGGCGGGTGCCGAGGCCGGCAGCCGGAATAATGACAGTCTTGATGGTGATGTCCGACACGTCTGCCTCCGTTGATTGGGATTTACCGCTCGGAACAACACACCCGGAACGTATCCGATTCCCTACATCCGCCCAGAAGTGCGATGATAGGAACGATGACCAGAATCGTGCCAAGTGACATTCGGACTTCTCCTCTGATGGGGTTTGCCTGCCTCGTAGTCGCCCGGTGATGTAACCTCCGGAGTATTGGGTACTGTTCAATTGCCTTCGATTTTAATGCCTTGCTCGTCAATTTGGATGTCGATGCCGCTCTGGAGTTCCTGATAGTACAGGTAGCTTGCCCCGACCGCGACAACCAAGAGGAGGCCGACCAAGAGGAGAAGAGAGTTTCGGTTCACTGCTGACTCCTTCTTGGGTATTCAAAGCCCCAAGGCGGCATTACACAGCGCCAAGCGGCGTTAGCGCATGACCCTTGCAAGTCTTTTGCAAATGCGCTCCGCGAACGCCGACTCTAGGCCTCGCGAATTGCGTCCTTGATACCCCCGACGGCATTCTGAATCTTGCCCTCGACCTTTTCGGCCTGGCCTTCGGACTTAAGCTTCGCATCGCCAAGCACCTTGCCGAGTGCAACCTTGGCTTTGCCCTTCACGACCTTGGCGGAACCGATCACACGATCTTTGTCCATGGCGTTTTCCCTCCTGCGGAAATCTGACCGCCATCTGCTTGATGGCTTCGCAATGCTTCCGCGATTCTCTCTCGGTTCGCACTGATACAAATCAAGTTTGTCTTGTGACGTTTCTGGCCCAAGCAGTTTGGCGAACATCGGGAGGCGATGCCAATGAGCGCCGCGGGCGCGGCCTTCGGCGGCATTCAGCCTCTGCGCCCAACCATTTCGATCCTTCACTGTCTCGGCTAACTTGGATCAACTTGCGGGCGTCAGCTTCCGCCGATGATGAGGCGTGGGGGTCGAATTTCCGATCACCCACCGTTCTTGCCAAGTTCCGTGAAGCTTAATGAAAATGGCGCTGTCCCTCAGCGCATTTCATTTTTTCGTTGGGCTTCACGAGTTTGGCCACGATACCTGAAGGGATACACTGATGGCACAGACCCCTCCGATGGCAACGTAGGGCAAACCCTCTGCGGCCGAAGACAAGATGAAGGCCGTGAAAGCCGCTTGGGACAAGGCCCCCTCGGGACCCAAGAAGGACGCAGCCCTCAAGCATTACCAGGCCGCTAAAAAGCCCACACCGCCAAGAATGACGGCGAGTACATTCGGGAACTTGATGCGGCTGCTCACGCGCTTGTCTGAGCGAAAATGGTCACCCCGGCGCAATGTGCCGGGGTGGCGTCATCGTTTGTCAGCTTGCAGGCCACTGACCCGCAGATGGGCCGTTCGTGTTTCAGCTAATTGTCACCTTCGAAATAGCGGCCCATCCTGATCAAGATAGCTCAGATCAAACTCGGCCAGCGCGACAAGGCCAGCGAAATCGTCGAAGGTCACCTTGCCATCGCGGAAGGTCAGAAGGCCATGCTCGCGCAGCTGTCTCAGCACCCGGTTGACATGTACGGCGCTCAGGCCAAGCACATCAGCTAGCAGGTATTGAGAAATCGGACAGTCATAGCCCGCCTTGCTGCCGAGTCCGACAAGCATCAGGCGCGCACCAAGTTCCAAAAGGTAATGCGCCACGCGCTGCAATGCATCGCGGCGGCCAAGGTCGATCAGATGCTCGACCAGCGTCGCCTCATCGCGTGAGGCCGCCCAAAGCAGCGCAGTCGCCAGCTGCGGGGACCGGGTGAATGTATCCTCGATGTCGTTTTTGGTAACAACATAGGCCTTGATCTCGGTCACCGGTTCGATGTTGTGATCAGCGGTGCGGAACAACATGCTGCGCAGGCCAAGAAAATCACCGGGGATCTGGAAGTCGACGATCTGGCGGGTTCCTCCGGGCAGCAATTTGTAAGAACAGGCCCAGCCGAGCGCCAGGACGTAGGCCTCGCGGTCGGATTGCCCCTGATGGATGATATCAACGCCCGCCGGAAACCGGCGCCGCCGGTCGTGCAGTTTCCTCAGACGGGCGAAATCCGGCGGAGACAGGTTGATGAACGCGCCAAGTTTTCGGGCGAGTGGGCTGTCTTGAACCAGCTTGAGCGTTTCATTCCTTCCCCTGTTGGGTGCTGGCGACGGCGCTGTCCGCTCAGGAAGAGTTAAATCGGCGCGGACCGTACACACTGCTTTCAATCAGTGCGGTGTAGCAGTTTCGTGCCATGATCAGGAGACTCCTTGCACTGCACGTTTGGAGATTGCCCCAACCTTCAGCTATCGGAAAGGTTTCTCGCGATGACCCTGGCCATGGATGTTCCGGGCGCCGCCGCGCTCGCGATCGTGGAGTCACTGCTTCTGGCGCTCAACGACCGGAAGATTCTGCCAGAGCGCGAAATCCTCGGCATCCTGACGGATGCGGCCCTCGCACATGCGGACATGCCTGAAGCGGACGACAATCCCGGTCATCACGCCGCTGTTGCGGCGCTGATCAACAAAATTCTGGCAGGGGGGAACTCGGTCCGGCGGCGGTAAGGCCCGGTGGCTGTAAGGCGAGGACCCGATCACAAATGAGGGTGCGTTCGAAACGGTGCTGCGGACCGGCGAATGCAAGACATGGGTGCAAACACCCCCCGCAGCCGAGCACCCTTTGCCGCGGGACCGCATGATCGATGTTCTGGTGCCGGTGGTCCTGTGGCGGCAGCAAGCTTGGGCGGCAAGTGGTGGGCCCGCGACGGTCTTCTGCTTATTTCGTGACGCGGGTCATTGGGGCTTCTCTTCCAGAGAGTGCTAGGACTTCCGACGTTTGACGAAGGGCGTGATCTTGGTTCCAGGCCCAAGACAGGCGCGGATGGCCTCCAGATCAAGGGTCTCTTCGGCCTCCAGGCGGGTGACGAGTTGCGTGATCTGGCCGTGGTGCGCCTCGATGATCTGGAGTGCCTCCGTTTCGGCCGCATGCAGCAAGGTGATCACTGCCTGATCCACGCGCGCTGCCGTCTGGTCGGAGAAACTTCGCGGTTGGGCAATCTGCTGTCCAAGGAACGGGTGATCGTCGCTGTCCCGCAGATCGACGGGACCGATATCGGGGTCCATGCCCCAGCGCGCAACCATCGACCGCGCCAGAAGTGTAGCTCGGTGGATATCGTCATCTGCGCCCGAACTGACGGATCCAAGCAGCAGCTTTTCCGCAGCCCGCCCGGCCAGAAGCGTGGTCAGTTGCACCCGCAGATAGGCTTCGGGCAATGTGTGGCGGTCATGTTCGGGCAGCAAATGGGTACTGCCCAGACTGCGCCCGCGCGGAATGATGGTGACCTTGTAGATCGGATCGGCGTCGGGATTGTAGAAGGCGGCGGCGGTATGCCCGGCCTCATGCACTGCCAGCCGATGCTTTTCGTCGGGCTGGATCGCCAGCGTGCGCACGGTGCCCATCATCACCTTGTCACGTGCCTCATCCAGATCGGCCGACGTGATGTCGGACGCTGACCGGCGTGCTGCGGTGATGGCGGCCTCGTTCAGCAGGTTTTTCAGGTCAGCCCCGGAAAACCCCGGTGTGCCGGCGGCGACCTGATCCAGATCGACGTCAGCGCGCAGCGGCAAATCCTTGACATGCACATCAAGGATCGCCCGCCTCGCTCGCTTGTCGGGCAATTCCAGGGTCACATGCCGGTCGAACCGGCCCGGGCGCAGCAAGGCGGGGTCCAGCACATCGGGGCGGTTGGTCGCGGCCAGAACCACAACGGCCTCGCGCGGGCTGAACCCATCCAGTTCCGCCAGAATTTGGTTCAGTGTCTGTTCGCGCTCGTCATTCCCGCCACCAAGGCCAGTGCCCCGAGTGCGCCCTATGCTGTCCAACTCGTCGATGAAGATGATCGAAGGGGCTTGCTTGCGCGCTTCCTCGAACATCTTGCGCACCCGGCCCGCGCCGACGCCAACGAACACCTCGATGAATTCCGAGCCGGAAGTGGAAAAGAACGGCACATCTGCTTCGCCTGCCAATGCCCGCGCCAGCAAGGTCTTGCCGGTGCCAGGCGGGCCCATCAGCAAGACCCCGTGTGGAACGGTCGCCCCGACCTTCTGGAAACGGTCAGGATCGCGCAGGAATTCGACAAGTTCCGACACTTCGCGCTTGGCCTCGTCCTGGCCTGCCACATCGGCGAATGTCACCTTGCGCGTGGGCTTCGTGGGTTTGGCCGACCGTCCGCCCAGAAAATCCCCGATCCCGCCGGGCAGGCCACCGCTGATGCCGCCGCCAGTCATCCGCCTGCTCAGCCAAAAGTAGAATGCAAGGATCAAGATCCACGGCAGGAGCGAGATCAGCACTGACGGCACCCGGGGTGCCTCAGCCGTTATGGTGACGCCCTTGTCTTCCAAGAGCGGCAAGAGCGCCGGATCGGGTTGCTGGGGGGTTATGGCCCGCACCCGTTTGCTGCTTTCTGTTGTCTGGGGGCGCAGCGTTGCGACAATGGCCGCATCCTCAAGCATGACCTCGCCCACCGCACCATTGCGGATCAATGTCTTGATTTCGCTATAGGACACTTCCGTCGGCGCTGTCGCTTGCGGCGGCAATTGCAAGAAGAAATACAGGAACCCAGCCGCCATGATGATCAGCGGCCACAAAAGCCTTGACCTGTCAGATGGTCCCGACGGTTCAGGCGGTGCAACTTGACTACCCATCCCGCATTCCAATTCCCAACGTGCCGGGTGCGACCGACTGCCCGGCGTCCGGACTTTGGCGCAACTTGCCGTATAGGCTAGGCCAATCCTTACTGCCTTGATGCAGATCAGACTGCGGGTGATGCCCTGCCTGGACACAAGGATCCCGTCGGCGGGCAGTTCGGCCAACAGCAGTCAGATGCACCTTAGCGTATACGCTGCAGGTAAACACCGTCCTCACCCTGAACGACTTTAACCCGCATGCCGACACGTAAGGAGTCGGACCGTTGGATAACTGTGACGATGCGGCCATTGTTCAGGCGCACAGTCCAAGCTTGCGACTCGTAGGTGCTTGAGCGAGTTGCGATGTTGCCGCCTACGATTGCGCCAGCGATCACGCCTGCACCGGTCAAGAGGTCGTTGTCGGTAAGCTCACGGGCAATCACCCCACCCGCGACGCCGCCGACGAGTGCGCCAACAAGTTGGTCGCCGTTTGCAGTCCGTCGCACTGTGACCGGCTGAACCTGAATGATCCTGCCATATCCGGCGGTGATGACCTGCGACACGGAGTCATGGTCTTGCACCACGACTGGGGCTGGTTGAACGCAGGCTGCCAAGGTGGCAAATACAAGTGGCAGGGTTGCAGAGCGCTTGAGCATCTGAATTACTCCTCTATAGACCTTCTAAAAGTGAATCTAATCCCCAAAGGGCTGCTTGAACTTGCTGTAGATCAGTGACCTGATAGCGATTTTCGATGATTGAATAGATCTGAGCTGGAAGTGGGCAAATGCGGCCCAGCTTTTGCTTTGTGGCAGTTCATACCTCGCCCAGCGTTCGCCCTTTCGGCATTTCCAACGAAGATCGCGGCAGGTCGTCTGTAAACCCTTGGCACGGCACCCCACGAAGAACACGAAACACTGCAGCCAGCAAAACCATGGTAGTCTGCAATGAAATCCTGCTTCCACCCGTTATGGCCCAACGTGTCTGATGCGGTCGAACCGTCGAGGTGTTCCACATCGTGGCGTTGATGAATGAAACGCGACTGAGGATTATAGAGCCCACATTCTCCAAGTAAGTCGCTGATTTCGCTGTCGTAATCGTGATATTTCGCATATAAATCATGGCGTTGACGGCTGCGAGGGGCGCGTT
>LNFM01004144.1_pt1 | contig 28017 bp, 25 predicted proteins | sample 596031 | NCBI WGS metagenome assembly LNFM01 (sample SAMN04254537, study PRJNA301005) | activated carbon metagenome | isolation source: dual media filters at the Ann Arbor, Michigan drinking water treatment plant | place: USA: Ann Arbor
CGTCGGCGATTCGACCCACCTGCCAGCGACCGGTGTCCTCATCGCGGCGGAAGACACGGGTTTGCTCCGGCAACGAAACGACTCGTACCTCTGCAACGGGGACGTTGATCTGGAGTGCCGACTCGTCGCCTGGCACGTCGAAGTAGGCCACCGTTGCACTGCGGCCCGACAGCTCAACGATTTTTCCGATCCCTAAGCCACGTGCCGCCTGTGCTCCGACAACGACGAACGCACCTAGGGCGACCTTTTCGCCGGTGGTGACCAAGGCGTCCCTCCCTCCCCCTACATCGCTGCGGGAAATGTATCTGACAGAGTCTAGACGGTTCTTGCAGCGCTCCCGGCGACGCCGCACAACTATCCGACCAACCCCGAAACCCCCCTCGCAAACTCGCCATTCCGCGGCGCCGCGGCAGCGGCCGGCTCCTACCCTTTCGGTCACGCGCTCGACAGAGCACGGCCTTCAGATCCTGAAGCCACCGAACGAGGACCGCGCCATGTACTCTGCATTGCCCGCTGCCCGCTGCCCGCTGCGACGTCGCCACCCAGTCTGGCCAGGCCGGCTCCGGCACCCACGACAGCGAACACCCGGAGACCATCGAGACCCGGCTCTGGCTCGAGGAGCACGACTGGCTGTTCACGGTACTGCGCAGCGAGGGCAACGTGTCGCCGACCTTCCGCTTCCCGGACCTCATCAGCGCCTGCGTGTCGCTGGTCTTCCTGCACGATGACGCGCCAGCTCGGATCTTCGACTTTCTGGGCACGCAGTTGGTGCTGCGCACGCCGCTGACGCCCAGGCGCCGCGAGTCGATGTGGCGCCCGCAGTACGAACTGCTACTGGCCGTGCAGCGCTCGCCGGCCAACCGGCACCCCAACCCCAAGTTCCAGCTCGACCAGCTGACCACGGCCTGCGTGGCCCTGTGCCGCCAGCACGAGGGCGCCGACACGCTGGTGCTGCGCCAGGCCCGGCTGAACATGGCCGACCGAGCCGCGCGCGGGCGCCCGTCCCGCCCCGGATGAGGCGAGAGGTGACGACGCGGTGGTGCAGGGGTTTCGTCCCAGACGCGCCGCAGCTCCTCTCCCCGTAAACCCGTTCAATACCCGCTCCACACCCGCTTCCGACCCTGACCGCTTCGCCGGTCCTCACCCGTCGCTCGACGCCCTGCAGTCGGCCAGGCCTGGCCGACTGGAACGGAGTCGCCCTGTCCACCAAGACGTCACGGGTCGATCCATGCAGGTGCCGCTGTTGTTCCCCGCGCGACTGTCGCCGATCCGGCCGATGCCAGGACCCTGGCTGCTGGCAGCGCTCGCCACCGGCTGGGCGCCGTTGCAGGCCCAGGCCTGCTGGGAGCAGGCGGCGCAGCGCTACGGGCTGTCGCCCCACCTGCTGGTCGCGGTGGCGCGTGTCGAGTCCAACCTCGACCCACGCGCCGTCAACCGATCGCATCTGCAGCGCACGGGCTCCTACGACATCGGGCTCATGCAGATCAACAGCTCCCACCTTCCCAAGCTGGCGCGGCATGGCATCAGCGAGGCACAGCTCTACGACCCTTGCACGAACATCCACGTCGGCGCGTGGCTACTGGCCGACGCGTTCGCTCGGCACGGTGCCTCCTGGAACGCCGTCGGCGCCTACAACGCCGCCTGCAGCCAGCTCAAGGGCGAGGCCTGCACGGCGGCGCGTTCCAGCTACGCCTGGAAGGTCTACCGCCGGCTGCCTTCCGCCAGCGGCGAGGCTTCCCGTCCCGTCGCGGCGAGCCCGCAGCGGCCTGTGCACGCGGCGCAACCTGCGCCCATCCTCCTGGCTGCGAGGGTGGCGCCATGACGCGACATCCGCTTCGGCTCTTGGCCGTGCCTGTGCTGGCAGTGACGGTCGTTGGCGCCGCGTCGTCGTGCAGCGCACCCCGAACTGGCGCCCTCCCTTCACGGCCAGAGGCCGCTCAACCGCCCGCCACTTTGGCTCGCGCCGCAGCTGGGCTGTCGATTGCCCAGCTGGACCACGGCCGCCAGGCTCGTTTCGCCACGTGCACGCCCCCCGCCTGCCCGGTCGTCACGCCGAAGACGCTGGCCGTCGATCCGCCGCGTGCAGCAGCAGCTGAAGGGCGAGCCGATTCAACCCCGGGCTCGGATGCGGTCATCGCCCAGTCGCTGAGCCCCGGCGAGACCTTGGTGATTGCCGGACCCGAGGCACCGCTGCCCCCTGCGCAGCGAACCGCGATCGGGCCCGAGGACACGACCGAACCGCTGGTGTCCGAGGTCGTCGTGAGCTTTCCGTTCGGGAGCGCAATGCTCACGGCCGCAGCCCGCGCCTCAATCGATGCCGCGGCCTCGGGCGACGGTATCCGGCGCATCGACATCCGGGGCCGCACCGACAACGTCGGACCTCCGGCTGCCAACGACCTTTTGGCCCGCCAGCGCGCGGCAGCGGTCGCGCAGTACCTGCGGGCGCGCCACCCGCACCTGGCTGGCGCGGAGGTGAAGGTCGATGGACGCGGCGTCTGCTGCTACGCCACGGAGAACGACACCCCGGAAGGCCGTGCGCGCAACCGGCGGGTCGAGATCGCCTTCGAGCGTGTTCCCACCGACCTGTAGTGCGCCTGCAGTTGCCCGAACCTCATCTACCCACCTGACCCTACCCGCACTGACCTGCACCCTGGCCCCAACCCGCTGATCACCCCCACCCGACCCGACCGCCACCGCCATCCACCTTCGTCTCCCAGCCCTGAACCTTCCGAGGAATCCCATGAACACCGCTCTCGCCTCTGTGCATCCCGCCCGTGCCACGGGCTCCCTCGCCGACGGCGTCGACGACCCCGGTACGGCCCACTTCGCCGGCAGCCGCCGCTCGAAGCGAGTGCTGTCGCCGGTCTCGCTCTTCGTGCTGATGGCGCTCGGCCTATGCGTCGCCTTTCCCGGCTACGCCCTCGACCTGGTCGCCTTCACCGGCATCACCGGCCCGCTCACATCGGCGCTGACGCAGATCGCGAGCCTGGGGCCGGGCATCAAGGCCCTGGTTGGCTTCGTCGGCTTCGTGGTCGCACTGATCTCGCTGGCCGCACTGCGCAACTTCGGCCCGGTTCTGTTCTATGTCGGGCTGGCCATCTTCGCTGCGGTCGGCCTCGTGATCGCGGGCGCGATCATGGGTGCGGTGATCTGACGCGCGCGCAGCCGACGAGCAGGAGGCCCGCATGCACGCCGACACCTACATCCCGCGCCGCCTGGACGACCAGTGGAAGATCGGCTTCTGGGACGTCGACGTCGCCGCACCCCTGCTCTTCGGGCTGTTCATGGGCTACATGTCCGGCTCGAGGTTCTCCTTCGCGCTGTGCCTGGCCGCCGGCGCCCTCACCTCGCGCGCCATCGCCCGCATCAAGGCCGACAAGCACCCGGCCTTTGCGGTGCACTGGCTGTACTGGCACCTGCCCACCAGCCCGTTGACGGCGATGCGCGCCACGCCGCCGTCGCACATCCGACGCATGGTCGGCTGACTCGAAGGTCATCGCCATGGACTTCGAACGCCTGAACGGGGACATCAAGGAGATGCGCCGCCGCAACCGCGGCCTGGCGCTCACCGTGGGCCTGCTGGCCGCCGCGCATGTGCTGGCCTTGGTGGTGATCCTCAACCTGCTCGGCACGGTACGCACCGTCGTCGTGCCGCCGTCCATCAACAAGTCCTTCTGGGTCTCGCGCGACAAGGCCAGCGGCGAGTATCTCGAGCAGATGGGCGCCTTCATCGCCTGGCTGGTGCTGGACGTGACCCCTGTCTCCATCGACTGGAAGAAGGACATCCTGCTCGGCTATGTCGAGCCCGACCAGCACGGTGAGCTCAAGACCCGCCAGGAGCTGGAGGCGGCGCGGCTGAAGCGCATCAACGCCAGCACCTTCTTCATGCCGCAGCAACTGGTGCCCAGCGAGGACACCCAGACCGTCGTCGTCCGCGGCCGGCTGCGCACGCTGGTCAACGGCCTGGAAACAGCCAACGACGCCAAGGCCTACGAGGTGGGCTTCGCATACAGCGGCGGCCGGATGCACCTGAAGACCTTCAAGGAGGTGACCCATGCCGCGCCGTGACTCCCGGCCGCAGTGCCGTCGCCAGGCTGCCCCGGCAGCAGTGGTGTTCACGGCGCGCGGTTGCCTGACACCCCGCTGGTTCCGCTCGGTCGCCGCATGGGCCGCCCTGACAGGCCTGCTCGCAGCCGCAGCGCCGGCAACCGCGCTGCAGGTGCTGGATGCCCGCGACGGCGTGGCCGTCGAGGCCGTGCTGTCGATCAAGGAGCCCACGCGCATCCGCATCGACGGCGCCGCGATCACGGACGTGTTCGGCAACATCCATTCCAGCAACTGCGGCCCCGCCGCGCCGTCCTCCAGCGGCAGCAGCGGTGCACCGCCCGCTGCCGCATTGCCGGCCGTGAATCCGGCAGGAGAGATCGTCCTGGAGTGCGACCGCGACAAGGGCGAGATCTACATCCGTCCGGTCGGCGACTCGCCCAAGCCGGTCAACCTGTTCATCTCGTCGGCGCACGCCACCTACACGCTGGTGCTGCGCAAGGCAGACACCCCGGCCGACACCATCGTCATCCGCGACCCCGGCCAACGGGCGCTGCAGGCGATGCAGTCACCGCCCAGCGCGGCGGGCTCGCAGACACCGCTGGGCACCGCTCCGAACCACATCCGGGGGCTGAAGACGCTGCTCCTGGCGATGGCGTCCGACCGCGTGCCGCCCGACATCCGTGTGGACGAGCTCAACCAGCCGATCCAGCTCTGGGCGGAAGCCAGGTTCTCGCTGATGCGGCGCTACGAGGGCCGGGGTCTGGTGGGTGAGAAGTACCTGCTTCAGAACGTGAGCCAGGCCGTGATGGTGCTGGCGGAGCAGGAGTTCGACCGACCCGACAGCCCCGCGGGCGGACAGGTGCTGGCCGTGGCTGTCGAGCACCACAACCTGCGCCCGGGCGAGACCACCAACGTCTTCGTCATCCGCCGCGGAGGCCAGTGATGGTGTCGCCCCTGCCCCCATCCGCTGCCGCCCTTCGCCAGTCGGCCACCCGCTTCGGCGCGCAACTGGCCGAGCGGATGACGCCACGCCAGCGCCAGTTCGCGATGCTGGGCGTGATCGTGGCCGCCGGCGTGGGCCTGCTCTGGCTGATCTTCGCGTCCACGGACACCGGGTCGTCGTCGGGTTCTCGCAAGCCCGCCGCCGGCGCGCCAGGGCCGGTCACCAACATCGGCGTCATGCCGCCAGGCCAGCAGGTCAACCCGGTGGACCAGTGGGTCGGCACGGCAGGCAGCAAGCTTGCTCAATACGAGAGCGAGCGAGAGGAGCAGACCCGGCTCAACCGCGACCGCCAGGCCTTCGAGGCCCGCACGATGCAGCGATTCGCGGAACTGGAACAGCGCCTGACCTCGGCGACGCAGGCGGCCCAGGGTGCAGCCGCTCCGGCGCCCGCTGCAGCCCCGGTTCCGCCCGTGCCTGCACCACTCCCACCCGCATTGCCGTCGGTCTCGGCCGGCACGACGCCGACCGGGCTGCCGCCGGCGGCCAGCCTGCCGCTCCCTTCGACCTACGGCCCGGGCGCGGCCGGCCGACAGTTGCCTGCGGGCATGCCGGGGCTGCCGACGGCCGACCCCGCACCGGCGGCGCCGGCCATCAGCCGCGTCACGCTGGTGGATCGCAGCATTCAAGGCGTCCCCGGCACGAGCGGCAGCGCTTCGGAGCGTGCCGGCACACCGGCGGCCGAGACTCGGACGGTGTCGACCTGGCTGCCCGTGAGCTTCACGCGCGGCACGCTGCTCGGCGGGCTGGACGCACCCACCGGTGGGCAGGCGCAATCCAACCCCCACCCGGTGCTGATCCGCCTGTCGGACAACGCGGTGCTGCCCAACCGCTTCCGTGGCGAGTACCGCGAGTGCTTCGTCATCGCGGCTGGCTACGGCGACATCAGCTCCGAGCGGGCCTACCTCCGCACAGAGAACCTCTCGTGTGTCCGCGCCGACGGCGCGACCCTGGAAGTGAAGATCCAGGGCAGCGTCTACGGCGAGGACGGCAAGGTCGGCATGCGCGGGCGGCTGGTCACCAAGCAGGGCCAGATGCTGGCCAACGCCCTGCTGGCTGGCGTGGTCAGCGGCATCGGCCAGGGACTGGCCACCTCGTCCACCAACGTCAGCACCTCGCCGCTGGGAACGATCACCAGCGCCTCGGGCGCCGACGCCTACCGGGCCGGGCTGGGCACCGGCGTCGGCCGCGCCCTCGACCGGCTTGCCCAGTACTACATCAAGCTGGCCGAGAACACCTTCCCTGTGATCGAGGTCGACGCCGGCCGCGAGATCGATGTCGTCATCACCAAGGGCGTCCGCATCGACGTGCCGATGAGCGCCGCTGCCGCCGCGCCCCTTGCAGTCCGACCGAGCAACCCGGAGGTCCCCGACGATGCCAACGACTGACAAGCCCTCGCCAGGCTTCGCCTTTACCTCCCCCGCCCTGCGTGCTCCCGGCCGGCATCTCCGGCCCGCGGCCTGGTTCATGGCCGGTCTGGCGGCCCTTGCCGCAGGCCACGCCGGCGCCGCCGCCGCCGCCGAGGAGGCTCGACTGCTGGCCGCGCTGCGCAAGGCGCACCCCGGCACCCAGTTCACGCAGGTGCAGCGATCGCCTGTGGCCGGCCTGTACGAGGTCTGGATGAACAGCAACGTGGCCTACGTGTCGCCGCGCAATCCGCGCTACTTCATCTTCGGCCGGGTCTTCGACACCCAGACCATGCAGGACCTCACCGGCCCCAGACTGGCTCGCGCGGCCACCACCGCTGCGCAGGCCGGCCACGCGCCCGGCGCGGGCGCTCCTTCGGCGCAGCCCGACAGGATGCCGGCTCCCGACGCGCCCATCGCCTTCGACCAGCTGCCGCTGTCGGACGCGATCAAGACCGTGCGAGGCAGCGGCGGCAACGAGCACCGTCGCATCGCCGTCTTCAGCGACCCGGGTTGCTCGTTCTGCCGCCGGCTCGAACCCGAGCTGGCCGGCCTGGACGACGTGACGATCTACACCTTCCTCGTGCCCTTCCAGGGCCGCGCGCGCCCGGTCTCGATCTGGTGCGCGGCGGACCGCGAGAAGGCATGGCACCAGTTCATGCTGCAGGGCGACACCTCGCTGCTCAGGCCGGCGGGCGACCCGGCAGCCCCGCGTGCCCCGGAGTGCGACAACCCGCTCGACCGCAACCTCGCGCTCGCGCAACGCCTCGCCGTCCAGGGCACGCCCACCCTGGTCTGGGCAGATGGCAGTCGAACCGACGGCTACGTCGACCGGGCCGTGCTGCTCGCTCGCCTCCAGCAGGTGTCGCAGGTGGCGGGGGGCAAGCCATGAAGCAGTCCGCGGTCGTGTTCCGCGCAGCTCCGACATCGCGTGCAGCCCCAGCCACCGGACTGGCCGCGGCGTCGGTGCTGCTGGCCTGGATGCTGAGCGGCTGCATGAGCATGAGCGGTGTCAGCGGCAGCTCCAGCTACGCCTGCAAGGCCCCGGACGGCGTGACCTGCGACTCCGTCTCCGGCACCTACGCCAATGCCGTGCAGAACAACCTGCCGAATCAGCGGCGATCGGCCGGTGCCACACCAGGCACGCCGCAAGCCGCACGCGCGACGGAGGGCATCGCCGGCGCAGCCGCAGCGGGCACTGCAGGCGCGGCGGCCTCCCGCATCGCCGTCTCGCCATCGTCGCCGCCCTCGCCCACGGCCATACCGCTCCGGTCCTCGGCCCGCATCCTGCGGCTCTGGTTCAAGCCCTGGGAAGACGCCGACCGCGACCTCCACGACCAGGGCTACGTCTACGTCCGGGTCGACGACGGCCAGTGGCTCGTCGAGCACGCGCGACGGCAGATCCGCGATGCCTATGCACCGCTGCGGCCCCCTCCGCCAACACCAGCGCGCCAGGCCAGTGGCGCCACCGAGTCGCGCGACCCCAGGACATCGAACCAGTCCAGTCGCACTGATCAATCGACTGGTTCGCTGTCCCTGCCCGGCCTGACACCTCCGGCGGGCCGGCCGCAGATGCCCGTCGATCCGCGTAGCAACGAATCCAACGACTGATCTGCGACCTTCACCGGCAATCCCTGCGAGGCACGCGCCATGCCCACTCCGTTCGCCCCGACCGCTTCGACCCGATCCGCCGCCTCTCCCGGCGGCAGCCGCCCCGGCCACGGGAGCCTGGGCTGGCTGGGCCTGGGCTCGCCTCCGGACACGCCGGCCGAGCAGTTCGCGTCCTGGCTGCCGTACTCGGCCTACCTCGCCGACGAGAAGCTCTTCGTCAACCGCGACAGCCTTGGCTTCATGCTCGAGCTGATGCCGCAGTCGGGCGCCGACGATCGCATGGCCGAGGTGCTGATCTCGCTGTACTCGACCTGCCCGCCGGCCACCGGGATCCAGTTCCACCTCTTTGCATCGCCGCACATCCGCGAGCAGCTGCGCCGCTATGCCAACCTGCGCGTCGAGGATGCCGACCAGGCCGACAAGGCCAAGCACTGGGGTCGCCCGGCGCGCAACGACAACCTGTTCCACCGCCTTGCGCGTCAGCGTGTGGGGCACCTGCTGCACGGCGCGCAGCAGTCGCTGACCACCGGCTTCCACTACACGATCCGCGACTTCCGGCTGATGATGAGCGTGTCGGTTCCCGGCGGCGTGGAACAGGCCGGCGATCTGACGCGGCGCGACGAGCTGGTCGCGCTGCGCGAGTCCATGGCGTCCACGTTGCGCTCGGCGTCGCTGCCCAGCCGTGTCTGCGACGCCGCTGACCTGATCAACTGGTGTGCGCTGTTCACCAACCCGGACCGGGTTTCCCAGACCGACGCCCCCAACCTTCACTACGACGACGGCCGCGAGATCCGCGACCAGATCGTCGACTTCGACACCATCCAGGACCCGCACCCTGCCGGCCTGACCCTCTGGAAAGAAGGTCACGAGGGATCGCTGGAAGCACGCTTCTACTCGATCAAGTCCTTCCCCGAGCGCTTTGCGCTGTGGCAGATGGGCTCGCTGATCGGCGACCTGATGCAGCCGGCGCTGCAGTACAGCGCCCCGTTCCTGCTGACCATGGGCGTGCACGTGCTCGACCCCAACGTCATGAAGTCCGTGGTCACGGCCAACCACGTGCGCGCGACCCAGAACGCGCGCAGCAAGATGGCCGAGGTGATGCCCGATGTGGGCAAGAAGCTGCAGGACTGGACGGCGGCGGCCAACGCCATCGACGTGGGCAGCAGCCTGGTGAGCCTGTACCACCAGCTGGCGATCTTCTCGCCGCCCGAGAAGGCCGTGTCCGCCCAGGAGACCGCCAACGCGATCTGGCGCGGCCGGGGCTTCCAGCTCAACGCCGACGTCTACATGCACCGGCAGGCGCTGCTGGCCAGCCTGCCGATGACGCTGTCGGAGGCCTTCCACAAGGACCTGGCCAAGATGCGCCGCGTCTCGCGCAAGACGATGGCCAATGCCATCCACCTGGCGCCGCTGATCACCGAGTGGCGCGGCACGCGCACGCCGGCCCTGGTCTTCGGTGGCCGGCGCGGCCAGCTGATGACGCTGGACATCTTCGACAACGACCTGGGCAACTACAACTTCGCGATCATCGGCGCGCCCGGGTCAGGCAAGTCGGTGCTGATGAACGAGATGGCGTGGTCCTACCGGGCCATCGACGCCAAGGTTTGGATGCTCGACCTTGGCCGGTCCTTCGAGAAGCTGTGCCGCAAGGCCAAGGGCACGTACATCGAGTTCCGGCCCGACGTCGACATCTGCCTCAACCCCTTCACGCACGTCGTCGACATCAACGAGGACATCGACATGCTGGTGCCGGCCATCTCCAAAATGGCCTCGATGACCCGGCCGCTGGATGAGGTCCAGTACAAGGCCATCTCGGCGATGGTCATCAAGCTGTTCCGGGAGCACGGCAACGCGCTCACGGTGACCGCGCTGCGCGACGCCTTCAAGGCCGGCACCATCGAGGAGTTGGGCGTGCGCGAGGACCCGCGCATCCGCGACCTGGCCGTGATGCTGAACCCCTACGCCCGCGGCGGCCAGTACGAGCGCTTCTTCGAGGGGCGCAACAACATCGACTTCGGCAACGACTTCGTCGTCATCGAGAACGAGGAGCTGAAGCGCCGGCCCGACCTGCATGCGGTCGTCAACATCCTGCTGCTGCACCAGATTACCGGCGAGATGTACCTGACGCGCAATCGGCGCAAGGTGCTCTTCATCGACGAGCTCAAGCAGCAGCTGGGCGACATCGGCGCTGACGACCCCGTGAAGGCGGCCGTGGTCGAGGAAGCCGCGCGCCGCGCCCGCAAGTACGGTGGATCGCTCGGCACGGCCACGCAGAGCGCCGACGACTACTACGGCTCGGCCCAGATGGAGGCGGCCTTCAACTGCTCGGACTGGGTGTTCCTGCTGCGGCAGAAGCCCGAGTCGATCGAGATGTTCGACCGCAAGGGGCGGCTGTCGATGGACGAGCCCAAGAAGCGGCTGCTCAACTCGCTGCGCACGGAGCCTGGCGTCTTCTAGGAGGTCTACATCTCCTCGCCGGTCGGCGAAGGCGTGGCGCGCAACATCCTCGATCCGGCGACGCACCTGCTGTTCTCCAACAAGCTGGAGGACAACGCCCCGATCGACGAACTGCGCGCGCAGGGCCTGAGCATCGACGACGCGATCACCGAGCTGCTGCGGCGGCGCGGACACGCGGTGTGACCCTGGCGAGGCTCCCATGGACGTCGACGCCTGCGCCAGTCCGGGCCCGAAACCCCAGCAGCCCGTTGCCGGGCCTGTGGGGATGGCGCCCATCCTCCTCCACGCGGCATTCGCGCTGCTGATCGTGCTGGGCACGCTTGCCGCCTACGACCGCGTGGTAGTGCGCCCGGCCCAGCGGGTCGGCGTCGTCGATGTCGGCGAGGTGTATCGGCAGAAGGAGGCCGAGTTCACCCAGCTCCTGACCCGTGCCACCACCGATGCCGACCGCGAGAAGGCGTTTGCGCTGGCCCGGAGCTTCTCGCAGCGGCTGCCGGCGGCGCTGGAGGAACTGCCGCGCGACTGCGCCTGCCTGGTGATGCTGAAGAGCGCCGTGGCCGGCCGCACACCGCGGACCGTCGATCTGACGGCACTGCTGCAGCAGAAGCTGGGCCATCCCCACACACCCCACAGGAACGACCCCGAGGAGGCCCGATGAAGCGCAGCCTTCGCACCCAGGCCATCGACTTTGCGGCGCACATGAGGCGACGCTGGTACCTCTACCTGCCCGTCTTCGCGATCTGGGCCTTCGCCTACACGCGGCTCTTCATCGACCCGACGCCGCGGGTGCCAGTCCTCTTCAACTGGACGGGCAGCCTGCCGTACCGGGTGGCATGGCTCCAGCACGGAGAGCATCCGCTCCAGCGCGGCGAGTTCGTCATCTTTTCGTTTGCGGGCGAGGCGCGAGCCACGTACCCCGGACTGGACGGTCAGCCGTTCTTCAAGGTCGTGCGCGGCCTGCCGGGCGACGTGGTGACGGTGTCCGACCGCACGGTGTCGGTCAACGGTGTCGTCGTCGGCACGGCCAAGGCCCACGCCTTCGACCGGCGCCCGCTGGAGCCGATTGCGCCGACGGTGATCCCGCCGGGCCACTACTACGTGCAGGGCACCGGCCCGGACTCGTTCGACTCGCGCTACCGCAGCAGCGGGCTCGTGCGGGCCGAGCAGGTGCTGGGCACCGTGGTGCCACTGTTCTGAGGGGCTGCCGTGGATCCGCACCCGAAGCTGCATTGGCCGAGGCGCCGTCACGTGGCCAAATTGACATCCCGGGCCTCTTTGGCATCCCTTGTCGCCCTGACCGCGTTCGCAGCGGCCTTGCCGGCGCTGGCGCAGACATCGTCCGAGCCGGCTGTCATGGGCGACGTGCCGATGGCCGACTACCTTGCGCTGCTCCAGCAGATTTCCCCGGCGGCGCACCAAGGGGCGCAGGTCTATCTCCGGGCCCACGAGCGCCGGTGCCGCCGGAATCTTTCGAGCCGCGAGTTGCGACAGGCGATGGCGGAAGGAGACGGCGATCCGCTGCTGATGGCAATGATCCGGGCCAGCCACCTCCAGGACGGGCCGGGGCTGACTCGGCTGGGCGAGCAGGTCTCATGCATCCGGAAGGCGGCAAGGTGAAGATCGAACTGCCACCGCCTCTGACAGGCTGCACCAGCGGCCCGGCGCGCGTCACTCGGTCCCTGCTGGCGGTCGTCGCCACGATCCTGAGCACGGCCACCCACGCCGTGGACCTGGGGACCATCGGCCCGACCTACGGCATTGCCGAGCCCCACCTGCTGGAGTTCATCCAGCAGCGCCTGCGCGACAAGGAACGCACGGGTGAACTGCAGCGTCTGATCGACGAGGCCCGCAACCGCGGTGTGGCAGCCGTGCGCCAGCCCGCCCCGGTCGAGGGCGTACGAAGCACCGAGACTGCACGGTCCTGGACCATCGATCCCACCTTCACGCTCGACCGGAACATCGTTGATGCGCAGGGCCGGCTGCTGTTCCCGGCCGGGACGCGCAAGAACCCGCTGGAGGTGGTGTCGCTGTCCAAGCGGCTGCTGTTCTTCGATGCCCGTGACGGACGACAGGTCGCCCGGGCCCGCGAGCTGATCGCGCGCTACGACGGCAAGGTCAAGCCCATCCTGACCGGTGGCTCGTACCTGGACCTGATGAAGGCCTGGCGCGTGCCGGTGTACTACGACCAGCAGGGGACGCTGACCCGCCGCTTCGGCATCAGGCAGGTACCCGCCCTGGTCTCGCAGGAAGGCATGCGCCTGCGCGTCGACGAGGTACTCGTGCAATGACCACCCTGCCCTCCCTGATCCGATGGCGTGCCGCACTGAAGATGCCTGCGCTTCGCCCATGGGCGAGCCAGGTGCTTGCCCGCGCGGTGCTGCTAGCCGCCCTGCCCTGGCTGGCTCCCGCGCAGGCCGCCGACAGCCTGACCTGCACCGGCCGCTTCCCGAACCCGATCACCGAGATCTGCTGGAGCTGCATCCTGCCGATCAGCATCGGCAGCTCCACCATCGCCAACTTCGATGGCCAGGAGGACATCCCCAACCCGTCCAACCCGGTCTGCAGCTGCGGCGTGAACCCCACCATCGGCCTGTCGATCGGGTTCGGGGAGCCGGCCCGGCACGTGGAGGCCGTGCGCAAGCCGTTCTGCCTGGCGTCGCTGGGCGGCATCGACCTCGACCCCGGCATCCCGGCGCCGGCAGCCGCACGGTTCACGCGCCCCGAAGGCGATGGCGACGGCGGCAGCTTCTACCAAGCGCACTTCTACGTGAACCCGGTGCTGTACTGGCTGGAGGTGGTGACCGACTTCCCGTGCCTGGAGCGGGGCTCGTTCGACCTGGCGTACCTGACCGGGGTGGACCCGCTGTGGAACGACGACGAGCTGACCCTCATCCTCAACCCCGAGGCTGTGCTGTTCGCCAACCCGGTGGCGGTGGCAGCCTGCGCGGCCGATTGCGTGGCCGCGACCGCGGGCTTCGGCATCGCCGAGATGTTCTGGTGCGCCGGCTGCCAGGGCAGCATCTACCCCTTGGATGGCCACGTGCCGTACCACATGGGCGGGGTGCGAACGGCGGCCCTCATCGCGCAGCGGCTGACCGCCAAGATGCACCGCGAGCTGCTGGCCTGGGGCTGGCATGGCCGGCCGGGCCTGTGCGGGCCCTACTTTCTGCCTGCCATGGACAAGACCGCCTACAAGACCCAGCTGACCTACCCGGTGGCCAACACCGCCAAGGACGGCGGGCGCTGCTGCCAGCCCTTCGGCCGCAGCACCATCGTCTGGGGCGCGGGCAAGGAGTACCCGGTGCGCGGCGAAGATTTCGCGTTCATCCTGTTTAGGAAGAGGAACTGCTGTGTGGGCTACTGACGGGGCATCGCCCATCGGACGGACGCTCGGCGCGGGAGTCGCCGTGCTCCTTCTTGCCGGCAGCGTGCTGGGTGCCCCGGCGACGCCACCCCCGGTGACCGACGCCGACATCGAGCGCGCGCGCCAGCAGCATCGGATGCCGACCGAGGCTGAGCTGGCGAGGGTGCCGATTCCTGGCGCACCACGCATAGAGAACCTGCCGCAGCCGTTGATCCGCACGCCCATCGACCTCGAAGCGATATCCAGAGGCTTCGATCTGCAGAACGGCACGCAGGCAGCGGCGATGGGCCCGGTCAAGGCGGAGCCGAAGGTGCTGATCTTTGTGAGCTTCGCGATGCCGGAGCCGACGCTCCAGCGGCTGGTGGATCAGGCTGCCCGGGCGGGCGCGACGCTCGTGCTGCGGGGGTTGGTCAATGGATCTATCCGCGACACGGCGACCCGCGTGCAGGCGCTGATCGGCAGCCGCCGCGTTGCTGTTCAGATCGGTCCGGAAGCATTCGATCGCTATGGAGTAACGAGGACTCCCACCTTCGTCCTAGCCTTGGACCGCTCGGGTACCGAGGCTTGTGGCTCCCGTGCATGTGGCTCTACGCCGCTGTTCACGATGGTCGCTGGGGATGTGACCTTGGAGCATGCGATGCAGTACTTGCGTCGAAGGCCCCCAACCGCAATTCAATAGCCACGTTGCTAGCAACTCATCCGCAATTTCCGCGCCCTTGAGCGGGAAATACTACCGAACAAGCTCTCCATTCTTCTTTCTTCGATCACCGATAAAGTGCACCAACCTTGAAAAAATAAATACCGCACTGATCAGAGAAATCGACAGCTTCAAAAGATCCGTCGCATGCTTCGGGTTTGCGGAACTCAGCGTGGGATTCTGCCCCGAAACCGCAACACCACCACTTGGTACTGTACCTGCATATACATAGGTGACATAGCCCATGAGCAGCAACAAGATGCTGATTACAACGCCAGGGATGATTCCTTGAAGCAATCTATCCTCAACATCCTCAATCAGCTTAACGGTTTCCTTTCGACCAACCTTTAGTTCGGCGTATTTGTCCACAGCCGCAAACTCGAATAGCGCTTGGACTTGAATCTCCTCCTTGACAGGGGCTCCGGTACGAATCGACCGGACTGAGAACGCGGCTACCAGCGCTTCCAGTTGATGGAGCCTTAGCCACTTTTCTAGTGGCAAAGGAACTGCTTTCGGGGCAGTAGCAGCAATGTATGGAAACAATGCCACAGCCACTGCCCAATACTCACCAGGCATAACCTGCAAGAGAGAAAACCCAACAGCGACTGGTGCGATCAGAAGTAGGCATACGCCCAAAAGCAGCCTAACCACGATCAGAGGACTCCGAAGAGAACGGCAAGAAGAGGACTAGCGAGCTTGTCAGAACAACGACCGGAATCCAATGATACGCGTTGATCTTGTCTGGAGTAACCATAGCTGCGACGAGCACCGCGAGACCAAACACCGTTCCACCAGCAATTGAAACGACCCCCCCACGGTAGCAGACCTTGCCCGCACTCACATCAATCAGCGCCCGACGGAAAACAAGCCACGGCCCGAGCGAAAGCACTCCGCCAAACACGGCCAATAGCCAGTTATTGCTGAAGAATCCGATTGCAAACAAGGCACTCGAAGAAAGGGCGCAAGATAGCTTTAGTACCCGCCGGGCAGTCTGAGAAGACTCGGAGTATTTTGCGCCATACCAAATCAATCCATACAGCACTGACGGGACGAGCGAAAGCATTAGACCGAATATTGCAAACTGAAGAACAAATGCATTCCCTCCGGACATTGCCACCAAGGCGGCAAACCCAAGGGTCGCTAAAGTCGCGATCGAATACAAACTCAATCTCGCAGACTGGACGATCTTTCGCTGTTCCTTACTCGCAAGATCGTCAACCGATGACACCTCGTCCAGCGAGCGGCGCCACCCGAAGTCCCAGGTTATGACCTGAGAGGAAATAAGCAGGTAGCTATCAATTGTCGAAAGTGCAATGCCAAGGATAGCAAGGACGACCAAGCCTAGCAGAGATCCTGCAACAAGGGACGGGAACGCGGTGGCGCCGTATACCGCAGTCAAGAACGTAGCCGTACCGTCTCCATCCGCAGGAACGGTGACGTACACCTTTGTCAACCATCCGATAAACGTTCCGACCAAGCACGGAAACACCAACATCAACAACCCGCTGCCGATGATTCCTTTGCGAAGCTTGCGGATCTCGGAATCATTACCTCTAATGCCGCCATTCGCCGCAATATTTTGCCAGTTCGACATGTCAACAAGGTTTACGAATGTGGCGAAGAAGATAACTCCACACACAGCCATCGGGGTTGCCCCGCCGGATGAAAGCGTAGATGCAAGCGCGCCAGCCACTGCATCCGCGGGCCCAGCGGACCCAGTGAGCAGAACTAGTGCGAGAACTACCAGAATGACCAAGCCCAGCATGCCCATGACGTTTTGGGCCCCATCTGTCCTTACGGTTCCCTTAAATCCCCCAATATCGCAGTATGCGGCAGCGAACAACGCGAGCAGCACGGCTAGGGCAAGAGTTAGTCCTTCGGCACCTGCGGCCTTTGCCAAGACATTCACAGTAACATAAATCTCGAATCCCAGAGCACCAAAGAAGCCAATCAATGTGACCACGGAAGCAACGGTCCTTGCGCGTGATCCAAAGAGGCTTCCAATCACGCCATGCAAAGTATGCCTCTCGGTCACCTGCATTATCGTCGGAGCGAAATAAGCGAGGGCCACAATTGAGAGAAGCCATGGGACTTGAACCCACACTGCCACCATTCCCCAATCGAATCCTAAGTAGGCAAAGTAGTAAATGCCATTGGCGAACGAAAACGCAGTGCCCCATGTGGCGCTACCAGTGGCCACCGCACCAACGTTTCTCCCCCCCAAGAAGAACGTGCCCAACGTCCAAGTGGTGGGCCGCGCTCGCCACGCGATGAGCACATAAGCCGCCATCCCAAGCGCGACAACTCCTAACGCGGTTATCAGAGTCGCAATTTCAGTCATTCACACCCTCCGATCTTCCACTAAAGAATATTAAGCAATAGCGGACACCTGAGAGTACTTCACGAACGGCGTGAACATGCTCAGAGAAGAAGGAGATCATCATACCGCAGGTCGGACGGATAACCATCCCAAGTAATGGGAACACAAGTTCGCCACCTTCAAATTCTTCATTAAGGTAGAGAATATTGGTAACCAATCTCGATTGATCACCTGAAACAGTATCGCGATGACCGGCAACCTTAGAACGCGGGTCATAGCGAGAAAGTCCGTAGCGCGAGTGGCAGGTCAGCTCAATTTGCCATTGATCCTGAGCCGCCCGCTCAATCCTCTGGTGCATTCGCCGAACTACCGGGAAGGGCTCCTGATATCCGGAGGAGACGCGGGCCGTCGTGCGCTCGGGGTTCGGAGCCTCTACTGGACCGTTTCCTGAGCCGTACCACCCTACGTGCGCAGGTACCCAAACTACCTCATTAACAACACGAGCGAGGATCTGTTGGCACTCTTTAGCTTGCGCAAACTCTGCCTGAACATCAACGCCGAGGTCAAGCATTTCACGGCCCGCAGAGATACTCAGAAGACTACGTGCGCCTGGCCGTCATAGACCTCGGCAGGAGACGCTACAACCAAAGTCTCCCAAACTTCCTCTGAGAGGCCTGGTAGATAGCGAGAGGCTGCGCCGCGGAGTGCACCAACAATCTCGCGCCGCAACGCAGGATCCGTCTTCATCAGAGTCCTAAGTCGGACCGCAGCGCCGGCGGCTTCAACGGACATCTCCAACTCACCAGAAGTCATATCCAATACACCCGTTTTCCTCGCCAGTGCGGCGATAGCGTTAGATGGTAACAGCGGTGCCCACTGGGAGACACACTCGGACTGAGCGGTTCGCCGCACGTCCACAGATGTCGAGTCTAGGACACCTCGCCTCTCGCTTGATCCACCACCCCGGCCGACAAGAAGGTTCTCTCCATCGCAGCGGACCAACTTCGAAAGCCCACACTCTGTCCCACCGTTTCCCCGAGACACCGACCGTACCGCCCCTGACCATGGGCCGTGCTTCTCCCCACCCCGCCAGGCCCCAGCAGCCACCGCCCTGCCCCGACGCCATCGACGGCGAGCCGCGCCTCGTCGTCGCGCCGCTTCTTCGCCTCTATCACCGCCGTCTGCTTCCTGACGACGCAGACCGCCGCCGTGGCCGGCCCGCACGAGGAGGGGGTCGCCGCCGGCCAGGCCGCGAACCCGATTGCCCGCGGCAACGTGACCACCCCGGGCGCCACCGCCGTGGTCCCGGGCTACACGACCACCCCTCCTGAGCGCGGCTACTACCGCCAGCCCAACCTGTCGTCGCAGGGCAGTGCGAGGCTGTCTGCCTGTGCACTGACCCCCACCGACCCGCTCTGCCAGGCGCAGCGTGGCGCCTTCTCCTCAGCCAACACGCCGCGCCCGACGATCGGCGCCGATGACCCTGCCGTGGCTGCCGCGCGTGCGATCGGCCGTACGCCATCGGCCGAGTTGGGCAGCCTGGCCGCCTACTACAGCGGTTGCACCACCACGGTCACCCCGGTGCCCGTCGGCATGCAGCCGCGCAGCTGCCTGCGCTACGTCGGCGTCGGCAACTACAGCTGCAGCCGAAGCCTGACCGTCAGCACGACGCGGACCACCAGCTGCAACCCGGGCGACTGGTTTGCCCATGCGGCCTCCGGCCGCACGGGTCTGGATGTGCAGTGCCTGCCCGACCGCGCCGTCACGGCGCAGCACTTCCGTGTCACCCAGGACGGCAATCCGCTCAGCTTCTTTGACGTAGACATGACGACGCCGGTCGTCTTCCCGCAGATCGTGTCGGTCCTTGACACCACGTACTCGATGATCGACGGCCAGCCCATCCGCACAGCCGTCTGGGTGGCTGACAAGAGCTGCAGCGGATCGACCTGCAGCCTGACTGCGATGGTGGCCCCGGAGCGCGCCGAGGTCTGTACCGGTGGCGGCGACTCCGGCTACAGCTGCACCAGTGTCGATCCCTTCCTCAAGGTCTACGCGGCCTGCCGCGCCGGCACGCAAAGCGGCGACAACATCCAGGACACCGTCTGCCAGGGCGACAGCGGCTGCACCACCACCGCCCTGGACGGCACGAAGTGCTACGCGCCCGCTCCCGGCTGGACGCCCTACGCCGGCATCGACATCACCGGCGCCGTGGGCGGCTACTACTGGAACATCGACGCCGACCGGGCGGTGATCGGCTGGGCGCCCAACCCCGCCTTCGGCCCGATTCCGACGATGCGGCTGTCCTACACGCGGCCAGCCACCACCGTCACCGAGACCGACCGCTGGGACGACCAGTGTCCGAGCCTGGACGCCGGTGGCCGCTGCACCACGACCACGCCCGCCGTCTGCACCGATGGCCCGGCGACCAAGGTCGTCGACGGCGTGGCCGTCACCCGCGACTGCTGGGAGTACCGGAGCACCATGTCGTGCAGCGGCGGCGCGTCGGCCGACCAGTGCGCACCGCTGGTGTCAGCAGGCTGCACGCCGCAGACGTCGACCTGTCGGCAGACCAACGCCATCACTGGCGTGTGCGAGGTGTTCGAGGACGGCTACAGCTGCCCCGTGCCGGCAGAGACCGTCACGACCAGCAGCAATTGCCCGACCAATGTCTTCTGCCTGAGCGGCAACTGCTTCGATATCGGCTCTCCGAACGATCCCGACTTTGCGCGCAGCATGTCGATGCTCGAGGCCGGGCGCGAGGCGGGCATCTACCTCGACGCCGACCGCATGCAGGTCTTCAAGGGCGAGGAGAACCGCTGCCGCGACCGCCTGCTGAAGAACTGCTGCTACGCCGACGGCGCCGGCGCCGGCATGACGAACCAGAGCATCTTCGGCGGCGGCTCGCGCCTGGTCTTCGACGTGCTGATGAACTCACAGAACCAGCAGTTCATCTACCAGGGCATCTCGGCGCTGCTGATGGGCGGCGGCTTCAGCGGCACGTTCACGACCTATGGCGTGACAGTGGCGGTCAACGGCGCCGCCCTGCCCGCCGGATCGGTGGCCGTGTACGCCGGCGACAGCCTGGTCGTGGCCTTCGACCCGTGGACGCTGGCCATCGCGGTGATCATGTACATCGTCCTCTCGATGATGTCCTGCAACGAGGACGAGGGGAAGCTGGCGATGAAGGAAGGCGCCAGGCTGTGCCACACGATCGGCACCTGGTGCTCATCCTGCTTCCGAGTCCTGGGCGTGTGCGTGTCTTGCGTCGAGCACACGACCTCGAAGTGCTGCTTCAACTCGATGCTGGCGCGCATCGTCAATGAACAGGGCCGCGCGCAGATCGGCAAGGGCTGGGGCGGCGCGCAGAACGCCGACTGCTCCGGCTTCACCGTCGCGCAACTGCAGACCCTCAACTTCGCGGCGATGGACCTGTCGGAGTTCTATGCGTCGCTGGTACCGACCCTGCCGAACGTCAACGCGCTGCAGGCCGGCAGCGCCAGCCGCGTGCCCACCTGCTACTACGGCCAGGGGAAGTGCCAATGAGGGCCATCACCCTTCTGGTCGGCGCCGCATGCGCCTTGTTTGTCAGCACTGCCATGGCTCAGGAACGACTGCCGGTCCGCGATGCCAGGCAGCTGATGCTGTCGGCCCTGGACGCACCCGATGGCAGGGCCCACGGGGTCCTGGTCGGTGAGGTCGCCGACGCGATCTCGAAGCGCTTCAGCGCCACGACGCCGATCTACATCGACGTGAGCACCGAGAAGCGCTACGCCCAGCCCGGCTGCAGTCGCCTGAACGTGCGCTTCTGGCAAGACGGCGTGCAGCTGCCGAACTACGGCGCTGGCGGCGTGCAGGCACCGCGGCGGCAGACCATCGACTTCGGCATCAACTACTGCCGCGACGGCCAGCCGCCGCGGTCGCTGTCGTGAGGCGGCGCCCATGATGCTGCGCCGCCCCGCCTCGCGCCAAGCTCGGCTTGCACTCTGCCTTGTTGTCATGCTTGGCAGCGGGACGGTCACCCTTGCGGAGCCGCAGGACCCCGGACGGCCGTACTGGTCCGACAACTGGCGCGGCTGGCACTTCTACGAGGAGCCGGAGATCCCTCCGCCGGAACCACCGGCTTCCGCGCCGCGGCAGGCCGCGACGGCATCGAGTGCCGCCACTGCACCCCGGCGGTCGCCGGCGAAGTCCCCGGAAATCGTGGAGTTCGAGCGCCTGCAGAAGGCCCTCGAGGAGCGCCGGCACATCGCCATCATGCGGCCGACCGAAGCCAACGTACGCCGCTACATGGAGCTGGAGGCCCAGGTGGTGTCGCGCGCATCCACCTTCGCCGACGTGGCGCAGCGCATTGCGTGGGCCAGCCCCGAGCTCGACCCCACGCTCCAGGGGCGCCCGGTGAACGCGAAGGCCCTGGAGGTGTTCGACCAGCTTCAGACGGCCCAGCGCAGCCAGTCCATCAGCGCCCTGGGACGCGACCACGTCCTGTTCTTCTTCTTCCGCAGCGACTGCCCCTACTGCCATGCATTCGCGCCGACGCTCGAGGCCTTCCAGGCCCGGCACGGCATCAAGGTGGTCGCGATCAGCGTCGACGGTGGCCCGATTCCCGGCTTCGCGGACGCCCGGCGGGACAACGGGATCGCCACCACGCTGCGGGTGAGCCAGGTTCCCGCCGTCTATCTCGCCCAGCCCTTCACCGGAAAGATCTCCCCGATCGGTTTCGGCGTGCTGTCCGAGGCGCAGCTCGTCGAGCGCATCTCGATGGTCGCGGCCTCATCCGACAGCGCCACTACCCCGTTCCTGGGCGCGACTGGCGGCCTGCAGGCCCAGGCCCGCTTGACCCATCAGCGCTGAGGCGGTGAGACCGTACCGGCGCAGACCGAAATCCAAAGGAGCCTCCGATGAAGCGTACCGACGCCGACCGGTCCCTGCACCGCGCTGTGGTGATCGCCCTGTGCTGTTCCGCTCTCGCCGTGGGCCCCGCGCCACTGCGGGCCGGCGACCTGAACGCCGAGGTGAACAACATGTTCAACAGCCTGGGCGCCATCGGCAACTACACCGCGCCGGGGGCGTTCCGCGGCCAGACCTTCAACACCTACACCGGGGGCAGCCTGTTCATGCGGGCACCGAACAAGGTCTACCAGCTCGCGGCGATCCAGTTTCCGAGCGCCCGCGCCGGCTGCGGCGGCATCGACGTGTTCGGCGGCTCCTTCTCTCACATCTCGGCGGCCGAGTTCAAGAACATGCTGCGCAACATCACGGCCGCGCTGCCGGGCATCGCCTTCCAGCTGGCGCTGGAGTCGGTCTCGCCGCTGCTGGGCGGGCTGACCAAGTGGGCCAAGGGCCTGGAGACCTGGATCAACAACGCGCGCATCAACTCCTGCGAGACCGCAAAGGCCATCGTCAGCACCGCCGCCGAGGCGGCGGGCTTCAGCTCGCAGGAGGCCTGTTCCGATCTGGCCATCGAGATGGGCCTGGAGACCGATCGGGATGCCGCGCGCCGCCGCTGCGCGACCGACCGCCCCAGCATCCTGGCTTCGGCCCGATCCTCAGGGGACGCCAACATCCGCAACAAGGCGCCCTTCGTCGGTAACCTGACCTGGAAGGCGCTGCAGCGCACCGGCACCTACCTTGACGACCAGGAGCGCGAGCTCATCATGAGCATCGTCGGCACGGTGATCTTCTACCCCGAGGACGCCGCGCGTGATCCGGAGCCCGTGGCGCCGACGATCACCTCGATAAGCCAGCTGCTGTACGGCCAGGCGGCGGGCACCGGCACCAACGTCACGCAGCACCTGCTCCGGTGCAACAGCTACACCGACTGCGACGTGGTGACGCTGAACACCAGCTACACCCACACTCCCTTCACCGCGCGCGTCGAGACCATGATGCGCTCGATCGCCGACAAGATCGCCACGCGCACGGCGATCCCGAACAACTCGGCCGAGGTCGGCTTCGTCAACCAGACCACCGAGCCGGTCTACAAGATGCTCTCGATCGGCGCGACGATCCCCGGTTCCGGGCTGTCCGACAGCCTGATCGCGCAGTACCGCGACGTGATCGCGGCCGACTACGCCTACGTCTTCCTGGAGCGCAACCTGCGCGTGGGCATGGCAGCCCTCGACAAGGACTACACGCTGCAGCAGACCCAGCGGGATCGCGCCAACCTGGTGAGGCAGCGGGCCCATGCCATGCTGCTGCAGTTGTTGCAGGAGAAGAACCTGCTGTACCAGAAGGTCGGCTCGTTCCGGGCGGTATCCAGCCACCTGGAGCAGCTCGAGCGGCAGCTGCGTTCGAGCATGCCCCAGCACGTGATGGACATGCTGGGGCAGCAGGCGGCCTTCCAGGCCCGCTGACACGGCGGTCGGCAGGGCCCTTCTTCCGCGGGCGCTGCGCAAGCAACCCGAGGCGGGCCAGTCCCCAGGAGCGACGCATGTGGGAGATCTACGCCTACCAGAACGCCGACAGCCTGTTCGGCATCTTCAACGCCGCGGCAGCCATCCACGGCTCCGGCGACTACATGGCGGCGGTCGCCGCCGTGGCCTTCTGCGGGTTCATCGCGGCGCTGGTGGCCTACGCCTTCGCGCCCGAGAAGCTGCAGGGCTCCGTCCTCATCGTGCCGCGGGTGACCGTGGGCGTCGTCGACAAGACCGGCGGATCCGCCGTCAAGGTGGTGGCCAACGTCCCCTTCGGCGTGGCCTTTCTCGGCAGCGTCACCAGCACCGTCGGCCACACGCTCACGGGCCTGTTCGAGACGGCCTTCCAGGTCATCCCGGGTGTCGGCGCCCTGCCGAGCGAACTGAGCTATGAGAAGAACGGCCTGATGTTCGGCAACCGCCTCATCCGGGAGACCGGAGGCGTCGCCTTCCAGGATCCGAACTTCCGCACGGACCTGGTCAACTTCATCCACAACTGCACGATGTACGACCTGATCGACGGCACGGTCGATCCTGGCACGTTCTCGAGCTCGGACGACGTGTGGGCGCTGATGGCATCGCCCAACCCGGCCCGCTTTACGACCTTGACCAGTGCCGGCGGCTCGATCACCGTCGACACCTGCCCGAACGCCTACACGAACCTCAACGGCCGGCTTCCCGCGCAACTGACCCGCATCCAGGGCAAGCTCGCCTTCCAGCTGAATCCGACGCTGCCGGCGGCGGCCGCCAATGCCGCCATCGCCGGGCAAATCCAGCAGGCCTACCTGAAGAACAGCATCGCGACCGCGGCCGCGACGGCGGCCGACCTGATCCGCCAAAACGCAGTACTGAATGCGATCAACGACACCAGCAACATCATCGGGCAGAAGGTGAACGACCCGGCGGCCATGGTGCTGGCCGTCGGACGGGCGCAGTCCGTGGCGCAGCAGAACGCGGCCTGGCTGAACGCCGGCAAGGTCGCCGAGCAGGCGCTGCCCGTGTTCCGCAACGTGATCGAGGCCATCACCTACGCGCTGTTCCCCCTCCTCGTCCTGCTGATGCTGCTGACCAGCGGGCGCGAGACCATGCTGGCCTTCAAGGGCTATGCCGCGGTGCTGATCTGGATCCAGCTCTGGCCGCCGCTGTATGCCGTGCTCAACTACATGGCATCGATCTACGCCGCCTACGACCTCGCGGCGGCGGCTGACCTCGGCAGCGGCGCCAAGGCCCTGTCGCTGCAGACGGCATCGACGATCTACTCGCGGGCGATTTCCGGCGAGGCGGTGGTGGGCTACCTGGCCATCAGCATCCCGTTCATCGCCTGGGCGGCGCTCAAGCGGATGGAGACCTTTGGCACCGCGCTGGTGGGCGGTCTCTCAGGCCTGCAGTCGATGGTGGCCGGCGCTACAGCAGGTGCCGCCGCGGGCAATCTGAGCATGGGCAATGTCTCGATGGACCAGATCCGGCTCGCGCCGAACCGGACGTCCGCGTTCATGAGCAACTGGCAGAACGACATCAGCGGCAACACCTTCTCGTCGAACATGCTGACCGGCCGGACCGCCGTGAGCCTGCTGCGCAACCAGGGCTACGCGTCCCGGGTCGTATCGATGCGCGTGAGTGAGCAGGACGTGCAGGACGCCAGCCGCCAGGTCGACGCAGCCCGCAGCGAAGCGGTCGCTGCCAGCACCGAACGTTCGGCGGTGCTGTCCGAGGCATTCACCAAGGGATTGGCAAAGCTGAAGTCATCGCGAAGCAGTACGGGGTCGACATCCAGCAGCTTCGAGCAACTGGGGCAGACGCTGAACCGGCTGGATCAGATCACGAGGAGCGTCGCCGACAGCACGGGAATGAGCCAGTCGCAAGTCGCACGAATCGCGTTCGGCGCCGCTGGTCATCTCGGCGTCTCCAGTCCCGTTGCTGGCGCTCGGGCAACTGCCAACGCGGAGAAGGGATACCTGGCTGGGCTCTCGGCAGACCAGCAGAGGGTACTGGGCGCCTTGACCTCTGAGCAGTTGGCCGAGTTCAAGCAGTTCGGCGACCGAGTGTCCCGCGACTCGAGCTTCGCGTCGGTTGTTGCATCTGACGCCCGCGAGGCACGTGAACTGTCTTCGCGGTTGAATTCGAGCTCCACCCGGAGTTCGCGCGCCGAGGCTGGTCTCTCCGATCGAACCGCCTATGCAGAGCGCATGAGCTCAGCATATGAACGGGGTGAGGTGATAGCGCTCGACATTGCCCAGGACCCGCACAACCTCGCCATGTTCACGCGGTACGCCGAGCAATACGGTGGCACGAGTGCCGCCGCCCGTGCTCTGATGGAGGCCGAGCTGGCGCGGCAGTCACTCGCACCGAACCGCACCCTCTCTGACGGTACTGCCGTGCCGTTGTCATTTGAGTCCCTCAGGACCCAGCACGCGCGGCAGGCCGGTCAGTTGGCAGAGGGCCCAGACATTGAGAGCGTGAAACGCACCGGTGATGCTGCAGTCGCTCGCCAGCCCGGTCTGCCAGCTGGCACTGTCCCTCCACAGAGCGTGCCCGACACAGTCCGTGACGCAGTTTCACGGCGCGGGCAGGCGATCCGCGAAGGCGTTCAGCAACAGAGCGGCGCATTGAGCTCGCCTGCCGACGCGGGGCGAAGCGAGGATGGAACCTTGGTCGCAGGGCAATCACTGCTCAAGCGCGCCGCCAAGCAAGTAGCTGCGGATGCCAAGGAGTCCGCCGAGGGCGCTGCCGACGCAGTGAAGGACCTGCTGAAGCGACGGTAGTCAGGTCAGCCGGTCGGGATCGTGGATGTGCTGATCCGGCGGCGGCGATGGCAGCTTCATGTGCGGTGGGTGGCTTCTGTCCCGCCAGTAGTTGGCTGCGATGTCGGCCGTAGAGGTTCCCATCCCAGGAATGTCGTGACCAGTATCGACATTGCTTCGGGTCGATGCCGCCTTGCGCCGGAACAGCGCGCCACCTATTGCGATCCCGAACAGCGCACCAACGCCTGCAAGAACGACCTGCGTTCCCACTCCGCTGTCAGCCCCAGACGTCCAGCCGACTGCTGTAAACGCAGCAACGACCAACAAGAGAAGGAGGCGGCTCATGGTCTCCTCACAAACGTCAATTGCAGAACGCACAGTGTGAACTACGTGATCGCGAAAAGCGGCTACAGGCTGTTCCGGGACCAAATCCGCTACTGAGCCGACGCAGGCGCCTTCGCACAGGTGGCGCGACCTTCAGCTCGATGCATCCCGTCTGCAGTCCGATCCTCCTTGCTAGGTCTGCTCAGTGGCTTGGTCTTGAGTTCGTCCAGGTAGTCCGCCCAGGCCTTCATCATGTCGCGCCGCTGCTCGATGAACTCTGCCCTGTCGTAGGCAGCGCCCAGCGGGCCGGACTTACCATGTGCCAGCTGGGCCTCGATCACGTCCGGCGCCACGTTGAGCCGCTCCACCATCACGGTACGGGCCATCGCCCGGAATCCATGGGGAGTCATCGTCTCGTTGTCGCGGACCGTGTTCTCGCTCATCGGCCGCTTGGCACTGATCAGGGACGGAAACACGTATCGCCCTCGGCCGGTCAGCGGCATCAGGTCCTTCAGAGCGTCTACAGCCTGGGTGGCGAGCGGAACCAGATGCGGCCTTCCGTTGATCTTCTCCCGCTTTGTCCGCTTCATCTTGGCGGAGGGTATCGCCCACATCCTTGCGTCGAGATCCAGCTCGGCCCACTCCATCTGGCGGATGTTCCCTGGCCGCTGGAAGAGCAGTGCCGACAGAAGCAGTGCCGCCCGGGTGACGGGGTGACCGTGGTAGCCGTCGATCGCGCGCATCAAGTCGCCGACCTGATCCGGTTCGACGATCGCCGAGACGTGCCTCGTCAGCACCGGCTTCAGTGCGCCGCGCAGATCCGAAGCGGGGCTGCGCTCACAACGTCCGGTCGCAACGCCGTATCGAAACACTTGCCCGCAGGCTTCCAGCAAAGAGTGAGGCAGTTCGCGCGTGCCACGTGCCTCGACGCGCCGCAGCGTCTGCAGCAGCATCGGTGCGCCGATCTGGGAGAGCGGAAGCTTGCCCAGCCAGGGGAAGATGTCCTTCTCGAGGCGCTCCATCCAGCGCTTGGCGTAGTGATCGCTCCAGCCGACCTTCTTGGTCGCGTGGAACTCGCGCGCGGTCACCTCGAAGCTGGCGTTGGCGTCGAACCGGGAACTGAGCCGGATCTGCGCCCGACTGATGTTGCTTGCGCGCATCATCACGTGCGACCCTGGCCTCCTTTAGACCCAGATCTGGATAGCCCCCGAGGGCAAGGCGCTTCTCCTTCCCGTCGAAGCGGTACTTCCAGAACCAGCGCTTGGACCCAGAGGGCGAGACCTCCAGGTACAGACCGCCGGAATCGGCCAGGCGCACGCGGGGCCTACCCGCGTCGCAACTCGCGTTCTTGCACTGCTTGTCGGTGAGCATGGGGGAACAAAACGTCAAATGGCTGCGAACACGCCATTTGTTCCCCCAGATGTTCCCCCAACTTCGCTGCGCTGCCGTGGGACGGCAGGAGCCTTCCTGACTCAAGCGACTGTCTAAGTCGTTGTTTTAGCGGGAAGTTCGGTCCGGCATGGGACCTGATGAAACGCTGGGATGGGGTGGCTGATGGGGCTCGAACCCACGACAACAGGAATCACAATCCTGGACTCTACCAACTGAGCTACAGCCACCGCAGAGCCTTGCATTAT
>LNFM01004090.1_pt1 | contig 28007 bp, 24 predicted proteins | sample 596031 | NCBI WGS metagenome assembly LNFM01 (sample SAMN04254537, study PRJNA301005) | activated carbon metagenome | isolation source: dual media filters at the Ann Arbor, Michigan drinking water treatment plant | place: USA: Ann Arbor
TGTCCCGCATTCCCGCCGCCGGTTTTCACTTTGATGCGACTGGGAAGCAGATCGAGCTCGTCGTGAAAGACGATGACGTCGCCTTCGGAAATCTTCAAGAACCGCGCGGCCTCGCCCACACTCTGGCCGCTCTCGTTCATGTACGTCTCGGGCTTTAAGAGAAGCACCTTTTCGCCGCCGATCTCACCGTCAGCGGCGTACCCTTTGAATTTCTTCTTCCAGGGACCAAAGCCGTGCGCGTCCGCAATCCGCTCGACGGCCATGAAACCGATGTTGTGGCGGGTCTTCGCGTACTTTTCGCCCGGATTGCCCAGGCCCACGAAGAGCTTCATGGCGCCACCCGCCCCAGGTCAATAAAAACGACCGGCGCCCACTGGTGAGTGCGCGCCGGTCTGATTGCCTTACTTCTTCTTGGCAGCAGGAGCGGCCGGAGCCGCCTTGCCGCCAGCAGCCGGAGCCTTCCCACCGGCAGCCGGAGCCTTCCCGCCCGCAGCCGGAGCCGCCCCCTTGGCGGCAGCCGCCGGAGCCGCACCCTTGGCGGCAGCCGCCGGAGCAGCGCCCGCAGCCGGAGCCACATCCGTGGCTGCTTCTTCTTCCTTCCGAACGCCTGCGATGGTGGCGATCGTGAAGTCGCGGTTCGCTATCACCGGACGCACGCCTTCGGGCAGAGCGACCGACGAAATGTGGATCGACGTACCAATTTCCGTGCCTTCGAGGTTGACTTCGAAAGCCGCGGGAATGCGGTCAAACGGGCAGAAAACTTCAACTTCGTGACGCACGATGTTGAGAATGCCACCGCGCTTCAAGCCGGGCGACAGAGTGTCGTTGAGGAACTTGACCGGTACGGCAACGCGGATGATGCCGTCCTTGCCCACGCGCAGGAAGTCGACGTGAATGGGGAAGTCCTTGACGGGATCGACCTGCACGTCGCGCGGGATCACGCGGATCTTGCCTTTGCCGGCAATATCGACATCGAACACCGACGCTGTGAACTTACCCTTGAGGATCTGTTTCCACAGTTCGTTGTATTCGAGCGCAATCGTTTCGGGAGTCTGGCTGTCGCCGTAGATCACGGCGGGTACGTTTCCTTCACGGCGAGCTTGACGTGCGGCCCCCTTGCCTGCACGCGGGCGCGCCGTGGCCTTGAGAGCAATGATCTCAGAAGCCATGACGGGATCTCCAAATAGAAAAAAGCTACAAAACCGGCCTCCAAGGGTGCCGGGCAGCGTCTCACGCGGTTGCTTGAGATGGCGCGGTTACTACCGCGAAACGCCCCCCAAGGCAACGTTTTGACCCGCCCTGGGCCTGCGACGGTGTGCAAACCACCCGTAAGCAATTATAAGACTATACAACTAATGTAACGGTTTGAGTGCGCCTCTCTGGATACCGATTTCGCGACACCGGCGAAGGGGGCGGGGCGGCGCATGAGCCGCTGAGGTCTGTAGTGAGGTGCGGCCCGTGGGCCGCCCCGCGCAGGCTTTGTGGCATTCGACCAGCGTTTCAGCGCGTTCTTCGCAGCACTGGACTTCCACCAGGCGGCCGGTCCGAGCCCCACCGAGACCACGTGCGTAACGTGCCGTCGGCGACTCTGCACCCCGCCCCACGTCACAAGACGCCTCTTAAGCGACGCCCCCTTCAATGAGAGACGGAGATGAGGAGGAGTGTAGGGGAGCAGCGAGACGCGGGGATAACTTGCTGCTGTGCAGGCCGACCGATACCTCGACCGCATCGAGCGCGTTCGAGCTCATATTCGCGACCGTCACTGGATCGAAGGAATGCTCGCGACCGTAACCCAACAGCTCGCTCAGCTGCCGCTATCGATGGCATTCTGCAAGCGGTCGAGTTGCGCCCGAACCGCCGCTTCTTGCTCTTTGTAGCAGTCCCGTTCCAACTGCAATCGCGCGATCTCTACAAGGTTGGGATCGGAGCTCGCACCGGGCTCGTCCGATGCGCCATTCGGCCTGTCGATCCCCTTCACTGCACAGATTGGTACCTTCACGCGAGCGAGTAGGCTGGTATCCACAGTGGGTCTAGTCACGCGGGCAGGTATTGGGGGCCCCTTGCACCGGCAGGAGTTGGTGCTTTTGGCAACGTGCTTTTTTGTAGAGAATTGCTCGGCCATCGGAGCGGCAGGTGGTTCCTCGACGTAGCGTGCGCATCCTGTCAATAAAATGCCAGCCACGATTGTGACTATGGGTGCGATGCAACGATGTTCAATACGCAAACTCATGGAACAGGTTTCGAACTCGAAATAGAGCACAACCCTGGGCGGCCAGCGTGTGCAAGTCCGTCCAAGCGATTTTATAGTTTAGAGAATAAGAATGAACGCGCGGTTAACCGTACGCGGCGGAACTGACAAATTGTTCATTTGTAGCATTTGTGGCACAAGAAACTTGAGGGTGCAGCGATGCCCCCCTCAGTGCCGACAATCACTCTTGCGTGTTGGCGGATGGGCTAGCAGCCGTTTCCCGGCGAGCCATAACGTGAGCGCGCCTGTACCAGCTCAGTGCGGTCTCTTTGTCAGGAGCCACGTGCAAGGCCCCCAAGTCCGCCAAGCTGCGCGGATCATAGGTGGTCCCAAGCGCCAGTGCAGCATTCGCCATACCCAGGTCGACGGCCCGGCCAAACAAGTCGCGGGCGCCAAGAATGTCGCCACTCCTGAGGCGACGCTGGCCTTCGACCAGCAAGGTACGCGCGTCCGACAGGCGAGGAGGAACCGAGGTCGCATCCGCTTTGTCGATGGCCGATATGGCATGCGCCGCAGCAACATCGAGGCTGTCCCGCGCCGGTTCTGGTGACGGCTCTGGCGCATCGGGTGATGCCTGTGTCAATCCGCTCTCGTCAGCGGGCTGCAAGACTTCACGCGGTGCGCTCTCGGCTTGAACGGAACCGGCAACAGAACCCAGATTACTCGCACCGCCCGGCGGTCTCTCTGTTTCAACTGCCGGCGAAGCCAGCATGTTCGTAGGCGCAGGCGCTGTCTCTAGGATCAGCCCCGCCTGTTGATGGGGATGAGCCAAGTTGTCGGAAAGGATCTGTACAGCGATAGGCTGCAGATCCCCAACGGGTAAACCCAGTGACATCCAAGCAAGTGGCGCCGCACATGAAAGAACGAGAACAGCCGAGAGTATCTTGGTCGCACGTGATCGCGGCTTGCGCTTGTTGCGTCGAGTAGCAACTGCCGCCTGGGGAACCGATGGCGCGATGATCTGTCGTGCCGCAGGCTGAGGTCCTGCGGAGGACAGTGGCTCGTCCCCAGCGAGAGTCTCGCTGGTTGTTCGCAAAGGGTAATGGTCTGCGCGTGCGAGTAGCCGAGTCCTTGAGGCTCCGAGCACGGAGGCCGTTGGTATGACCGGATACCCGGTTTGATCATCTTGCACAGCCGACGTGTCAGGCTCGCGGAGTGCTTTGACCGTAGTGCTGACTGGAAATCCAACGGCAGCTGAAACGTCACTCGATGGGGCAAGCATCACGCTCGTGCGCTTCACCGGATAGCAGATTGAATCAGCTGGCTTCACCGAGCCGCTGCGCTGGCTGGAATCAAACCCCGATGTCAGCAACATCGTCGCCTCGCAAATGTCGACATGTCACGCCGCCGACGTATCCGACAGTAATTTGTATTTGGGATGAAGAGAAGGGGCCCAGGCGGCAACGGGTCTTTTTACGCCTTTTCATCGCAATCAGGAGTTGTCCTCATCATGACTGAGTGAGTTCGCCATTAATCAAGAATAAGATCGGCCAGCCATGAGAAAACAACAGTCGAATAGAAGTAGGGTGCGGGATCATTTGCGATCTAAAACCCACGCCGACATTTTTCTGACACTCTGCCGACGGAAAAAGACAAAAGTGTTTCGTCGGCCCTAGAGCCAGAAACGTAATGATTATTGTTCAATTTTCGATTGCTTGCCGCCAAGGCCAATTCAAAAGTCACTGCAACTTTAGCGGACGGTATTGCCAATGAACGCCGGATCGCCACATTTGGAAATACTCCGAATAAACGGAGGCACTGACATTGCTGACCCCGGCGAACCCAGCCAGCGGTCGTCCGTTCAGCGCTCGGATAATGAGCATGCTTTAAGTTCACCCGCAGCCTTAAGCTCCGACGATAGACGTCGACACCTGTCGATCACGGAAGCGGAAGACATTTCGAAGTGCTTGCTGCGATACTTTGCGGAGCCGGCAGATGTCCCAGCGGATGATCCACATAACGGGACGTTAGGCGTCCCCGCGGTGCCGCTGAAAAGTGCCCTATCTGAAACCGATCAAGCCGCAACCCGATTGGGTCCCAAAGACGTGTTTCACACGCATTGGATGGCTCGCGCCATGTCGGCCGACAGCGAGAATGGGCTGGGGGCGGCTCGAGTCGTACAAACCAGTAAGGTCCACTGGATTGGAATGTCGTTGTCTTGTGAGGGTGTGCACGAAGCCAGTGCGGCAGCCGCGATGAACCAGTGGCTGAAAGATAGTGGCGGCGGGACTTGCACAACTTTGGTGTCCATGCCGATAGACCAGGCATTACCGCCCACAGCAACCGGGAAGCGCACCACAATGCAGCCCTACGCGTCGTGCACAGTCACGGCCGCCCCACCCCTCCCAACCTTCTGCGCAGCAGCGAACCAGTATCCCGGCAACTCTGACTTTTATCCAACGGTGTCTGCGTCAAGGGACGCTACCGAGAGGGGAGCAATTGCTGACACGACGGCGGAGCTGTTACGACCACTGCTTCGTCAATGGCTAGACGATAACATGGGTCTCATGGTGGAAAAGGCGCTGGCTGCTGAAGCGGCTGAAAATGCGCAACTGTAGGACGGGGCGCGATGTCGGTCGGCACGCAGCGGTGCTCCGGGTCAAGCGAGGCGTGAATTCTATTTGGAAATTTTAGCAGCAGACGGCAGGAGTTCTGAATATGGCCGACATCATTAAAGTAGGTGAGCGTCTGCCCGATGCCGCATTTACGGCAATGGGCCCGACGGGCCCCCAATTGGTGTCGACGGCCGACGTCTTCGATCACAAAGCGGTCGCGTTGTTTGCGCTTCCAGGAGCCTACACGCCTGTTTGCCACCGCCAGCATTTGCCCGGTATCGTTGCGCTATCTGATGCGCTGATGAGCCAGGGAATAGATACCGTGGCGTGTACGGCCGTCAACGATGTGTATGTTCTCGATCATTGGGCGAAGGAACATGGTGTCAACGGCAAGGTCTTGATGCTCGCGGACGGCAATGCGGAATTCGCGCTCAAGACAGGACTTGCGGTCGACTTGTCAGAGTTCGGGCTAGGAATTCGCTCCAATCGCTATGTGATGCTCGTGTCCGACGGTGCCGTAAAGATACTGAGCATTGAGGATTCTCTCATGGGCCATGATCGATCCAGCGCCAAGACGCTTTGCGGCCTCATGGCCACGTCCGAGACTCCAATCCCAGCTGGGACGTAACCGACACGCCAGCCTCATCTGGTGAAAGGTATCTCCCAGTGTGCCGGTCAAGCGTCTCACGCGGTTGCTTGAGAAAGGCGCGGCCTACACCCCGAAACGCCCCCCAAGGCAACGCCCGCCCCCCCCGCACCAATCCCTTATGCTGCAGGCTTTGGCGGCCCCATCCTCACCTCGCGAACCCGCACCGGCCGGCATCGGTGCGAAATCGCGAAATCCTGAAGTGGCCATCACTATGGCAACCTATACAACCCAAAGGACCACCCGACCGACACTCCCGGCGGTCATGGTTGTTGGGCCGGGCAACCGCTCAGGTCGAACCGCCCGGAACCAATCGGCCGCTCTGGAGAGCGCTGATCTCGCCCCGCAGCAGCCGAACCTCGTCGAGAAGCCGTTCGAGCTCTTTTCTCTCCACACGCGACCACTGGGGGTCGGCGGCCTTTTCAGGCCCCGCGTCACTGTTGCCCGTAACCGCGAGGTCAGCGGCCGCCGCAGTGGTCATTGAATTGACGACGATCGCGATGAAGAGATTGAGGACCGCGAACGTAATGATGAGGATGAACGGCACAAAGAATGCCCAAGCATAAGGGTGCACCACCATGACCGGTCGCACGATACCCATAGACCAAGACTCCAACGTCATGATCTGGAAGAGCGTGTAAAGCGACGCGCCGATCGTTCCGAACCACTCCGGGAAGTCTGCGCCATAGAGCTTCGTCGCGATGACGGCCGCGACATAGAAGATGAGAGCCAATAGCGCGATGACCGAACTCATGGCGGGAATGGCCGTCAGTAGCGCCTGCACGACAAGCCGCATCTGCGGCACCATCGAGATCAGCCTTAGCGCGCGCAAAATTCTGAGAGCCCTGAGAACCGACAGCCCTTCTCCCGCGGGCACAAGCGAAACGGCGATGATCGTGAAGTCGAAGACGTTCCAAGGGTTGCGGAAGAACGACAGCCGATAAACGAACAGCTTTGCTGCGATCTCGACGACAAAAATCACGAGCGCGGCAAGATCCAGTGCGTAGATGAGGCCCCCGGCGGAGGTCATGGCGCTGGGCGAAGTTTCGAGGCCGATCGTAACGGCGTTGATGATGATGACGGCAATGATGAACGCTTGGAACCGCTGCGATTCGAGTATCGCGCGCAGCCTCCCCGTTATGTTGTTGTCGTTCGAAGCGCCCGTCGCGTCAGCCATGCCGTCCCCCAAATAACAGCGCTGAATCAGCGCTCCCCGCGAAGCGCCGTCACCGGTAAAAGGTTCAATGGTATCCCGGCGACCCGCATGCAAGTCCAGGTGGATTGCTTTCCGATCGGCTGATGAAGGCCCACCAATCTCGGACGTGGCCGACTGCGCCAATATGTCAAACTGGCTTCAATGACTCGACGATGGCCGCAGACGCAACGGGGTGGCACCAAGGGGTATTGCGGACGCAACCGAAATTTCGGCGACAAGGCCTTGCATCCAGAACTTTGCGTACCCACCTCCGGCGAACAAACAACGATCCCATCGGAGAAGCTCGAAATGTTCGACGCAAAGGCCCTTCTTGATCAAATCACGCGCAGCGTGGGCCCGCAGGGCAACGCGCCTACTGAACAGGGCGGCGGTATCGCCGACATGCTCTCGCGCGTAACGCAAGGTGGTGCGACCGGCGGCGGCGGCGGTCTCGTCGGAACCCTAACGGGTGTGCTCAGTCAGGCAACGCAGGGCCTCAAGGACGGAGCCAACGATAGCGGATTGACCAACGCTGCAAGTGGAGCAGTCTCGCGCGTATCTGGTGGACAAACGCCCAGCGACCTAGTTGGAAAACTGAAATCGGTCGTCGCCGAAAACCAACTCGCAACGGGCGCCGTTCTCGGCGGCCTCGGCGGTCTACTGCTCGGTACAAAAACGGGCCGTGAAATGGCGGGAAACGCGGCCACGCTTGGAGCTGCTGCTCTCGTTGGCGGCCTCGCCTACAAGGCCTACCAGAACTACAAATCGGGCCAGCCCTTGGTCGCGACAGGTGGACCGGTCCAAGCAGCCCCTGTGGGCTCTGGTTTTGAACCCCAAGCCATGAGCAATGACACGGCGGTCCGTGTCATTCGAGCCATGATCGCATCGGCTGGCGCCGATGGCCGCATCGACCAGCGCGAAAGCGAGAAAATCATCTCGGCGTTTCGTCAGTCAGGCGCCGACAAGGAAGCCGAGGCGTTTCTCGAACGCGAGATCGCGTCCCCGGCAAGTGCAGCGGCCCTTGCAGAGGGCGTGCAGTCCGAGACGGAAGCGCTCGAAATTTATACCGCCGCCCGCATCGCCATCGAGGTCGATACGAACGCCGAGCACAACTTCCTGGCCGACCTCGCGACCCGCCTCAGAATAGACCCCGCGCTCGCGGCACAGATCGATACGGCCGCCCGGCGGGCTGTTTAAACGGTTGTTGTTTTTCGTCGGCACGAAACGCGGCAATCGCCAGTTCGGCAATCTCTGCGGGATTGCCTCAAAAAATTAAGGACCGCATCACACCTGTGATGCGGTCCTTTTCAATGGTCCTATGTCGAACAGGCACCACGAGCGCCGGCTAAGTGATGATATCGAGTGGATGAGCCGCTCGGCAAAGCCACAGGAGATGGCAAGCCCTGACTCATCCAACTCGATATCCGCGTGTCGTCACACGCGTTCCTAAGCCCTACTTTTCGGGCATCGCCATCGGCGTCAGCTCGGTGGCGATCTTACGGGTCTTTTCTGCCTCTTCCTTCGGCATCGAAATCAGACCCTTTTCGACCAGGTAACCGTCTTCACCGATTGCCTTGTCGGCAACGAATTCGGCAACGAATTCCTTCATGCCGGGGATGACGTCGATGTGCTGCTTCTTCACGTAGATAAAGAGCGCGCGCGAAGCAGGATACGAGCCGTTTACGATGTTCTCATAGGTCGGCTCGATGCCACTGATAACGACGGGCTTGATCTTGTCCTTGTTCTCTTCGAGGAACGAGAAGCCGAAGATGCCGATGGCGTTCGGATTGCCCTCGATCTTCTGCACGATCAGGTTGTCATTTTCGCCGGCTTCGACGAAGGCGCCGTCCTGGCGGATCGACTTCCAGATCTTTTCGTAGTCCTTCGTGCCGTTCTTCTCGTCGGCTTCCTTGATTTCGCGATAGCCACCCTGTCCCTTGGCGGCTTTTTCCATGAAAAGTTCAAGGAAGGCATCGCGCGTGCCCGAGGTCGGCGGAGGACCGAGAACTTCGATCTTCGTCTCCGGCAGCAGCGGATCGATGCTCTGCCAAGTCTGGTGCGGGTTGGGGATAAACTTCAGGTTTTCGTCATGGATGTCCTTGGCCAGCGCCAGGAAGACTTCCTCGACCTGCAAGCCGAATACAGGAGCCTTCTTAGAGTGGGCCAAAACGATCCCGTCGAGACCGATCTTGATCTCCAGGATGTCCTTGACGCCATTGGCCTGGCACATCTCGAATTCGGCCTTCTTCATGGGCCGCGAGGCGTTTGTAACGTCAGGATGCTCCGCGCCGACACCGGCGCAGAACAGCTTCATGCCGCCGCCCGTGCCCGTGGATTCCACAACCGGCGTCTTGCCTCCGGTTTTGCCGAACTGCTCTGCGACTGCGGAGGTGAAAGGATAGACCGTCGACGAGCCGACGACACGGATTTCTTCACGAGCAAATGCCGCGGTGGAAAAAGAAGTGGCCGCGATCGCGATCGCAGCCAGGGTCAGACCATTTTTCAAGTTGGGTGTCATGGGCCCTCGAAAGCTTCAACAGGTTGTGGCCGGGGAGCGCCTTACTCCGGCCCTACAGAGCGCTCGGTCGCGCTTTTAGCTACGCCGCACAAAGCTTTTATGACGGCCTGAGTTGTCATACGTCTGTTATTTTACTTACGCAGAAGGTCTGCCGTGGGGGCTCGCGGGGAGGCAAAAAAGCGGAACCGGCGTCTCTACCGGATATGTGAGATTTAGAGGAACAGTCATGATCAAGACCATCACACTCGCCGCGGTGATCAGCGTATCGATGATCTCGACCGCATTCGCTGAATGCGTCGTCAACATCAACCGCACCGCCTGCGCCGGCAAGGAAAGCGAATCCTACAGCAAGTGCGGCGGCGCCAAGTCGTGCGACAAGACGGAAGCTGCAACCACCGAAGCTGGCTGCATTGCATTTGCAAAGTCGAACTGCCCGAATTCGCGCCTGGACATCACCAAGTCGAAGGTCGTCAAGGCTCGTTTCAACGGCAAACCTCTGAAGGGCCCCTACGGCGGCAGCTTCTGCGCGCCCAACCGCCCCGACTTCAACAAGTGCAAGTAATTACGACTTGCCGTTTTCTGGCCTGATTGAAGAACGGTCGCACTGCAGCGGAGGCAGGGCTTAGCCCAGCCTCCGCGTTGCGTTCGCCAAGCTGATGCTGTGTGCCCCCTACGCCGCGTCCCGCCGCCAAACCGGAAATGGATCGGGCAAGTTCGCCCAGACTTTCGTGTCAACCTTGCCGGTCTTTGGCAGCGGCAGGAGGCACGCATCCAACTCGGCTTTGATCGCAGCCTGATCCATCTCTTTCGTACCGATGAAAACGATCTCCTGCCGCCGGTCGCCCCACAAGTCGTGCCATGTCTTGTCGATGCGAGCGACCAGGCTCTCGTCTGTCGGCCAGTTGGCTTTCGGCACGGCCGCCCACCAGTAACCGATCGCCTCATGCCGCACGAGCGCGCCGGCTTGCGCCAACTCACCCACCCACTGCGGTCGCGTAGCGAGCCAGAAAAATCCCTTGGCGCGGATCACGCCCGGCCACGATTTCGAGAAAAATGCATGCAGTTTAGTGGGCTCAAACGGTCCGCGCGCCCGATAGACGAAACTTGAAATGCCATACTCTTCCGTCTCTGGCTGATGATCCTTGAAACCGTTGAGCTCCTTGTACCAGGTCGGGTGCCGGTGCGCGGTCTCGAAGTCGAAGAGTCCCGTATCCAGGATCGAACGGGACTCGACCTTGGCGTGGCTCGTCTCAATGATGCGCGCACCGGCGTTCAGCGACCGCACGATCGCGCGCGCCGCTTCGCGTTCGGCGGGCGTGGCGATGTCGGTCTTGTTGAGAATGATAACGTCGGCGAACTCGATCTGATCGACGAGCAATTGCACCAGCGGCCGCTCATCCTCCTCGCCAGCGACCTCGCCGCGATCTTTCAGAAAATCATGCGAGGAATAATCCTTCAACAGATGCGCCGTATCGACCACCGTCACCATCGTGTCGAGCCGCGCCACATCCGACAGGCATTCGCCGTCTTCGTCGCGGAATTCGAACGTGGTGGCGACGGGAAGAGGTTCGGCAATGCCAGTGGATTCGATGAGCAGATAGTCAAACCGCCCCTCGGCAGCGAGCCGCCGCACTTCCTTCAAGAGATCATCGCGCAGCGTGCAGCAGATGCACCCGTTCGACATCTCAACAAGGGTCTCTTCCGTCCGCTTGAGATCCGCACCCCCACGCTCCACGAGTTCAGCGTCGATGTTCACCTCGCTCATGTCGTTGACAATGACAGCGACGCGCAGACCCTCGCGGTTGTTCAAGACGTGATTAAGCAGTGTGGTCTTTCCAGCGCCTAAGAACCCAGAAAGAACGGTCACCGGCAGCCGCGTATCGGGCGCGCCGGATTGCTGATCAAGATGGCGGGAAACACTGTCGTCCATGCCGGACCTCCAACAAGAGCGGATGTTATAATATCCGCTACAAAGATGAGGCGCAGCTGTCAAGGCGGTGGGATCAGGAACGAGCGCGATCCGTTATGGGGTCAGACCCCTATGGAGAGTTCTGACCCCTTGGAATTGTTTCGAGGAAAACCCGGCAACTTTGCCTTGCGAACGCCGCCCCGATACCGGACAAGAACCCTTGTGATCAAGAAACCCGTCAAACGCCGCCCGTCAGGGGAACAGGACCGCCTCATCTCGGACGCCCTCCGCGATGCCCGCCGCCCCGTGAGCGCCTATGAGATCATCGACAGTCTGCGCGATAAGGCGACTCTCGCCCCGCAGACCGTGTATCGCGCGCTCGACCGCCTCATTGCATCGGGAGCCGCCCACCGCCTCGAGAGCCTCAACGCCTTCGTTGCCTGCAGCCATGCGATCCATAAAGGATCGGCTGTCTTTGCGATTTGCGACCGGTGCGGTGGCGTCGACGAATTCGACGAACCCAAAGCATTGAAAGCACTGGCGGACTGGGCGGAAAACGCCCGGTTCACCCTACGCCAGATGACGCTGGAGCTGCGCGGCACCTGCGCCCGCTGCACTCAGACATCTTCCATCGCCTGACCCCAAGAGCTGTCCCGCAAGAACAGTGTGGCCGCCAAGCCCCAGCTGTCCCCAATCGTTCGCTGAGGGCAACGTCCTCGCTTGCTAATACGGATAATATCCGCTTCTTTCGGATGAGATAGTATAACATCCGGGAAGTATGCGATGATCAGACAGAGAGCAGCATCGGTGCAGCACGCCAAGACAGCCTCGGCTCTGCGACCGCATCTCCGTCTGACGGTCGCAGTACTGTCCACGGTCGCATTCCCGGCATCACAGCCCGCAACGGCTCAGGACGCCGCCGCCGTCGAACTGCCCGAAGTTGTCGTCACCGCGCCAAGCCCCGTCGCCAAGCCAAAGAAGCCCGCAAAAAAGCCGGCGCCCCAGCAACAGGCAGCACCCGCACCCTCGCCTGCGCCGTCGTCACAGGCATCCTCCGCCCCCGACGAGCCGGCTCCCGTTGGCCCCACCGAAGAAACCGTGACGCCGCAAGTGCTGGGCGACCGCTTGCCCGGAACGCTGCTCGTCGTAGACGACGCCTTCGTGCCGGTCACCGTCACCACCGAACGCGAGATCGAAGCCACGCACGGCGCGACCCTCACCGAAACACTGCAATCGAAGCCCGGCATATCGGGCACCACGTTCGCCGCCGGCTCCAACCGTCCCATCATCCGTGGCCTCGACACCTATCGCGTCCGCGTGCAGGAAAACGGCATTGGCAGTGGCGACGTAGCAGCCCTCTCTGAAGATCACGCGGTGCCGATCGACCCCTATTCAGCTTCGCGCGTCGAAGTCGTGCGCGGCCCGGCAACGTTGCGCTACGGCAGCCAGGCCATCGGCGGCGTCGTTGCGGTCGAAAACGATCGCATCCCATCGGCAATCCCCAACGGCGGCTTCTCCGGCGAAATCCGCGGCGGACTATCCTCCGTCGATGACGGTCGCGACGGTGCCTTCCGTGCCACCGCAGGATCGAGCGGCATCGCGGTCCACGCCGATGGCTTCAAGCGCCGCGCCGACGATTACGACACCCCGCGTGGCCGCCAGCTGAACACCTTCGTCGACAGCGAAGGCGGCGCGCTGGGCATCTCCATGGTCGGCCTGTCCGGCTTTCTCGGTGTCTCCATCTCGCGCTTCGAAAGCCTCTACGGCATCCCGGGCGAGGAAGCTGCCGAAGTCAGCCCGCGCATCGACCTCGAGCAGGACAAACTCCAAGTCAAAGGTGAGTGGCGCGTCCAGGACTTCGGCATTGAGGCATTTCGCGTCTGGTTTGGCGCGTCCGACTACCAGCACACAGAAAATCTCGACGAAGGGGATGGCTTTTTTGTCGGACAACTCTTCACCAACGAGGAGTGGGAAGGCCGCTTCGAGGCCCAGCATCTACCGCTCGTCACCTCGCTGGGAACACTGCGCGGCGCGATCGGCGCGCAGGCCTTCAACCGCGAAACGGAGGGACGGTTCCTCGAAGAGGGCGATAGCCTGCTGGCACCCGTCGAGACCGACAGTGTTGCTGCCTTCCTCTTTGAAGAACTCGACGTCACTGACCGCCTAACGCTTCAAGCCGCCGCGCGCATTGAGCACACCGAAGTGGACGGGTTCGAGCGCGATGTGGTCTCCGGTGATCTCCAGGCGCAGCGGCGCGACTTCACGCCTGTGAGCGTTAGCCTCGGCGGCCTCTACAGGTTGCCCGGCGCCCACGTCGTCTCGCTGAATGGCCAGTATGTCGAGCGCGCGCCCGATGCCGGCGAGCTCTTCTCGGGCGGTGTTCACGAAGCCACCGGCACGTTCGAGATCGGCAACGCCAATCTCGAACTCGAAAAAGCGGTCACTGTTGAAGCGGGGCTGCGCAAGGCCACGGGAACGTTCCGGTACGATGCGACCGCATTTTACACAAAGTACGACGGGTTCATTTTCAAAGGCATCACTGGTGAATGCAATTTCACAATCGTTAGTTGCCTTGCCCCTGACCTGTCAGAAGAAACTCTGGATCAGGTTATCTTCGCCCAGCAGGATGCCACCTTCTACGGCGTTGAACTCGCGGCCCAGTACGACGTCGCCGCCATCTGGAATGGCGTCTGGGGCATCGAGGGACAGTACGACTTTGTGAACGCATCGTTCGATGCCGGCGGCAATGTTCCCCGCATTCCACCCCACCGCCTCGGCGGCGGGCTCTACTATCGCGACACCAATTGGTTCGCTCGCACCGGTGTGTTGCACGCCTTCGACCAGAACCGCTTTGCCGGAGACTTTGCTGAGATCGCGACGCCCGGCTACACCCTCGTCTCGGCCGAAATCAGTTACACGGCGCGCATGACCGGCCTCGCCGGTTGGCCGCAGGAGATGACCATCGGTCTCAAGGGTGAAAACCTCGCCGACGATGAAGTTCTCAATCACGCCTCTTTCAAGCGGCGCGAGCCCGACGAGGTCCTCCTCCCCGGCGCCAGCGTCCGCCTGTTCGGCACCATCAAGCTGAACTGAGGCCGGAATGATGTGACGGTCCTGTGATCCACACCCGATGTTGACCCGTTGAGACTAGGGCGGGTCAACATCGAGGGACGCGGGCCGTCAGGCCGTGAGTGGCGATGCAGCGTCGAAAAGGTGCGAAGGGCGGCGGGCGGACGGCTGAAAAACTGTTTCTAATTGCTCTTTTTGCCATCGCCCCCGCCGCTGCGAACGCTGTTGACGTCATCCCGCCCGCCCCGGGCGCTGACAAGCCGGCCTTCGTCGTTCCAACCATGAAATTGCCTGGCCAGCTTCTAAAGCCTGTTGAACCACATCCCGACGTGACCACCATGGAAATCCGGGCCGCTGAGGGCCTCGCCAACGACACGACTGCCAGCGAAATAACCGCCGCCCTCTTCAACGCCAAGCCGTCCGCCGCCGCCGTCGATTTCTCTGGCCGGGGCCTGAAGCACCTCGATTTGTCCGAACTTGACTTCAAAGGTGCGCGCCTCACGCGATCCGACGTGTTTGGCACCGATCTCACAAAATCCAACCTCTCCCGCACCGACCTTGCAGGTGCCCGCCTCGACCGAACGGTCCTCACGTTTGCCAATTTCGCTGGCGCCAATCTCGAAGGTGCCACTCTGATGCGTCCCACGATCTATTCCGATCTGCGGGGCGATTGGCGCGAAGCGCCCGTCTTCGACACCGCCAATCTGCGCGGCGTCCGCCTCACAGGCCGCATCGATGGCACATCCTTCAAAGGCGCCGATCTCTCCGGTCTCGATTTCTCGCCCCACGAACCCCGCGCCGATATTTCCTTCCTGCCACGAAATTTCTGCCGCGGCTGCCGCTTCGATGGTGCCACACTGGCCGGTGCCAATTTCGACGACGCCTCCCTCGCGATGGCCTCGTTTGCCGGCGCCAATCTCGTCGGCGCCCGCCTAACGCGGACCGATCTGAGCCGCGCCGATTTCCGGGGCGCCGACGTGACGGGAGCCGATTTTACAGGCGCCGATCTCGCCGACGCGAATTTGAGCGGGGTCAAAGGCCTTGAAACCGCCAAGGGTTTAGGCCTAGCTCTCAATCTGGAAAGAGCGCTGAGATAAAACAGTGCCCGCTATCTGGGTGGAAAAGCATCGCATGCCCCTCGTCACGCCGCTGAAGGCCCGCGTTCGCCGCTGGGCCACACCATTCATTATGGCGCTGGCGGTCATTGGCCCGGCGGCCGTCCGTGCTCAGGACCCGCCTGAAGTCGACACCGCGCTGGTCATCTCCGTCGACGTATCCAATTCCGTTGACGCCACCCGTTATCAGCTGCAACTCGAAGGCATCGCCAAGGCCCTCGAAGACGACGCCGTCATCGAAGCCATTTTAACTGGCGGCCGGGGCAGCATCCTGATCTCGCTCGTCATGTGGGCCGACAAGCCGAAAATCATGATCCCTTGGACCAAGATCGCCTCCAAGGACGAGGCGCTCGCCGTCGCACAACAGGTTCGCAGACTGCCGCGCGAGGGCGGAGAGTTCACCTGCATGTCTGGCATGATGCGCATGATCGCCGACAAAGTGGTGACGCAGATCCCGGCTCAGGCCACGCGCATCGTGGTCGACGTGTCGGGGGACGGCAAAGACAACTGCAATCGCGAAGAACCAGTCGATGCCGTGCGCGATGAACTCGTTGCCTCCGGCGTGATCATCAACGGATTACCCATTCTCGAAGGCGATGGCCCCACACTAGAAGGCTGGTATCGTGACTATGTCGTCGGCGGCACGGGGGCCTTCGTGCTGCCCGCCAAGGGCTTCAATGACTTTGGCAACGCCATCCGCCAAAAGTTCGTCATCGAAATCAGCGGCACCACACCGCCCACCAAATACGCAAAGGCGGACCGCTAAGGCCCGCCTTGCCGAGATTAGGATCGCTGGTCGGCCAAACGGAACGATCAGGTATCGTTCATCGTCGTCGGCTGGCACTTCCAGCGCTTGACGGTCCACTGCGGATGGTTCTCCTGCCAATTGGCGAGAAACGGGGGCGCAATGAGAGCGCACTGGACCGTGTCCATGTCGCCATCGACAGGCAGCGTATAATCCTTGCAGCTCTTCGGATCTGCGACGAGGCAGGCTGAGATCACGATCGTCAGCATGGGGCGAGTATCTCCCGGTTTTTTGTTGCGGGCTGAGCGCCCGAGGTCGCGCAAAGCTCCGAAGATCTCTGCGTAAGATGACTTACGCCTGCACTCTACGCCCGGATCAGCAACGTCGGAAAGATGGCCGGGCGAGCGGCTCTTAGCCCGTCAGCAGCAACTCGCCTTTGCCGATGGTCGCCATATCACCAGCGTACCGCCGCACGCGCGCCGGGAGCGCAGCCGGTGCCAGCGGCCCCAACTCCGCCGCCACGAACCGGCTGATGAGACGCAGGAAAACCATGTCATGCTCGCCGCAATCGGAGAACGTGGCCAGCATCTGCTCCGCCTTCGGACCGATCAGCGTGCCGCGCCGCATCAACGTCCCCGCCGCCGGCCCGAAACCGCCCTCGGCCCAGATCGTCCCGCCCGCCATACGCGAGCCAGCCGCCGCGCCCGTCTTGCCCTTCACCACGATAGTGCCGCGCCGCATCCGGTCGCCCGCCCGCTCGCCGATATCGCCACCGACGCGGATCACCCCGCCCGCCATGCCAAACTTCTCCCCCGGCGTCATCGCGCCAACGAAGTTGCCAACCGATCCTCCAACCGTGATCAGCCCGCCCTTCATACCCGACCCGAGGTAGTTCCCAGCCGATCCTCTAATATCCAGCCGCCCGCCCTTCATAAAGCGGCCAGCATACGAACCGGCATCGCCCTCGACGACAATCGTGCCGGATTTGAGATGATCGCCGATACCGTCACAGGCGGCGGTCGTGCCGGCGATAATGAGCGTGTCCACCTCCGCGATAGCCGAGATCTCAAACAGATCGCCGAGCGACCCGCCCTCGAACGGCATCCGCGCGACGTTGGCCGCTGTCTCCGCCGCCAGCACTGTTGGCTGCAGGCAAGACAGATCGAGACGCCCGACTGGGGCTGACTTCAAACGCAGCCTGAGCCCGCTCATGCGACGTAATCCTTCAAGTGATAATGATGTTGACCGAGTTTGCCGCCGTAGTTTCCTGCCGAAACGCGCGTCACGCCCTTTGCAGCCCCAATGTCGGTCACGGCTTTAAGCCCGACCCGCATCGCATCCGAAACCGCCTTCGACGTCAGACCGTCGATCACGATTTCAAGCACCGCGATGGTGTCGGGATCAAGTTCGGTTTTCGTCGTCCCGCGCAAGGTCGGGCAGAACGCATTGTTCGTGGACGCGACAGCACCCTTGTACTTGGAGCCGACCTTCGAGCCTGAGCGCACGATCCCGCCCGGAAATGGCGTGATCACATCCGGCAACGTGTTGATCGCGGCAACCGCGGCCTCCGTCGTCTCCAAAAGACCCACGCGGTCCCGCCCCAGGATCAGCAGATTGCCACCGCCGACCGCATCCGTCGTCACGCCGACAGTGTCTTCGATCGTAAACTCACCGTCCATCACGGGAACGCGCCAGAAGCGCCGCCCGCCGAACCGCTTCGACATTTGCCACCCGTCGCCGAAGAACCGCGGACCAGCCGACAACGCCAACCGCTGCGCACTCTCAAGACCGTTGTAGCAAGCCGAACCTGGGCTCGTCAGAACGCACTGCCCGACACGATTTTTCAACTGCGGCAGGATCGCATCCGGTGAGAACCCGAAAATCAGAACCCGCACGCCTGGACGTCCATCGGGCGTCTCGGATGCCGGCACCTCACAATCGATCCCGCATTCCGCGCCGCACCCGATCACCGACGTGCCAAAGCCCGTCATTGTCGTGGCCGCGATGTTGGCCCACTTCTGGCTATCGGCGGTAATGATGAGCGCCGTCCCGCTCATGCCGAATGCTTCGGCAAATGTGTCGTCGATCGCGACGCCGTTGACCGTCATGTTCTGGCTGCCCGTCATGTGCGAGCTCCTGTCGGATGAACGACGAGGCATCCGCAGGTGCCCGGTGCGTGTCCGCAACCCGGAGCGGTGATCTCTTCGTCGGAGAGACGGAAGTTCTCCATCTGCACCGTGTGGTAAGATTCAAAATACTCTTTCAACGGCTTCTCGACGTGCTTGCGGTCGTATTCGGGACGCACCACATGCGTGTCGCCGGTCACGACTTTCACGATCTTCCCGTTGCGCACAATCATCTCGCCGTTCTTGAAAACGAACGCCGGCGTCGTGAACATCACCTCGCGGTCCGGGTTGTCCTCGTACACGGTAATATCCGCGCATGCACCTGCCCCCAGGTGCCCACGGTCTTTAAGGCCCAGAGACTTCGCCGGACCCGCGCGCGTCATAATCGCGATTTCATAGAGCGTATATTCGCGCGTGATTGATCCGAGGATCGATGCCGCCTGCGCACCGGGATGAATACGCCGCAGCATTTCGTTGCGGAACGTCTTGTCCATCAACAGCCGGATGAGGTGCGGATAGGTGGTGAACGGTGCGCCATTGGGATGATCCGTCGTCAGGAAGATGCGCCACGGATCGTTGACCAGCAGGAACATCTCCAAGCCAATCGCCCACTGCAGCGCATTGACGAAGCTCTTGTCGCGATACTTCATCGGCACCACGCCACAACCGGCGTCGCACTCGATGTCCATCACAACCCACTTCTTAGGATGCGCGCTCTTCGTATTCCCATACTGGCGCATCGAATCGCCCGACGCCGTGCACGTCTGCCCGAAAAGGATCTGCCCGATGTCGATCGAGACGTTCTTGTGCTGGTTGATCAGCTCCGCGATCTCCGCTGCGCCGGACGAGAACTTCATGTCCCCTTCCGTGCCGTAACTGTGAAACTGAATGTGCGTCAGATGGATCGGCGTACCCTCCGCGGCGCGGATCGTGCTGACCGTCGTTTCCTTGTTGCCCGGAACCCCCAAATTACAACCATGAATGTGAATCGGATGCGGCACACCCAATTCCTGCAGCGATCGCCCCAGCGTCAGGATGATGTCGCGCGGCGTGACGCCGTAGAAAGAATGCTTCTCGTCGAGGTCGAGTTTGCGTTGATTGAACTTAAAGGCCGAGATCCCGCCGGGGTTCACAACCTTCACCGCCAGCGCCTGTGCCGCATGCATTGACCAAGCGATGTAGTCCTTGATCTGTTCCTTGTGTCCGCCCTTGGCCAGCAGCCGCAGAAAATAATCGTCCGACCCGAGCATCACGTACGCGCCCTTGTCGATCATGGGGGTGTCGGCCATTTCCATATGGGCTTGCCGGGCGTTCACCGGTAGCATCGCGGGCTCGAACGCCGCCGTGTAGCCCATCTCCGCGTAACGGTATCCAGCCGTCAGCGTGGATGGTACCGCATGTCCGCAGCCGGACCGTGTCAGGTCCCCGCGCGCCACTTCATGGCCCCGGTGATCCTCCGGCAGCATCATCCGCGCGATCGTCACCTTGCCGCCGCCGATGTGCGAATGCGGATCGATACCGCCCGCCATCACGACCTTGCCGCTGAGATTGAATTCCTGATGCACGCGGTCGCTCGCAGCAGGTGTCACAACGCGCCCGTCACGCACATAGATGTCGCGGACCTGCCCGTCGATGCCATTCGCGGGATCGTAGACTTTACCGCCGGTGAACTTGATCAGCATGGGTCGATTGTCTCTCGAGAAATCTAGAGGGCGGCTTCGATGGCAGCAAGAACGTCGACGGTACGAGCAAGGTTCGCGCTGCGGCCGAGATCGCGCAGCGGCAGCGACACCACGCTGTCGCAACGCACAAGTTGCCCGCGGTGGTCGATTCCCGGCGTTCCCACAGGGATGAATACATCCGGCTCTTTCGCCAACTTCAAATCGTGCGAGCCCAGAACCACGGTCGGGATGTCAGTTGCCGGCGGCGAGAGGTCGGCCGTGAAGCTCGAGAGCCACACAAGGCAGTCCGTCTGCTTCGACGCAATGAGCTGCGGGATTGCATAGAGTTCGGGATCATAGTGCGGCGCGCCGGTTTCAAAACTGACGCGCAAGGGATAACCCGACTGCCAAGCGCACACCGACGCCGCCGTGCTGGCGCCTTCGTTGCCGCCGAGCGAAAGCCCGGCAAACCGTTGCGTCACGTTCAGGTCTTTGACGAACTCGCAGATTTGATGGACGGCCAAATCAGCATTTGGAAAATCCAGACCCGGCGGTACCCAGACGACAACGCCGTATTCGGCCTTGTGACAGCGCGCGAGCAGATCTTCGATCTGGGCCTTCGCCACGCCCGCAATCACATCCGCCGGCAGCGGTGCGCCCTTCTTGAGCATGCGCAGTGCCGAGACGACCTCGCCGATGCGGTTTATCGGGCAGTTAAGTGTTACCACGTCGCCGATGCGCGTTCCCACCGCCGCCGACGTGTCGTAGCCTTCCCCGAGGAACACGATGGTCCGCTTCGGTGGAGTTTCGGAAAACATCGACTTCTCATTGCACACGACACGCTCAAAGAAGCGCGGGTGGAATGTGTGGACATCACTGGCGATAATGAACAGATCAGCGCGATTGCGCGCCTCCGTCATCGTCGTCATAAAATATCCGCTGGTCTGCAGGACCTTGATGTTGCGTCCCTGTGCCTCGCTAAAGGCATGATCGACGACGCCGCGCGATTTGTCCGCAATCGACATGATCGCGCGCATCCCATCGACATCCGTCGCAAGCCCGCCGTACGCTGGCAGTTTGGCCGCCTTGATGAGGGCTGCGGCCGCCGCGATGGCTTCCCCCAGCGGAACGGTCCGGCCGGCAACCCGGGGCAGCGCTGCCGTCAGGGGCCGTTCGAACCCAGCCTTCGCCTTGTCGCAGCCATTCCGCGTCACCCTCAGGGCCTGACCGGTGCGCGCAATTTCGAGATCGTCGCAGCGCAACCCGCAGAACGGACACGTGACGTGGACATGGGTTTGTTCAGCGGACGCCGGTGCTGCAGGTGCACCCGCTTGGGAAGCGCTCATGGATTGGGGCTCGTTCTTTAGTTGAAGCCTGACAGAAGCATGGGAACACCGTCCCTGACAACAGTGATGGCTTTATTCCTGCCGCTCAGTCGGGTGGCGAAATCGCGCAGCTTGAGCCCGACAGTGAAACCACCCAATTGCACTCACAATTGCCCCCCACTATGGTGCCCGCCCGCGGGATCTGCCCAAGAGGTGGCAGGGAACCGCGAAAAACAAAGCTCTGGAGGAGACTTGATCGTGAGAGTGGTGGCATACCTAATGGTGGCGTTCTGGGCGCTGGCACCGGTGGCGGCAGAGGCGCATGGCCCCTCGCGCCAAAAGGTGGTCTCGAAAATCGAGATCAACGCGCCCGTCGATAAGGTCTGGGCCGCAATCGGCAACTTCCAGGACATGAGCTGGCATCCCGCAGTTGCAAAGACGGAAGGCACCGGCGGAAACGATGTTGGCGCAACCCGTAAGCTGACGCTTCAGGCCGGTGGCGAGATCAACGAAAAGCTCACGAAGTACTCCGCCGAAGAACGGGGTCTGGCTTACGAAATCACCGACGTCGACGTTAAGGTGCTGCCAGTCACGAACTACAGTGCGCAGATGAACGTCAGCGGCACCGCCGAGAAGACAATCGTCGAATGGCGCACCGCCTTTTATCGCGGTTTCGTCAACAACGACCCCCCGCCGGAACTCTCCGACGAAGCCGCCGTCAAGGCGGTTTCCGGCATCGTCGAAAGTGGTCTCGGCGCCCTGAAGAAGAAGTTCGAAGGCGGCTGACCCGTGCCGATAGCTTTCAGAAATGCGTGGACTGCCCGGCCTCAGGCCGGGCAGTTCTTTTTTTTCCTGCTCGTCGTTACGGTACTTTCCGTTGGCCAAAGCCCCGCGATTGTGGCGGGGGAAGAGACGACGGCCCGGTCCGCCTACGTCACCAACCAGCTTGGCAATAGCCTATCCGTCGTCGATCTGGCAGCCGGCAAGCAAACCGCCGAGATCGCCGTCGGTGGTAAGCCTGCCGGCATCGCGCTTTCACCCGATGGATCGCGCGCATTCGTCGCCGCGCCCGACAGCCGCGAAGTCGTCGCCGTCGATACGTCGACGCAAAAAGTGATCAATCGTGCCGCCGTCGGCCAGGGTCCGCTCGGCATCGCAGTCAATCCGGTAACCGGTGCCGTGTACGTGGCCGACTGGTATGAACACCGCCTCTACGCCGTCGATCCGTTAACCCTTGCCATAACGGCCACGGTCGCCACCGGCCAGTCCCCGTCGGGCGTCGCCGTCACCCCCGACGGCGCCACCATTCTCACCGCCGACCGCGACAGCAATCAGGTCTCGATCATCGACGCAGCCACCTTCAAGGTGCTCGGCACGATCCCGACCGGCGACCGCCCTTTCGGCGTCACGATCGACGAGGAGGCAGGCCGCGCCTACACCGCCAACGTCGCCTCCAATTCGATGACCGTCCTCGACCTCAAAACCCGGACCCGGCTGAGCGACGTGCCCGTCGGCCTTCGCCCCTACGCCATCGCGCGCGCCGGCACCGTATTGTTCGTGACCAACCAGCACGCCGAATCCGTTTCCGCGATTGATGCGACCACACTCGCACCCATCAAATCCATCCGCGTCGGCAGTTTCCCCGAAGGCATCGAGGCCGATCCCACGGGCACAGCCGTCTGGGTCGCCTGCTGGGACGCCAACACCCTGGAAAAGATCGACGTCGCCACCCTGACCGTCACCGCCCGTATAGCGGTCGGTGAGGGCCCCCGGGCCTTTGGCAAATTCCTCCGCTAAGCCATTGCCAGCGGGCGCTTTCCAGCGCTGGAACCTTAAATCTTCGCAATCTCGAGATTTTATCCTGCCTCCGCCCTGAGCTTTTGCTAATGGTCCGCGCTGGATGGCGTCCGATCGGGCGCCACAAAACACTTTCCCCGTAGGGACGGCCGAGCCGGCTCAAATCCGGACGAGAGCCTCTCAAAAGCCCACGGGATCAACGGAGGAATTCGAGAATGTTGCGCATCGTGCGTGGATTGGTTCCCGCTCTCGCCCTGGCCCTTAGCGTTCCGTTCGCCGTAGAGCCGGCACGCGCCGACAAGTATGAGGCTGCCGATCTCATCTTCCAGAACCGTCATCTCGATCTGGTCCAGAAAGGCGCTACCGTCGCTTACAAGTTCGAGCACGCGGTGTCTGACGAAAAGCTGATGGGGAAGTCGTTCACCGACGACATCAAGATCGCCGTCACTGATGTGAACGCCACCGGCCAGCGCATTCTCGATGTCACCGTGTTCACCGGCGATCGCCAGCGCCCAGTCCAGAATTATGACGGACTCACCATCAACCCGGTTTTTATCTGGTTTCTTGACAAGTGCGTCGAAAACTTCCGCACCGTCGCAGGCGGCAAGCAGCCCTACCTTAAGGGTCGCATGAAAGAGGCATTCGTCGAAAAGCCGACGCTGGAAGATGTGAAAATCGAATTCGGCGGCAAGACCATCGACGCCAAGAAGGTGACCATCGAACCCTTCGCCACAGATCCCAACAAGCATAAGATGCAGGGCTACGAGAATTCCAAGTTCTCGTTCGTCATGAGCAAGGACATTCCCGGCTATTTTTACGAACTCACATCCGAAATGGTCTCAACGCAGCCGGGTGCGGGCAAGCTCAACGACCGTTTGAAGATCGTCGAAGCGAAGTAAAAGGAGGTCAACTCATGCGCAACCTCGCAAAGTCCGCGTTGTCTGCTATTGCAGCCCTCGGGCTCGGCCTCGCACTAGGCATGTCCGCTGCTGTGGCCCAGGAGCTCGACGCAGACACGATCAACGACTATCCGACCTTCAATCGGGCCGACTATGTCTTCGGCTGCATGCAGGTCAACGGCAACACGCGCCTCGCCTTGGAACGCTGCGCATGCTCCATCGACGTGATCGCCTCGATCCTGCCCTACAAGGAATACGAGCAGGCCGAAACGATCATGTCGCTCCGCCAGCGTGGAGGAGAAAGCGTCGCCCAGTTCAACCGCCCGGAAGCTGTCGCCATCGTCACCAAGCTAAAGCAAGCCCAGGTCGAAGGCGAACTGCGCTGTTTCTGATCGCGGCGGTGTCCAGCGAACCAAACAAAAAGGGCGCCGTCTTGGGACGGCGCCCTTTGTCATTGGAACGGCTGTTGAAGACCTAAGAGCCCTTCGGCCCCGTGCGGCCGGTGAACACCTTGCCCTCGGTATCCGTTGCCGTCACGTCCAGCGTCTCGTCGCTGCCGGCCGCATACGTAAAGCGGAAGTTGGGATCCTCCGAAATCGAAATCCCTCCCGTCATCTTAAACACAAGGTCGTTGCCGCGCTTGACATCGATCTCGCGCACGAACCTTGCCGGAATATAAAAACCCGTCGCCTGATTGAGCTGCAGACCGGAATACTGCGGATGCTTGATCATCAGCTGACCCTGGCGCAGACCAGCAGAGGCGCCGGCTGTCTCCAGCGTCCGCACGATCATGCGGCCCGCGTCTGCCAACGCCGCGTCTGTGTCCTTAAGCGCGGGAGCCGAGCAACCGCCTGCCGCCTTCACGAACTTCGTCGCCATGTGCAGCACGCCGTCGTCCGTCTCAACGATCGCCCGCACATTGGAATACATGTCGACGCGCACCCGCGTTGACAGCACACGCTCGCCTTGTCCAGCCGCCGGGCCGTAGGCAAACTCCGCCACGACCGGTGCCGGGTTCTTGTCCACGATCAGCGTCATCTTGGTCACGCGCTGGGCTGCATCCGCCGGAATCCGCACCGTCACCGGCACAAGAGCTGCGTCGTCTGCGCGCGGCGGCGCTTCGATGGTCACGACCGCTGCATTCTCCGCCGGCACCTTGGCGCCGAAGATATCCTTTTGCAGTGCTGGCCAAAGATCAGCTTCGATCAGGGCGTTTCCCGATGCCGGTTCCGCGGCCACGACCGGGGACACGCCCACGGCAAAGGCCGACAGCAATGCCGCGGCGAAGGTTGCTTTAAATGTCTGGCGATGAGCTTGCATCTCTCGGGGTCTCCGAACGGATTTTTTATTGTCTTCAGATCGTGAATGAACACGGCGTGTCAAGCCTACTCCCACTCCAACTCGGCAAACGCCGCCGAAACATTGCGCTTATGATACTCCTCGAAAAGGATCCATGCACCTTTTTCCGAAGATCCAGCGCTTTCCGTCGCCTCTGCCAACGTCTTGCCCTGCTTGATCAGCAAACGCACATCGGTGGCCACCGTCGTCAGATACCGCTGCAAGGGCGTCGCCGCGTCCGCCCACGTTAGCGCCGCCGGCCCATGCCCAGGAACGACCCGCTGGGGCGGTGTTTTGCCGAAGCGCTCCACCAACGCCATCCAGCCCTTGATCGATCCATCAATCGTCGGAATGTGCTCTACAAACAGAAGATCACCCATGAAAACGGTGCCGGTCGCGCTGTCCGTCACTGTCAAATCGTTGTCCGTGTGCGCCGTCGGCTGCGCTGTCAGCTCCAGCGTCCGGCCCCCCAAATCGATGGTCTGCGACCCATCAACTTTCATGGTCGGCGGCAGGATCTTTGTGCCCTCGAAAGCGGCGGCGCCCAAAAGCTCCTTGTTAATCGCCAAATACCGCTCGGCCCGGGCGAGCAGCCCGCGCTCCAGCTTATGATGACCAACGAATGTCACACCGTCATCTTCGAACGCTGCGTTTCCGAACACGTGATCCGGATGCATGTGCGTATTGATCACGTATCGGATGGGCTTGTCGGTAACCGCGGTCACCGCCGCTTTCAGCGCCCGTCCGACAATGGGCGAACCGCCCGTATCGATCACGGCGACCGCGTCCGCCCCCACGACAAATCCAGGATTGGAGATATCGCCCTCGTTTTCGGGCGAAAACACCGCATGGCGGCCGCGATGCACGAACACACCCGGCGCCACCTCAACCACATAGCCGCCGGTTGCCCCGACAGGGATCACGCGGAGCACCGGAATGGCGGCCAATGCCAGTCCGGCGGCAAGGCAGGTCCGGCGGTTTATAGACATCGGGTCACCTGAGTTGGCGTGGATCTGATCGACCCTCGCACCTGCACGACTATATATGCGAGCGGCAACGCGGCAATTCCAGCACCACCCGAGAACGTTCAAGAAAGACCGGGAATATTGCGAACAATCACCCCGGGAAAATCAACTAAGAAATTGAAAAAACAATACAAATTATCGAGCACCGACGGCGTTTCGCCAAGCTTTCAATCAAACGAAGGAGGGAGATTATGCACACGAACAAAATAAAATCAACTGGCCGAATGCATGCGGTGGACGAGTTTCAACTTTACGTGCGCTGCAGCATTCGCCAATGAGTTCGGCTAACAAGCTGAAACAAAATAGATAAATGCGACAGTGGTTGCGTCCCCCAGAGTGTCACCCAAAAAGCGACCTCACGGATTGGCTTGCGGACCTCACGACAAAGTGTCTAGATGCCGCGCGGTGATGAGACCCGGGGGCGACGTTCGGAGGAGCGTTTCCCACCAGAGTTGGAACCGAAAAGGGAGAGAAAAAACTCCCGTCGGCAGCCGGCCCGGAAAAACCCGTGCTGATCACTATGCAAGCGTGGCAAGAACCTCAAGGAGGAAGCGCGATGCGCAAAAGTGCACTCGCTATCGGACTGCTCGCTTCGGCGGCGGCTTCGCCAGTTTTGGCGAACGAAGACGTCAAGAAGGCGATCGCAGACCCGAATAACTGGGCCGTCCAGATGGGCAACTACGAGGGTTGGCGTTACTCTCGTCTTGACCAGATCAACACGACGAACGTCAAGGACTTGAAGGTCGCTTGGCAGTTCTCGACCGGCGTTCTGCGCGGTCACGAGGGCTCGCCGCTGGTGATCGGCAATGAAATGTACGTTCACTCGGCGTTCCCGAACAAGGTGTTCAAGCTCAGCCTGGAAAATCCGGTCGAGCCGAAGATCCTCTGGAAGTACGAGCCCAAGCAGGACCCGTCGGTCATCCCCGTGATGTGCTGCGATACTGTGAACCGCGGTCCGACAATCGCTGGCAACACGCTGATCATGGGTCTCGCTGACACCACGATCGTTGCTCTCGATGCGACCACGGGCAAAGAAAAGTGGAAGCAGGTTAACGGCGATCCCAAGAAGGGTGAAACCTACACCGGCAACGTTCTCATCATCAACGACAAGGTTGTGATGGGTACGTCGGGCGCTGAGTTCGGCGTTCGCTGCCACGTAACGGCTTACTCGCTCGCCGATGGTAAGAAGCTCTGGCGCGCCTACTCGATGGGCCCGGATGCTGACATCATGGTCGATCCTGAAAAGACCCTGTCGTCTCTCAAGACGTGGACGGGCGACCAGTGGAAGATCGGTGGCGGTTCGACGTGGGGCTTCTATTCCTACGATCCGGAAGCCAACCTGTTCTACTACGGTACAGGCAACCCCTCGACCTGGAACCCGGCACAGCGCGCCGGACCTGATGGCAAGCGTATTGACCAGAAGTGGTCGATGACCTTGTTCGCACGTAACCCCGACACCGGCGTGGCCGCCTGGGCATACCAGATGACCCCGTTCGATGAGTGGGACTACGACGGCGTGAACGAGTCGATCCTCACCACCCAGAAGATCGGTGGCGCAGATCGCAAGGTTCTGACGCACTTCGACCGTAACGGCTTCGGCTATACCCTCGACCGCCTCACCGGCGAGCCGCTGGTTGCTCAGCCCTACGACGAAGACCTCAACTGGGCAACGAAGGTTGACCTCGACAAGGCTTCGCCGACCTATGGCCGTCCTCTCGTCATCGACGCTAAGTCGACGTTCGTTCAGGGCGCTGACGTGAACACGAAGAACATCTGCCCCGCTGCCCTTGGCTTCAAGGACCAGCAGCCGGCTGCGTACTCTCCGCAGACGAACCT
>LNFM01003970.1_pt1 | contig 27997 bp, 29 predicted proteins | sample 596031 | NCBI WGS metagenome assembly LNFM01 (sample SAMN04254537, study PRJNA301005) | activated carbon metagenome | isolation source: dual media filters at the Ann Arbor, Michigan drinking water treatment plant | place: USA: Ann Arbor
AAGCGCACGGTGAAGTGGATTCCCGACCGCCAGGAAGCCTTCCTGTCCGACGTGCAGGGCCGCGACCATGTCTCGCTGGCCGAGATGGCGCTCGACAAGGATTGCAAATTCCTGGGCCTCCGGGTCACGACCCATGCGGCACTCGGCGCCTATCTCAGCCATTTCGGCGCCTTCATCCCGACGATGGCCGGCAGCGGCATGCTGGCCGGCCTCTACCAGACGCCCGCGATCTACGTGAACGTGAAGGGCGTGATGACCAACACCGTGCCGACCGATGCCTATCGCGGCGCCGGCCGGCCCGAGGCGGCCTATCTGCTGGAACGCTTCGTCGACCATATCGGCCGCGAAACCGGCCTGGGACCGGCTGAGATCCGCAAGCGCAATCTCGTGAAGCCCAATCAGATCCCCTGGAATACGGCCTTGGGCGACACGTTCGACTCCGGCGACTTCGACACCGTCATGCTGAAGGGCATGGAGAAGGCCGACTGGACCGGCTTCCCCGCCCGCCGCGCCGCCTCGCTCGCCAAGGGCAAGTGGCGCGGCATCGGCATGGCCACTTATGTCGAGAAGTGCTCGGGCGGTGCGCCGGAAAGCGCGATCGCCAAGTTCAACGAGGACGACACGATCACCGTCTTCGTCGGAGTCCAGACCAACGGCCAGGGCCATGAGACCGCCTTCACCCAGATCATGTCGGCCCGCCTCGGTGTCGATTCCGATCGCATCCGCATCGTGCAGGGCGATTCCGACTTTACGCCGGAGGGCATGACCGGTGGCAGCCGGTCCATTCCAGTGGCCGGCGCCGCCGTGCTGGGCGTCAGCGACAACATCATCGAGAAGGGCAAGCTGGTCGCCGCCTCGGCGATGGAAGCGGCTGTCGGCGACATCGAGTACGCCGACGCGACCTTCCGTATCGTCGGCACCGATCGCACGATGAGCCTGTTCGATGTGGCGCGCGCCGCCCGCGAGCCCAAGCACGTGCCGGAAGGCGGCAAACCCGGGCTGGACGACGCCTTCACCCGCACGCCGCAGGCCGCGACCTTCCCCAACGGCTGCCATGTCTGCGAACTCGAGATCGATCCCGACACCGGCACGCTGGAGATCCTGAACTACTCGATCATGGATGATTTCGGCACGGCGCTTAATCCAATGCTGCTGCAGGGCCAGGTCCATGGCGGCGTCGGCCAGGGGGTCGGCCAGGCGCTCACCGAAAAGACGATCTACGATCCCGAGTCCGGCCAGCTCATGAGCGGTTCGTTCATGGACTACGCCCTGCCCCGCGCCGACGTCGTGCCGCATGTGAAGTTCGACATGCACAACAGCCTGTGCACGACCAATCCGCTGGGCGTGAAGGGCGCGGGCGAGGCCGGCGCCATCGGCGCGCCGCCCTCCGTCATCAACGCCATCGTCGATGCGATCCATCCGCACACCGGCCTGAAGCATATCGACATGCCGGTCACGGCATCGTCTTTGTGGGCAGCCATCGAGGCCCATCGAACCAGGAAAGCAGCGTAGAGAGTCATGACCGACAACAAGAGCGATCCCACACTCGCCTCCGCCCTCTCCGATTCGGTGAAGGCGATCGACGCGGACTACACGGAAGAGATGCGGGAACTGCGCGCTCTCTTCGAAGAGGCACGTCTGGAAGCGGAGAAGGACGAGCCGAGCGACGTGAAGCTGAAGGCGCTTTTGAACGATGCCAACGAAATGGCACGCGCCTTCGCCACCCTCGATCCCGCCTGGGGTGCGGTCCAGAGGGTTGCGCGCATGTTCGGTATTCTCTGACGGGGATCAGTTTGCGATGCTGCGACGGCGCTCCAGCGCACGACGTATGATCCGCGCCACCTTCTCGTCGAGATAGAAAGCACGCTCGCTGCGGTACGTCTCGTAGCGGGCGATCTCAATGGCTCCTACGGCCGCTGCCAGGCGATCGGCGTCGATCTTGCGCTCGAAGGCGCAATGGATGGCCGGGCCGCATTCATCCTCGACAGTACGCACCGAATAGTGCCCGTGCGGCGGGAAGGTGACGATCAGGTCGTGAAGGGCCCGAGCGGTTTCCACGATGGGCTGGCCGCCATCGTCCGCCTGGCCAAGGACAAGGTAGGGGCTTATGTCCTCCAGGGTGGTTCTATCATTCATGGGGCGTCAACGACGTGTGCCGTGCAATAGTTGCGTTGCCCCTCCAGCTTGTTCCGGCAAGGCAACCATTCGCGCAGATCGTCGTTGATCATTCGGCACGGACTGAGCCGCGGATGTACCGGTGAGTTCGTAAGGCCCGCCCGGCACTGTCGGAGCGGGTCTTTTGCGTCGATCGCGCGACATTCACCCGCCCATCGTCTATGACTTCGGCACCTGCTCAGCTCCGGAGTCCTGCTTGTCGCGCTCTCTCATCGTTTCAAGTTTCGTTGCCTGTCTCCTGGTGTCTGCCCTCCCCGCCGCCGCACAGGACACCGTCACGGTCGGTGGCGAAAGGAAGCGGGCGTTCGGAACGCCGACGGCCTTCCAGAATGGCGACACGGCCTGCTACGTCACCCTGAAGGACGACCGCGGCGTCCCCTTCGACGAGCTTGCGGATTTCGATCTCTGCACCTTGGAGAAATCTCTCAAAGGCAAGCGCCTGGCGCTGACCTACAAGACCGCGCGCGTCATGGCAGCTTCATGCCAGGGCAATCCCGATTGCAAGAAGAGCGAGACCGTCGTCCTGATCGCGTCCGCGAAGCCGGCGCCGCTCACCGCGCCGGCGCCTGCTGCCCCGATGCCGGCCAAGAGCGCACAAACCTCCTTCTGTACGCCGACCGAGACGATCGTGTTTTCGTGCCGCACGAGCCCGACAAAGCTCGTGTCGGTCTGCGCCTCCAGGGAGGCCGCCCCCAACAAGGGCTACCTGCAATACCGGACCGGCAAGCCCGATTCGAGCGAGCCGCTCGACCTCACCCTGCCGGCCGCCCAGGTGCCACCACCCCAGGCAGCCAGCGGCGAATCGTTCCCGCTCGCCGGCGGCGGGGGGACTTGGCTACGCGTCTCGGCGAAGAACAACATCGCCTTCGTCGTCTATACCGGCATCGGCAATTGGGGACCGCGAGGGGAGACGCGCGAGAAAGCCGGCGTCACCGTCGAACGCGATGGCAAGACAGTCGCCAACCTCAAATGCACCGGCAAGCCGCTCGGCCTGCTCGGCCCGGACTGGTTCGCGAAGGCCGGCATCACGGCCAAGGGCCAGGATTTCGACCTCCCCGACTGAAGAGAATGGCCATGTCGCGCGCCCTGAAGATCGTCACCGTCGCCCTTGCGTTCCTGCTGTCCTCCTTGGCGGGAGCGCGCGCGCAGGAACCCTGGCGTGCCTATGAAGGGCACGAAGCGATCGAGATCCCCTTCGCCAACGGCCCCATCTCCCGGCATCACGTGCCGGACATCTGGCTCAGCCTGAATGGCGCGAGGCCACGTCAGTTCGGCATGGACACCGGCTCAACCGGCATCGTGGTCTCGGCCGAGCACTTCATCCCCGGGCCACGCGACGTCTCTCAGGGCCCGGGCCGGCTGGTCTACAACAGCAGCGGCCGCGTCCTGACCGGCGAGCACTGGATGACGGACGTCGTGATCCGCCGCGACGAGCATACTCCGGTCGCCACGGCGCGCGTGCAGGTGCTGAGGGTCAACCAGATCACGTGCCTGGAACATGCGCGCGACTGCCGGCCGGAATTCGAGCCGCGCAATGTCAGCTACATGGGCATTGGCTTCGATCGCGGTGCGGCGCAGGCGACGGCTGGCAGCACCTCGCCGAAAAACCCCTTCGTGCACCTGGTTTCGCTGGCCTCCGGCCGACCTGTGAGCTCGGTGCGGCCAGGCTATGTCGTTACCCGCACCGGCGTGCATCTCGGCATGACACCCGCCCTTACCCGCCACATGGCCTTCGTGAAGCTGACGCCCAAGGCGCATCCTCCGGGCGTACCGGATTGGAACGGCGCGCCCATGACCGTCTCGGTCGATGGCGTCTCCGGCCAGGGCACGCTGCTCATGGATACCGGCATCAACTACATGTTCCTCTCGCCGCCGGCCGGCACGCGCCTGGAGCGCGGCCGGCGCGCGCCCGAGGGCACGCGGATCGAGCTCTTCATGCCCGATCGCCTTCGCCCGCAGCCCGCCTTCTACGAATTCAGGGTCGAGCGGCGCGGCAACCCGCTCCATCCCGAGCGGGTCGAGGTCGTGCACGACGCGACCATCTTCGTGAACACCAGCCGCATGTTCCTGGAAGGGTTCGACTATCTCTACGATGCCGCCGGCGGCTATGTCGGCTACGGCTGGAACGGCCGGGTCAGTCACGAATATGGCGGAGTGACGCCGGGCGCCTACGGCGGGCCTAGATAAACCAGCGAGTTCGTGTCGGGAGCCGCTGGTGTCGTTCGTCCTTGAGACAGAACGCCACCACATGGAGTCCGAAATGATGGCCACGCCTGCAAACGATCGCGAACTCGTCCTTACCCGCCTGATCGACGCCCCGCGTGAGAAGGTCTATCGCTGCTGGACGGAGCCGGCACTGCTGAAGCAGTGGTTCGCGCCCAAGCCCTACGAGACGCCGGTCGTCGAGGTCGACGTACGCCCCGGCGGCTCCAACCTGTTCGTGATGCGCGGACCCGACGGGCAGGACATGCCCAATCGCGGTGTCTATCTCGAGGTCGTGCCCAACGAGCGCCTGGTCGCCACCGACGCCTTCACCGAGGACTGGCAGCCCTCGGCCAAGCCGTTCATGACGTTGATCCTCACCTTCGAGAAGCAAGGCGACAAGACGCTCTACACCGCCCGCGTCCGCCACTGGACGGTCGAAGATCGCGAGACCCACGAGAAGATGGGCTTCCACGTGGGCTGGGGCATCTGCACCGACCAGCTCGCCGCCCTGGCCGCGACCCTATAGTCCGGCAAGCGTCGGTCGCCCGAACGCTGTAGGCTGCCTCCGTTCACGATGACAGGAGGACCGCCGCCATGCCCGCTCACGACCTCGAAGCTCTTTGGGAGGAGCATTGCCGCCACGAATTCGAGACCCGCGACGTCGATGCGACGATGGCGACCATGGTCGCGACCCCGTACGTGAACCACATACCGACCATGACGGGCGGAGTGGGACACGGTCAGCTCAAGCGCTTCTACAAGTACCATTTCATCGGCAATAATCCCCCCGACACGGAGCTCCGCCCGGTGAGCCGCACGATCGGCGCAGACCAGATCGTCGACGAAATGGTGTTCAGCTTCACGCACACCAGTGGCGTGGACTGGATGCTCCCGGGCATCGCACCGACCGGCCGCAGAGTCGAAATCCCGCTGGTTGCCATCGTCCGTTTCGTCGATGGCAAGGTTGCCCACGAACACATCTATTGGGACCAGGCGTCGGTCCTCGTGCAAGTCGGCCTGCTCGACCCGAAAGGACTGCCGGTCGCCGGCATCGAAACGGCGCGCAAGGTCCTCGACAATACACAGCCCAGCAACGCGCTCATGGCCCGCTGGGCCTCGAGCGAAGGCAAGCCGATCTAGCCTCTTGCAATCTGGATGCAACGCTCGCGTCCGCCGGTGGTTGACCTGGGAACACCCGGAGGACCTCATGATTGGCAAGGCCCTGATCGCTCTATTCGCCTGCTCTGCGATGGCGGCAGCCGCTTGCGCGCAATCGCCAAGTAGCGGCGGCGCCTCCAGCGGCGGCATGTCGACATCGCCGGCCCCCGCCGGCACCTCGCCGACCGTTCCGCCGCCGCCCGCGGCTCCGCCGGCGAGCGGCAGCGTGCCTGTCAGCCCCCTGCCCTCGTCGCCCGGTGCTCCGAGCGCAGGCCAACCGGGCGTCGGCTCCGATACGGGCCGTCAGGCGCCGCCCGCCGGAACCCGATGAGGGTCGGCGCTACGCACCATCATATTGGCCTTGAGCACGATGGCCTCGTAGCGCTTGCGCTCGACGACGGGCCATGCGCTGTCGAGAAATCCGCCCACGGTGTGCGGAACCCGCGTCGCGAACTCGCTATACAGCCCTGGCATGATCCTGCCGCTGCACAAGACCATCGTCGGAATTATTAGGCGCCTCCGCTCCCGGCCGCACGCTTCGCGTTCCGCGGCTACAACAAGGCGCTGCGCACGCTGAATCCCGAACATCTCGCCACGACCTATTTCGATGCACGCATCTACTGCAACCCGCTCGACCTGATCCAACGGATGATCCTTCACTTCGGCGTGTGGGAACCGGACGTTTCGCGGGTCATCGAGCAGAATCTGGCGCCGGGCGACGTCTTCGTCGATGTCGGCGCCAACATCGGCTACGACACGCTGCTGGCCTCTTCCCGCGTCGGACCCGCGGGCAAGGTCGTCGCGGTCGAGGCGTCGCCGCGCACTTTCGCGCTCCTGCAGCGCAACCTTGCGGCCAACTCCACTTCGTCCAACGTCCGTACGGTGAATGCGGCGGTTTCCGATCAACCGGGCACTCTCGAACTCTATGAAGTCAACACGGGCAACATCGGCGCGGCCACCACGCTGGCCTCACGCGGCGGCACGCTCATGGCCTCGGTTGAAGCCTTGCCACTGGACAAGATCCTGACGCCGGAAGAACGCTCGCGGCTGCGACTCATCAAGATGGATGTCGAGGGTGCCGAGCCGCCGATCCTGCGCCATCTGCTGGAGCATCTCTCGACCTACCCGGCAACCCTGGACATCGTGGTCGAGGCGACTCCCGATGACGATCCCGAAGCGTGGCGCGACGTCTTCGACCGGATGCGTGCCGCAGGGTTCTCGGCCTGGGCGATCGACAACGACTACGAACTCGAATGGTACCTGCGCTGGCGCCGGCCGTCGGCGCTGCACCGCATCGACACCATGCCTGTACGCCAGCAGGACCTGCTGTTCACGCGACGCCCGCGTTAGACCATGCTCGCCAGCACCGCCTCCCGCAGCACACGCAGGGACGGCACCCACTGGTCGGGCGTGTCGTAGTTGCCGGCCGTTACCGCCACCACGAGGTCCATACCGGGGAATACCCAGAGGCGCTGGCCGCCATTGCCGTAGGCACCCTGGAAGCGTTCGAGGCGACTGCGGTTCCACTGCGGGCCGGACGGAACAGAGAACGCCATGTCGCCCATGTACCACTGGTAGCCATAGCGGCGGACCTCGTCGCAGCTCACATACTGTGTCGTAGCGCGCACGATCCAGTCCTTCGGGATGATGCGCCTTCCATCGATCTCCCCGCCTTGCAGGACCAGTTGCCCGATCCTCGCCAGGTCACGCGGCCGCAGGCGCAGGCCGGATGCCGCGTAGGCATCGCCCTTCTCGTCCGTCAACCACTCGCTGGGACCGAAATCCAGCGGCTCGAACAGGGCCTCGCGCGCGAAATCGTGCAGGCTCCTGCCGGTTCCCTCGACGATCATCCGCCCGAGCAGCGCCGTAGCGCCGCCGCTATAGACCCAACGCGTGCCGGGTTCGAACACCACGGGCCGGCCGAGCACGTAGCGATAGCGATCAGGTGCGCGATCCATCTCGATCTCGCTGTTGGTCGGATCGGTGTAGGGCACACCGAGCTCGTCCCAGTCGGTGCCCATGGTCATGGTGAGCACGTGATGGACTGTCCACTGCGCGCGCGCCGGATCGCCCGCGAGATCGGCATGGGCCGGGAAGAACGACAGAAGCGGCGCCTCGGGCGGCGGCACCTTCCCCTGCGAGAGCGCGAGTCCATACAGCAGGCCGACGATGCTCTTCGAGACCGAGCGCAGATCGTGCAGCGTATCGGGCCCGAAGGCGACGGTACCCAGCGATCGGCCGCGCGCATGGTCGGTGCCCGCGAAGTAGCGTTCGAGCAGCAGCTTGCCGTGACGCGCAACCAGGACGGCATGGACGTTCCAGATGCGCTTGTCCGCGATCAGACGATCGAGCCTGGCAGAGAGGTCGGGTGCAAAGCCCGCAGCCTCAGGAGACTGAGTTTGCCAGGACGGCGGTTGAGCGGACGAAATCGACGGCGCCATGAGCATCGCTCCAAGCGATGAAAGTAAAAGCCGACGGTCTGGATGACGGACTGTCATGCTCATCACGCTATCACGCCAGCGTGCGCGGCGCCGGTACACGAGACAAGCCCGACGAGGCGCCGAAGCTGCAACCCGACAACGTCGGGCCCCACGGACTGAAGTGAGTCAGGTTCGTCCCCACAATCTCATCAGCGGACCGTCAGTGCCCGCGACAGGATCCAATTCCGGCAAGGGAACCGCGGCCACAGCACGTCGGGCCGCCTCCCTCCCCATATCGCCCGGCCGCTTCTGGTCGAAACGACCGTTGCGCGGATAGGCACCGACGACCAGCAGATCGGCGCTGGCGTCGAGGCGCTGGTGTCCCGTCCCCGCCGGCAGAACCACGACATCGCCGGCAGCAACGTCGAAGGCACGACCGCCGGCACCTCCGAACTGCACGGTGGCACGGCCAGCGGCGATGCCAAGCACCTCATGCGTCCCGGTATGAAAGTGCAGGAAAGGATGAATGCCGTTTTGCCAGCCATCGCCCCAGCCATGCCTGGCGAAGAGGCCCTCGAACCAGGCCGCTGCGTCACGTCGCTCTCTTGCCGGCATGACGTCGCGGTACAGCAACACCGGCAGGGCTGGATTGTTCGGCGTCTCGTCGTCGCCCTTGAACGGAAACGCCAGGGGGTCAGCCATTTTCATGGCCGGATTGCATACCCACGGGCCGCCCCTGGCAACCATCGCCCCCCGCGCGGGTTGTAGGGGACCCGAAGGAGAACGACATGCGCCATCAGGTCCTGCCCGCGACCTCGCAGGACGTCGCTTGCCTTGCGACAATGCTGGAGGATGCACCCGGCTATCTCGACTGGCCCGAGAAAGAACCCGGTGATCGCCTGCTGGAGGCTTGTGCCTTCAGCACGCAGATATGGGCGGCCCGCAGGTTGAGCGATGGTTCGACCAGCGCGCTCTGGGGCGTGACACCTCGTCTCGACAATCCCGATGTGGGTTATCTCTGGATGCTGGCATCCGCCACATTCGACGGCGATTCGCGTGAATTCGCCATGCTGTGTCGGCTCGTGTTCGCCGAGATGCTCGACCAGTTTCCACGAATCGAGCAGCTCATCGATGCCCGCAGCGATCGTATGATCGATCTCCTGCGCGGCCTCGGCTTCACCATCGGCCAAGCCCGGCGGCAGCCCGGATCGCCGGACATCCTGCACCACGTTTGGCTGGAATCCGAACAACTCCGCCCCCCGTCGAGACATCCGAGCGGCATGACGATCCACTGATCGTCGACACAAACTCGCAAAATAGAAAGCCCCGCCGCCATTTCAGGCGCGGGGCCAGGTCGAGTACGCGATACATCTGTCTTCGGTCACCATTACATCCGTGGCTCACCGATCCAAACACCTCGCGGTCACTCGACCGCTAGTGCCCAACCGATATGGGCGTCCGATCCTGAACTTCAAGGGCCCCCCACGCACGGCGCCGATTTCGTCGTTTTTAATTTGCGAATAGATCGCACCTCAGCCTAACGTAGACACCTTCAGGGAGAGCCTATGACCCACGATCGTCTTTCGTTGCGCGCGCTCGCTCAACTGCTGCCGTCGGGAGCGTTGGGACTTTCGGTCGGCCTGGCGGCTGCCGATGCGGCCGCCACGACAGCTCCCGAACCTGCCGGCGGGAAACCTTCGGTCGCCGAGCGCCTGGAGGCGCTTCGCACCGATGTTTCGGGCGCGATCGAGCAGTACCGTCGTGATGGTGAGCCCTTCGTCGCTGTCGATCCCGAGCAGAGGCTCGCCTGGTGGGGCAATGGCGGCTGGCGCAACGGGGGTTGGCGCAACGGTGGCTGGGGGAACGGCGGTTGGCATAACGGCTGGCACAACTGGTGACCGTGACCGCCACGCCCGAAATCGGCATGGTGGTCGTGCAGCCGACGGCCTTCTGCAATATCGCCTGCACCTACTGCTATCTGCCCGACCGCTCGAACAAGCACGTGATCGCCCAGTCGACGGTGACACGGCTGTTCGAGCAGATCTTCGCGTCGGGCTGGTCCTGCCCGGAGATCACCGTGATCTGGCATGCCGGTGAACCGCTGGTGGTGCCGGTTTCCTTCTATCGCGAGGCCTTCGCGACCATCGAGCGGATGCGGCCGGCCTCGGTCCACGTCAAGCATTCCTTCCAGACCAATGGCACGCTGATCGACGCCGAGTGGTGCGCCCTTTTCAAGGACTGGAGTGTCGGCGTCGGGGTGAGCCTCGACGGGCCGCGCGAATTGCACGACCTTCACCGCAAGAGCCGCAGCGGCAAGGGCACCTTCGACAAGACCATCGCCGGCATCCGGTCCTTGCGTGAAAATCACGTCGATTTCCACGTGATCTCGGTCCTGTCGCATACCAGCCTCGACCAGCCGGAAGAGTTGCTCGATTTCTACCTTTCCGAAGGGATCGACCAGATCTGCTTCAACGTCGAGGAGTCCGAAGGCGATCATGTCTCGAGCCTGTTCCGTGGCCCCGAGCTGCGAATACGCTATGCCGCCTTCCTGCGGAGCTTCTGGCATCTCGCCCGCCAAAGTGGACGGGTCCGCTTCGTCCGCGAAATCGATCTTGCGCTGCCGCGCCTGTTCCGGCCCGAAGGCGTGCCGGCGCGCAACATCCAGGTCGAGCCGCTGGCAATGCTGAACGTCGACAGCCACGGCAACGTCTCGAGCTTCTCACCCGAGTTGCTGGGGCTGAAGAACAAGGACTATCGCGACTTCCTCCTGGGCAACATCAACTTCCAGTCCCTTCAGGAAATCCGCGACACCTGTCTGGCGTCGGCGCTCTACCGCGACATCACTGCGGGCGTGCAGGCCTGCAGCCGATCCTGCGACTACTTCTCGGTGTGCGGCGGCGGCGCGCCGGTCAACAAGCTGTTCGAGAACGGCAGCTTCACAGGCACCGAAACCTCGTACTGCACGCTGACGCAGATGGTCCCGACGGACCTGATCCTCGAAGCCTACGATCGCCTCGCGTACCGCCCGGCTACGGAGGCTCCGCGGCCCGTCGCCTCCCTATCGCCTGTTCATAGCGGCGACACCGCCGCTTAGCCGTCGAGGAAACCATGACCCTCAAGAAGCTCTTCGCCCTCGCCTCTCTGGTGGCTGCCGGCACCGTAATGGGCGGACTCACCGCCGGTGCGCAGCAGCAGGCTCCACAGGCCGCGCCGTCGACGCCGAAGGATGCCGGGCCGACGCCGGGTGGCGGCGCGCCGTCGCCGGAGGGCAATCGCCCCTTCCCGGTGATGTTCGTCACCAGCGTCGAGCTGATCCGCTCCGAGCGGTCCGGCGGCATGGACATCGTCCGCGCCCGCGGCCTCGTCACCTCGAGTGCCTGGGGCGAGCCGCACCTCCTGCCGATCACCCGCGGCGAGGGCATCGACGGCATGCTCGACCTCATCTTCCAGGCCAGTGCGCCCGCGGACATGGCCCCGCTCGGGCCTTTCATGGCCGTCGAGGCCATCCTGCCGATCGCCCATGGCCATCCCTACAAGGGCATCCGCGTCCGCTCGGGCTACAACGCCGTCTCGCTGAAGACCCTGCCGGGCTTCGCCGAGGTCACGCCGCCCAAGGAAGATTGCGCCAAGTGCCTGGGCAAGTATTTCCAGGCCAGGGGCGCCGCCGCGCCCGCCGGCCAGGCCGCCGGCACCGTCGTGAAGGAAGAGGACCTTCCCTATCCGCTGCGTATCATCCGCCCGGCCGACGGCATCCCGAGCTACCAATACGAACCCAACCGTTTGACACTGGTCCTCTCCGAAGCCGGACAGATCGTCGACGCCGCCTGGGACTGAGCATCGTCACGAGGCCCGCCGCTGGGGGACTGTATTGGTCGTCGCCCCGGCCCATAGCGAGCGGCCCGTCAGACCTTGATCCCGGACGCTCGCAACTCGTCCACGACAAAATCCAAGACGAGTTGCCCACTGCCTTCACGCGCCTGCGAGGCGCGACGAAGGCGACGCCTCCAGACAGGATTCCAATCATGCCCTCACCGCCGGCTTCCGCATGACCTGGTAGCTCCGCACTCTTCGACCTCGCGCCCACACGTCCTTTGACATTAACATCGCGCCGATGAGTCTACCGCGAGCACCGTATCAGACTGTTGCGCCGGACTATTTCGCGCGCCGCGGGCTGCGCCGCTACGCCGGCGTCTTCTCGCTCTGGGCGCTGGGAGTCGGAGCGGTCATCTCGGGTCACTATTCCGGGTGGAACCTCGGCCTGCAGGCCGGTGGCTGGGGCGGCTACGCGCTGGCCGCCTGCCTCATCGCCGTCATGTATCTCGGCCTGGTCTTTTGCATTGCCGAGATGGCGTCCGCCCTGCCCCACACCGGCGGCGCCTATTCCTTCGCGCGCGCTTCGATGGGACCGTGGGGCGGCTTCGTCACGGGGCTCTGCGAGAACGTCGAATACGTGCTCACGCCAGCAGTCATCGTGTCGTTCCTGGCAACCTATCTCGCCGCCGTATTCGAGACCCCACCCACCTGGCTGCCGGCCTACTGGGTGGCCGGCTATGCGGTATTCGTGGCGTTGAACGTCCGCGGTGTCGAACTCTCCTTCAAAGTCACCGTCATCGTCACCCTGGCCTCGCTCGCCTGCCTCGCGGTGTTCTGGATTTCGGCTCTCCCCGTCGCAGACTTTGGCCGATACGCGCTCAACATCGGCGCCGGCCCCGACGGCAAGCCGGTCGAGCTTGCGCAAGGTGGCGGCCCGCTGCTGCCGTTCGGGCTGCACGGCGCGCTGGCCGCGCTTCCCTTCGCCGTCTGGCTGTTCCTCGCCATCGAGCAGCTTCCCCTCGCGGCCGAGGAATCGGTGGAGCCGTCACGCGACATCCCGCGCGGCATCGTGGCCGGGTTGCTGACTCTCTTCGTTTCGGCGAGCCTCATCGTCTGGCTCAACCCATCGGTGGCCCCGGGCAGCTTCCAGCTCGCCAGTTCAGGCGAGCCGCTGCTCGACGGCTTTCGCGCCACGTTCGGCGACGGGCTCGCGAAGGCGCTGGCGCTGGTTGCCTGCGTCGGCCTCGTTGCAAGCTTCCACACCATCCTCTTCGCCAAGGGCCGACAGATCTACTCGCTGTCGCGCGCGGGCTATTTCCCGCGCTTCCTGTCGATCACCCATCCGCGCCACAAGACGCCCCATGTCGCTCTGCTGGCCGGCTCGGCCGTGGCACTCGCGATCATGTTCGCGCTGTGGTTCGGCATGGGCGCCGAGCGCGGCGCCGCGGTGATCCAGGGCATGCTGCTCAACATGGCAGTCGCCGGCGCCATGCTCTCCTACCTGCTGCAGGCCGTGAGCTTCCTCGTCCTGCGGGCGCGGCTGCCGGCCCTTGCGCGGCCCTATCGTTCCCCGATGGGCGTGGCGGGCGCGGTGGTCACCATCGTGATCGCCGCCATCACGCTGGTCTATCAGCTGCTCGATCCGGTGTTCGTGTCCGGAGTGCTCGGCGTCGGCGCGTGGTTCGCGGTCGGGATCGCCTGGTTCGCGCTCATCGGGCGGCACCGGCTGGTCCTGTCGCCGGAAGAGGCTTTCGCGCTGAAGGCCCGCGAGCAAGCTGGTGGATCAGTCGCCGACTGAAACGGCGGCTGGCCTGGCCTCGAGTTCGCGTTCGACGAGACTGGCGGCCACCTGCTTGCGGAATCGCTCGAAGTCGGGACCGCGAAGCTGGGCGCGCTTCAGCTCGGGGTGGGTGATCGGGTTGACCGGCTTGCCGTCGACCTGAAGCTCGAAATGAAGATGCGCGCCGGTCGAGCGGCCGGTGCTGCCGACGTAACCGATCACGTCGCCGCGCGACACCATCATGCCGGGCTGGAGGCCGGTCGCGAAGGCGGAGAGATGGCCATAGACCGATGCCAGCTTGCCGCCATGTTCGAGGCGGATCCAGTTGCCGTAGCGGCCGTTCGGCGCGGCTCCCACCACGAGGCCGTCGGCCGCCGCGACGACCGGCGTGCCGGTCGGCGCGACGAGGTCGACGCCTTCATGCATGAACAGCGATCGAGACGACGAAGGCCGTGCCGATAGCGCGTGGGCCGGCGGCGCCTGGAAACCACCATAGGAAGAGCTGCCATAGGAAGAAGCCCCCGTCGGCAGGCCGGGTGGGAGGCCTGGCGGACGCTTCGGACCGCCGGCGCCCTGCGGCTTGCCGCCATACGGCCGTGGCGGCTGGTCGAATGGATCGGCGCGCAGGCCGAAACCCGACGAGATCGAAACGGTGTCGAGCGGCAGCCGGAACGAGGGCGGTGTCGCAGCCTGCCCGTTCGCCATCCAGAAGCGCTCGGTATTGTCGCGCGAGCGAAAGCGATGGATGGCCATCACGCCCTTGGGCGTCCGCAGCTCCATCCACAGCACACGGCCGACGTCGAGTGGCGCACCCGCCTGAGTGAAGGTCTGCTGGTAGCGGACATAGAACCCGTGGCCGTCGCGCATCTCCTTCTTGAGGTCGACCGAGGTCTCGAGCGCCTGCACGGCATCGAGCATGGCCGGCGCGGGAACGCCTGCGGCGACCGCCGAGGCTTCGAACGAGCCGCCGCTGATCACGCCCGCGACGCCAAGCTCGCGTGCAAATGGCAGGTACGCCTGCAGCCGTTCGTCATCCAGACCGTCGCCCAGCATCCTGTCTTCGATGACTTGGCCCTGGGCCAACACGGGTTCAGGGACCGGCCCGCTTGCGACCGGCGGCGGGACATTGTCTGCGATCGCGATGAGCGGCTGGGGAGGTGTGATCTCGATGGCCACGTTCCGCTGGAGGAGCCCGTTGACCGATGCCAGTTCGATGAAATGAAGATGGTCGCGAAGTCCCGCAGCGGCCGCCGGCTGGTCGTGAAGGGGCGGCAATTCCACTCCCAGCAGCCGAAGCTCTGCCACGAGGCCGGCATCCTTCGCATGCGCCGGCTCGACCCACGGCCGATCGCGCGCAATGCCCTGGGACATCCCGGCGAAAAGCAATGAGGCGGCAAAAGCCGCGGCAATCGAGGGTCGGTTCATTCAGTCCTTCTTATAGGGCCGACGCCGGGGCATCGCTCGTGACCGCCGCGTGGTCGCGGACCTTACCGCACCTTCGGCACGGGTTTCCACGCCCGAACGCGTCGTTCCGCCTCGGCGATTTGCGCAGGGTTCATGCGGGCGGACAGGGTCGCCAAGTCCTTTCGGGCCTGGTCGAGTCGGTCCTGATTCTTCGCGGTGTAGCGGTCGATGGCGAGCCTGATCCACTTGTAGGCCTCGATGTCGTCGCGCGGCGGGACACCCTCGCCGAACCCCAGCATGAAGCCGATATTGTTCTGAGCGCGCGCGTATCCCTGCTTGGCAGCGGCAAGATAGAGCCTTGCCGCTTCGTTCAGGTTGCGCGGCACGCCTTCGCCGCTCCAGTACATGGCACCGAGCAGGGTCTGCGCCTCGGCCTCGCCCTTGGCGGCCCAAACCTTCCAGATGCGCACGGCGGTCGCCATATCCTTGCGCTCGTAGGCGCCCGCCGCCTGCCGCATCTGGTCTTCGTAGGATTGCGCCGTCGCGGGTGTCGCCAGGGCCGCGACGAGGAGCACGAGCAGTGCCGGCAGGAGCGTTTTCATGGCTCCAAGATATGGCTTCAAGTCAACGGCGCTGCAAGCAACGACGCGAGCACCCTGATGGTCGTCTCGCCCTTACCCCCTAGCGCGCCAAGGCCGGGTCGAGACGCGACATGGTCGAGCGCCGCGACTTCGCCTTCCAGATCGCATTCGGGGCGGACTGAACCTCGCCGAACACTCCGCTGGCGGCGACGAATATTGTGACCACGCCGACCAGCGTGGCAACCAGGCCCGACATGCGGTCGCTGGCGCTGCGGATCATGGCCTGAGTTGCCTCCGCAGTGTCCCGGCCCATCAGGCCGCTCAGCTGGTCCACGATCGCGCCCTCGGCGGCATCCTGCCCGAACACCAGCCCGGCGACCGCAATGACGAGAAGCAGGACGGGGGCCAGGGAGAACAACGTGAAATACGCGATCGATGCGCCCCGGCTGAAGGCGTCGTCCTCGACGAATCCCGCGAACGTCTCGGTGAGCAACCGCCTGACGCGGCCCAATGGAGTGAGGGCTTCCACGCGGGGACAACGGTCCCGGGCGAAAATCGCTCCCCTATCCGGACGTGTTTATGACATGTTCCGCCCCTACTTTCCGGACACAGGCTGGTCAGGATCCCCCCCTTATGAACTCTTCCCGTCGCATGGTGCTTGCCGGCGCCCTAGCCTCGCTGCTTCCGGCGCCGGCCCTTGCCCAACCGGTCCCCGATCCTCCCCAGAAGGTCGAGATTCTGCTCGACTGGAAAGCGCTGCCCACCTTCGCCGGCTTCTACCTTGCCCGAGAGATGGGCGCCTTCGAGCGGCGCGGACTCGAGGTCACTTTCGCCGAGACCCAGGGCGCGATCTCATCGGCGGAGATGATCGGCTCGGGCACGCCCTACTGGATCGGCTCGTCGAGCGGCATCGCCACCGCGATCGGCCGTTCCAAGGGACAGCCGATCAAGAGCCTCGCTGTCTACTACGCGAAGACTCCCACCGTGATCTACACCCGCGGAGAGGACCGCATCGCCCACCCGCGCGATCTCTACGGCAAGACGCTGGGACTCGTGCCGGGCAGCATCACCAACGAGGAATTCCGCGCCCTGGTCGCCGCCAACAGGCTCGACCGCAGCAGGATCAAGGAGACGACGGTCAGCTGGAGTGCCTATGACCTGGTCGAGAAGAAGGTCGATGCGCTGATCGACTATGACGAGATGGCGCCGTCCATGCTCATCGCTGAGGGACGCCGCATCACCATGATCCGCCTGAGCGACTTCGGGGTGAAGGCCTACAGCCTCAACCTCATCGTCAACGACGCCGCCTGGGCCGATCCGGTCAGACGAGAGATCGCACGGAATGTCGAGGAGGCCGTACAGGAAAGCTACAACATGGTCCGGGAGCGGCCGGCCGACGCTGCGTCGCATTTCTCCCGACTCTTCCCACGACTGGCGCCGCGTTACGTCGACCGCAGCATGGCGACCGTCTCCCAGCAGCTCTCGGGACCGCCGACCGGCCAGCAGACCCGCGCCGGCTGGGAAGCGACGATCAGCACGCTGGAAACGCTGGGACTGCTTGCCAAGCCGGTCACGGTCGACGACGTGGCGATACTCGACTGAGGATCGGAGGCGCTGCGACTACCAGCCCCAGAGCAGTTTCCGCGAGATCCAGCCTCGCAGCCCGCCGTCGCGCTGGACCTTGACCCAGTCGCTCTTGCGCTCGAGCGTCTTCAGCGCGTCGCCGTAGGAGACCTTGCCGACGATACGGCTGCTCGTGGTCGGCTGGCTGCGCACGTTGGCCGTCTTGACCTTCACGATGTGATACGGCGTGCTGCTGGTCAGCGCTCCCAGAATCCAGCCTTTGTCGTTCTCGAAATCCTGTACCTGCAGCCAGTCGCCGCGTCGTCCGACGACTTTCAGGGGGAAGCCTCTGCTCAGGACCCACTCGGCGGAATGGCGCGTTCCCGGACCGGAACGCAGATTCACGTCCTCGCGCGCCACACTGACCATTTGCTGGGCAGCGGCCTGGGGCATGTCGAGCGCAAAGGTGCCGGCGACGAGAGCGATCAGGAAATAGCATGCGAAGTGCATTCGTGGGATTTCCTTCCCGGACATGTTCTGGGAACACCCTCCCCGGTTCACGACCCGTGGGGGTGGGCGAGCTTCGATCTGTCCATTGTCGCCCGATTGCGACCACGCGTCACCTGCTTGACAGTCCATGTGAGTCCAGATTGCCGGCGTGCTCCTTCTTCAATCCGACCGACGCAGGCTATATTCGCCGCCTCATTGGAAGGATTGCCGGCATGCAGGAACAGAAAATCATCGGTCGCCGCGAGGGCGCGGTGGGCCACGTCGTCTTCAACAACCCGGCGAAGCTCAACGCGGTCTCGCTCGACATGTGGGACGGCTTCGTCAGCATCCTGAAGGACTTCGCCCAGGATCCCGAGATCCGCTGCCTCGTGGTGAGCGGCGCCGGCGGCAAGGCCTTCGTCTCCGGCGCCGACATCTCCAAGTTCGAGAGCGAGCGCGCCAACGCCGAGGCGCAGGTCCGCTACGACGCCATCTCCAAGGAAGGCTACGAAGCGCTCTACGACTTCCCCAAGCCGACCATCGCCAAGATCACCGGCTACTGCATCGGCGGCGGCATGAACCTCGCGGCCTGCTGCGACCTGCGCTACTGCAACGAGGGCGCGCGCTTCGGTGTGCCGGCCGCCAAGCTCGGCCTCGGCTACGGCTTCCTGCGCATCGAGCGCTTCTCGCGCATCGTCGGCCTGCCGCGCGCCATGGAGTTCCTGTTCACGGCCAAGCAGTATTCCTCGAAGGAGGCCTACGACATGGGCCTGGTGCACGGCGTCTCCGCCGATGCCGAGCTCGACGCCATGGTCGACGGCATCACCGGCGCCATCGCGCAGAATGCACCGCTGACGATCGCTCTCGCCAAGGCGGCCGCGCGCGAGATCGCCAAGCCCGAATCGAAGCAGGACCATGCGAAGCTCGACAGGATGGCCGAGGCCTGTTTCGACAGCGAGGACTTCAAGGAAGGCCGCCGCGCCTTCATGGAGAAGCGCCGGCCCCTCTTCAAAGGAAAATAAGTGCCGGCGCCCCGAGCGAAGCCGAGGGGCCTCTCATCGATCTGAAAAGAGATCCCTCCACTCCGCTTCGCTCCGGTCGGGATGACGGAATTTTGCAAAAAGGTAAACTCGATGACCGCCCTGCCCCTCTCCCACCTCACCGTCCTCGACCTCACGGCACATCGTGCCGGACCGACCGCCGTGCGCCAGCTCGCCGACTGGGGGGCGCACGTGTTCAAGATCGAGCCGCCGCCGCCGCCCTCCGAAGGCGGCAAGAACGATTCCATGGGCGGGGCGCGCCATGGGTTCGATTTCCAGAACCTGCACCGCAACAAGAAGTCGATGACGCTCAACCTCAAGAGCCCCGAGGGCCATGCGATCTTCATGAAGCTCGCGGCCAAGGCCGACGTCATCGTCGAGAACTACCGCTCCGACGTGAAGCATCGCCTGAAAGTCGACTATGACACGGTGGCGAAGATCAATCCGCGCATCATCTACGGCTCGATCGCGGGCTTCGGCCAGAGCGGGCCCGACGCCGCGCGCCCCGGCGTCGACCAGATCGCCCAGGGCATGGGCGGCCTGATGTCGATCACCGGCGAGCCCGGCCGCGGCCCCATGCGTGTCGGCATTCCCATCGCCGACCTGACTTCGGGTCTCCTGCTCGCCCAGGCGATCATGCTGGCGCTCTACACGCGCGAACGCACCGGCAAGGGCCAGTGGGTCCACACCTCGCTGATCGAGGCGCAGATCTTCATGCTCGACTTCCAGGCCTCGCGCTGGCTGATGAAGGGTGAGGTGCCGAAGCAGGCCGGCAACGACCATCCGACCAGCATCCCGACCGGCGTCTTCCCGACCAGCGACGGCTACATCAACATCGCCGCCGCCGGCGACAAGATGTGGAAGCGCGCCGCGCTGGCACTGGGCGCCCAAGCCCTGATCGACCATCCCGAGCACGCGACCCCGGCGCTGCGTTCGGAGAACCGCAAGGCGCTGAACGAGCGCCTTGGCGAGGTGACCAGGACCAACACCAGCGCGCACTGGATCGACTCGCTGAACAAGGCGGGGGTCCCCTGCGGTCCGATCAACACGATCGACAAGACCTTCGCCGAACCACAGGTCCAGCACCTCGGCATCGCCCGCCCGGTCAACCACCCCGCGCTTGGCGAGATCAAGGTGGTCGGCCAGCCGATCAACCTCTCGGACTACCCGCAACCGAAGGCGCTCAACCCGACGCCGGACCTCGGCCAGCACACGGAAGAAGTCCTGACCGGCCTCGGCTACGATGCAAAAGCGATTGCGGACCTCAAGTCGGGCGGTGCTGTCTAGGGTGTAGGCCGGGGAAGCGCCAGGCAACCGTCGCGCCCAGCGAGTTGCCGACGATGGTGGCCCTCGACGCCCAGCGCCATCATCCGATCGGCGAGCGATGCGCGTGCGTTCGAGGTCGTCCCTCTCGGTCGACCAGCAGGGTTCCGCGCCCGCCCAGCCGCCGTGCGGCAGCACGATTGCCTCACCGGTGCCGCCGGTCCAGACTCGCGCCGGGCGCCGACCGAGCGAAATCTTCTTCAGCTCCTCTACACGCCCTTTGAACTCATGAAGCGGGAGATATGGAATGGCCACGACGCGGAGAACAGCTTTGGTGACCGGCGCGGGCCGAAACATCGGCCGGGCCTGTGTGCTGCAGCTTGCCCGGATGGGCTACGACGTCGTGATCAATGGCTCGTCCGACCGCAAGGCCTGTGAATCGGTGGCCAAGGAAGCTGCCGCGCTCGGCGTCGAGGCGCTGGTCGTCATGGCCGATGTCGGCAGCCCCGAGGAATGCCGCCGCATGGCCCAGGAGGCGATCGCGAAGTTCGGCTCGGTCGACGTGCTGGTGAACAATGCGGCGCTGCGCCCGGCCAAGCCCTTCCTCGACATGAGCGAGGCCGACTGGCGGCGCGTCATCTCGGTCGATCTCGACGCCGCCGTTTGGCTGTCGCAGGCCTGCCTGCCGGGCATGGTGAAGAAGGGCTGGGGCCGCATCGTCAACTTCACCGGCATGAATGCGATGCACGGCTACGCCGGACGCGCCCCGGTCTCGGTCGCCAAGCACGGCGTCTGGGGACTGACCAAGGCGCTGGGCAAGGAGTTCGGGCCCAAGGGCATCACCGTCAACGCCATCTCGCCCGGCCCGATCTCGGCCGATGTCGAGGACGACGACGAGTCCAATCACCACCGCCTCGAGACCATGGCGAAGGTTCCGCTCGGCCGCATGGGCACGCCCGCCGAGATCGGCTCGGTGCTCGGCCTGCTGGTCTCCGACGGCGGCGCCTACGTGAACGCCCAGATGCTGCAGGTGAACGGCGGCGGGCAGACTTGAGAAAGACCCGTCGTCCTGAGCGGAGCGTAGCGCAGTCGAAGGACCTCTTTTCGCGTCAACATACCATGCGCCGGAAAAGAGGCCCTTCGACTGCGCCGCCCTTCGGGCGGCTCCGCTCAGGGCGACGGAATTGTTACTCCATCGGCAGGCCGGTGGTGCGGGCTATGGCGCTCCAGCGCTCGACCTCGGCCCTCACGAAGTCGCCGAAGGCCTGGCGGCTTTCGAGGTCGATGCGGGCGCCCTGCTCGGCCCAGATCCGCTTGATGTCGGGCTCGGCCAGCGCCGCCTGCACGGCGGCGTGCAGCGCGTCGAGCGCAACAGGGGGCGTCTTCATGGGTGCAAACAGGCCGTACCAGGTGCTGACCTCGAAATCCTTGACGCCCGCTTCGGCGAAGGTCGGCACGTCGGGCAGGACGCTTTCGCGCTTCGCAGTCGCGACGGCGAGCGCGCGCAGCTTGCCGGACTGGACATAGGAGGCGATCGTGCTGAGCGGCTGGAAGGTGGCGTCGAGCTGCCCCGACAGCAGGTCCTGCAGCGCCGGCCCGCCGCCGCGATAGGGCACATGCGTCAGCCTGATGCCGGTGCGCCGCTGCAGCAGTTCGATGGCGAGATGCGGCATGGTGCCGAGGCCCGACGAGCCGATGTTGATCGTGTCGGGCGCCTTGCGGGCCGCGGCGAGGAAGGCCGCCAGATCCTTGACGTCGAGCTTGGCCGGATTGACGACCAGCCCGACCGGTACCTTCGCAATGTTGCTGACGGGGGCGAAGTCGCGCACCAGGTCGAAGCCCGAGTCGGCGTAGACGACCGTGGCGAAGGACTGTGCGCTGTTGGCGACCAGCAGGGTGCAGCCATCGGGACGCGCCCGCGCCACCACCATGCCGCCCAACGTGCCACCGGCGCCGCTGCGATTCTCGACCACGACCGGCAGGCCGAAGCGCTGGCTGACACTGGCCGCGACGGGACGCGCGAAGGTGTCGTTCGAGCCCCCCGGCGGAAACGGCACGATCCAGTTCATGGCCCGCGGCGGCCGCCATTGCTGGGCATGCGACGAACCCGCCGCGCCCGTGGCCAGCAGCAAGCCGCCCAGGGCGGCCCGGCGAGAAAGAGACCGCGAGGGCGTCATCGGTTCACTCCATCTGGACGTTGGCGGCCTTGGCAATGCGGGCCCACCGCTCGACCTCGCGGCCGATGAAATTCGCGAAATCGGCGCGGCTTTCGAGCTCGACCTTCGCCCCATGCTCGGCCCACAGCCGCTTCACCTCGTCAGAGCCCAGCGCTCGCTGTACGGCGGCATGAATTCGGTCGAGGACGACGTCGGGCGTGCGGATCGGCGCAAACAGTCCAAACCAGGTGGTCATCCGGAAGTCGGCCAACCCCGCCTCATGCGCCGTCGGCACGTCCGGCAACTGCGCATCGCGGCGCCGGTTGATGACCGCGAGGGCGCGCAGCTTGCCCGACCGGACAGAACTCGCAACGGCGCTGACCAGCACGAAGGCGGCACCGATCTGGCCGGCCAGCAGGTCCTGCAGCATCGGCGCGCCACCGCGGTAGGGGACATGCGTGAGCTTGATGCCGGCGCGCCCCTCGAAGAGGCCGATGGCGAGATGGGTCACCGTGCCAAGGCCGGCCGAGCCGATATCGATGCTGCCGGGCGCCTTCTTTGCCATCTCGATGAAGGCTTCGAGATTGGCCGCATCGATCCGCGCCGGATTGATCACCAGGGCATAGGGAACACGGCCGAAGGCGGCGATCGGCGCGAAGTCGCGCAGGAAGTCGAAGCCTGCCCGCGGATAGATGGTCGGCGCGTAGACGAGGCCGGTATCGCCCACCAGCATCGTGTAGCCGTCCGGCGCGGCCCGCGCCGCGACGGCGGTGCCGACCGTGCCGCCGGCGCCGCTGCGATTGTCGATCACCACCGATTCGCCGATCGCCTCGGCAACCCGCGCCGCAATGGGGCGGGAGAACATGTCGGAGCCGCCGCCGGCCGGGAACGGCACGATCCAGGATACGGTGCGCGTCGGCCAGTCGCTGGCGCGCGCCGGCACCATCGGCCCGGCGCCGGCCGCCATCAATCCCCCCAGCAAACTCCGCCGCGCAATCCCGCTCATTCGGCCGGGAGCTTAGCGTCCGGCCGCGGCGGCGCAATACCGGGTGTTACTGCGGTTCGATCTTCGCGAGCTTGATGTACCTCGTCCAATCCTCGCGCTCCTTGGCGACGAAGGCGTCGCACTGGGCGATCGTCCAGTCCTTCGGCGGCGGAATGAAGCCGAGTTGCTTAACGCGCTCCAGGATCGCCGGCTCGTAGATCGCGTCCATGATCACCCGGTTCAGTTTCTGTTTGATGTCGTCCGGCGTTTCCTTGCGCACCGCGAAGCAGGCGAAGGCGATGATCACATAGTCCGGATAGGTCTCGGCGATGGCTGGAATGTCGGGAAACAGCGGTGAGCGTTCCTTCGACGTGACCGCGAGCGCCCGCACATAGCCCGAACGGACGTAGCTCTCGCCCACCACCTGGTCGGGGAACACGCAATCGACGCGGCCGGCATTGAGATCCTGGATCGAGGAGACGGCATCGCGATAGGCGACTTCCTCGAACTTCACACCGGTCGTGACCTCGAAGAGAGCGGCCGGCACGCGCGAGGAGGCGTTGCCGTAACCCGAGAAGAGCGGCTTTGGCTGCTTCTTGGCATACTCGACGAACTCCTTCACCGTCTTGTACGGCGCGTCGGGCTTCACCAGCATGAAGTTGCCGGCGGTGCCGATGACGGCGACCGTGGTGAAGTCGGTCGGGTCGTAGGTCATCTGCTTGTAGAGGCTGGGATTGGCGGCCAGGGTGCTGGTCGAGCCGAGCAGGATCGTGTAGCCGTCGGCCGGCGCGTTCTTGACCTGGGTCGTACCGATCATGCCGGTGGCGCCAGGCTTGTTCTCGATGACGAACGGCTTGCCCGTCATGGTCTCGAGCTGCTTGCCGATCAGGCGCGAGATGATGTCGGTGGAGCCGCCCGGACCGAACGGCACCAGGATCTTCACCAGCCGGGCCGGATAGGCTTCCTGCGCCTGCGCACCAGGGCCCAGCGCGGCGGCGACCGGAAGGCCACCCAGGGCGGCCAGAACATTTCTACGTTTCATGCATGCGCTCCTCGATCGGGACGAGACCCGTATAAGTCGGCGCGGCCAAAAGGCGAGCCTGTGTTTGCCCTCCGTTCCGAGGGGCGACAGGTTTCGCACATGAAAAGCCCTCCTCCGACGGATCGGAGGAGGGCCGGATTTTTCAGCCTGCGACAGGCTACATGCCGAGCTGGCTGATGAACTTGGTGTTCAGGTAGGCCTCGAGCGCCTCGATGCCCCCCTCCGAGCCGTAGCCCGAGTCCTTCATGCCGCCGAACGGCACTTCCGGCAGCGCAAGACCATGGTGGTTGATCGACACCATGCCGCTTTCGAAGGCGGCACCGACCTGCGTCATGGTCTTGCTGTTGGTGGTGTAGGCGTAGGCCGCGAGGCCCCACGGCAGGCGGTTGGCTTCCTTCATCACCCCGTCGAAATCCTTGAACGACGAGATCGGGGCCAGCGGGCCGAACGGCTCCTCGTTCATGATGCGGGCATCGAGCGGCACGTCGGTGAGGACGGTCGGCTCGTAGAAGTAGCCCTTGTTGCCCTTGCGCTGGCCACCGGTCTGGACCTTGGCGCCCTTGCCGATGGCATCGCTCACGAAGCCGTCGATTGCGTGCAGGCGACGCTCGGCGACGAGCGGGCCCATGCGCGTGTCCTTGTCGAGGCCGTTGCCGACCTTGATGTTCTTCGCGTAGGCCGTGAACTTCTCGACGAACTCCGGATAGACCTTCTCGTGAACCAGGAAGCGGGTCGGCGCGACGCAGACCTGTCCGGCATTGCGGAACTTGTTGGCGCCCAGGATGTTCACCGCCTGGTCGATGTCGGCATCCTCGAACACGATGGCCGGCGAATGGCCGCCCAGCTCCATGGTGACGCGCTTCATGTGCGCGCCGGCCAGGGCCGCCAGCTGCTTGCCGACCGGCGTCGAGCCGGTGAACGTCACCTTCTTGATGATCGGATGCGGGATCAGATACTCGCTGATCTCAGACGGCACGCCGTAGACGAGCTGGATGACGCCCGCGGGCACGCCAGCATCGACGAAGGCCTTGATGAGCTGGGCACACGAGCCGGGCGTGTCTTCCGGTCCCTTGATGATGATCGAGCAGCCGGTGGCCAGCGCCGCCGAGGCCTTGCGCACCACCTGGTTGATCGGGAAGTTCCAAGGCGTGAAGGCGGCGACCGGACCGACCGGTTCCTTGGTCACGAGCTGGTACACGTTCTCGAAGCGCGCCGGGACGATGCGGCCGTAGGTGCGGCGGCCTTCCTCGGCCATCCAGTCGATGATGTCGCCGGCGAGGAGGGTCTCGCCCTTGGCCTCCATCACCGGCTTGCCCTGCTCCATCGTCATGATGGTCGCGATCTCGTCGGCGCGCTGGCGCATCAGCTCTGCGGCCTTGCGCATGACCTTGTAGCGATCGAACGGCGAGACCTTGCGCCACTGCTGGAAGCCCTTTTCGGCCGCCTCGAGCGCACGGTCGAGGTCGGCCTTCTCGGCATGGGCCACATGGCCGATCACTTCTTCCGTGGCCGGATTGATGACCGGGATCGTCCGGCCGTTGGCGCCCTTGGTCCAGGCACCGTCGATCATCAGGGATACGTCGCTGTAGTTCATTATTTCCTCCTCCTACTTCTAGCTTCCGCGATACGTCGAATAGCTCCAGGGCGTGCAGAGCAGCGGGACGTGATAATGCCCCTCCGGCTCGGCAATGGAAAACCGTAAAGGCACGATGTCGAGAAAAGGTGGATCGCCCTGCTCGATGCCCCTGCTGCGGAAATGGTCACCCACCGCGAAGCGCAGCTCGTAGCGGCCGATCGGCAGCGGCCGGCCGCCGATCAGCGGCCCATCGGTGCGGCCATCGGCGTTGGTCGTGGCGGTGGCAATGCGATGGGCGCGCTCGCCGGCAAACTCGTAGAGCTCGATCGCGATGCCAACCGCCGGTCGTCCCGCATGGGTGTCGAGCACATGCGTGCTGAGCCGGCCGTTCACTTTCGGCATTCCCTCGCCCGCCACCTTGGCCGCCAGACGCAGCCGCGTGATGAAGAAGATTTCCTGCAGGGCAGCGGCGAATTCGGTGGCGGGATCGTGCCTCAGCCGGCGCTCGAACTGGGCGAGGATCGAATCGCGCGTGTGCCGGCGGACGCAGACGATGAAGGGGAAGCCGAACTTCGCCTTGTAGGCGTCGTTGAGGCGATGGAAGCGCGCGAATTCCTCCTCGGACAGCGTATCGAGGCCGACACTCGCCTGCTCGTGCCGCGAGTCCTCGGTGAGCGCGCCCGCCCGCGCCGCCTTGCCGGCGAGATCGGGATGGCCGCACACGAAGGCAAGCTGGCGCTCGCGCGGCGCGGCCCGCACCGCGCCCATCATCGCTTCGTGCAGTGCGATGACCGTGGCGAAGGGGCGTTTGGCGGCGGCGGCTTCGGCGACCCACGGCGCCAGTTCGAACGTGTCGCCGACGGCGGCCGCGAACTCGCCGGCGGTCGCTCGATTGAGATCGTCGAGGCTATGGATCATGCCGGCCGACCTAGCACGCGCAGAAGTCAGCCTCTATAGTCGCGGCCAGCAAAAACCTCGGGAGGAGCCGCAATGACCGGCCGCAAGACCTTCACCCGCCGTCGCCTTGGGCAGTCCGCTCTCGCCGGCGCCGCCCTGCTGGGCACTCCCCTGCCGCTGCGTGAGGCCTTTGCCCAGGGCGCGCCCGCCAACCTCAAGGTCGGCCTGCTGCTGCCGACCTCGGGCCTGCAGGCGCAGATCGGCCAGGCCTGCCGCCGCGGCGCCGACGTGGCCAATGACGTGTTCGCCGACATGAAGATGCCGGTGAAGCTCGAGATCGTGAACTACGACACCGAGACCAAGCCGGATGTCGCCCGCACCCAGGCCGAGAAGGCGATCGACGCGGGCTGCCACATCCTGGTCGGCGCCTTCGATTCCGGCCAGACCATCGCCATCGCCCAGGTCTGCGAGCAGCGCGGCGTGCCGCTGGTCGTGAACATCGCGGCCGCCCCGCAGATCACCGAGCAGGGCTACAAGTTCGTCGTGCGCAACTTCCCGACGGCGCCGATGCTGATCACCGGCGCGCTGTCGCTGCACAAGGAGATCTTCAAGATCTCGGGCAAGACGCCGAAGACCGCCGTGCTGATGAGCGTGAACGACACGTTCGGCACCGCGATGATCAACGGCATCAAGGCGCTGTTTCCCAAGCTCGACATGCCCTACGAGCTGGTCGACACGATCAGCTACGACGTCGCCGCCAAGGACCTCTCGGTCGAGGTCGCCAAGGCCAAGGCCACCAAGGCCGAACTGCTGCTGCCGGTCAGCCGCCTGAACGACGCGAAGCTGCTCGTCCAGGAGATGGTGAAGCAGCGCTGGGAGCCGATGGGGGTCCTCAATCCCGGAGCGCCCGGCCTCTACGAGCAGGACTTCCTCAAGACCATGGGCAAGTACGGCGAGTACATGATCTCGAACGTGCCATGGCTCGACCCGAAATCGGCAATGACCCAGGCGCTCGAGAAGCGCCATGCCGCGAAGTTCCCCAACGACCAGCTCGACCTCAACGGTGGCTTCACCTTCGAGGGCGTCCTGATCGCTGCGCAGGCCTGGCTCGCCGCCAAATCGACCAAGCCCGGCGACCTCATGGACGCGCTGCGCAAGATCAAGATCGACCAGCATGTGATGGTCGGCGGCCCGATCCAGTTCGACTCCAAGGGCCAGAACGTCAACATCAAGGCCACGGCCGTCGAGAACCTCAAGCGCAAGCCCACGGTCGTGCTGCCGCTCGAATCCGCCGCCGCGCCGCTGGTCTTCCCGATGCCGCCATGGAACGACAAGCGCCGCACCTGATCCACTCGCTCACGCCTTCCCTCTCCGCCGCGCAGCGCTATCGGATTCACACATCTCAAAAAATGATTCTGTATCAATGACTTGCGTGTCGGCCTCGCCGACA
>LNFM01004136.1_pt1 | contig 27997 bp, 23 predicted proteins | sample 596031 | NCBI WGS metagenome assembly LNFM01 (sample SAMN04254537, study PRJNA301005) | activated carbon metagenome | isolation source: dual media filters at the Ann Arbor, Michigan drinking water treatment plant | place: USA: Ann Arbor
GGTCGCCTTCGTAGCCGAAGGCCGGCTGGATGCCGACGAAGACGTTGCCGTAGCGCTCGCCCAGCACGAAGATCGAGCTGCCGTCGCTCTGCTGGCGGCCGGGCGCCGGGCCCCATTGCGCCTCGATCTCCTTGAGCCAGCGCTCGCGACGCACGTGATCGTCGGCGGGGATGCGCGCGTGCACGTTGGCGATGGCGCCGAAGCGTTCGGCGTTGCCCTGGATGATCTGCTGGCGCAGTTCGTCGGCGGTGGCCGGCACGTCGAGCGTGTAGCCCTCGCGCTTCATGGCCAGCATCGTGTTGTGCAGCGACTCGAAGACCGACAGGAAGGCGGCCGTGCCGGAAGCGCCCGCGTTGGGCGGAAAGTTGAAGATCACGCAGGCCACCTTGCGCTGCGCCCGTTCGCCGCGGCGCAGCGCGACCAGCTTGGCGACACGGGCGGCCAGCGCGTCGGCGCGCTCGCTGCAGGTCTGCATGTCGTGCGAGTCGAGCGCGGCGGTGAACTTGCAGCCGCGGTCGCAGCCGGTGCAGGCGTTGCCGGCGGCGTCGGTGCGGCCGCCGTAGACCATCGGGCCGGTGGAGCCGTCGAGCTCGGGGATGGCGACCATCATGGTGGCTTCGACCGGCAGCAGCCCGCGATCGGAGCCGCCCCAGGACTCCAGCGTCTGGAACTCGACCGGCATCACCGACAGGTAGGGCACGTCGAGTGCGGCCAGCGTGTCTTCTGCGGCGCGCGAGTCGTTGTAGGCCGGACCGCCGACGAGCGAGAAGCCGGTCAGCGAGACCACGGCATCGACCGTCGTGCGGCCGTCCTTCATGAAGAACCTGTCGACCGCCGGTCGTGCATCGAGCCCGGTGGCGAAGGCCGGCACCACGCGCAGGCCGCGCGCTTCGAGCGCGGTGATGACGCCGTCGTAGTGGGCCGTGTTGGCCGCCAGCAGGTAGGAGCGCAGCAGCAGCAGGCCGACCGTGCCCTGCGTGCCGCTGGTGGCCACGCGCGGCAGCATCGCCACGTCTTCGGCCATGCGCTGCGCCATGCGCGGGTGGTAGATGCCCAGTTCCGGGTACTCGATGGGCGCGGCCGGCTTGATCTGGCCGCGCAGCGTGCGGCGCGGGCCGTCGGCATAGCGGTCGACCAGCAGCTGCACCATGCCGACCATGTTCTCGTAGGAGCCGGCCAGCCAGTACTGCAGCACCAGGAAGTAGGCGCGCATGTCCTGCGCGGTGCCGGGGATGAAGCGCAGGATCTGCGGCAGACGGCGCAGCATCTTCATCTGCTGCGCTCCGGCGGTGGCCTTGCTGGCACCTTCGGTCTCGCCCTTGCCCGACATCTTGCCGCGCAGCTTCTTCAGCAAGGCCATCATGCCGGTGGCTTCGCCGTCCATGCTGAACTTGCCCATGCGGGTGAGCTTCATCACCTCGCTGGCGGACATCGCGCAGACCATCGCGTCGCAATGGTCGCGGCGCGCCTTCATGGCCTCGAGCACGGGCTGGAAGTGGTCTTCCATGAACAGCATCGTGGCGATGACGATGTCGCCCTGGGCGATGTCGTCGCGGCAGCGCTGCAGGGCGGCGGCGTCATCGCTCCACTCGGACGCGGCGTGCACCGTCAGGCGCAGGCCGGGAATGTCGCGCGCCAGCGTGCGGCTGGCGCGCTCGGTGGCGGTGGCCAGGTGGCTGTCCATCGTGACCAGCACCACCCGGATGGTGGGGCCCGCCGCGGCGGACTCAGGTGCTGAAGTGCGCTTTGGCATCGTAAAGGGTCTCGACGGTGATGGTGGCCACGCCACGTTCCCGGGCATAGCGCTCGGTGTTGCGGCGGGCCTTGCCGCGCACGAAGAAGGGAATCTTCTGAAGTTCTTTCTCGGCCTCCGGCGCCCAGCGCGGGTCGACCGGGCCGACAGGCTGTGCGGCGGCCTGCACCACCGCAGCGGTGGCAAGCACGGCCGCCGGCGCGCTGCTCATGGCCGCTTCGATGGCGGCTGCTGCCAGCACGGCGGTGGGCTGCGAGCCGGCCTCGGCGGCGGGTGCGGGCTCTGCGGCGCTGCGCGGGGTGTTGGCCGAGCCCAGGTGCGACGGCGCCGCGTCGCCGTGGAATTCGAAGTCGTCGCGGAACATGTGCAGCAGGTGCTCTTCCAGGCCCATCATCAGCGGGTGCACCCAGGTGTCGAACATCACGTTCGCACCTTCGATGCCCATCTGCGGCGCGTAGCGGGCCGGGAAGTCCTGCACGTGCACGGGGGCAGAGATGACGGCACAGGGCAGGCCCAGGCGCTTGGCGATGTGGCGCTCCATCTGCGTGCCCAGCACCAGTTCCGGGTGGGCCTCGGCAATGGCGGCCTCGACCTCGAGATAGTCGTCGCTGATCAGCGGCTCGACGCCGTAGCGCTTGGCGGCGTCGCGGATCTCGCGTGCGAACTCGCGGCTGTAGGTGCCCAGGCCGACGACGGTGAAGCCCATCTCGTCGGCAGCCACCCGGGCTGCGGCCACGGCATGCGTGGCGTCGCCGAAGACGAAGACGCGCTTGCCGGTGAGGTAGGTGCTGTCGACCGACTTCGAATACCAGCGCGCACGCCCGTCGGTCAGGGCCAGGGCGGCCGTGCCGTCGACGCCGGCCAGTTCAGCCACGCGGCGGATGAAGTCGCGCGTGGCGCCCAGGCCGATCGGCACGATGTCCACGCGCGGCTGCTTCCAGGTGCGCTCCAGCCACTGCGCGGCGACGCCGGCCACTTCCGGGTACAGCACGACGTTGAAGTCGGCGTCGGGCAGGCGCTTCAGGTCGGCCGGGGTGGCGTTCATGGGCGCCACGACGTTCACGTCGACGCCCATCGATGCCAGCAGGCCGGTGATCTCCTTGACGTCGTCGCGGTGGCGGAAGCCCAGTGCCGTGGGGCCGAGCAGGTTGCAGCTCGGGCGACGACCTTCGGCGCGGGCCGGGCGCGTCAGCATCGGCGGGGAGCCGGCGGCCGGCTTGGCCAGCGTGCGCACGAGCTGGTAGAAGGTCTCGGCCGCGCCCCAGTTTTCCTTGCGCTGGTAGGACGGCAGTTCGAGCGCGATGACGGGGATGGGCAGGTGCAGCGCTTCGGCCAGACCGCCCGGGTCGTCCTGGATCAGCTCGGCAGTGCACGACGCGCCGACGATCATGGCCTGCGGCTGGAAGCGGTCGTAGGCCTGGCGCACCGAGGACTTGAAGAGATCGGCCGTGTCACCGCCCAGGTCGCGCGCCTGGAAGGTGGTGTAGGTGACCGGCGGGCGCTCGGCCCGGCGCTCGATCATCGTGAACAGCAGGTCGGCGTAGGTGTCACCCTGCGGCGCGTGCAGCACGTAGTGCAGTTCGCGCATGGCCGTGGCCACGCGCATCGCTCCCACGTGGGGCGGTCCTTCGTAGGTCCAGAGGGTCAGTTGCATGGGTCGTCTCGCGGCGCGATCAGGCGGCCAGCCGCGTGCGGCGGTCCAGCGGGCGGGCCAGCAGGCCGGCGAGGTCGGCAGCCTGCTCGAAGCCGTGGATGGGCGAGAAGACGAGTTCGATCGACCACTTGGTGGTCATGCCCTCGGCTTCCAGCGGGTTGGCCAGGCCCAGGCCGCAGACCACCAGATCGGGCCGCGCGGCGCGGCAGCGGTCGAGCTGGCGTTCGACGTCCTGGCCTTCGCTGAGCATCACGTCGGCCGGCAGCATCTCGAGCTCTTCGGCCAGGTGCTGGCGGTGCAGGTAGGGCGTGCCGACCTCGACCAGTTCCATGCCCAGTTCGCGTGCGGCGAAGCGCGCCAGCGGCACTTCGAGCTGCGAGTCGGGGAAGAAGAAGATGCGCTTGCCGGCCAGCGACGCGCGGTGGCGCGCCAGCGCCAGCGTGGCGCGTTCACGGGCCGGCGCGATGGTGGCTTCGAACCGCGACGGCTCGACGGCGAAGGCACTGGCCGCCGCCTGCAGCCAGCGGGTGGTGCCTTCGACCCCGAAGGGGAAGGGCGCCGACAGGCGCTGCACGCCGCGCGCTTCGAGCGCGCGCGCGGTGTCGCCCAGGAAGGGCTGGGCCAGCAGCATGTGCGTGTGGCGTCCCACCGCGGGCATCTCGCCGGCGCGGCGAGCGGGCAGGAAGCGCACGTCGGCGATGCCCATCTGGCGCAGCAGGCGTCCGAGCTGGTCCTCGACGATGTCGGCCAGCGCGCCCACCACCAGCAGCGAGGGGGCGGCCTGCGCGGGTTCGGCGGGCAGTTCGGGCACCAGGGCCGCCAGGCAGGCGTCCTCGCCTTGCGTGAAGGTGGTCTCGATGCCGCTGCCGGAGTAGTTCAGAACCCGCACTCGCGGCATGAACTGTGTCGACAGGCGTTGTGCCGCGCGAGAGAGGTCGAGCTTGATGACTTCCGACGGGCAGGAACCCACCAGGAACAGCAGCTTGATGTCGGGGCGGCGCTCGAGCAGGCGCGTCACCACGCGGTCGAGTTCGGTGTTGGCGTCGGCCAGGCCGGCGAGGTCGCGCTCGTCGATGATGGCGGTGCCGAAGCGCGGTTCGGCGAAGATCATCACGCCGGCAGCGGACTGCACCAGGTGCGCGCAGGTGCGTGAGCCGACCACGAGGAAGAAGGCGTCCTGCACCTTGCGGTGCAGCCAGACGATGCTGGTCAGGCCGCAGAAGACTTCGCGCTGACCGCGTTCGCGCAGCACCTTGTCGCCGGCCGGACGGCCGACGGTGCCGGTCTGCGGCATGGAGACGACCGACACGCCGCTCATGCCGCGACTCCTGCCGACGCCGCGGCCTGCAAACGCGCCGCGCGCAGCTTCAGCACGAACTGCGCGGCGTTGACGACATAGGTGGCGTAGGCCGCCAGGGCCAGCCACATCAGCGGCCGGGCCGTCATGGCGCCGGTGTAGAGCGCGACGACGTAGGCCGTGTGCAGGGCCATCACGCCCATGCTCACCACGTCTTCCCAGAAGAACGGACGGGCGAAGAGGTAGCAGCCGAAGACGCGCTTCTCCCAGATCGCCCCCGTGACCATGATGGCGTACAGCAGCACCGTCTTGATCACCACCGAGGCGAGGGCCGCGCTTTCTCCGGCGCCGGTGGCCAGGTAGCGCAGCACCAGCCCCAGGCTGACGAGGAAGACCAGGAACTGCACGGGGGCGAGCACCCCCTGAACGAGGGTCCAGACCGTTTCGTCGCGGCGCTGGCGCTCGTCTTCGGTGTAGAGCGGCTGGCGCACGATGGGCTGGCGTCTGCCGGCGAGGGGGATCGATGAGGAGTGCACGTTGGGGGCTCGAGGACTGACCCCAATCTAGACGCTGAACTGAAAAGTGTCAATCAAGGTTGACGTTAGGAAAGACTGACGATACCGTTCGGCCCATGCTGGCAGAACCCTCCGCCCCACTCAGACCGGTGCCCGGCGCTTCGCGTGCAACGGCGCCGGGGCTGCGAAATCGCTGCCGCATCCTCGTTTCCGGGGCGCGTCAATGAGTCTTCCTTGCTGCACTGCGGCGGCCCTTCAGGAAACAACGGGGCCTGTTAAACACGCTTTGACACCCCGTCGCAACAGGCGTACAAACCAGTCCACCGATGCACAGCCCCGCCTTTTCGACGAAGGATGGGCTCGAACTCCAGGCCTCTCGGACCCGCCCCGGCTGCACGCGACAGCGTCACCCTCGTCGAGCCCTTGTTCCCAGCAGGACGCCAGCGGCATCACACAACCGAGGAGACGCGGCGTGACAGACCTGAATGAATTGCGCAAGTCCGGCCGGCTGACCGGCCAACCCGACGACACCTGGCTGCGCCACGATCGCGTGGAAGGGGCTGCCAACGCGGGTCGCCTGTCCGGTCCGCGTGCCGTCAGTGCCGCGCGCATCGAAACCCTTTTCCGCACCATCGAGACGGAGATCATTCCCCGCCTGATGCTGCTGCACGGCGAAGGCGGTGCAGTGCAGCGGCCGTCCGCAGACGCCTCACTGGTCATCGAAGAGTCCCACGTCGTCGAGTTCGCCGACCTTGCGCTCAAGGGCGACGCCGCGGCAGGCGGCTACCTCGAGGCACTGCTGCTGCGCGGCGCGCCGCTCGAAGCCATCTATCTGAACCTGCTGGCTCCAGCCGCCCGCCGCCTGGGCGACCTGTGGAGCGCCGACCTGTGCGAGTTCACCGACGTCACCGTGGCACTCGGCCGCATGCAGGCGCTGCTGCGCGGCCTGTCGGCCGACATGAAGCTGCCGCGCAGCGCGGCCGCCAGCGGCCGCCGTGTGCTCTTCGTGCCCGCTCCCGGAGAACAGCACACCTTCGGTCTGTCCATGGTCTGCGACTTCTTCCGCGCCGGCGGCTGGGACGTCTGGACCGAAGCCCCCGCGCCCGCCGACACCGTGATCTCCCTGGTGCAGGAGCGCTGGTTCGACCTGGTCGGTTTTTCGATGGGCCATGACCGCGGCATAGCACCCACGGTCGAGCTGATCCGCGGCATCCGCAAGGCCTCGCACAACCGGGCCGTCAAGATCCTGGTGGGTGGTCCCCTGCTCATCGACCGACCGCAGATCGCCACGCTCGTCGACGCCGACGGCATGGCACTCGACGCGGCTCAGGCCATGTCCGTGGCCGATGAAATGGTCAGCGTCCGCCCAGCTGTCTAGGTGAGCGCGGACTTCACCCACCCAGAAGCGTCCAAAGCAGTGAAGACGGTGAAGCGTGTCGACGGGCTTGGCGAGCCGTCGCGCCGCGCATTCCAGTCGCCCAAGAAGTCTCTGGACGCTCTCGACGCCGAGGAGGCGGGCGGGCTGATCGAGGCCGCATCCGATCTGGCCCTCGTGCTCGACAGGAAGGGCGTCATCCAGGATCTGGCCGTGGGCAGTGATGACATGCCGCTGGCCGGCGCGTCGGACTGGATCGGCCGCCCCTGGGTCGACATCGTCGCCGTCGACAGCCGCCCCAAGGTCGAGTCGCTGCTGAACGACACCGCGGCCAAGGCTGCCGATGCGCGCCGCTGGCGCCACATCAACCACCCGATGCTGGGCGGTGCCGACCTGCCCATCCTGTGTTCGGCGGTCACCGTCGGCCCGCGCGGGCGCGTTGTCGTCATCGGCCGCGACCTTCGCGCGTTGGCGGCCGTGCAACAACGCCTGGTCGACGCACAGCATGCGCTGGAGCGCGACTACTGGCGTCTGCGTCACCTCGAGACGCGCTACCGCCTGCTGTTCGACATTTCGCCCGAGGCCATCCTCATCGTCGATGTGCTCAGCGGCAAGGTGATGGAAGCCAACCCCGCGGCGCTGGAACTGCTGGGCATGGCGCAGCGCCGCATCGTCGGGCAGGCGTTTCCCGTGGGCCTGGACGACAAGGGCGGTCGGGCGGTCGCCGCCATGCTGGCACGCGTGCGCAGTTCCGGCCGCAGCGACGAGGTCAAGGTGCGCCACCCCAAGGGCCTGGGCGACATCACGCTGCACGCCGCCATCTTCAAGCAGGAAGACGCGCAGCACTTCCTGGTGCGCCTGGTGTCGGTGCAGCCGCAGACGGTCACGGCCAGGGCCGGTCAGCAGGCCTTCATGCAGGTGATCGAGAACGCTCCCGACGGCTTCGTCGTCACCGACCCCGAGGGCCGCGTCCTGCAAGCCAACGCAGCCTTCGTCGAACTGACGCAGCTCACCAGCGACAACCAGCTGCGCGGGCAATCGCTGGACCGCTGGCTGGCCCGGCCCGGTGTCGATCTCAACGTCATGCTCGCTACCCTGCGCCAGCAGGGCTCGGTGCGGCTGTTCAACACCAGCATGCGCGGCGAGCACGGTGCGGTGGCCGAGGTCGAGATCTCGGGTGTTTCCGTGCTCGAAGGCGAAACCCCCTGCCTGGGCTTCACCGTACGCCATATCGGGCGTCGGCTGACCACCGACTCCCAGGCCGCCAAGTCCGCGCCCCGCTCGGTGGAGCAGCTGGCCCAGCTCGTCGGCCGCATGCCCCTGAAGGACCTGGTGCGCGAGTCCACCGACCTCATCGAGCAGCTGTGCATCGAGGCGGCGCTCGAACTGACCCAGGACAACCGCGCGTCTGCCGCCGAGATGCTGGGTCTGTCGCGCCAGAGCCTGTACGTCAAGCTGCGCCGTTATGGCCTGGGCGATCTGAACAGCGGCGACGGCGCCACGAACCGCTGACACCGACCGGGGCTGCAGCCCCTTTGTCGCTTCGGGTTGACCTTCAAAGCGTAAACCCAAGTTGACACAGCAGGACGTCGGGACAAGAATGTCCCGCATGGCCCGCCCTGCGATTTCGGCTGTTGCCGAACTGTTCAAGCCGATCACCTGGTTCCCACCGATGTGGGCCTTCGGCTGCGGTGTGGTCGCATCGGGCCTGCCGCTGGGTGACCGCTGGGTGCTCATCGTGCTGGGCATCCTGCTGGCCGGCCCGATGGTGTGCGCCACGAGCCAGGCCGTGAACGACTGGTTCGATCGCCACGTCGATGCCATCAACGAACCCAACCGTCCCATCCCCTCGGGGCGCATCCCCGGGCGCTGGGGCCTGTACATCGCCATCGGCTGGACCGTGGTGTCGCTGCTGTGGTCGATGGCGCTCGGCCTGTGGGGTTTCCTGGCCGCCGCGCTGGGTCTCGTGCTGGCCTGGGCCTACAGCGCGCCGCCGGTGCGCCTGAAGCGCAACGGCTGGTGGGGCAACGCCGCCTGTGCCGTCAGCTATGAAGGCCTGGCCTGGGTGACCGGTGCGGCGGTGATGGCCTGGGGCACGATGCCGCATTCCAATTCGCTGCTGCTGGCCGCGCTGTACAGCGCCGGTGCGCACGGCATCATGACGCTCAACGACTTCAAGTCGGTCGAAGGCGACAAGCGCATGGGCATCGGCTCGCTGCCGGTGCGCCTGGGCATCGATCGCGCCGCGCTGACGGCCTGCTGGATCATGCTGCTGCCGCAGGTCGTCGTGATCGGCCTCCTGCTGCACTGGCAGACGCCCTGGCATGCCGCCGGCGTGACGGCGCTCGTCATCGGACAGGTGCTGATGATGAGGCGTTTCGTCGCCGATCCGCGGGCACAGGCCACCTGGTACAGCGGCTTCGGCGTGCCCTTGTTCGTGCTGGGCATGCTGGTCAGCGCTTTCGCCTTGCGCGCAGTCGCGTCAGCGGGGGCCTGAGCGTGAGCAGCCGGGGCTTCGGTTGGGCCCAGGTCGCCAGGCTCGGCCTCGTGCAGGCCTGCCTCGGGTCCGTCATCGTGCTCATCACGTCCACGCTCAACCGCGTGATGGTGGTCGAACTGGCCCTGCCGGCGCTGTTGCCGGGCGTGCTGGTGGCCTTGCACTACATGGTGCAGATGGCGCGCCCCCGCATGGGCCATGGCACCGACGTCGGTCGCCGATGCACGCCGTGGATCATCGGCGGCATGGCCGTGCTGTCCTCGGGGGGGGCGCTGGCCGCGCTGGCCACCGTGTGGATGGGGACGAACGTGCTCGGCGGCACGGTGCTGGCCGTGCTTGCGTTCTCGTTGATCGGCCTGGGCGTCAGCGCCTGCGGCACGTCCCTGCTGGTGCTGCTGGCCAAGCGGGTCGACGCACCGCGCCGCGCGGGTGCCGCCGCCCTGGTCTGGCTCATGATGATCATGGGCTTCGTCATCACCGCCAGCGTGGCCGGCAAGCTGCTCGACCCCTACTCGCCCGAGAGGCTGCTGGCCGTCACCTGCGGTGTCGCGCTGCTGGCCTTCCTCATCACGCCGCTGGCCTTGTGGGGGCTGGAGCGCCAGGGCGCTGCCGAGGCGGCCACCGAGGAGACGCGGCTGCCGGCCCACGCCTTCCGCATCGCGCTGCGCGAGGTCTGGGAAGACAACACCGCGCGCCGCTTTGCCATCTTCGTCTTCGTCTCGATGCTGGCCTACAGCGCCCAGGATCTCATCCTGGAACCTTTCGCCGGCACGGTGCTGGGCTACACGCCGGGCGAGTCGACCAGCCTGTCCGGTCTTCAGCACAGCGGCGTGCTGGTCGGCATGCTGCTGGCCACACTGGCCGGCCGCGAATGGCGCGGCCGTCGATTCGGCTCGCTTCGTCTGTGGACGGCCTGGGGCTGCGCGGCGTCGGCCCTTGCCATGGCGGGCCTGGTGATGGCCGGCATCGTCGGCACGGCCTGGCCGTTCAAGCCCACGGTCTGGCTGCTGGGGGTGGCCAACGGGGCCTTCTCCATCGCCGCGATCGGCTCGATGATGCAACTCGCCGGCCAGGGCAAGAGGGCCAGTGAAGGGGTGCGAATGGGCCTGTGGGGTGCTGCGCAGGCGATCGCCTTCGGTCTCGGCGGCCTCATCGGCACCGGTGCCAGCGACCTGGCGCGATGGTTCATCGCCAACCCGGGAGTCGCCTACTCCAGCGTCTTCGCGCTCGAAGCGCTGGCCTTCGTCGTCGCCGGCCTGCTGGCCTGGCGCATCGACACATCCACCGGCGGGGGCGTCGTTGCGCCCGCGTCTACCGCCCGGGGCAACGACCCCGGGCTTCAGCCAACGCGTGCGGGGCCGGCTTCGGAAGCCGCTCCGCTCGCCTCGGCGCAGCCAGGGGCTTCGACATGAACACGCAGGACACCTATGACGTCGTGGTGGTGGGCGGCGGCCCATCGGGTGCCACTGCAGCGCACGATCTTGCCCTCCAGGGCGTGCGCGTGCTCCTGCTCGATCGTGCCGGTCGCACCAAGCCCTGCGGGGGCGCCATCCCGCCGCGCCTGATGCGCGACTTCGACATCCCCGAATCGCTGCTCGTCGCGCGCGCCCGCTGCGCTCGAATGATCTCGCCGTCCGACGTCAAGGTCGACATCCCCATCGAAGGCGGTTACGTCGGCCTCGTCGACCGCGACACCTTCGACGAGTGGTTGCGCCAGCGCGCCACCGATGCCGGCGCCGAGCGCCGCACCGGCACCTTCGAGCGCATGGAGCGTGATGCCGATGGCGTGCGCCGCGTGCATTTCTCTGCACACGACCCGGGCCACCGCCATCAGGCGCAGCCGCAAAGCGTACGGGCGCGCTGCATCATTGGCGCCGACGGCGCGCGCTCCGAAGTGGCGCGCCAGTCGGTGGCCGGCTGGGATCGCGGCAAGTTCGTCTTCGCCTACCACGAGATCCTTCGTTCGCCCGCCGCGACCGAGCAGCCTGCCAGCGCGCCCGTCGACTACGACGGCTCGCGCTGCGACGTGTACTACCGCGGCACGCTGTCGCCCGACTTCTACGGCTGGGTGTTCCCGCACGGCGACACCATGAGCGTCGGCACGGGCAGTGCGGACAAGGGCTTTTCGCTGCGTGCGGCCGTGGGGCGCCTGCGCGAGGCCAGCGGACTGTCGCAGATGGAGACGCTGCGCCGCGAAGGCGCGCCGATTCCACTGAAGCCGCTGCCGCGCTGGGACGACGGGCGCGACGTGGTGCTGGCCGGCGACGCCGCCGGCGTGGTGGCACCGGCCTCGGGTGAAGGCATCTACTACGCCATGCTCGGGGGCCGGCTGGCCGCCGACGCCGCCCGCGAGTTCGTGAAGAGCGGCAATCCCAAGGCGCTGGCGCTGGCGCGCAGGAACTTCATGAAGGAGCATGGCCGCGTCTTCTGGGTGCTGGGCATGATGCAGCACTTCTGGTACCGCGACGACAAGCGCCGCGAGCGCTTCGTCAGCATCTGCAAGGACAAGGACGTGCAGCAGCTCACCTTCGACGCCTACATGAACAAGCGTCTGGTGCGCTCCAAGCCGATGGCGCACGTGCGCATCTTCTTCAAGGACCTGGCCCACCTGTTCGGGTTGGCCCGGGTTTGAACCCGGCCGCAGTGCCGTTCGCGAGCTTCGGCACCACGGGACCCTTGGATCTGCTGGGCTGGAATGCCGGCTGGGCGCTGCTGTTTGCCGACGCCCTGCTGTTGCTGCTGCTGCTCGAAGGCGCGGCGCTGGTCTGGTGGCTTCGGCGCGGGCGCCACGCCGTGGGGCCCGGTGACATCGTCTGGGCGCTGCTGGCCGGCCTCGGGCTCACCGCTGCGCTGCGGCTGGCGGTGGTGCAGGCGCCGTTGGGCGCCATCGTGATGTGTCTGGCCGGCGCCGGGGCGGCGCACGCGGTCGACCTGTGGCGGCGCCTGTCGCGGCGCTGAATCGGTCCGGCGAGGGCGCGGCCGGACGGCTGCTGGTCAGTGCAGGCCGCTGAACACCGTGCGGCTGGCTTCCATGACGGTCATGCCGCTGCTGTTGAGCGTGCGGGCCTGTGCTTCTTCCTGCGTGGCCACGCGCACGTCGCGCACCCTGGCATGCAGCCGCAGCGACATGCCGGCCAGCGGGTGGTTGCCGTCCAGCACCACGTGCGAAGGGTAGACCTCGGTGACGACATAGATCACGTCCTGCGGCATGTCGGGCGTCTTTGCACCCGGCGGCAGTCCTTCGAAGGCCATGCCGGCCTCGAGATCCTGGGGAAACAGCTGGCGGTCCTCGAAGCACACGAGTCCTGCCTTGTAGTCACCGAAGGCATGCTCGGGTTCCAGGTGCAGGTGCACCTCGTCGCCGGCCACGTGCCCGGCCAGCGCTTCCTCGACCTTGGGCAGCAGGTCGTCACCGCCGAAAAAGAACTCGACCGGTTCGGACAGTTCGTCGATGGGACGGTCCTGGCCGTCGGAAAGTGTCCACGTCAGGCTGACGACGCAGGGAGATTCGATCTGCATGGCGCAATGATCGCATGGAGGCTGTCGCAGAATCTCCGGATGGACATCGACAGCCCGGCCACATTTCTCGCAGGACTGACTCCGGCGCAGTTCATGCGCCGCCACTGGCAGCGCCAACCCCTGCTGGTGCGGCAGGCCTTCCCCGGCCAGCGGCCGCCGGTCTCGCGGGCACGCCTGTTCGAGCTGGCGGCGTCGTCCGATGTCGAGTCCCGGCTGGTGCAGGGCCAGGGCCGCGATTGGAAGGTGCGCTGCGGACCCCTGCCGCGCCGTGCGCTGCCGCCGGCAGCGCGTGCGAACTGGACTCTTCTGGTGCAGGGCCTGGATCTGCACGCGACGGCGGCGCACGAGATGCTGGCCCCCTTCCGCTTCATTCCCCAAGCGCGCCTTGACGATCTCATGATGTCCTGGGCCAGCGATGGCGGCGGTGTCGGGCCCCACCTCGATTCCTACGATGTCTTCCTGATCCAGGTGCAGGGCCGCCGACGCTGGCAGATCGGCCGCCCGGCCGACGATGCCTTCGTCGAAGGACTGCCGCTGAAGATCCTGCAGCACTTCGAGCCGGAGCAGGAATGGGTGCTCGAGCCGGGCGACATGCTCTACCTGCCGCCGCGCTGGGCCCACGACGGGGTTGCACTGGGCGAGTGCATGACCTGTTCGGTGGGGTTTCGCGCCCCGGCACGTGGCGCGCTGGCGCGCGAACTGCTGCAGCGACTGGCCGACGACGGCGACGACGACGGGGCCGTCGACCCTCTCTACCGCGATGCGGGCGAGCCCGCCACCGGTGCGTCCGGCGAGATACCGCAGCGCCTGCAGGCCTTCGCCAGGCAGTCCGTCGAGCGGTTGCTGAGCCGGCCCGACGCCCTCTCGCGAGCTCTGGGCGAGGTGCTGACCGAGCCCAAGCCCCGCGTCTGGTTTGCCGCGCATGACGGGGCTGCGGCAGACCCGGGCCCGCGGGCGGCCGGGGTTGCGCTCGCGCCGGGCTCCCGCATGCTGTACGACGATCGCCATGTGTTCCTCAACGGCGAGTCCTATCGCGCCGGCGGCCGAGACGCGCGGCTGATGCGAAGTCTGGCCGATCGTGGCAGCCTGAGTGCTGCCGAACGCAGGAGACTGAGCGCAGCAGCGCAGGAGCTGCTGTGCACGTGGCTGGAAGACGGTTGGTTGCTGCAGGAGGATGACGCATGAACGACCGGGTTGACGAAAAGGGCGAAGACATCCCGCCGGAGGGGCCGCCCCTCATCACCTCGCGACAGGAGTTCGCCCAGGCGATACGGTGGTCCCTGCGTGCCTCGGCCAAGGCGGGTGCACGCCGCATCCTCTGGGTCGATCCCGACTTCGCCGACTGGCCCCTGGGTGACCCTGAACTGCTGCAATCCCTGACGGCCTGGTTGCGCCAACCGATGCGGCAGCTGGTCATGCTGGCCCAGAACTACGATGCCGTGCCGAGGCGGCATGCCCGGTTCGTCGAATGGCGCAGAAGCTGGTCGCATGCCGTCGACCCGCGCACGCCGGAAGAAGTGCCGGCCTCGATGCACCCGAGCTGGGCGCTCGACGACACGTCCGTGTGCGTCGAGCTGATCGACAGGGTGCGCTGGCGCGGTCGTTGCACCCTCGATGTGCGTCAATCCAGGCTGATGCACGAACAGATCGACGCCATCCTGCAACGCTCCAGCCCCGCTTTTCCAGTAAGCCAGTTGGGCATCTAGGGATTAGCCCTAGTTCGGGCTATACTCATGGGCTAGGCTCGGCGACGAAGTGTTACGAAGTTTCGGCATCCTCCAAGGGTCGAAACCCCGGGGATGTCGCGCCGTGTCTTCTGGATGGGTCTCTGAGAGTTCTCGAAGAGCGCCCTCATCAGCTTGAAGTCTTGCCCGAAGTCGATCGACCCATTATTCCGAGGACCTACAAATGAACAAGTCTCTCCTGTTGGCTGTGCTGGTTTCTTCCGTCGCCCTGGCCGCTTGCGGCAAGAAGGAAGAAGCGCCTGCTCCGGCACCGGCTCCTGCCGCTGCCCCCGCTCCTGCTCCCGCTCCCGATCCGGCTCCCGTGGCTGCCGCCGCTTCGGCTGTCGACGCTGCCGCTTCGGCCGTCGGTGCTGCCGCCTCGGCCGCCGGTGCCGCAGTCGACGCCGCCAAGGCTGCCGCTACGGCCGCTTCGAAGTAAGTCTTCCGCAGGCCTTCGGGCCTTCGAAACGAAAAAGCCGCCCTCGGGCGGCTTTTTCGTTGCGCGGCGACGCTCACTTCAGATCGTTCACCAACTGCGCAACGATGCGCTTGGTGTTGTCGCTGGTTTCGGCGACACCCGCGGAGTTCAGCACCGTGACCACCGTCTTGTCGCCGGCGGCCTTGACCGCGATGCGGTACCGCAGCGCTGGCGCCGGGCCGCTGGCGCCGAACAGGCGCGAGAAGAAGCTCGGCTCGCCCTTTTCGATGTCCTTCGGGTCGACGTAGCGCACGAAGTAGATGCCCGCAGCCCGGTCCCGGTCTTCGACCGAAAAGCCGCTGCGGTCCAGCGCCAGGCCGACACGTCGCCAGGCGCGGTCGAAGCCTTCGTCCATTTCCAGCGCGGCATTGCCGCCGGAGCCCAGGATGCGCGCCCGTGGCGTGGCTTCCGGTGCACTGGCCACCGCGCTGCGAGCGACTTCCTCCTTCGTGCCCAGGCGCACCATCAGGCGGCTGAGCAGTTCGGCCTCCAGGCTGGGATCGGTTTCGCGAAAGCGCCAGACCGTGCTGTCCTTGGCCTCGTTGGCCCAGACCTCTTCCATCCCGCGGTGGCTGATGTAGATCTCGCTGCCGCCGGGGACGCGCTCGATGCGCGTGCGGAAACGGTCGCGTTCGCCCGAAGAGTAGAAGGAATCCAGCGCGCGGCCGATCACCGCACGGATCGGGTCCATGGGGATCTTGGCGCGGTTCTCGGCCCAGTCGGTCTCCATCACGCCGGCTTCGGCGCTTTCCCTGTCGATGGCGAAACCGCGCTCCAGCCAGAACGCGCGCACCTGCGGCCAGAGCTGCTCGGGCGTCATGTCGACGACCAGCCAGCGCTGGTTGCCCAGGCGTTCGACGCGGATCGGCCCCACGGCTGCCGGCGCCACGGCCTGGCCCGTGGCCACTGCGGCGGCCGGAGCGCCCGTGCTGGCGGCCGCACTGACCACGCCGCCCGGCAACTGGTAGCGGCTGTCGCGAGCCAGCTGGGTCAGGTCGGGCGGCACTTCCAGGCCCTTGGTCTGTGTCTTGGCGCTGCTGCGGTAATCGATCTTCTCGCCGCCCAGCAGGGTCTGGACGCTGGAACAGCCGCCCAGGGTCAGCAGGGCAGCCAGCGCAGTGGCAAGCCTCAGGGGCCGGCGGTGTTGCACGAAGGGGGAACGGTTCACGGGCGGTATCTCCAGCGCGGCGCTCGAACGTCGAGTGCAGGCAGGTTCGAGAGGTGGAAGGGCCAGAAGGTTCAGCGCTGGAGGCCGCTGTCGCGCAGTGCCTGCCCGACGAGCGTTTCGCCGGCGGCGCTCAGCGGCACGATGGGCAGGCGCGTGGCGGCCCCGCACAGCCCCAGGCGTGCCATCGCCCACTTGGTGGGCGCGGGGCTGGGCTCGCAGAAGAGCTGACGGTGCACCGGCAGCAGTTGCAGGTGCAGGGCAGCGGCGCGCTTGACGTTGCCCTCGATGGCCGCCATGCACATCTCGTGCATCAGGCGCGGCGCGATGTTGGCAGTGACGCTCACGTTGCCCTGGCCGCCCAGCAGCATCAGGGCCACGGCCGTGCCGTCATCGCCCGAATAGATGGAAAAGCCTCTGGGCGCGTGCTTGATGAGCCAGGCCGCACGTTCGATGTTGCCGGTGGCTTCCTTGATGCCCACGATGCCGGGGATCTGCGCCAGGCGGATCACGGTGTCGTGCTGCATGTCGGCCACGGTGCGGCTGGGCACGTTGTACAGCACCATCGGGATGTCGACCGACTCGGCAACGGCGCGGAAGTGCTGGTAGATGCCTTCCTGCGAGGGCCGGTTGTAGTAGGGCACGACCTGCAGCACGCAGCTGGCTCCCACGCTCTTGGCGAACCGCGTCAGCTCGATGGCTTCGCTGGTCGCGTTGCCGCCGGTGCCGGCCATGATGGGCAGGCGCCCCGCGGCATGTTCGACCGCGACGCGCACGATCTCGCAATGTTCTTCCACCGACACGGTGGGCGATTCGCCGGTGGTGCCCACCACGCAGACGCAGTCGGTGCCTTCGGCGATGTGCCAGTCGATGAGGCGGCGCAGCGCCGGGTAGTCGATGCTGCCGTCTTCCTGCATCGGCGTGACCAGGGCCACGATGCTGCCAACGATGGGGTTCATGCGGTTCGCTTCCTTCGGAATCGGCCGATTTTAGCCGCCGGACCCGGGTGAAGCTCCGTAGGAAGGTCCGATCCGGTGGCGCGGGTGTTCCGGCCCGCCTTCGCACGGTGCCAGGGCGGCCACGCGCTGCACGTAGCGCGGCGGTTCGTCCTCGTAGCCGTCTTCGTAGGCCACGATGCGCCAGCCAGCGCATTCGCGCAGCAGTTCGCCGTGCTGCAGCAGGAAGTCGGGGCGCGAAGGCCTGCCGATGATCTGGTGCCCGTCGGCGAAGGTCTCGTGGATCAGCACTCCGCCTGGAGCGACCGTGGCGCGCAACACCGGCCACAGCGGTCGCCACAGGTAGTTGGTGATCACGACGGCATCGAAGCTGCGGCCGGCCAGCGGCCAGGGCCCGCCCTCGATGTCGGCCACGATCACCTCGGCGATCCCGGTCAACGGCTGAACGGCGGCGGTGTCGCGGTCCAGCCCGGTGACAGCGAAGCCGCGCGACGCCAGCCAGCGCACGTGGCGCCCACTGCCGCAGGCCAGATCGAGCACGCGGCCGCCCGGCGGGATCAGGGCCGACCATCGAGTGACCCAGGCCGAGGGCGGTGAATTGCCGTGCATGAAGTTCGGGCCCTCTTGTCGATCAGAAGCAGGCCCACACCCTGTTGGCCAGATCGACCACGGTATGCGGGTTCAGGTAGGCAGAGAACACGACCGCCAGCAGCGCTGCCGCGCCGGCCCACGACACCCACCTGACGAGGTTCGGTTTCATGCCGGCTGGGGGGCAGCGCGTGCGATGGGGCCTTCGCGCACCGGCAGGTTGACCAACGTGGCCATCACGCTCAGCGCCACGGCCAGCCACCAGACGACGGTGTAGCTGCCGGTCATGTCGTAGAGCTTGCCGCCCAGCCAGACCCCCAGGAAGGAGCCGACCTGGTGGCTCAGGAAGACGAAGCCCCCCAGCATGGACATGTACTGCACACCGAAGATCTGCGCCACGATGGCGTTGGTGGGCGGCACCGTGGACAGCCACAGCACGCCCATCGTCGCTGCGAAGAGGTACACCGACCACGGCGTCAGCGGTGCCAGCACGAAGAGGGTGATGACGATGCCGCGTCCCAGGTAGATGGCCGCCAGGATGTGGCGCTTGGCCAGACGTTGCCCGAGCGCACCCGCAGCGTAGGTGCCGATGACGTTGAACAGGCCGATCAGTGCCAGCGCCGTGGTCGCGACCTCGGGCGACAGGCCGTGATCCTTCAGGTAGCTGGGCATGTGGATGCCGATGAAGACGACCTGGAAACCGCAGACGAAGTAGCCGGCCATCAGCAGCCTGAAGCTCGGGTAGGCAAAGGCCTCGCGCAGCGCCGCGCCGATGCTCTGCTGCGGGCCGCTGGCTGCGGCACGCGCCGGTTCCTTCAGGCCCAGGGCCAGCGGGATCATGGCCAGCGCCAGGCAGCCCAGCACGAACAGCGCGTTCTGCCAGCCCCAGGTGCCGATCAGCCAGTTTTCCACCGGCACCATCAGGAACTGGCCGAAGGAGCCGGCCGCGGCCGTGACCCCCATCGCCCACGACCGTCTGGCCGGATCGACGTTGCGCGCGATGACGCCGTAGACCACGGCGTAGGTGGTGCCGGCCTGCGCCATGCCGATCAGCACGCCGGCGCCGCCGGTGAAGGCCGCGCCCGACGTCGCCAGCGCCATCGTCACCAGGCCGCCGGCGTAGAGCAGGGTGCCGATGATCAGCACCCTGAAGGCGCCGAAGCGGTCGGCCACCATGCCGGCCACCGGCCCGGCCAGGCCCCAGGCGATGTTCTGCACCGCCATCGCGAAGGCGAAGGTCTCGCGCGTCCAGCCGCGCTCCATGGTGATGGGTTGCAGCCAGAGACCGAAACCATGCCGGATGCCCATCGACAAGGTGACGATGGCGGCGCCGCACACCAGCACCTGAAGCATCGACAGCCGGACGGGGGTCGAAGCGGGATTCATTCAGGGATTCTCTCGGAAAACGCTGCACGTCTGCAGGTGGCGCCCGGCTACAGTGCCCCGATCCCCAGGAGGCGCGTATGAAGGTGCTTGTGCTCGGCAGCGGTGTGATCGGTGTCTCGACGGCCTACTACCTGGCGCGCTCCGGGCACGAGGTCGAGGTCTGCGACCGCCAGCCGGGACCGGCGCTCGAAACCAGCTTCGGCAACGCCGGCGAGGTGTCGCCCGGCTACTCGGCGCCGTGGGCCGGCCCGGGCGTGCCGCTGAAGGCCATCAAGTGGATGCTGATGACGCACAGCCCGCTGGTCATCTGGCCCTTGCTCGACCCCGCGATGTGGCGCTGGGGCGCGATGATGCTGGCCAACTGCACCGAGCGTGCCTATGCGCTGAACAAGAGCCGCATGGTGCCCATCGCCGAGTACAGCCGTGACTGCCTGAAGGCCTTGCGCGCCGAGACCGGCATCGCCTACGACGACCGCGCGCAGGGCACGCTGCAGCTGTTCCGCACGCAGGCGCAGATGGACGGCATCGCCAAGGACGTCGAGGTGCTGCAGCAGTACAAGGTGCCCTTCGAGGTGCTGGACCGCGAGGGTTTCGTCAAGGTCGAGCCGGCGCTGCGGCTGACGCAGGAGAAGTTCGTCGGTGCGCTGCGCCTGCCCGGCGACGAGACCGGTGACTGCTTTCTGTTCACCAAGCGCCTGGCCGAGATGGCGCAGCAGCTCGGCGTGCGTTTCCACTACGGCACCGAGATCCTCGGCCTGGAGAAGGAAGGCCAGCGCATCAGCGGTGTGCGCACGGCCGGGGGCACGAAGCGCGCCGACCGGTACGTGATGGCGATGGGCAGCTTCTCGCCGCTGCTGCTGAAGCCACTGGGCATCGACGTGCCCGTGTACCCCGTCAAGGGCTACTCGATCACGGTGCCGATCACCGATGCCGCATGCGCGCCCGAGTCGACCATCATGGACGAGACGCACAAGGTGGCGGTCACGCGCCTGGGCGACCGCATCCGCGTGGGCGGCACGGCCGAACTGGCCGGCTACAGCAACGCACTGCGGCCGGCAAGGCGATCCACGCTGGAGCACGTGGTGACCGACCTCTTCCCGCGCGGCGGTGATGTCTCGAAGGCCAGCTTCTGGTGCGGCCTGCGTCCGATGACGCCCGACGGCACGCCCATCGTCGGCCCGACGCCCATCGACAACCTGATGCTGGCCACCGGCCATGGCACCTTGGGCTGGACCATGGCTGCAGGCACCGGCCGCATCATCGCCGACCTGGTGTCCGGGCGTGAGCCCGAGATCGACACGGCAGGCTTGTCGATGGCGCGTTACCGCAAGGCCTGGCGCGGCCCGCAGCCGTCGCTGGCGCCCGGCGTGCCGGCCTGAATCGCCTTGCGGACGGTGCGAAGAGACGGCAACATGCGCGGGCCGAAGCACTGCCTTGCGAACCCGTCTTGATCACACCGGCCATCCATCATCTCTGCGACCTGCCGCAGCATCGCCTGGCGGTCGCGTCGCTGATCCATCACGAGTTCTGGACCGAGGTGGCTGGTGCCAGCGTGCAGGGCATGCACGATCGCCTGGGCCAGGCGGCCAGCCCCGATCGAGTGCCCCTCTGCCTGGTGGCGCTGCACGAAGGCCAGCCGATCGGCGTGGTGAACCTGGTCGACAACGACGACGACGATCACACCGACTGGCACCCCTGGCTGGCCGGCATGGTGGTGGCCGGTGAGTGGCGCGGGCAGGGCGTGGGTTCGGCCCTGGTGCTGGCCCTGGTGGGCCACGCCCGGCGCCTCGGATTCGAACGCCTGTGGTTCGGTACCGATGGCCCGGGCTTCTATGAACGTCTGGGCGCCGTGCGCCACCTGCAGCCGCGCGAGGGCTTCTGGTTCATGCGTTTCGATCTGGCCTGATCGGCCTGCCTCGACCCGGGGACGCAGCGGCTTGGTCGTGTCTCAGCGCCCGCGCTGCGGCACCTCCGGCGCACCGCCGCCGTCGGTCAGGTGATGGCGGCCCCGGCCGTGACCGTGGAAGGGCAGCACCACGCAGGCGGTGAGCAACTGGCTGGCCAGGATGAGGCTCAGCCACAGCAGGCGACGTTGGGGTCCTCGTTGCATTCGTTTCTCCATCGACGCCGACAGTGGCGCGTGGCTGAAAAACGCCTTGCCGGGAACGGCGTTGACCCCGGGCTGTTGCTGGCAGGTAAAGGTCTTCGAAGGGCGACGATGCGTCGATCGTGATGCATTCACGGCCCGCTCAGGACACATGTCATCGTGTGTATCCGACAGGCTCTTCGCCCCACTTCCGGGCGGATACTGACCGTGCTGAAAAGGGCAAAGCCCGCGAAAGCGGGTGACGCAAAGTCAACGGTCTAAAGGGCACGGCGAGTTGCACGGCTCCATGACGGCAGGACCGCCAGTGCATGTCTTCCCCGAAGAACATGCGGGCTCGGTGCGCCTCGCGGCGCGCGAGCCGGAGCAGACCTGCCCGTCATGGAGCCGACCTCGCCATCGCCCAGGTGATGGAGTAGAGATGTCGAAGCAAGGTTTGTCGAAGTGTCTGGGCCGCTTGTCGGTAGTGTCCTGTGTGGTGTTGTCGGCGGGTGCGCCCGTGGTGGCAGCGCCGCCGTCCCCGCTCGAAGAGTTCGCCCCGGGCCGCGTGCTGGTGCAGATGCGCGCCGGCCTCGACGACGCGCAGGTGGGCCGCCTTGCACGAGAACAAGGTGCATCGAAGGCGCGCCGGCTCGGCCGCAGCGATGTGCACGTCGTCGAACTGGAGGCCGCGGGCGGCGAGCGTGCGCTGCTCGAGCGCCTGAAGCGGCACCCGCACGTGAAGTCGGCCGAACTCGACCGCCGTGTCGCTGCCGCCCTGTCCACCAACGACCCCTACCTCGGCAGCCAGTGGCATCTGGGCAAGATCGGTGCGACCACGGCCTGGGAGCAGACGCAGGGCAGTGCGGTCCGCATCGCGATTCTCGACACCGGCATCGATGCCGCCCACCCGGATCTGGCCGGGCGGCTGGTGCCCGGCTGGAACGTCGTCGACAACAACGCGACCACCAGCGATGTGCACGGGCACGGCACGGCCGTCGCCGGCGCTGCTGCCGCCGCCATGAACAACGGCATCGGTGTCGCCTCGGTGGCGGGGCAGGCGCTGCTGATGCCGGTGCGCATCGCCGACGCCAATGCCTACGCCTACTGGAGCAACGTCGCGACGGGCTTGTACTGGGCGGCCGACAACGGTGCCCGCGTGGCCAACGTCAGCTACAACGGCGTGGCCGCCAGCACCACGGTGCAAGCGGCCGCGCAGTACTTCAAGAACAAGGGCGGGCTGGTGGTGGTGGCCGCCGGCAACAACAACGTCGACGAAGGCATCGTGCCGAGCACGGCGCTGATCGCCGTCTCGGCGACCGATGCCAACGACGCGAAGACGAGCTTCTCGAGCTGGGGGCAGTTCGTTGCCTTGTCGGCGCCCGGCATCAACATCTGGACGACGGTCCGCGGCGGCGGCTACCAGGCCTGGTGGGGCACCTCGATGGCCAGTCCCGTGGTCGCAGGCGCGGTGGCCCTGGTGATGGCGCGAAACACGAACTTGTCGGCCGGTCAGGTCGAGAGTCTGCTGTTCTCGACCGCGGTCGACCTCGGTGCCGGCGGGCGCGATCCGGTGTTCGGCCATGGCCGCCTGAACGCGGCGGCGGCCATCACGGCGGCTGCGACCTCGGTGCCGCCGCAGGACACCCAGGCGCCGACGGTCCGCATCGCTGCACCGCTGGGCAGCAGCACGGTGTCGGGCCTGGTGCCGGTCAACGTCGAGGCCAGCGACAACGTCGGCGTCACGCGTGTGGATCTGGTGGTCAACGGCAAGGTCGTGGCCAGCGATTCGGCTGCACCGTTCGGATTCTCCTGGGACGCGTCGACGGCTTCGACCGGCATGGTCTCGCTGAACGCCGTCGCCGTGGATGCTGCCGGCAATGCCGCCGCCTCGGCGCCGGTCAGCGTCAACGTCGCCTCGGCACAGAAGGACACCACAGCGCCGACCATCACCCTGCGCAACCCCACCCAGGGTGTCACGGTGTCGGGCACGGTGCAGGTGCAGGTGGCTGCCAGCGACAACAGCGGCAGCGCCGGCATCTCCATGACCCTGGCCATCAATGGCAAACAGGTGGCCAAGGCCAGCGGTGGATCGCTCAGCTACAGCTGGAACACACGCAAGCTTGCGCCGGGCACGCACAGCCTGGCCATCGTGGCGCGTGATGCTGCCGGGAACCAGTCCACGCAGGCGATCAGCGTGCGTCGATAAGGATCCTCGTCAGCCCGATGCCCGCGCTTGCGGGTAGCATGCCCGGAAGCGCTCCCAGCAGGATTTCGTGCGAGGCTTCGACGAGGCCGCGTCGATGCCCGCGTCGGAACATCCCCGGGGGCCATGCTCCGGGAGAGTGATAGTGCGTGATGCAGCCCCCCCTGCGACCCCGAGGGCGCTTCGAGCGCCCCGCTGGGTTCAGCGTCTTCGCGTGGGCACGCCGGTCGCCACACTGTGTGTCCTATTGATGGCCTGTTCACCGCAGGTCGACCCGCAGGCGGCGGTGAAGTCGGCGCGAAGCCACCTCGACCAGGGCAGGGCCGTGGATGCCGCCATCGAGGCCAAGCGAGCGCTGCAGATCGACCCCACCTTGTCGGAAGCGCGCTTCCTGCTGACCCTGGCCCTGATGGGCAGTGGCGACGTGCCCGGAGCCGAGCTGGAACTGCGGCGCGCCATCGAGCGCGGTTGGCCGATGACCCAGAGTGCGCCCTTGCTGGCCACGCTGCTGACGGCGCAGGGCAAGCACAAGGAACTGGTGGCCGAGCTCTCGGCACAGTCGCTGGACGACCCCGCAGCGCATGCCCAGTTGCGCACCCTGCTGGCCGCGGCACTCTCGCGCACCGGCAAGCCCGCCGAGGCGGAAAAGGTCATCGACGAGTTGTTGCAGGCCCAGCCGGCGCATCGGCCCGCCCGTCTCGAAAAGGCCCGGCTGCTCGCTGCGACTGGCAAGGGGCCTGCGGCGCTGCGCGTAGTCGATGATCTGGTCGCGCAGGACGGCCAGGACGCCGATGCCCTGCTGCTGAAGGCGGAGCTGGCACGCGCAGCCAGGGGCCGTGTCGTCGACGTGCTGGCCTTGTACGAACGCGCCGCTGCGGCGCGGCCCACGCTGATGCCGGCCCATGCCGCCCTGGTGTCGCTGTCCGTGGCCCGGGGCGACCTGCCGGCGGCGCGCGCACGCTGGACCGAGATGAACAGGCACCTGCCCCAGCACCCGCAGACCTTCTACACCGATGCGTCGCTGGCCATGCTGGAGGGCCGGCCGCAGCACGCGCGCGAGATCGTCCAGCGGCTGCTCAAGGATGCGCCTGACAACGTGCGGCTGCTGGCACTGGGCTCCCAGGCCGAAGCGGCGCTCGGCGGCCGCGAGAGCGCCATCAAGATGATGCAGAAGGCGGTGCAGTCCGAACCCGACTCGATGCCGCTGCGCGTCATGCAGGCGCGCATCCTGCTGGATGCCGGAGACGCCGACTCGGCGCTGTCGGCCCTGCGCATGGCCTTGCGCTCATCGCCCGACGACGTGCCGCTGCTGATGATGCAGGCGCAGGCCCTGGTGATGCTCGGGCAGGTGGCGCAGGCCGATGCGGTGTTCGACCGTGCCGCCAAGCTGCGCCCGGGCGACGGGGCGGTGCGCACGGAGCGTGCGCTGTCGAGGTTGGCCAGGGGGCAGGACGACTGGGCCCTGGGTGAGCTGCGCGCCGCGGCGCAGGCCGACCCGCGATCGATCAGTGCCGACGTGGCGCTGTTCACGGCCCGGCTGCAGCGCGGGCAGTACGACGCTGCGCTGGCGGCCGCCAATGCGCTGGGCGCCAAGCGGCCCGAGCTGCCTCTGGCGGCTTTCCTGCGAGGCCGGCTTGCGCTGGAGCGCGGCGATGCGCGCGAAGCGCGCAAGGCCTTCGAAGCGGCCCTGCAGAAAGACCCGAAGCACTTCGCTTCGCTGTCGCAACTCGCCGCCATCGACGTGGCCGAAGGGAAGACGGCCGACGCCGCCAAGCGGGTGGAAGGGGTGCTGGAGCGCGACCCGACGAACCTGCAGGCCCTGCTGACGATGGCCCGCATCGCGGCGCAGCGGCCCTGGGCCGTGCAGGACGTCGACGGGTGGCTTCAAAAGGCCAGCAAGGCACACCCCAAGGAAGTGTCCGTGCCGTACGCGAGCGTCGACCTCTACCTGCAGATGGGGCAGGTCGACAAGGCCCGGTCCCTGGTGGAGACGCTGTCGGCACAGAACGACAAGTCACCGGAACTGCTGGACCGCCTGGGCCGGGTTCAGCTCGCCGGCGGCAATGCCGTGGCTGCCACGGCCACGTTCAACCAGCTGCAAGGCCTGCAGCCGCGCTCGGCTCAGCCGCACCTGCGGCTGGCCCAGGCCTATCGCCAGCGCCAGGACTGGTCGATGGCCGCCTTGCATGCCAACAAGGCGCTGCAGGCGTCACCCGGGCTGTTCGCTGCCCGCCGCCTGCTGGCCGAACTGGCGCTGTTCGAACAAGGCCCGAAGGGCGGCATGAGCCTGGTCAAGGCGCTGCAGAAGGACTATCCGCGCGAGGCCGCGGGATGGCTGCTCGAAGGCGATGCCGCGATGGTCCAGAAACAAGGGGCGGCGGCTGCTGCGGCCTACCAGCAGGCCATGCTCAAGCGCCAGCCAGCCGATGCCGCGGCGCGCGCCTACCGGGCCCTGGTGAGCGCCGGCAACCCGGCCGCGGCGGAGTCGCTGGCGGCCGATTGGCTGGCCAGGCATCCCGCCGACCGCGGCTTCATGCTGCAGCGTGCCGATTCCGCGATGCGAGCGGGCGATCGCGAGGTCGCTGCAGCGCGTTATCGGGAAGTCCTGGCGCTGGAGCCCAACGAACCGGCTGCGAACAACAACCTCGCCATGCTGCTGGTGGCGCAGGGCAAGCCCGAGTCCGTGGCGCTGGCCGAGATGGCGGTCAAGCAGATGCCGGGCCGGGCTGAGTACATCGACACCCTGGCGCAGTCGCTGGCGCTGGTCAACCGTCTGCCCGAGGCCTTGCAGTGGCAGGCCAAGGCCGTGGCCCTTCAACCCGTCAACGGTGACCTCAGCTTGACCTTGGCCCGACTGCACATCCAGGCCGGCAAGCCCGACTTGGCCCGGGTTGAACTTCAAAAACTGAAAGATAGGGGTGAGAAGTTCAGGAGTCAGCAAGAAGTGACTGAACTGCTGGGAAAGATCGGGTCCTGAACGGCTGCTTGAAGCAAGAGTGCCGGGGCAATGAAGCAGAAGTCCCCCTGTCGGGTTCTTTTACACGCAGCGGTGCCCTCGCGCAGCCCGCGAAAAACAATGCCTTACAGATCAGACACTTGAGCAGCGGCTGGCCGAGTGGCCCGCTTCGTGCTTGCGCTTGTCGCATCGAACATGGAACCGTCCGGTTCACCCGAGGATTCAGACAATGAAAACATTCCTTCGCGCCGCCATTGCTTCCGCAGCCCTGCTAGCAGGCTTTTCGGCCAGCGCTGCGACCTCGTACTGCAGTGCAGCGGGCGGCAACACCGACGGGCTCAGCACGTCGAACATGACCTACAACAGCAACAACGCCAATGATTGTTATGGCGTCGTGGCGGGTAACGACACCGACACCGCCGTCAACGGTTTGAACTGGGGTAGCGATTGGGAGCTTGCCGCTCGCGACAACACCGGTCCGAACGAAGTCGACATCAGCAATGTCGTGGCGGGCATTCTCTGGACGGTGACGGCGTCGGATTCGGCGTCCGGCAACTGGACCCTGATGGGTGTCGATCAAAACGGCCCGCTGTCGGCGAACCTCGGCGACAAGTTCGATTTTGTCGGTGTGCTCAAGGGCGGCAACGGATTTGCGGCCTACTTTTTCGACGACGTCACCTACCAGCTCAACGCCAACAATGGCGGGAGCTTCAGCATCGTTTTCAAGAACAACGGCAACAAGATCCCCGACCTGTCGCACATGACGGTGTACGCCCGCTTCTCCGGCCCGTGCACCGTGAACTGCGGCGGCGGCGGCGGCGGTGGTGGCAGCGTTCCCGAGCCGGGCAGTCTTGCCCTGGCGGGACTGGCGATGACCGGCCTGGCCTTCCTGCGCCGCCGTCGTCCCTCCTGATGCAACTCATCCGGCAGGCTTCAGGGCCTGTCGCGATGCCCTCGAGACCCGCTTCGGCGGGTCTCGTCGTTTCCGGCCCCGATCGCCACGCCGGCGCATCCCTAGAATCGCCGCCCATGGCATCCCCTGGAAATTACGCAGAAGCCTCGATCCGTGTCCTGAAGGGCCTCGAGCCCGTCAAGCAGCGGCCGGGCATGTACACCCGCACCGACAACCCGCTGCACACGCCGACGAAGCCCTGGCCGGCCATGGCCGGCGCATCGCCGTCAGCTTGCATGCCGACGGCTCGGTGAGCGTCGACGACGACGGCCGCGGCATCCCCTTCGGCCTGCACCCGGAAGAGCAGGTGCCGGTGATCGAGATCGTCTACACCCGGCTGCATGCCGGCGGCAAGTTCGACAAGGGTGCCGGCGGCGCCTACAGCTTCAGCGGCGGTCTGCACGGCGTGGGCGTCAGCGTCACCAATGCGCTGGCCCGGCGGCTGCAGGTCAGCGTGTGGCGCGAAGGCCAGCTGGCCACGCTGGCCTTCAGCGGCGGCGACGTCATCGAGCCCCTGGAGCTGCGCAAGTCGGCCAGCGGCGACCGCAAGAGCGGCACCAGCGTGCGCGTGTGGCCCGATGCGAAGTACTTCGAGAGCGCCGAACTGCCGCGCCACGACCTCACGCACCTGCTGCGCAGCAAGGCCGTGCTGATGCCCGGCGTGACGGTGACGCTGACCGTCGAGAAGACCGGCGAGATCACGACCTGGCTCTACAAGGGTGGCCTGCGCGACTACCTGATGCAGAGCCTGCCGGCCGAGCCGCTGATCCCGCTCTTCGAAGGCGAGCAGTTCGCCGGTGCCAACGAGACCGAGAACTTCGCCGAAGGCGAGGGCGCCAGCTGGTGCGTGGCCTTCACCGAAGACGGCGGCGTGCTGCGCGAGAGCTACGTCA
>LNFM01007645.1_pt1 | contig 27986 bp, 30 predicted proteins | sample 596031 | NCBI WGS metagenome assembly LNFM01 (sample SAMN04254537, study PRJNA301005) | activated carbon metagenome | isolation source: dual media filters at the Ann Arbor, Michigan drinking water treatment plant | place: USA: Ann Arbor
CTTCGACGATGTCGAGCTCGTTGTCCAGGCTCTTGCCGTCTTCGACGGTGATGACGCCTTCCTTGCCGACCTTGTCCATCGCCTTGGCGATGATGTCGCCGATGGACTCGTCGCTGTTGGCGGAGATGCTGCCGACCTGGCTGATCTCCTTGTTGGTCGTCGTGGCCTTGGAGGCCTTCTTCAGCTCCTCGACCAGCGCCGAGACGGCCTTGTCGATGCCGCGCTTCAGGTCCATCGGGTTCATGCCGGCGGCGACGAACTTCATGCCTTCGCGGATGATCGACTGCGCCAGCACCGTGGCGGTGGTGGTGCCGTCACCGGCGATGTCGCTGGTCTTGGAAGCGACTTCCTTGACCATCTGCGCGCCCATGTTCTGGAGCTTGTCCTTGAGCTCGATTTCCTTGGCGACAGACACACCGTCCTTGGTGACGGTGGGGGCGCCGAAGGAGCGCTCGAGCACGACGTTGCGACCCTTGGGGCCCAGCGTGACCTTGACCGCGTTGGCCAGGATGTTCACGCCTTCGACCATGCGGTGACGGGCGTCGGAACCGAAGATGACGTCTTTTGCTGCCATGTGTGTTTCTCCTTAAAGCTTGATGTGCCGGCTGGCGCCGGTGAATTCTTCTGTCTCCGGCCGGGCCTCTGGCCCTTAACTTCGCTGCGCGAAGTTAGCCTGCGACGAAAGTAAATCGCTTGGCGATTTACTTTTCAACCACGGCGAAGAGGTCTTCCTCTTTCATCACCAGCAGTTCTTCGCCATCGACCTTGACGGTCTGGCCGCTGTACTTGCCGAACAGCACGCGGTCGCCGGTCTTGACGTTCGGCACGACGAAGTCGCCCTTGTCGTTGCGCTTGCCCGGGCCCACGGCCAGGACTTCGCCCTGATCGGGCTTCTCGGCGGCGTTGTCGGGGATGACGATGCCCGAGGCGGTCTTGGTTTCGTTCTCGAGGCGCTTGACGATCACGCGGTCGTGCAGGGGACGAAGCTTCATGGAAATCTCCTTTGGAAGGACAGATAAGGCGGGTGGCCAACGAAGGGGGCCCCCGCTGACAGACATGGACCGGATGGCGGCTGGCGCCTCGCCGGTCGTTAGCACTCAACTCAGGTGAGTGCTAGCAAATGATTATAGGGGCCGAACGGGGCAGTTCAAGCCCCCGGCGGGCGCAGGTGCGCGGGTGGGTGCTGGCCGCCGAGGTCGGATGCCGACTCCAGGCGCGCCACAGCGAGGACGGCGGAGCTTGGCTACGATCCGCTGCCGCTGCCTGCGGCGTCCTTCAACGTGCGACGGAGCGTCCAGCCCATGCCCAGCCCGCCCTTGTTCTGCCGCCGCCTGCTGGGGGCCGCGTGTCTGGCCACGGCTTCGTTGTCGGCCGCTGTCGCCGATCCCGCACCCTTGCCGATCTTCGACGCCCACCTGCATTACAGCCACGACGCCTGGGACCGCCTGCCGCCCAAGGATGCCGTGGCGCTGCTGCGCAAGGCCGGCCTGAAGCGCGCCATGGTCTCCAGCAGCAGCGACGAAGGCACGCAGAAGCTGTACGCCGAGGCACCCGATCTGGTGCTGCCGGTGCTGCGCCCCTATCGCACCCGGGGCGAGATCGGCACCTGGCTGCGCGACGACAGCGTGCTCGCGCACCTCGAGGCCCGGCTGGCGAAGCACCGCTACGTGGCCATTGGGGAGTACCACGTCTTCGGCGCCGACGCCGACCTGCCGGTGATGCGCCGCGTCGTGCAGCTGGCGCGCCAGCACCGGCTCTACCTGCATTCGCATTCCGACGCCGAAGCGATCGAGCGGCAGTTCCAGCAGGACCCGGACGCCCGCATCCTGTGGGCGCACTCGGGCTTCGACACGCCCGAGAAAGTGCGCGAGATGCTGCGCAAGCACAAGAACCTGTGGTGCGACCTGGCCTTCCGCAGCGACCACGCCAGCGGCAGCCAGGTCGACCCCGGCTGGCGCGCGGCGTTCCTGGAGTTCCCGGACCGTTTCATGGTTGGTACCGACACCTTCACACCCGAGCGCTGGTACTACGTGGTGGAACACGCCAACTGGTCCCGACAGTGGCTGGCCGACCTGCCGCGCGACGTGGCCGAGCGCATTGCCTACAAAAACGGCGAAGCGCTGTTCGGCAGCCTGTTGTCGCGGACGGCCGCCCGGTGAAGCCGAGGCGGCTGGCGGGGGCCGCTGCGGGCGGGTTGGCCCTGGCCGCGGCCGCGGTCGGCGCGGCCCACGCAGCCTGTGCGCTGCCGCCGCAAGCCGGCGCCCGGCTGGACGCCGGTCCGGTGCAGCTGGCCTGGCGCACCGAGCCGGCGGTCCGGCGCGTGGGCGAGCCCTTTGAGCTGTTCGTCAGCCTGTGCCCGGCGCAGGCGCGCCTGACGCGCGTCGACGCCACGATGCCCGAACACCGCCACGGCATGAACTACCGGCCCACGATCCAGCCGCTGGGTGAGGGCCTCTGGCGGGCCGAGGGCCTGCTGTGGCACATGAGCGGGCGTTGGGAACTGCGGCTCGACGTGGCGGCGGCCGATGGCAGCACGCACACCGTGCGGCAGGCCGTGACGCTGCCGTGAGACCCGCGTTTTCCGGGGCCGCGTGGCTGCGCGGGGCCGGACTGGCGGCCTGGTGTGCACTGCTCGCGCTGGGCGGGGCGGCCACCGCACAGCCCCTGCTCGATTTCACCGCGCAGGAGCGGGCGCAGATCGCAGCCCACGGGCCCTGGCCGCCCGTGCCGGTGCAGGATGTGTCCAACCGCGCCCAGGGTCGGCCCGCGGCCGTGGCGCTGGGCCGCGCGCTGTTCTTCGACACGCGGCTGTCGGCCAGCGGCCGGCTGTCGTGTGCCAGCTGCCACGTGCCGGCGCGCGCGTTCCAGGACGGCCTGGCCACCGCGCAGGGCCGCGCCGCCGGCACCCGCAACACCCCCAGCCTGCTGGACGCCGCGCAGCGCCGCTGGCTGGGCTGGGACGGCGCCCACGATTCGCTGTGGGCCGCCAGCCTGGCGCCGCTGCTGGCCGACGGCGAGATGGCGCAGCGTGTCGACCGCCTGGCCGCCGTGGTGCGCGCCGAGCCCGGCCTGTCCGCCGCCTACCGCGCCGCGTTCGCGCAGCCGCTGCCGGCCGACGACGAACGGCTGGTGGTCGACCTGGCCAAGGCCCTGGCCGCATGGCAGGCCACGCTGGTGTCGCCGCGCACGGCGTTCGACGACTTCCGCGACGCGCTGCAGCGCGGCGACCTGCGCGCCGCCGCCACCTACCCGGCCGCCGCGCAGCGTGGCCTGCGCCTCTTCATCGGCGAAGCCCGCTGCAGCGTGTGCCACGCCGGTCCGGCCTTCAGCAACGGCGAGTTCGCCGACATCGGCGTGCCGTTTTTCGTGCCCGGCGGCGTGGACGCCGGCCGCCACGGCGGGCTGCAGCGGCTGCAGGCCAGCCGCATGAACCGCCTGGGCGCCTTCAACGACGCCGGCCCCGCCGACCCGCGCGCCGTGACGACGCGCCACGTGACGATCGAACCGCGGCACTTCGGCGAATTCCGCGTGCCCGGGCTGCGCCAGCTGGCGCGCACCGCGCCCTACATGCACGACGGCAGCCTGGCCACGGTGGATGACGTGGTGCAGCACTACTCGGCCCTGAACGAGGAGCGGCTGCACGCCGACGGCGAGCGCATCCTGCGCCGGCTGGACCTCACGCCCGCGCAGGCCGCCGACCTGGCGGCCTTCCTGCGCAGCCTCAGCCGCTGAGCGGGATCTCTTCGCCCTCGACCCACACCCGCTGCAGCTGCAGCGCGGCGTCCAGCACCACCACGTCGGCCCAGGCGCCGGGCACGAGCCGGCCGCGATCGGTCAGTCCCAGGTGGTCGGCAGCGAAGGTGGCGGTGCGTGCCGAGGCCTCGGTCAGCGGCAGACCCAGCGCGACGAGGTTGCGCAGGGCCTGGTCCATCGTCAGCGTGCTGCCGGCCAGCGTGCCGTCAGCCAGGCGCACGCCGCCCAGGCACTTGGTGACGGTGTGGCGGCCCAGGCGGTAATCGCCGTCGGGCATGCCGGCGGCGGCGGTGGAGTCGGTGACGCAATAGAGCCCCGGGATGGCCCGCAGCGCCACGCGGATGGCCCCCGGGTGCACGTGCAGCAGGTCGGGGATGATCTCGGCACGCTCGGCGTGCGCCAGCGCGGCACCGGCCATGCCGGGCTCGCGGTGGTGCAGGCCGGTCATGGCGTTGAAGAGGTGCGTGAAGCCGGTGGCGCCGGCCTGCAGCGCAGCCACGCCGTCGTCGTAGCCACCGGCCGAGTGGCCGATCTGCACGACAAAGCCGCGCTCGCGCAGCGCGACGATCAGCGCCAGGTGACCCGGCAGCTCGGGCGCCATCGTGATCAGCTTCAGCGGCGCCAGCGCGTGCAGCGCCAGCACGTCGGCCAGCGTGGCGACCGATGCAAAGTCGGGCTGCGCGCCGAGCTTGCCCGGGTTGAGGAACGGGCCTTCCAGGTGCACCCCCAGCACCCGCGCCGCGCCGGCCGGCCGCGCCGCGATGTGCGGCGCCAGCGCGCGCAGCGCGGTGTCGATCTCGTCGCGCGGCGCGGTCATCGTGGTGGCCAGCAGCGCGGTGGTGCCGTGGCGTGCGTGCAGCTGCGCGATGTGCAGCACGGCGTCGCCGCCGGCCATGGTGTCGTGACCGCCGCCGCCATGCACGTGCAGGTCGATGAAGCCGGGCAGCACGACCGGCAGCGGGCTGTTGCGCACCGTGTCTTCGGTCGCCGGCTCACTGAGGACGGCGGTGATGCGGCCGCCGGCCTGCAGCAGCTCGCCGCGCACGAAGCCCTGCGGCGTGAGGATGTGGCCCTGCAGCCTGGACGGCGCGGCCGCCACGCTCAGTGCCCCTCGGGGTGCGGGCTGTCGTCGTCGGTGGGCGCTTCGGCCGGCACGCGGAAGCGCTCGCTCGCCCAGGCGCCCAGGTCGGCGCTGCGGCAGCGCTGGCTGCAGAACGGCCGCCAGGGGTTGTCGGCGTTGTACAGCGCGGGCTGCCTGCAGTTCGGGCAGGGCACCTTGCGCGGGGTCGGCTCGTCCATGGCGCGGGCCTTCAGACGCAGAGGCTGAGCTCGAAGGTGGCGTCGGTCTGCGCCGGCCGCAGCCGGCCTTCGGCGTCGGGCTTCATGAAGCGCACCGAGACCAGGAGCCGGTGGCCGCTGATCTCGGGCACCAGGCCCAGCGCCGGGTCCACGCGCACGCGCAGCAGCTGGTAGGTCTTGCCGGCCGGCAGGTTCTGCAGCGTCTGCTGGTACTGGCCGCCGGGCGCCACCATGCGCTGCGGCACGCCGCTGTCGCGCAGCAGACCCATCAGCACCTGCAGTGCCTCGGCCAGCGGCGTGAGCGTGTCGATCCAGCCCATCAGGTCGGCGCGACGGCTCTCGGCCGTGTGCTGCTGCCATGCGTAATAGGCCGGCAGGTCGAATTCGCAGGTGCCGCCGGGGATGCTGATGCGGCTGCGGATGCTCATCAGCCACTCGTTGCTGGACAGCCCCTGGCCGGCCTTGCCCTGCAGCGCGTTGAGCCCGTTGAAGGCGTGGTCGATGCGCGCGGTGACGGCGTCGAGCGCGGTCTCGGAGATGCCGGGGTGGCCGCGGTAGGTCTGCAGCTGGGCGCGGTGGCGCTCCAGCTCCTTCAGCACGTCGCTCTTCAGGTCGGCGCGCGAGGCGACGTCCATGATCTCGAACAGCGTGGCCAGCGCGAAGTGGTGGTCGACCGCGGTGTCGCGCACGACGAGCACGCCGAGCCGGTCGAACAGGTGTTCGAGCCGCAGCATCGTGCGGATGCTTTCGTTGAACGGGTACTCGTAAAGGACCAAGGCGGCTTTGGAGGCAGGGTGACACGGCACGAAGGCGACGCGTGCGTGGATTGTTCCACAGCCGCCGCGTGTTTCAGCCCGCCGCCGGCCCTGTGGAAGGGACTCCGAACCACATCGCCCAGAGCGACTGCACCTCGGCCTGCAGAGCCGCCAGCGGGATGCCGTCGTTGTGGATCACGGCGTCGGCGATGGCCCGGCGTGCCGGGCGGCCGGCCTGCTGCGCGACCACGCTGCGCGCTGCGTCTTCGGTCCAGCCGGGCCGTTGCACCACGCGGGCGATCTGCGTGTCGGTGCTGCAGTCGACCACCAGCACCCGCGCCACGCGGGCGCGCCAGGAGGACGATTCGGTGAGCAGCGGCACGTCGTAGACCACCGGCCGCGTGCCGGCCAGCGCCGCCTGGCGTCGCGACTCCTGGCCGATCAAGGGGTGCAGGATGGCCTCGAGCCGCGCCTTGGCGCCTGCATCGGCAAAGGCCAGCGCGCGCATTTGGGCGCGGTCGAGCGAGCCGTCGCGCGCCACCGCCGCGGCGCCGAATTCGGCCGCCAGCGCCGGCATCGCCGCGCCGCCCGGCAGCGTGAGCGCGCGGGCGATGGCATCGGCATCAACGAGGTGCGCGCCGCAGGCCACCAGCAGCCTGGCCACCGTGCTCTTGCCGCTGCCGATGCCGCCGGTCAGACCGATCGCGGCGGGGCAGGGCGGGGCTACCAGCCGATCCACCCCAGCGCGCGCGGCAGGCCGGCCAGCATGACGACGAGCCCACCACCGGCCAGAAACGGGCCGAAGGGCACGAAGCGGCCTTCGCGCAGCGAGCCGGTGGCCTTCATCACCAGGCCCACCAGCGCGCCCAGCACCGAAGCCATCAGCACGATCGGCAGGATCGCCTGCCAGCCCAGCCAGGCACCCAGCGCAGCGAGCAGCTTGAAGTCGCCGTAGCCCATGCCTTCCTTGCCGGTGGTGAGCTTGAAGAGCCAGTACACCGACCACAGCGACAGATAACCGACGGCCGCGCCGGTGAACGCCTGCAGCAGGGTCAGATCAGGCAGCCAGCCCAGCGCGGCGGCCAGCAGGCCGGCCCACATCAGCGGCAGCGTGAGTGCATCGGGCAGCACCGTGGTGTCCCAGTCGATCAGCGACAGCGCCAGCAACACGGCGGCGGCCGCGCACCAGAGCAGCAGCAGCGGCTTCGGCCCCACCTGCCAGGCCAGGCCGGCAAAGAGCGCCGCGGTGCCCAGTTCCACCAGCGGATAGCGCAGCCCGATCTTCGTGCCGCAGGCCGAGCACTTGCCGCGCAGGGCCAGCCAGCTCAGCAGCGGGATGTTTTCGTACCAGCGGATGCGGTGGCCGCAGGCCGGACAGCGCGAGGACGGCTTGGACAGCGTCAGCGGTGCCACATCGGCCAGCGCCTTCTCGACCGTGCCGCCGGCCATCTTCAGACGTTCTGGTGCGTCGACGGCGAAGACACGCTTGTAGGAGTCGGCGTCGATCAGCTGTGCCGCGACGTCGCCCCACCACTCGCGCTCCAGCATCAGCGGCAGGCGGTGCACCACCACGTTGAGGAAGCTGCCGACCATCAGTCCCAGCACCCCCAGCGCCCAGGGCGAGAGCCACAGATCGAGCGGCAGGCCGGCCAGCGCCTCGGTTATGGACCCCACCACGGTCAGACGACCGCGCCCAGCTTGAAGATCGGCAGGTACATCGAGACCACGATGCCGCCGATCAGCACGCCCAGGATGACGATGATGAACGGCTCCATCAGGCTCGACAGGCCCTTGACCATTTCATCGACCTCTTCTTCGTAGAACTCGGCGGCCTTGGCCAGCATGTGGTCGAGCGAGCCGGATTCTTCGCCGATGGCCGTCATCTGCAGCACCATGTTCGGGAACACGCCGGTGGTCGTCATCGAGGTGGTGAGCGCGGAGCCGGTGGAGACATCGCGCTGGATCTGCTCGGTGGCCTGTGCGTACACCGCGTTGCCCGAGGCGCCGCCCACCGAGTCGAGCGCTTCCACCAGCGGCACGCCGGCGGCGAACATCGTCGACAGCGTGCGCGTCCAGCGCGTCGCCGAACACCGGGATGCGCAGCAGCAGCCGGTCCATCGCCATCTGCATCTTTTCGGAGCGCTTCCAGCTTTCCAGGAAGAAATATATGCCGCCGCCCAGCAGGCTGAAGATCAGCCACCACCAGGCGACGAAGAACTTCGACAGCCAGATCACGGCCTGCGTGGGCGCGGGCAGTTCACCGCCGAAGGACTTGAAGACGTCCTCGAAGGCCGGGATCACGAAGATCATGATCACCGTCAGCACCACGAAGGCGACGATGATCACCGCCACCGGGTACATCAGCGCCGACTTGATCTTCGACTTGATGGCCATCGTCTTTTCCTGGTAGATGGCCAGGCGGTCGAGCAGGGCCTCCAGGATGCCGCCCGCTTCGCCGGCTTCCACCAGGTTGCAGTACAGCGCGTCGAAGTGCAGCGGGTGCTTGCGGAACGCCGACGACAGGCTGGTGCCGGTTTCCACGTCGGAGCGGATGTCGGTCAGCAGCTTGGTCATGCGCGGGTTCGTGCTGCCGCGCGCCACGATGTCGAAGGACTGCAGCAGCGGCACGCCGGCCTTCATCATGGTGGCCAGCTGGCGCGTGAAGATCGCGATGTCCCGCTGCTTGATCGACTTGCCGCCGCTGGTGCGGCGCTTGCGCACCTTGGTGATCAGGACGCCCTGGCGGCGGAGGGTGGCGTTGACGACGGATTCGGCCGCCGCGCGCATCTCGCCGCGAACGATCTTGCCGTTCTTGTCCTTGCCTTCCCACTCGAAGATGATTTCCTTCGAGGGCTTGGCGAGTGCTGCTGTGGCCATGGTGTTGCGACGCTATGAAAAAGACAGAGGAGGGGTGATGCTGGCTACTCGTTGGTGCACAGGATCACTTCTTCGAGGGTGGTCACACCCGCGCGGACCTTGATCAGTCCCGATTGGCGCAGGTCGCGCACGCCTTCGGATTCGGCCTGCTTGGCGATGTCGAGCGCCGTGCCTTCCGTGAGGATGATGCGCTGGATGGCCTCGGTGATCGGCATCACTTGGTAAATGCCGACGCGGCCCTTGTAGCCGTTGTTGCAGGCCGAGCAGCCCACTGCCCGGTAAGGCTTCCAGTTGCCATCGAGCTGCTCCGGCTTGAAGCCGGCCTTGAGCATCGACTCCCGCGGGTACTCGGCCGGCTTCTTGCAGTTTTCGCAGAGCTTGCGCGCCAGGCGCTGGGCCGTGATCAGCAGCACGCTGGAGGCGATGTTGAACGGCGCCACGCCCATGTTGAGCAGCCGTGTCAGCGTGGTCGGGGCGTCGTTGGTGTGCAGCGTGCTCATCACCATGTGGCCGGTCTGCGCGGCCTTGATGGCGATGTCGGCGGTGTCGAGGTCGCGGATCTCGCCGACCATGATGATGTCCGGGTCCTGGCGCAGAAAGGACTTCAGCGCCGCCGCGAACGTGAGCCCGGCGCGGTCGTTCACGTTGACCTGGTTGATGCCCGGCAGGTTGATTTCGGCCGGGTCTTCCACCGTAGCGATGTTCACGCCCGGCTGGTTCAGGATGTTGAGGCAGGTGTAGAGCGACACCGTCTTGCCGCTGCCGGTGGGGCCGGTGACCAGGATCATCCCGTAGGGCCGGCCGATGGCCAGCATCAGGCGGTCCTTCTCGATCTTCTCGTAGCCCAGGGCCTCGATGCCGAGCTTGGCGCTGGATGGGTCGAGGATCCGGATCACGACCTTCTCGCCGAACAGCGTGGGCAGCGTGCTGACGCGGAAATCGATGGCCTTGGAGCCGAACTTCAGCTTCATGCGGCCGTCCTGCGGGACCCGCTTTTCAGCGATGTCCATGCGCGAGATGACCTTGATGCGCGACGCCAGCTTGTCCTTGATGGCGATCGGGGGCTGCGTGATCTCGCGCAGTTCGCCGTCGATGCGGAAGCGCACGCGGTAGTTGTATTCGTAGGGCTCGAAGTGCAGGTCGGAGGCGCGCATGTTGATCGCGTCGATCAGCATCTTCTGCAGAAAACGCACCACCGGCGCGTCTTCGACGTCGGTCGTGACCTCGCTTTCCGCTGGCGCCGTGGTGTCTTCCTCGGTGACGTCGAAATCGAAGTCGCCGCTGGACATCGACTCCAGCACTTCGCTCGCGCTGGCGCCCTGGCTCTCGATCTGGCGCATCAGCTTGTCGTACTCGACGATCACCCACTCGGGCGTCAGCTGCGTCGCGAACTTGATGCGTTCGACCGCCTCCTGGTCGGTGGGGTCGGCGGCGCCGATGAAGAGGCGGTTGCCGCGCTTGCCCAGCACCATGAGCTGGTACTGGTTGGCGATCTTGGGGTCGACCAGGTTGCGCGGCAGCTTGTTGACGTCGATCGCGTTCAGATCGAGCAACGGCAGCGCCAGCGCGGCCGACAAGGTGTGCGCCAGGTCATCGGATTTCACGGCGCCAGAGCCGACGACCGTGGTGACGAAGCTGGCCTTGCGCTCGCGCGCGCTCTTGAGCAGATCCTCGGCGGCGCGGGCCGTCAGCTTGCCTGCGTTGACCAGCACGCGCGCCACACCCGACAGCGACGATGGCGGCGGTTCAACCTGCAGTTCTGCGGCCATGGGCTTCAGTGCGACCTGTGCATATCGGGACGATCATCGCCGATCCATCCCGGGGTGTAAACGCCGGAAAAGACGCAGAAAGACCGCCTTGTGGGCCCTGGACGATTGGTTACAGCGTTCGATGCCGGAATGACGCACGGCATGAAGTGCAAACCTGGTCGGGGTGAGAGGATTCGAACCTCCGGCCTCTACGTCCCGAACGTAGCGCTCTACCAGGCTAAGCTACACCCCGATTTGGCGAGCAGGTTCTTGATGAGCCTGCCTTGCCTTCGAAAGATCCGTTCAAGAAGAACGATGGATCGATCGAGCACATAAGTCTAACAGAGCCTCGCGGGCCCGTGACGGCGGCAGGTGCGCCATCGCATCGCGGGCCTTGTCGGCCTCGGCCTGCGCAGCCGCGCGCGTGGCGTCCAGCGCACCCGTGCGCCGGACGATTGCCAGCACCTCGGGCAGCTTGGCCAGTTCGCCGTTCTCGATGGCGTGGCGGATCAGCGCGCGGTCGGCGTCCGACCCCCGCTCCATGGCCAGCAGCAGCGGCAGCGTGGGCTTGCCTTCGCGCAGGTCATCGCCGATGTTCTTGCCGAGTTCGCTGCTGTTGCCTTCGTAGTCGAGCAGGTCGTCGACGAGCTGGAACGCGGTGCCGAGCGAGCGGCCGTAGTCGGCGCAGGCTTCCTCGACCGACGGTTCAGCCCCGGCCAGCACCGCACCCAGCCGTGCGCTGGCCTCGAACAGCTTGGCGGTCTTGAAGCGGATGACCTGCAGGTAGTCGGCCACGGCCAGGTCTGCGTCGTGCATGTTCATCAGCTGCAGCACTTCACCTTCTGCAATCACGTTGGTGGCATCGGCCAGCACCTGCAGCACGCGCATGCGGTTGACCGAGACCATCATCTGGAAGGCGCGCGAGTAGAGGAAGTCGCCCACCAGCACGCTGGCCGCGTTGCCGAAGATCGCATTCGCGGTGGCCCGGCCGCGGCGCAGCGCCGACTCGTCGACCACGTCGTCGTGCAGCAAGGTGGCGGTGTGGATGAATTCCACCACCGCCGCCAGCTCGTGACGTTCGGGTCCACGAAAGCCCAGGGCCTCGGCAAACAGCAGCACCAGCCGCGGACGGATGCGCTTGCCACCGGCACCGATGATGTACTGCGAGATCTGGTCGATCAGCGCCACGCGCGAGGACAGCCGCTCGCGAATGACCGCGTCCACGCGCAGCATCTCCGAGTCGGTCGGATCGGCGGCGATGGCGGGCGCAGAGGCGGGTGTGTTGAGCACAGGTGGCAGATGGAGCGGACGCAGATTATAGGAAGCAGTGCGGCAAAGCAGCGCGCGCCACCTCTGCCGATCTGCCGCATGCTATAGTCAAAGGCTCTGCGCCAGCTGGCTGTACTCTTTTACGGGTGTGGCGTGGCCAGGGCCTCTGCTGCGGATGTCTGCCGGAGAGGTTTCATCAGGTTGAAAGGTCACACATGTACGCGGTCATAAAAACCGGTGGCAAGCAATACAAAGTTGCAGCCGGCGAAAAGATCAAGGTAGAACAGATAGCTGCGGACGTGGGCCAGGAAATCGTGATCGAACAGGTGCTCGCCGTGGGTAGCGGTGCGGACCTGAAGGTCGGTTCTCCCTGGGTCACAGGTGCCAACGTCAAGGCCACGGTCTTGGCGCACGGCAAGCACGACAAGGTGCGCATCTTCAAGATGCGTCGCCGCAAGCATTACCAGAAGCACGGCGGCCACCGCCAGACCTTCACCGAGCTGCAAATCGGCTCGATCAACGGTTAAGGGGCAGCACAGATGGCACAGAAAAAAGGTGGCGGTTCCACCCGAAACGGCCGCGATTCGAAGCCGAAGATGCTCGGCGTGAAGGTGTTCGGCGGCCAGCAGATCTCTGCCGGTGCGATCATCGTCCGTCAGCGCGGCACCCAGTTCCATGCCGGCACCAATGTCGGCATGGGCAAGGACCACACGCTCTTCGCGCTGGTCGACGGCTCGGTGTCGTTCGACATCAAGGGCTCGTTGAACCGCCGGACCGTGTTCGTCACACCGGCCTGAGCGATCTTTCGCTTCTGCCAGCGAAGCCCCGGCCAGCCGGGGCTTCTTCGTTTTGAGGCCACCTTCAAGGTGGGTGCCGCATGAAGTTCTTCGATGAAGCCAAGATCGACATCTCGGCCGGGCACGGCGGCGCCGGGAGCGTGAGCTTCCGCCGCGAGAAGTTCATCCCGTTCGGCGGGCCGAACGGCGGCGACGGCGGCCGGGGCGGCAGTGTCTGGGCGGTGGCCGACCTCAACATCAACACGCTGATCGACTACCGCTACACGCGGCGCTTCGACGCCAAGAACGGTGAGCCGGGCCGCGGCTCCGACCAGTTCGGCGCCGCCGGCGCCGACATCGAGATGCGCATGCCGGTGGGAACGATCATCACCGACGCCGAGAGCGGCGCCGTGCTGGTCGAACTGCTGGAACACGGCCAGCGCGCGCTGCTGGCCCGGGGCGGCGACGGCGGCTTCGGCAACCTGCACTTCAAGACCAGCACCAACCGCAGCCCGCGCCAGAAGACGCCCGGCTGGCCCGGCGAAGAGCGCAAGCTGCTGCTCGAGCTGCGTGTGCTGGCCGACGTGGGCCTGCTCGGCATGCCCAACGCCGGCAAGTCGACCTTCATCGCCGCGGTGTCCAACGCGCGGCCGAAGATCGCCGACTACCCGTTCACCACGCTGCACCCCAACCTGGGCGTGGTTCGCGTCGGCCCCGAGCGCAGCTTCGTCATCGCCGACATCCCGGGCCTGATCGAAGGCGCCTCTGAAGGTGCGGGCCTCGGCCACCAGTTCCTGCGCCACCTGCAGCGCACGCGGCTGCTGCTGCACATCGTGGACGCGGCGCCTTTCGACGACAGCGTCGATCCCGTGGCGCAGGCCAAGGCGATCGTTGCCGAGCTGAAGAAGTACGACCCCAAGCTGCACGCCAAGCCGCGCTGGCTGGTCTTCAACAAGCTCGACATGGTGCCTGTCGAGGAGCGCGAGGCACGCGTGGCGGAGTACGTGCGTCGCCTGCGCTGGAAGGGGCCGGTGTTCTCCATTTCGGCGCTGGCCCGCGAAGGCCTGCAGCCGCTGCTGGAGAAGATCCAGAACCACGTGGCTGCGCAGCACCAGGTCGAGCCGCCACCCGACCAGCGTTTCGAGACGCCGGCCAGCGAGTAGCCGCCATGGGTTCCGTGCTTTCCGGGGCGCGACGCATCGTCGTCAAGGTCGGCTCCAGCCTGGTCACCAACGAAGGCCGCGGTGTCGATGCCGAGGCCATCGGCAACTGGTCGCGCCAGCTGGCGGCGCTGGCACAGCAGGGGCGTGAGCTGGTGATGGTGTCCAGCGGCGCCATCGCCGAAGGCATGAAGCGTCTGGGCTGGACCACGCGGCCCAAAGAGCTGCACGAGTTGCAGGCCGCCGCGGCCGTGGGCCAGATGGGCCTGGTGCAGATGTACGAGACGCGCCTGCGCGAGCACGGCATGGCCAGCGCGCAGGTGCTGCTGACACACGCCGACCTGGCCGACCGCGAGCGCTACCTGAATGCCCGCTCGACGCTGCTCACGCTGCTGGCGCTGAAGGTGATCCCGGTGATCAACGAGAACGACACCGTCGTCAACGACGAGATCCGCTTCGGCGACAACGACACGCTCGGCGCGCTGGTGGCCAACCTCGTGGATGCCGACGCCTACGTGATCCTCACCGACCAGCGCGGCCTGTACTCGGCCGATCCCCGCAAGGACCCGCAGGCCCGTTTCATCGACCAGGCCACGGCGGGCGATGCGGCGCTGGAAGCGATGGCTGGCGGCGCGGGCAGCAGCATCGGCCGGGGCGGCATGCTGACCAAGATCCTGGCAGCCAAGCGCGCCGCCGGCAGCGGCACCAGCACCGTGATCGCCTGGGGCCGCGAGACCGACGTGCTGCTGCGCCTGGCCGCGGGCGAACCCATCGGCACCGCGCTGGTCGCTTCCACGCCCAAGCTCGCGGCGCGCAAGCAGTGGATGGTGGACCACCTGCAGCTGCGCGGCGCCGTGCTGGTGGACGACGGTGCAGCCCGCAAGCTGCGCGACGAAGGCAAGAGCCTGCTGCCAATCGGCGTGCACGAGGTGCAGGGCGAGTTCGTGCGCGGCGACGTGATTGCGGTGCGCACGCTGACGGGCGCCGAGGTGGCGCGCGGCCTGGCCAACTACTCGTCGACAGAAGCCCGGCTCATCGCGCGCAAGCCCTCGGCGCAGATCGAGGCCCTGCTGGGCTATGCCAACGAGCCGGAGCTGGTGCACCGGACCAACCTGGTGCTGATGTAGCCGCTGCGGCGGCGCGGCCTGCTACTTGGCCGCGCTCGGCTCGGGCTCGGACGGCGGCAGGCCGTGGCCCGACGGCAGGTCGAAGTCCAGGCGCTGCGAGCGCAGACCGGCACGCAGGTAGCGGTTCTGGTGGTTGGCGCGCGGCAGATAGCGCGCCAGTTCGGTCAGCGCCATCTCGTAGACGCCGCGCTTGAACTCGATGACCATGTCGAGCGGCACCCAGTATTCGTTCCAGCGCCAGGCATCGAACTCGGGGTGATCGGTGGCGCGCAGGTTCATGTCGCTGTCGCGCCCCAGCAGCCGCAGCAGGAACCAGATCTGCTTCTGGCCGCGGTAGTGGCCTCGCGCGTCCTTGCGGATGAAGTGCTCGGGCACCTCGTAGCGCAGCCAGTCGCGGGTGCGCGCAATGATCTGCACGTGCTCGGGCATCAAGCCCACTTCCTCGTGCAACTCTCTCAACATCGCCTGCTCGGGCGACTCGCCGTGCTTGATGCCGCCCTGCGGAAACTGCCACGAGTGTGTGCGCAGCCGCTTGCCCCAGAAAACCTGATTGCGGGCGTTCAACAGGACGATGCCGACGTTGGGCCTGAAGCCTTCCCGGTCGAGCATAATCGGACCCCGAATTTGTGACTGATTTCATTATTGCACCGGCGCGCCGCCGCGTGCGAACCCTCGCTAACCCGCATGCATCGCACGGGTAGCCGATCAGTCCCTTCGCGGTGCCGGCGGCTTGCTGTTTTGCGTCGCCCACCCGTGCAGAAAAAGGCCCCATGAAAGCTTCGTCGACCTTCATCTCCACACTCAAGGAAGCCCCTTCGGACGCCGAGATCGCCAGCCACCGGCTGATGATGCGCGCGGGCTTCATCAAGCGGCTCGGTGCCGGCATCTACAACTACATGCCGATGGGACTGCGCGTGATCCGCAAGGTCGAGGGCATCATCCGCGAAGAGATGAACCGCGCCGGCGCGGTGGAGCTGCTGATGCCGGTGGTGCAGCCGGCCGAGCTGTGGCAGGAGACCGGGCGCTTCCAGGCCTACGGGCCCGAGCTGATGCGCGTGAAAGACCGCCACGACCGCGACTTCGTCATCCAGCCCACCAGCGAAGAAGTCGTGACCGACATCGCACGGCAGGAGCTGCGCAGCTACAAGCAACTGCCGAAGAATTTTTATCACATCCAGACCAAGTTCCGCGACGAACGCCGCCCGCGTTTCGGCGTCATGCGCGGGCGTGAGTTCACGATGAAGGACGCCTACTCCTTCGACCGCGACAAGGCCTCGGCGCTGAAGAGCTACGACACGATGTTCGCGGCCTACAAGCGCATCTTCGACCGCTTCGGCCTGCAGTACCGTGCCGTGGCCGCCGACACCGGCGCCATCGGCGGCGATGCGTCGCACGAGTTCCAGGTCATCGCCGAAACCGGCGAAGACGCCATCGTCTATTGCCCGACCAGCGATTACGCCGCCAACATCGAGCTCGCCGAAGCGCTGCCGCTGCTGGCCGCGCGTGCGGCCCCCGGCCAGACGATGACGGTGACGCCCACGCCGGGCAAGAGCACCTGCGAGGACGTGGCCGCCTTCCTGAACCTGCCGCTGACGCAGACCGTGAAGTCCCTGGTGCTCGCCACCGACGAGAAGAGCGAATCCGGCGACGTCCGCAAGACCACCGTGTGGCTGCTGCTCCTGCGCGGCGATCACAGCCTGAACGAGGTCAAGACCGGCAAGGTCGAAGGCCTGAAGGACAGCTTTCGCTTTGCGACCGTGGCCGAGATCGAGGACCATTTCGGCTGCAAGCCCGGCTACCTGGGCCCGGTGCGCACGAAGAAGCCGGTGAAGGTGATTGCCGACCGCACGGTGGCCCACATGGCCGACTTCGTCTGCGGCGCCAACGAGGCCGACGCCCACATCACCGGCGTCAACTGGGGCCGCGACCTGCCCGAACCCGACCTGGTGGCCGACATCCGCAACGTCGTCGCCGGCGATCCGTCGCCCGACGGGCAGGGCGTGCTGGCGATCCAGCGCGGCATCGAGGTCGGCCATGTGTTTTACCTCGGCACCAAGAAATACAGCGTGCCGATGAACGCCGTGTTCCTGGACGAAAACGGCAAGCCGCAGCCCTTCGAGATGGGCTGCTACGGCATTGGCGTCACGCGCATCCTGGGCGCCGCGGTGGAGCAGAACCACGACGAGCGCGGCATGATCTGGCCGGCGTCCATCGCGCCCTTTGCGGCGGTGATCTGCCCCATCGGCTACGACCGCAGCGCCGAGGTGCAGGCTGCCGCCGACCAGCTGCACGACGAGTTGGCCGCGCTGGGCATCGACGTGGTGCTGGACGACCGCGGCGAGCGCCCGGGCGCGATGTTCGCCGACTGGGAGCTCATCGGCGTGCCGCTGCGCGTCGTCATCTCCGACCGCGGCCTGAAGGCCGGCACGCTGGAGGTGCAGGGCCGGCGCGAGGCTGCGGCCACGCCGGTGGCACTGGCCGACGTGGTGGCCACGGTGAAGGCCCGCCTGAGCGCATGACCGGCGGTGCACGGCGCTTGAATCGGCAGCGCGGCCCCGTGCGCGCCATGCGCGCATGACGCTGGCGCGCCGTGCCCTGCTGGGGGCGCCGCTGGCGCTGTGGCTGCCTCCCGCGCGCGCCGGCTCGCAAGCCGAGGAGCCACTGGCCGATGCCGTGCGCACGGCGCTGGCTGCCTCGGTGGCAGAAGCAGCGCCGCCCAAGCCGCGCTTCGACCGGCTCGAGGACCGTCTGGGTTACCTCCAGTGGCTGGGCGCCACGAGCCAGAAGCTGCAGCGACGCAAGGCCGAGCACCACACGCGCGTCGAGTTCCTGGAGACCGTCTGGTACGAGACCCGGCGCGCGGGGCTGGAGCTGCCGCTGGTGCTGGGGCTGATCCAGGTGGAGAGCGGCTTTCGCAAATACGCCATCAGCAGCGCCGGCGCACGCGGCTACATGCAGGTGATGCCGTTCTGGGCGCGGGTCATCGGCGACGGCGATGCGCGGCGCCTCTTCCACCTCCAGACCAACCTGCGCTTCGGCTGCGTGATCCTGCGCCACTACCTCGACCGCGAGAAGGGCGACCTGTTCATGGCGCTGGGCCGCTACAACGGCAGCCGCGGCCGCGCCGAATACCCGAACCTGGTGTTTGGCGCGCGCCGGGCCTGGGAGTTTGCGGCCGCCTGAACCAGGCGTGTCGCGGGCGGCGACGGACCGGGTCTACAGCCCCATCCACTCCTGCGGCGCCGCACCCTTGAAGCCAGCCAGCGCCAGCACCCGTTCCACGCCTTCGGCGACCATCTCGTCGATGCTCTTCGGGCGCAGGTAGAAGGCCGGCAGCGGCGGGTAGATGATCGCGCCCATCTCCGTGGCGGCCGTCATGTTGCGCAGGTGAGCCAGGTTGAACGGCGTCTCGCGGACCATCAGCACGAGGCGGCGGCGTTCCTTCAGCGTGACGTCGGCGGCGCGCGTGAGCAGGTTGTCGGAAAAACCATGCGCCACGGCGGCCAGTGTCTTCATGGAGCAGGGCGCGACCACCATCGCGGTGGTCTCGGCGCTGCCCCAGCTGCCGCTGGCCAGGCAGGCACCCACGTCGCCCGGCGCGTAGGCGTGGTCGGCCAGTGCTTCCAGGCCCTTGCGGTCCAGGCCCAGCTCGTGGTGCACGTTGAGCACGCCCGAGGGCGTGACGACCAGGTGCGTCTGCACGTCCAGCGCGCGGGCGCGCTGCAGCAGCTTGACGGCGTACAACGCGCCGGTGGCGCCGGTGATGCCCACCACCAGCCGCGCGGCGGCCACGTCAGGCCTTGTTCAGCAGTTGCTGCAGTTCGCCGGACTGGTACATCTCCATCATGATGTCCGAGCCGCCGACGAACTCACCGTCCACGTACAGCTGCGGGATCGTGGGCCACTGCGCGTAGTCCTTGATGCCCTGGCGGACCTCTTCGTCCTCCAGCACGTTGAAGGTCTTGATGTCGGTGGCGCCGGCCGCCTTCAGCACCTGGATCGCGCGGCCGGAAAAGCCGCACTGCGGGAACTGGGCATTGCCCTTCATGAAGAGCATGACCTTGTTGCTCTTGACCAGTCCGTCGATGCGCTGTTGCACGTCGCTCATGGCTGTGATCCTTTGAATTCGAAGGCTGCAAGTATGCGACAAGCCACCGGCCTGGCGCCGGGCCAGGGGCTTCCGCGGCGGTGCGCTGCGTGGCGCGCCTCAGCCGTGCCAGCAGGCGCCCGTGCAGCGCGGCAGCCCGGCCAGATCGCTGCGCGTCTGCGCTCGGCTGAAGCCCTGCGCCAGCAGCAGCGCCTGCACGGCGTCCGCCTGGTCGTGTCCATGTTCCAGCAGCAGCCAGGCGCCGGGATCCAGGTGCTGCGGGGCGCCGGCGATGAGCTCGCGCAGCGCGTCCAGGCCGTCGCGGCCCGATGTCAGCGCAGCCCGTGGTTCGTGGCCCAGCGCCGCGAGATGCGGGTCGGCATCGGCGATGTAGGGCGGGTTGGACACGGCAAGGCCGAAGCGATCTTTGCCGGCCGCGGCCCACCAGTCGCCGTGCGCGGTGTGCACCGCGAGCCCGAGGCGCCGGGCGTTGGCTTGAGCCACGGCCAGCGCGTCGGCACTGGCGTCGGTGGCCAGCACCACGGCATCGGGTCGGGCCCGCTTCAGCGCCAGCGCGATGGCGCCGCTGCCGGTGCCGAGGTCGATCACGCGGCAGGCGGGCGGTGCATCGGCCAGGCACGCCAGCGCCCACTCCACGAGCAACTCGGTTTCCGGGCGCGGCACCAGGACCGCGGGCGAGACGGCGAGCGTCAGGCCGCAGAACTCGCGCTCGCCCGTCACGTAGGCCAGCGGCTCGCCGCCCGCACGACGGGCCAGCAACGCAGGCCAGGCAGCCGCGGCGGCAGGCGGCAGCGGCTCGTCGTCATGCGCCAGCAGCCAGGCCCGCGGCCGGGCCAGCAGGTGGCCCAGCAGCCATTGCGCATCGAGCCGGTCCACGCCGGCGCTGCGGGCCTGCGCCAGCGCGTCGCGGATCAGCAGGCCGCCAGGCAGGTGCGCAGGGGCGGTCACGGTGTCAGGCCGTGCCGGCTTCCAGCTGCGCCAGCTGCTCGGCCGCACGGGCTTCCTTCAGCGCGCCCACCACGTCGGCCATGTCGCCTTCCATGATCTGGCCCAGCTTGTACAGTGTGAGGTTGATGCGGTGGTCGGTGAGCCGGCCCTGCGGGAAGTTGTAGGTGCGGATGCGGTCGCTGCGGTCGCCGCTGCCGATCAGGCCCTTGCGCGTGGCGGCTTCCTTCGCGGCGCGTTCGTTCTTGTCCTTGTCGCGCAGCCGCGCCGCCAGCACGGCCATCGCCTTGGCCTTGTTGCGGTGCTGGCTGCGGTCGTCCTGGCATTCCGCCACCAGGCCGGTGGGCAGGTGCGTGATGCGGATCGCGCTGTCGGTCTTGTTGACGTGCTGGCCGCCGGCGCCGCTGGCGCGGAAGGTGTCGATGCGCAGGTCGGCCGGGTTCAGCTGCACCTCCTCGGCCTCGTCTGGCTCGGGCATCACGGCCACCGTGCAGGCGCTGGTGTGGATGCGGCCCTGGCTCTCGGTCGCCGGCACGCGTTGCACGCGGTGGCCGCCGGACTCAAACCGCAGCTGCTCGTAGACGCGATCGCCCTCGATGCGCAGCACCAGCTCCTTGTAGCCGCCGAGCTCGCTGTCGCTCTGGCTCAGGACCTCGGTGCGCCAGCCCTGGCGCTCGCACCAGCGCAGGTACATGCGCGCCAGATCGCCGGCGAAGAGCGCCGACTCGTCGCCGCCGGCGCCGGCGCGGATCTCCAGGAACGCGTTGCGGTCGTCGTCCGGGTCGCGCGGGATCAGCGCGGTCTGCAGTTCGGCCTGCAGGCGCGCCATGTCGGCGCTGGCGGCGGTGATCTCTTCCTGCGCCATCTCGGCCATGTCGGCGTCGGCCAGCATCTCGCGCGCGGCGGCCACGTCGGCCTCGCGCTGCTGGTAGCGGCGGAAGCGCTCGACGATGCCGTGCACCTCGGCCTGCTCGCGCGACAGTGCGCGGTAGCGCTTCATGTCGGCCGAGACCTGCGGGTCGGCCAGGGTCGCGTCCAGCTCCGCCAGGCGCAGCGCCAGGCGTTCGAACTGTTCTCGCAGGGACGGTGTCATCAGGGGATGCGGTGGCGCGACCGCGCCGGGCGGCGCAGCCGGGGTGTCTGGGGCGGGCGCTAACGCCCGGGGTCGTTCGAGCCGCCCGGCGTGCGGGTGCTCTGGCGCAGGAACAGGCGCGACACGGTGTCGGCCAGCTTCGTGCGCTCGTCACCTTCGGCCGCGTGCAGTTCGGCCAGCGTGCCGTGCAGCATCTTGTGCGTGAGGCCGCGGGCCAGCGCCTCCAGCACCGCTTCGACCGGCTCGCCCTTGGCCAGCAGCTTGCGGGCGCGGCCCAGTTCGGTGGCGCCCCAGTCGTCGGCCTGGCGGTTCAGCGCCTGGATCAGCGGCACCGCGGCGCGCTGGTCCAGCCAGTGGCTGAAGCTCAGCACACCGGCGTCGATGATGGCCTCGGCCTGCTGCACCGCCGCCTGGCGTTTTTCGCTGGCCGACTGCACCAGCGTCGACAGGTCGTCCACGGTGTAGAGGTACACGTCGGACAGCCGTGCGACCTCGGGCTCGATGTCGCGTGGCACGGCCAGGTCGACCATGAACATCGGCCGCCGGCGGCGCGCCTTCAGAGCCCGCTCCACCGCGCCCAGTCCGATGATCGGCAGCGAGCTGGCGGTGCAGGAGATGACGGCGTCGAATTCGTGCAGCCGGTTGGGCATGTCTGACAGCCGCATCGCCTCGCCGCCGAAGCGGCCGGCGAGCTTTTCGCCGCGCTCCAGCGTGCGGTTGGCCAGCGCCATCGCCTTGGGGCTGCGCGCCGCAAAGTGCGTGGCCACGAGTTCGATCATCTCGCCGGCACCGACGAACAACACCTTGATCTCGGCCAGGTCCTCGAACAGCTGCGAGGCCAGCCGCACCGCGGCCGCGGCCATGCTGATGCTGTGCGCGCCGATCTCGGTGGAAGTGCGCACCTCCTTGGCCACCGAGAAGCTGCGCTGGAACAGCTGGTGCAGCGTGGTGCCCAGCGTGCCAGCCTCGTCGGCCAGGCGCACGGCCTGCTTCATCTGGCCCAGGATCTGCGGCTCGCCCAGCACCATGCTGTCCAGCCCGGCGGCCACGCGGAAGGCATGGCGTGCGGCCAGGCGGTCTTCCATCACGTAGCTGTGCGACAGCAGCTGCGCGCCGCTGATGCCGCCCTGCTCGGCCAGCCAGTCGACCGTGGGGCGCACCAGCTCGTGCAGGTTGGCAGGCGCCGAAGCGACGTAGAGCTCGGTGCGGTTGCAGGTGGAGACCAGCGCCGCCTCGGGCACGCTGCGCTGCAGCCGCTCGCGCAGGGCCTGCAGGGCAGGCGCCATCTGCTCGGGCGCAAAGGCCAGGCGCCCGCGCAGGTCGAGCGGCGCGGTGGTGTGGTTGAGCCCGAGGGCGAAGACGCTCACGTCAGAATTGTAGGTTTGTGGGCGCTGCGATGATGCCGAAAGGCGGCAAAGCCGTACCGACCTGCATCAACCCACCCGCACGACACCAGGACAACGCACCTTCGATGGGACCTCTCGACGCACTGTGGCACGTGGCCAACCTCTTCCTGCCCGCGCTGGGCCTGGGCGCGCTGGCCGCCGCGGCGGCCAAGCTGCTGTGGCGGCGCGAGCTGGCCGCGGTGGGCTTCGGGCGGCTGGCAGGACCGGCCTGCGCAGCTTGCGCGGTGGTGGTGCTGGCAGGCCTGGCGCTGCTGGGACAGGACGGCAAGATGGCCACCTACGCGGGCATGGTGGTGGCCTGTGCGCTCACGCTGTGGTGGCGCGGGTTTGGTCCGGGCCGGCGCTGACGGCATCCAGCAACGCGGCGCCCTCGTGCAGCACCGGCGTGCCGCGCAGCGAGTGCGGCAGCGCCTCGGTGATGCGCACGTCCAGCATCTGCCCCACCAGCCGCGCCGCCTGCGGGCCGCCGTCGAAGTTGACGATGCGGTTGCATTCGGTGCGGCCCATCAGCTCCTGCGCGCCGTTGCCGGCCTTGCCGACCTTGCCGCTGTTGCGTGAGGGCCCTTCCACCAGGATGCGCTGCACGGTGCCCTGGCGGCTGGCGCTGATGCTGCGCACGTTCTCTTCGATGCGTGCCTGCAGCAGCTGCAGCCGCTTGAGCTTCACGTCTTGCGGCGTGTCGTCGTGCAGCGCAGCCGCCGGCGTGCCGGGGCGGGCGCTGAAGACGAAGCTGAAGCTGCTGTCGTAGCCGATGTCGTCGATCAGCCTCATCATCTTGTCGAAGTCGTCGGGCGTCTCGCCAGGGAAGCCGACGATGAAGTCGCTGGACAGGCTGATGTCCGGCCGCACGGCGCGCAGCTTGCGGATCGTGCTCTTGTACTCCATCGCGGTGTAGCCGCGCTTCATGGCCATCAGGATGCGGTCGCTGCCGTGCTGCACCGGCAGGTGCAGGTGGCTCACGAGCTGCGGCACCTTGGCGTAGACCTCGATCAGCCGCTGCGTGAACTCGTTCGGGTGGCTCGTGGTGTAGCGGATGCGCTCGATGCCGGGGATCTCGGCCACGTATTCGATCAGCAGCGCGAAGTCGGCGATCTCGCTCGTGCCGCCCATGCGGCCGCGGTAGGCGTTGACGTTCTGCCCCAGCAGCGTCACTTCCTTCACGCCTTGGTCGGCCAGGCCCGCCACCTCGGTCAGCACGTCCTCGAAGGGGCGGTGGACCTCTTCGCCGCGCGTGTACGGCACCACGCAGTAGCTGCAGTACTTGCTGCAGCCTTCCATGATCGACACGAAGGCGCTCGCGCCGTCCACGCGGGCCGGCGGCAGGTGGTCGAACTTCTCGATCTCGGGGAAGCTGATGTCGACCTGCGGCCGCTGCTGCGCGCTGCGCGCCGCGATCATCTGCGGCAGTCGGTGCAGCGTCTGCGGGCCGAAGACGATGTCGACGTACGGCGCGCGCTCGATGATGGCCGCGCCCTCCTGGCTGGCCACGCAGCCGCCGACGCCGATCAGCACGCCCTTCTTCTTGAGGTGCTTGACGCGGCCGAGGTCGCTGAAGACCTTCTCCTGCGCCTTCTCGCGCACGCTGCAGGTGTTGAAGAGGATCAGGTCGGCCTGCTCGACGTCGGTCGTCGGCTCGTAGCCTTCGGCGGCGCGCAGCACGTCGGCCATCTTGTCGGAGTCGTATTCGTTCATCTGGCAGCCGAAGGTGCGGATGAAGACTTTCTTGCCGGAGGTCTCGCTCATGGCTTGCTCCAGGTCTGCGTGTCGGCGTTGAAGCGCCAGGCCGCGGCTTCCGCCGGCGTGGCGGGCCAGGGCTTGCGGGCGGCTTCGGCGGGCGTCAGCACCCAGACGTCGAGCACCTGGCCCTGCAGATCGCGTGTGTAGTGCACCACCAGGCGCTGGTTCACCGCGGCGCCGGGCAGCACCAGCATGTTGTCCATGCCCCGCAGCCGCGAGCCGGGTGCCAGGCGCGCCGGCTGCCGGTTGAGCAGCACCTCGGGCGGGGCCGTCACGACCAGTTCACCGCGCAGGGCAGTGGCCGGAAAGTTGCGGGGCGTCTGCGCCAGGGCGGGCAGGGTGGAAGCCAACAAGGCGGTGGCCAGCAGGGCACAGCGGAGCATGGTGTGGATCCAGGGGCTGTGGAAACAAAAACGGCCCGAGGCGTGAACCTCGGGCCGGCGGATCTTGGTGGCGCTTCAGGGATTTGAACCCCGGACCTGCGGATTATGATTCCGTCGCTCTAACCAGCTGAGCTAAAGCGCCTGAGCCCGGCATTGCAAGCTCGCCTTCAACCGGATATCCATGTTCAGCTTTTTCAAGAAGAAGGCACCGCCCGCGGCGCCTGCGCCGGAGCCGGTGCAGCCGGTGGCGGCGCCCGTCGAACCTGTCGCGCCTGCCGATGAGGCCCCCGCCCCTCCTGCGCCTGCCGAGTCGGCTCCGGCGCCCAAACCGGCGGGGTGGTGGTCTCGCCTGACGGGCGCAGGCCCGGCCGCGCCCCCGGCGCCAGAGCCTGCCGCGCCGGCCTTGCCGGAACCCGGGCCTGCAGCCGCCTCACCGGCGCAGGCGTTGCCTGCACCCGCACCGCAGCCTTCACTGGCACCCGCAGCCCCTGCGGCCGTTTCGGTTGCGCCAGTGCGCCCGCCTGCGCGACAGCCCGAGCCCGCATCGCCCGCGGAGCCGGCTGCCGACCTGCCCGCGCAACCTGCCGACGAGGCCGCCGAACTCACCCCGCCCGCCCGCGGCGGCTGGATCAGCCGCCTCAAGCAAGGCCTGCGCAAGACCGGCGCCGGCATTGCCCAGGTCTTCACCGGCACGCGCATCGACGACGCGCTGTACGAGGAGCTCGAGTCCGCGCTGCTGATGGCCGACACCGGCGTGGCCGCCACCGAATTCCTGCTCGCCGACCTGAAGCGCCGCGTCAAGGACAACAAGACCACCGACCCCAAGGCCGTGAAGGCGCTGCTGGCCGACGCCATCACCGACCTGCTGCGGCCGCTGGAGCGCGCGCTGGTGATCGGCGAGGCCTCGCCCACCGTGATCATGGTCACCGGCGTCAACGGCGCGGGCAAGACCACCAGCATCGGCAAGCTCACGCGCCACCTGGCGCAGGCCGACTGCAAGGTGCTGCTGGCCGCGGCCGACACCTTCCGGGCCGCGGCGCGCGAGCAGCTGGCGGTGTGGGCCGGGCGCACGCAGGTGGAGATCGTCAGCCAGGAGGGCGGCGACCCCGCGGCCGTGACCTTCGACGCCGTGACCGCAGGCCGCGCGCGTGGCTGCGACGTGGTGATCGCCGACACCGCTGGCCGCCTGCCCACGCAGGTGCACCTGATGGACGAGCTGAAGAAGATCCACCGCGTCATCGGCAAGGCCCAGGCCGGCGCGCCGCACGAGGTGCTGCTGGTGGTGGACGGCAACACCGGCCAGAACGCGCTGGCGCAGGTCAAGGCCTTCGATGCCGCGCTGGGGCTCACCGGCCTCATCGTCACCAAGCTCGACGGCACCGCCAAGGGCGGCGTGCTGGCCGCCATCGCCCGGTGGGGCGCCGAGCGCGGGCAGGTGGTGCCGGTCTACTTCATCGGCATCGGCGAGAAGCTGGAGGACCTGCAGACCTTCGACGCGCGTGAATTTGCGCAGGCGCTTCTGGGCTGAGTGGGGACGTGCAAGTCCGGAAGGAGTCGCGCGCTGCACGAAGGCCCGAGCGCGATTTCACGCGCGAGGGCTGAGCCACAGCAAACGGTGCCGGGAAGAGACGCCCGCCGCCCGCGAGAGCCGGGCGCGCGTCCGGGCTTGCGGGCCGCAGCCGCTCAGCGCGTGGCGGGCGCGGTTTCCAGGTCGTCGAAGTAGCCCGACGGCATCGGCTCGAGCACGGTGTCGGGGCCGTTGCGCAGCGCGGCGCGGTCGCCTTCGGCGAGCAGCTCCGACATCTCGGCCACCGGGATCAGCGGCATCGGGCGCGACGCGGTGGGCTTGGCGCTGCCTTCGGCCTCGGCCGACACGTGGGCCATGGCGGTGCGGATCTCGGCCGCGCTGGGCAACGCGCCCTCGCGCCACACGTGCACGTGGATGCGTGCGGCGCGCATCACGCGCGCCATGCGCTCATGGCGGCGGCGGCTGCGGTCGCTTTCGGTGGACGGGCGGATGTCCACCACCGCCAGCACGCGCGAGCCGGCGTCGCACAGCAGCAGGTCGGCGCTGAGCGAGCCGACGCGCTGCAGCCAGTCGGAGTACGAGTGGCGCGACGGCACGCGGATGAAGCGCGACAGCGGCACCTGGCCCAGCACGACGTAGCCGGGCATGGCGCGCTGGAGCAGGTCGTAGGCCTGGCGTTCGGTGGTGGTGAGCACCCGCGCGGCCTCCGGCGGCCAGGCGGCCAAGGTGTCCAGCGCGTCGCGTCGTTCACGCAGCGCACGGCGGCCGTTCAGGCGTTGGCGGAAGGCGACCAGCGCCAGCACCAGCAGCAGCGTGGTGGGCAGGGCCAGCGTGGCAAGGGAGGGCAGGGAATCCATGGGTGACGTCTTCTTGGCGGGCGAGACCGGAAGATCGGTCAGCGGACCGCTGCAATCAACGTCGAAGCGACAAAAGACGTATCGAGACGTGTCCCGATCGCGGAAAAGACGTGATGCCGACGCGGCGCCGCGGTCAGCGCGGCATGCCCGGGAAGCCGCCGCCGCCACCGCCCATGCGCTTCATCATCTTCATCAGGCCGCCGCCCTTCATCTTCTTCATCATGCCCTGCATCTGCTCGAACTGGTTGAGCAGGCGGTTCACGGCGCCCGTGGCGATGCGGCGCTTGCGGCTGGCCTTCAGCAGCTCGGGCTTGCGGCGTTCCAGCGCGGTCATCGAGTTGATGATGCCTTCCATGCGCCGCACGTCGCGCTCGGCCTTGTCCATGTCGGCGCCCTGGGCCTTGGCGGTGAGCTGGCTGGGCAGCTTGTCCATCAGGCTCGACAGGCCGCCCATCTTCTTCATCTGGCTGATCTGCGAGAGGAAGTCATTGAGGTCGAAGCCGCTGCCGGACTTGACCTTGTCCGCCAGCTTCTGCGCGGCGTCCATGTCGACGCCCTTCTGCACCTCCTCGACCAGGGCCACGATGTCGCCCATGCCCAGCACGCGGCCGGCGTGGCGTTCGGCGTCGAAGACCTCCAGGCCGTCGATCTTCTCGGACACACCGGCGAACTTGATCGGCGCGCCGGTGATCTGGCGCACCGACAGCGCGGCGCCGCCGCGCGAGTCGCCGTCGAGCTTGGTCAGGATCACGCCGGTCAGCGGCAGCGCGTCCTTGAAGGCCTTGGCGGTGTTGACCGCGTCCTGGCCCTGCATGGCGTCGACGATGAACAGCGTCTCCACCGGGTTCAGCACCGCGTGCAGTTCGGTGATCTCGGCCATCAGCGCTTCGTCGATGCCCAGGCGGCCGGCGGTGTCGACCAGCAGCACGTCGAAGTAGTGGCGCCGGGCGTGGTCCAGCGCGGCCAGCGCGATCTCGCGCGGCTTCTGGTCGGGCGCCGAGGGGAACCACTCCGCGCCAGCCTGGGCCGTCACCGTCTTCAGCTGCTCGATGGCGGCCGGGCGGTACACGTCGGCCGAGACCGTGAGCACCTTCTTCTTGCGCTTGGTGATCAGGTGCTTGGCCAGCTTGGCCGTGGTGGTGGTCTTGCCCGCGCCCTGCAGGCC
>LNFM01004439.1_pt1 | contig 27973 bp, 22 predicted proteins | sample 596031 | NCBI WGS metagenome assembly LNFM01 (sample SAMN04254537, study PRJNA301005) | activated carbon metagenome | isolation source: dual media filters at the Ann Arbor, Michigan drinking water treatment plant | place: USA: Ann Arbor
CGGCTGCCGATTTTCTGCGTCGGGTCGCAGGCGTACTGCAGGCCGCCGACGCGCACCATGTCGCCGCCCTGCTGGAAGTAGGGATCGGGGTTGAACAGGTTGTCACAGATGTCTTCCAGCAGGTTTTTCAGGTTCTCGCCGGTGATGTTGCTGGTGGTCACCTGCGGGTAGGTGATGGCCGTCATGCTCATGACGTCTTCGGTGGTGATCGGCTCACCCGGCAGGATCGAGGTGCCCCAGCGGAATCCCGGCGAGAACGCGATTTCCGCATCCTTTTCCGCCAGCAGCGCATCCAGTATCAACTGGTCGAAGCTGCCGTTGAAATTGCCGCGACGGAACAGCAGGCCTTCACTGACCGCGAGTTTTTCGCCGAGCCGTGTTTCGTAGGGCGCGCGATGTTTGCGGATCAGTTCCGCCATGCCCGCGTCCGGCGCGAGCAGCGTCGCGAAAACCGGCAGCAGGCGGTAACGCGAAGACTTGACGCCGCCGCCGCGCACATCGAGTTCGAGCACGCCGAGAAACTTGCCGTTGGAACCGGCATTGGTGACCAGCGTCGTGCCGCCGCGGTTCCTGACCGGCACCGGCTGCGGCACCGCGTCGTGGGTATGGCCGCCGAGGATGGCGTCGATGCCGGAAACCCGCGATGCCAGCTTGATGTCGGTGTCCATGCCGTTGTGCGACAGCAGCACCACCGCCTGCGCGCCCTTCTTGCGCGCCTCGTCAACGACGCGCTGCAGGCGCTCTTCCTGGATGCCGAAGGTCCAGTCGGCGACCAGGTGGCGCGGGTTGGCGATCGGCGTGTAAGGGAAGGCCTGGCCGATGATCGCCACCGGCGCGCCGTTGATTTCGCGCATCGTCCAGGCGCGGAACACCGGGTCGTCGAAGTCTGCGGTGCGGATGTTCTGGGCGAGGAATTCGATGCGGCCCTTGAAGTCCTTGTTGACGACTTCCTCCACCCGTTTCGCGCCATAGGTGAATTCCCAGTGCCCGGTCATGATGTCCACGCCCAGCAGCTTTGCGGCGTCGATCATGTCCTGCCCCTTGCTCCACAGCGCGGTGGCCGAACCCTGCCAGGTGTCGCCGCCATCAAGCAACAGCGCACCGGGGCGCTGTGCACGGACCTGTTTGACCAGTGTCGCGAGGTGGGCGAATCCGCCGACCTTGCCGTGGCTGCGCGCGGCTTCGACGTAATCGAGGTGGGTATAGGCATGGGCCTCGCGGGTGCCGGGTTTGAGGCCGAAGTGTTTCAGCAGGGCTTCGCCGACGAGATGGGGCGGGCGGCCGCGGGCCTCGCCGACGCCGATGTTGACGTCGGGCTCGCGGAAATAGACCGGCAGCAGTTGTGCATGGCAGTCCGTGATGTGCATCAGCGTGACGTTGACGGCGGACTTGCCGAGGTCGTACAGCGTGCCGCCGGCTGCGGCGGCGAATGCCGGTCCGGCGGCCAGCGGCAGTCCCTGGGCGGCGGCGACCGCCATGATCTGCATGAATTCGCGGCGTGAGAGGTGCATGGTGCTGGCTCCGAAAAAAAGAGGCTTGGTTGCCCAAGCCTCTGTCGTGTCGCGGGAATGGCGTTTACTTGTTGATCGGGGACTGCGGATCAAGCAGGTAAGCCACCATGTGCGTGATCTGTTCCGGGGTCAGGTGTTTTGTTGCGCCCAGCCGCGGCATGTTGGAACAGGGGAAGTAGGTCCAGGCGTTGTATATTTTTTCGTAGGTGTATTTGATGACCGCCTCCGAATTGCCGCGCTGCTTGCCGTAGCCGGTAAGTGCCGGGCCGACATTGCCGACATTGATTTCCCCGGGGGCCAGTGCGTGGCAGTTCTGGCACAGGCCGCCGTTTTCCTTGCGGTTCTCCAGCTTGCCGTTGCGGATGCGGTCGCCGGCGCCGTCATGCGCCAGCCGGTCACCCACCTTCCAGTCGCCGTACAGCTTGCCGGAGGCCGGATACTCGATCGATGCGCGCGCGAGCTTGACGATCTCGGCAGCCTCGGCCTGGGTCAGCTTGGCATCGCCGATCTTGCTGCAGATCTGCTGCGAGCGGTCCTGGTCGAGGCGGCCCTTGTGTGCCGGCGAGAAGGCGAAAGCGTCATAAACCATTTTTTCCGCCATCTGGCGGGTGGTGGCTTCATCAGGATAGCTGGCACAGCCGGCAGTCATTGCGCCGGCGGCGGCAAGGGTCATCCACTTGAACAGGGTGGTCTTTTTCATTTGTCCTCTCCCTCGTCAGCGTTTGAAGCCGGGCACCTGGATCACGGCGTCGTTGCCCTGGCGGTTGAGGTAGGTGGTCAGTGCGATCGAATAGTCCGTCGCATACTTGAGGTCCGGGAGGCGCATCTGCCAGACGCAGTCGTTGAGGCGCCACTGCATGGTGCGCACGACGAAATGCGAGCCGCGGTAGGCGGGCCAGGTCGAAGCGACTTCCTGGGCACCGGCCTTGCTGGTCATGTGGATCAGGTCCTGCAGGCGGATGCGCTTGTCCGGCTCGCCATGGCACTGCACGCAGCCGAAGTCGGTCTGCCCGCTGCGCCGGAAGAACAGGTATTCGCCGGCCTTGTACATGTCGTACTCTTTCTGGTGGCTCAGCGAGACATTGACCTTCATGCCGTTGGACCGGGATGTAATGTACAGCGCGAGTGCCTCGATGTCGGATCCCTTGCTGGCCGGGCTGCTGATGGCCTGCTTGATCAGCTGGTTCCGGTCAAAGCCCTGCAACTGCGTCATGCAGGTCAACAGGCGGCTTTCCAGGTCTTCGACGCGATCCGTGTCCGCAAAGTAGCGGGGCATGCGGGCGGCTGCGCCCTCCAGCTTGCCGGGGCCCATGCCGAAATCGCACTGTTCGAGTGACACGTTCTTGGGGCCGCGTTTCTGATGGAACAGCGCCTTGCCCTGATCGATCCACAACTCTCCCGGATTGTCTTCGATCAGCATCTTGCGGCCGACCGAGAGGTCGCCCTGCGCCAGTGCTGACGCCGGCAGCGTCAGCGCGAGGCACAGCGAGGCGCATGCGGTAAAGCGGATTCCGCGCACATTCACCATGATCTCCTCCTTCTTTTATTGGTTTTCTGCTTCGGGTACTGCGGGACAGCCGCTCCGTCAGGAGCCGGCTGCGACCGTTGCTTCGTCAGTGCGTTTGTCACCCTTGTTGTCAGTCCAGGTGACGACGATCTTGTCGCCGACCTTGGCACCCTTGACGCGCAGTCCCAGGAAGGGATCCCGGGAAATCGCCTGGCTCCACTGCGCGTCCAGCACCGTCTTGCCGTTGTGCTGCACGATAACGCTCTGGATGAAGTGCAGCGGAACCACGCCGGACGCCGTCTTGCGCGTGCCGGTCTCCATCGGGTGTCGCATCAGGATGCGCACGTCCGCAGCATCGCCCTGCAGCGTGGCACGGATTCTCATCGGGTCAGCCATTGCCGTCTCCTCTGTTTTTCGGTTTTGTCGGGTGGGTCAGCCGCAGCCGCCGACCGTGACTTTGACTTCCTTGACGGCGGTGTAGAACTTCCCGTCGGCCTTGACGATCGCGCGCACGTCAGAGGTTTGCCCCATCTTCAGGCGCGTCGATACGTAGCCCTCGCCGCCGCCGGAAAAATCGACGCTGGCGGCCAGCGGGAACGGGTTTTTCTCCGCGATGATCGCGATGCTCTGGGTGTTGGGGATCTTGCTGGTGACGGCGACAGGCACGATGGCACCGTTCTCGGCAATGTCCGGTGCCGTGATCGTTATGTCCTTGCTCTCGATCAGGTTGCTCGCGCCCAGGTTCTTGATCACATCGGCGGTGGCTTTGGATTCAAAGGCGTTCTTGTTCCAGGGGGCCGCCCAGGCGGTAATCGGTTTTAGCAGGCCGGTAGCGGCCAGTGTGACAAGCGCCCCCGTACCTCCTGCCAGTTTCAGAAAACTGCGGCGTAGCTGTTGCATGACAATCTCCTCCTGTTTTTCGTGAATTCCCGTGCTGCATCCCTTGTGGCGATGCCGGCTGCCACCGGTTTCCGCGTCAGTCCAAGGAATATTAGCTGACGCTTACATTTTCATCCTAGCCAACACGATAACGATTGTCCATCGACAATTTTCCATATGGAATGTCAATCCCTGCATCGACAGGATTTATGTGCGGGTGCGGCAAGCGGACGCGGCAGGTCACTTCGAAGCAGGGCGTGCTTTCCAGTTCCCGGATTTGCCGCCGCTTTTCTCCTCGAGCCGCAGCATGTCCACGCACATGCCGCGGTCCACGGCTTTGCACATGTCGTAAATGGTCAGCAGGGCGACGCTGGCGGCGGTCAGGGCTTCCATTTCCACGCCGGTGCGTCCCACGGTTTCCGCGGTGGCGGTGCAGGTCACGGCATGCCGCCGGCGATCGATTTTGAATGCCACCTCGACACGCGTCAGCGCCAGCGGATGGCAGAGCGGAATCAGCGTGGAGGTCTGTTTGGCGGCCTGTATGCCGGCAATCCTGGCGATGCCCAGCACATCCCCCTTTTTGGCGTCACCCTTGATGATCAGGCGCAGGGTGGCCGGCTGCATCAGGATCCTTCCGCGGGCCTTGGCCACCCGCCGCGTTTCGGCCTTTTCCGCGACATCGACCATCCACGCCTGCCCCTGCGCATCGAAGTGGCTGAGGCTGCGTGTAACGGATTGTTTTTTCATTGGAACTCCGGCAGCGGCAAATTATCATAAGGAGATGTTTCAAAAACTGATTCTACTGCTGCTGCTGGGTTTCATGCCGGGCGTGCTGGCGCAGGCCCTGCCGGAACTCGGCGATGTTTCGGCCACGGCCATTTCGCCCGTCGACGAATACCGGCTGGGCGAGAACATCATGCGCGAGATCCGCCGCGATCCCGCCTACCTTGATGATCCCGAGGTCGCCGATTATGCCAACAGCCTCGGCAACAGGCTGGTCGCGCGCAGCGATGCGTCCCGGCAGGAATTCGAGTTCTTCGTGGTGCGCGACCCGCAGATCAACGCATTTGCGCTGCCCGGCGGGTTCATCGGCATACATACCGGCCTGATACTGGCCGCGCAAAGTGAATCGGAGGTTGCCGGCGTTGTTGCCCACGAGGTGGCCCACGTGACGCAGCGCCATATTGCGCGGATGATCAACCAGCAGAACCAGAACCAACTGATCTCGATGGCGGCAATGGCGGTGGCCTTGCTGGCCGCGCGCTCGAGTTCCCAGATCGGCGAAGCGGCCGCGGTGGTCGGTCAGGCGGGCGTCATGCAGAGCCAGCTCAATTTTTCGCGTGACAACGAACGCGAGGCAGACCGGGTGGGACTCCAGATGCTCGAAGGTGCCGGCTTCGATCCGCGGGGAATGGCCATTTTTTTCGAGCGGCTGCAGCGGGCCACCCGGATTTACGAGGGGGGGGCGCCATCCTATCTGCGCACCCATCCGCTGACTTTTGAGCGGATTGCCGACATCCAGAACCGGATCGAAAACCTGCCCTATCGCCAGGTGCCGGACAGCCTCGATTTTCAGCTGATCCGTGCCAAATTGCGTGCCGAATCGGGCACTCCCCGGGATGCCGTCGAGTTTTTCGAGTCGAGTCTTGCCGAGCGCAAGTTTCTTTCCGAAACGGCGGGCCGTTACGGCCTGGTGGCGAGCCTGATGCGTGCCCGCGATTTCAGCCGTGCGCAGAAGGAAATGGTTGCCTTGCGCAAGACGGCCAGCCCGATCATCGAGAACCTGGCCTGCCGTCTCGCCGATGCGGCCGGGCAGGGTGCCCGTGCCCTGCAGTGTTTCCAGGACGCCCGGCACGCCTATCCCGGCAGCCGGGCGCTGTTTTACGGCCACGTCGAGCAGATGCTCGGCACGGGCCAGCCTGCCGCGGCACTTCAGCTGCTCGCTGCGCGGATCCAGGCGCAGCCCGATGATGCGCGTCTTTACCGGATCCAGGCACGGGCCTACGCTGCCCAGGGGAATCGGCTGATGCAGCACCGCTCGCAGGGTGAAGCTTATGCCCGCAGCGGGCAGATCGGGGCGGCAATCGAGCAACTGCAGATTGCCCTCAAAACCGGGAGCGGCGACTTTTACCAGCTTTCCGCCACCGAAGCGCGCCTGCGCGAACTGAAAAAGCAGCAGCTCGAGCAGGAACGCAAGCGCTGATCTGCGTCCGCCGTGCGGATTTGCGCGTAGCGGCGGCATCCCCCGTTTAGTGATACTTTCCCGGGATGGGTACCGAGGCTGGCACGGAAACTGTTCCCCTTCCCCCGGAAACACGGCGGATCGGCAAGTACGAAATCATCCGTGAAATCGGCCGCGGCGCCACCAGCGTCGTCTACAAGGCCTACGATCCCTTCCAGGATCGCGAAGTCGCGGTCAAGGCCGTATTTCCCGAGGTTCTCGGGGACCAGGAGCATGGGCGGCGTTACCGGAAGCTGTTTGTCACCGAAGCTTCCCTCGCAGGCAAGCTTTCCCATCCCCATATCGTCGCCATTTATGATGCGGCGGCCGACGACGATGCGAGTTACATCGTCATGGAATATGTCGACGGATCCACGCTGGAGCAGTACGCCCGGGTGGATCACCTGCTGCCCCTGTCACGGGTGCTCGAGATCATCTACAAGTGCGCGCGGGCGCTGGACTATGCCGCCCGCGAAGGCGTCATACACCGGGACATCAAACCGGCCAACATCCTGCTGGCCGGTGAAACGGACATCAAGGTGTCTGACTTCGGCGCCGCCCTGAATGCCGCCAGCGACTCGACGCAGATCACCGGCGTGGGCTCGCCGGCCTACATGTCGCCCGAGCAGGTCCGGGAACAGCAACTGACCTACCAGACCGACATTTTCTCCCTCGGCGTGGTGTTCTACCAGCTGCTGACCGGCCGCCTGCCGTTCCTCGGCACCAACAATTACAGCATCATTTACCAGATCATCAACGTCGATCCCGCGCCCCCCAGCCGCTTTCGCAGCGAGGTTCCGCCGAAGATCGATGCCATCGTCCTGCGCATGCTGCAGAAGAACACCGCCGATCGTTACCAGACCTGGGGGGACCTTGCCGGAGATCTGGTCGATGTGCTGGGTGGCGTCCGGACCGGTTCCAGGGAAGGCCTGCCCGAGGCAGAAAAGTTCGACACCCTGCGAAAACTCGAGTTTTTCCGCAATTTCAGCGACGTGGAACTGTGGGAGGTGCTGCGGCTTGCAAAATGGCGGCATCTTGCGGCCGAAGCCGTGCTGATCCAGGAGGGGGACATCGGGTCTTCATTTTTCATACTGGCCGTCGGGGAAGTGCAGGTCCGCAAGCAGGGGCGGTTGCTGAGCACGCTCGGCTGCGGCGAGTGTTTCGGGGAAATGGCCTACCTCGGCAAGCAGAAATTCCAGCGTTCGGCGAGCGTGGTCGCCACCACGGATGTCGTGGCCATAGAAATACGCGCAGAGAGCCTGCCGCGGGCCTCCGAATTGTGTCGCCACCATTTCAACGGCGCCTTTCTCGAGTTGCTGGTGGACCGGCTTGCCGCAGCCAACATGCGCCTTTCGCAGCTTTTGACCGAGCGGAATATCAGCATTTTTTGATGTATCAGGGCGCGGAGGGTGTCCTGCCGCCGTCTTTTTGCGGGCCTGCATTGCGACTGCGGCCAATCCTCTGCCTTGCCTCCGGGAATGCGTGTTGGCACGGGGTATTTTCCGGGATGTTGTGCTAGGATTCCGCTCACTGTTCCGGGACCCGGGACAGACAGGGCAAACAAGAGCATCAGATCGAATCCGCTGCTGCAAAAAAATTTACAAGGAGTCGCAAATGAACCCCATCTCCAAGACGTCGGCGCTCATCAAACAACGCGGTCAGGGCATGACCGAATACATCATCATCGTCGCGCTGATTGCCATTGCCGCGATCGGCGTCTACAGCTTTTTCGGCCAGACCGTCCGCCAGCAGACCGCCGGCATGGCGCAGGAGCTGTCGGGCAAGAAAGCCACCAACGAAATCAAGGGCGCACAGGACGCCTCCAAGGAAGCCTCCACCGATGCCGGCAAGAAAAAAGGCATGGGTGACTATGAGAACACGGTAAGCAAGTAACCGCTTCCGGCAGTTCAGGGCATGCGTGAACTTCGCCCCGGGAGGGGGCGACGTTTCCCATTGCTATCACGCCAGCGCGGCCAGGCGCTGGCGTTCATTGGCGTCACCACCGTCGTCGTGTTGCTGGGTCTGTTGCTGCTGTACAACGTGGCACAGCTCACCACGCAGAAAATGAAGTTGCAGAACACGGCGGACGCCGCGGCTTACAGCGGCGCCCTGACCGAGGCGCGGGACTACAACTTCACTGCGTACGCCAACCGGGCAATGATTGCCAACCAGGTGGCGGTTGCCCAGATCGTCGGCCTCCGTTCCTGGGCACGCAACCTGGACAGTGTCTACAAGTCGGGTCCCTTCAACTGGGTGCCGCAGACTTTCGCCAGCCTCTCGGCCTTGAGTGCGATGTGGACCACCGTCTGGAACGTGGTGAGGACTGCGGCGGGCGGCATCGAGTCGGTGATGAATGCCATCGCCGGACCGCTGGTGACGGTGCTCGACCTGCTGATCGATGCCCTGTACTACGGGTCGACCGCGTATCACATCGCGATGATCCTGACGGTCCCCGAGACCGTGGTCGAAGTCATCGAAAAGAACGATCCGGATGCTTCGCTCAGCACCTCGCTGACCCAGATCGGTTTCGCCGCGAAACATGCGCTGGATGTCTACGGTTTCACCAGCGACTATGATCCGACCAAGAGCGGCAACGATGACAACAAGTCGGGTTCCAGCAAGGATCGCCAGGCCAATGTCATCTTCAACTCGCAGGACGGGTTCTACAACTTCCGCAGTTATCCCTGGCCCCTGCCGATACTGATCGATCCGACCAAGGCCATCCCCGGCAACTTCGGCACGATGTTCATGATCATGTACCACAGCGGCGGTACCGAGCTGAAGAACAAGAGCGGCACCTACATGAAGAGCTGGACCGGCGCCGACGCCACCGGGCTGTTCACGATCCTGATGGTGTGGATCTTCGTGCCGTTCCCGGTGCCGATTCCGATTCCGATTCCGACACCCCAGGGTTATGGTGCGGCGCTGGCCGGTTCCAACAACGATCTGCAGCCCGCCACCGGCAACTTCAACCACAATTTTGCCCAGGCCTACGGCTCGACCTTCGTCAATCCGCTGACCATGGTTCCTGGGTGGATCAACGTCGGCAACGGCACCGGCGCGACGCTGGACAGCAATGGCGGGCTGAAGAAGTACTGGGATGTCAGCAACCGCGACCAGGCTTCGGCAACCGCGAACCAGAACACCAGCGGCCCCGAACTGCTGATCGAAGTCGAAAAGCCGATGAGCACCATCGCGATCAGCAGCTCGCCCAGCATGAACATCGGCGGCGGCGATACCGGCCAACTGTGGCTCGCCGACGGCACCCAGGACAACAAGATCAAGTCGCTGTCGAAGGCGCAGTCGTATTTCGCGCGGCCGACCAAGCTGTTCCCGCGCGGCGACGGCAAGACCGAGTACGGCAGCCTCTACAATCCCTACTGGCAGGCGAGGCTGATGCCCAACAACCTGCTGGAGCAGGGTGCGTCGATTCTCACCCAGAGTTTCCCGTGACCGGCAGGCCCCCCGCATTTCCGCGAAGGCACTGCTCCGGGCAGGCGCTCACGGAATTCGTGATCGGCGCCGTGCTGTTCCTGATCCCGCTGTTCCTGATCATTCCCCTGCTCGGCAAATATGCCGACATGAAGGCATCAACGATCCAGGCCGCGCGCTACAACGCCTGGGAGCGCACCGTGTGGTACGGCCAGACGGCTTCGAGCAGCGGCGACTGGCAGGGCAATGACAAGAACGAGTCGACGATCAAGTCGGAAATGGACAGCAAGTTCCTGACCAGCAACCTGTGGCATGACCGCGCGGGCACCTCGATGCTGGGCGGTTCGGCCAACTCGATCACCAACAACGACGCGCCGGGCACGGCCAATACCATCCTCGGTTTCGCGGTATCGGTCGCGAACGCCATCGGCCCTTTCAACCTTGAATTCAAGGGGCTCTACGAAGGCACGGCAACCGTGAACGTGGCCAACACGACCTCCGTGATCAGCGAAGTGCTCGGCAGCGGCGCAGGTGCCGACCCGGCACGGCTCAACCTTTCGATTTCCGACAAGAACGTGATACTGGCCAATGGCTGGGGCGCCAACGGCGCGGCGCATGTGAAATCGCAGGTGCAGGGCCTGACGCCGACCTCGATACTCAGCAATCCCGTGCTCGACGCGGTGCGCTGGATACTGGTGCCTTTCACTCCGGAACTGGTGCCGACAGTGCTTGAACTGGGCAAGATCGAGGTTGATCAGGTGCCGCCTGACCGCCTGGGGAACTGATGATGGCCGCCCGGAAAACCGTCTTCTGTGACGTCATGGCTGCAACCCGGCGCCCCCTTTCCGCCGTGCTGGCGGTGCTGCTGGCCGCGGTTTCGCCGCAGTCCGCGGCGCAGGACAAGGCCATGCCGCCCTGTCCCGAGTTTCCGATTCCCCATGTCGGGCAACTGCAATGGGTTGCGGAGAACATCCGCATGAACGGCGTGCCGATGCAGATCAAGGAACTGACCACCGAGCAGACTCCGCAGCAGGTCATCGCCTTCTACAAGCGGCGCTGGGGCGACGTGCCGCCTTATTTCCATGAATACGAGGTTGCGGGCATGCCCGTGATTGCGACATTGCGCGGTGGATGTTTTTACACCGTCCAGGTGCAGCCCCACGGACGCGGCGCCAAGGCGCTGCTCGGTGTGACCACCAAACCCGGGCCCGGAGAGACAAAAGCCGCCGGTTCCGGGTTTCCCAACATGAACGGCAGCAGGATACTCAACGACATCGATCATTTCGATGCCGGCAAGACCGGGCGCACGATACTGCTGACCAACAGCTATTCGCCGGATGCCAATCTCAATTTTTACCGCCGCGCGATGGCCGATGACGGCTGGACCGCACTGATCGACCGGCCGGTCGAAGGCAGCAAGGGCATTTCGCACGTTTTGGTGATGAAACGGGGTTATCATGAGGCCAACCTCACGATCACACCGGGGAAGGCCGGCACCAATGTGCTGGCGACATTCGTGGACAAGCCATGAACATAAAAAAATCAGGGGGCCGGAACAGCCGGCATGTCTTGCAGGAGAGGGCGAAGGCACTCGGCCAGGCCAGTGTCGAATACACCATTGTGGTCATGCTGGTCGTGATAGTCCTGATCAGCTATGAAGATGAATCCGGCGTGGTGCATTCTGCGATCGGAGACGTAGTAGGGGCGCTCAAGGATTTTTTCGGCGCCTATTCATGGGCGATTTCCTTTTCCAATAACATAACTCCGCTGTAACAGGTCCCCAATGGCTCTCCGACTCGATCGCATCAATCGCACCTGGCTCATGCTGTTTGTCGCCGTAATCATGGCACTGGCGGCTGCCTGGCTCACCAAACAATACCTTGATGTCAGGGAAAAACGCATCCAGGAGGAACTTGCCGAAAAAGCGAAGGGCGGGCCTGTCGCCCGGGTGGTGGTTCCCGTGCGCAACCTGCCCGGCGGCAGCGTCATCAGCGGCGACCTCGTGGCCGGACGCAGCATCCCGGCCGACCTCGTCAGTTCGGACATGCTGACGCCCGACATGTTCGAGAAATTCGACGGCGCCAAGCTGCTGCGCAACGTCGAACGCGGGCATCCCCTGCGCGCCTCGGACATCGAGGAAAAAGGCAAGGATTTCTCGTCGCTGATCGAGGAGGGAAGCCGGGCCATCACGATCGACATCGACGAACTCAATTCGATTGCCCAGATGGTCAGGCCCGGCAACCTGGTTGACCTGTTCCTGATCATGCCCGACCTGTCCGACCTCAGCGGCAACAACCAGCAGATCACCCTGCTGATGCAGCGCGTGAAGGTCATCGCGACCGGGCAGACCGTGCGCAAGTCGGATGCGTTCACTGCGCCCCAGCCCGGTGTTCCGCAGGGCGTGGTGCGATATTCGAACTTGACCTTCGAGGTCTCGCCGGAGCAGGCGGCCCGCATTGCGCTGGCGCAGCAACTGGGACGCATACGCGCGGTACTGCGCAAGGAGCCTGACGAGGAAATCGTGCGTCTCGGCAAGATCAACACCAAGAACCTGCTGAAGAAGGGGTTCGTGCTCGAAGGTCCGGATGAGGTCGACGGCTCCGCAGTCGAGTACATCATCGGCGGCAAGGGAGGCGGTGGCGTTGGCAACACCATTACCGTCAATGTTCCGGGCATGGCGCCGCCTGCACCGGGTGCCCCGGGTGTTCCCGCCACAGCGGCGCCCGCCGCTGCTGCGGCACCTGCGCTGCCGCCGGGGATACCCGCGGCAGCACAGCCCTATCTCCAGCCCGCGCCCCAGAGGTAACCATGAGCTCCAGGACCATGACCATGTTCAAACACGCATTCATCAGCCTTGTTGCCCTGCTGTCTTTCGGCCTTGCCGCGCCGCTTGCGGCGCAGGGCAAACCTGTAGCCGATGCCGGCCTGCTCACCATGTTTCATGGCGAGGTGCGCACCCTGCCGACCGGCAAGGTCGCGCGTGTCGCCGTCGGCAACGGACGCCTGCTGACCACCAATGTTCTCGATAACGAGATCGTGCTGCTGGCCGAGGCAGCGGGCGATACCAGCCTGTTCATCTGGCTCAAGGACGGCAGCCTGCGCAAATATGCGGTGCGCATTGCGCCCGCCGACGTGGCCGAAACCGTCGCCCAGGTCCGGAAAATCCTCGCTTTCATCCCGGGGATGCGTGTCGAACAGGTCGGCAGCCATGCCGTGGTCAGCGGCGCAACGTCCAAGTCCAACCTCCAGCTGATCAGCAACGCCGTCGGCAAGTTCCCGCAGGTGCTGAACATGGCGCGCGAGGAAGACATCACGATGCGCAAGATGGTCTACCTCAAGGTGCAGCTGATCGAGTTCCGCCGTTCCGCGTTCGAGAACCTGGGCATCCAGTGGCAGCAGTCGATCACCGGGCCCACCGGCGGCTTTGCCTGGGATCTGGTGACCTCCAGCGGCTTTACCGCGCGGCAGTCCGACGCCGGACTCGCGGCGGCCGTGCCGGGGCGCATCACGCCCAATGGCCCGCCGGGAACCGCACCCCCCGTGCTGCCGGGACTGCCGCCGCGGGTAAGCCCGCCGGTCGGTTACCTCGGCATCGCCACCAGCATCACCTCGCGTATCAACCTGGCAGTGACCAATGGTGATGCCTACATTCTGGCGACACCCGAACTGTCCACACGCAGCGGCGGCGAGGCCAAGTTCCTGGCTGGCGGACAGATTCCGATCGTCATTCCGGCCTCGGGCCTGAACCCGCCGTCGGTGACCTACAAGGACTACGGCATCAAATTGACCATCAAGCCGGTGGCCGATGCCGACAGCAATATCGTAGCCACCATCCAGACCGAAGTGAGTTCGGTCGATCCGGCGACGTCGGTGCAGGGCAACCCGGGCTTCCTGACCCGCCAGACCGACTCCGAAATCAACGTCAAGACCGGGCAGACCATTGTCATGTCGGGCCTGGTCAATGCCGACCTCTCGAACCAGGTGGACAAGCTGCCGTGGCTGGGCGACCTGCCGATCCTCGGGAATCTGTTCAGGTCCACCAATTTCCGCAACAACCGCAGTGATCTGGTGGTGTTCGTGACGCCGCAGGTGTTTGATCCGGGCACCACGCTGAACCGCGAGCGTGTCGAAAAGGGCAAGGACTTGCGCGAGCGGTACGAGGGGTTCATCGGCAAAAAAGGCATTGTTGACTGAAGGGGCGCAAGCAGGATGTTTTCGATCGAGGTTACGAGTCCCAAGGGGCAAAAAGAGAAGGTTGACTGCGCGATAGACTCCTGTTCCATCGGCAAGGGAGACGAAAACCTGGTGGTGGTGCGGGGCTGGTCGGTCGGCAAGAAACACGCGACCATCCGCCAGCGGCCCGACGGGTTTTACCTGGAGGACCACGGCGCAATCGGCGGCACTGAAGTCAACGGCAAGAACATCGACGGCACCTACGGGCCGCTGAAGCCGGAAGACACGATACTCATCGGCGGCTACAGCATCGCGGTGCTGAACGGTGCCGCCAATGGTGCCGCACCTGCCGCCGAGGCTCCAACTGCCGCAGCTTCCGCCGCAACCGCGGCTGCTGCACCTGCGCCCGCTCCGGCGGCGGCCGAAGCGAAAGCGCCCGCTGCGGAAGCGGCGCCGTCGCCGACAGCCAAGGCGATCAAGGAAATCAACGCCGCACGCAACATGGTGCACATGAAGCTGATCCAGGCCATGGACCTGCGCCGGCTCGACGTGTCGCGGATGGCCGAGCAGGAACTGCGCGAGACCACCAAGACGATGATCGACGAGATCATCGCCAACGACAAGGCTTTCCCCGCGCACCTGGACAAGGCGCGCATCGGCAAGGCGGTGCTCGACGAGGTGGTCGGCCTCGGGCCGCTGGAGGACCTGCTGGCCGATCCGGCGGTGACCGAGATCATGGTCAACCGTTACGATCAGATCTACATCGAACGCGCCGGCAAGCTGACACTCTCGGAAATCACCTTCTCCGGCGAAAAGGCCGTTGTTGGCGCCATCGAGCGCATCGTCGCCCCGCTGGGTCGCCGCATCGACGAGTCCTCGCCGATGGTGGATGCGCGGCTGAAGGACGGCTCCCGCGTCAATGCGGTGATTCCGCCGCTGGCGCTGAAGGGCGCCAACATCACCATCCGCAAGTTTTCCAAGGAAAAACTGAAGGACAAGGACCTGATCAAGTTCGGGTCGATCACCGCCGACATGATGAAGTTCATGGAACAGGCGGTTTTGCATGCCTGCAACATCGTCATTTCCGGCGGCACCGGCTCGGGCAAGACGACGCTGCTCAACGTGCTGTCGAACTACATACCGGAAGACGAGCGCATCATCACCGTGGAAGACGCGGCGGAACTGCAGCTGTCGCAGCCGCACGTGATTTCACTGGAGTCGCGCCCGCCCAACTCCGAGGGCAAGGGCGCGGTGCACATCCGCGACCTGGTCAAGAACTGTCTGCGCATGCGTCCCGACCGCATCGTTGTCGGCGAGTGCCGCGGCGGCGAGGCGCTGGACATGCTGCAGGCGATGAACACCGGCCACGACGGCTCGCTGACCACGGCGCACGCCAACACGCCGCGCGACTGTCTGGCCCGCCTTGAGGTGATGACCCTGATGTCGGGGCTGGACCTGCCGATCCGCGCCATCCGCGAACAGATCGCCTCCGCCGTGCACGTCATCATCCAGCAGAGCCGTTTCCCGGACGGATCGCGCAAGGTCACCCACATCTCCGAGATCACCGGCATGGAGGGTGAGGTCATCCAGATGCAGGACATCTTCCTGTTCAAGCAGGATGGCTACGACGAAAAGGGCAGGATCAAGGGCCGCTTTGTCGCCACCGGCAACATCCCCGAGCTCTACCAGGAACTCCAGCAGCGCGGCATTTCCGTCGACCTCAGCATATTCAAGCCCGAGGGCAGGAACTGATGCTCGACAATCTCGACGCACTGCTGGCGGTGCTGGCCTTCATCGGCATCGTCATCTTCTGGTCGATCATCCAGGTTGCCCGCGATCTGCTGGCGAAGCAGAAGCAGACCATCGCCCACCAGGCGGAGCAGGAGGGCGGCCTGCGCGACATGTTCATCGCGGTCGACCCGCAGAAGCTGTTCTATTACAACGTCGCCGCGCTGTTCATCGTGCCGGCGCTGCTGTGGGGCTTCACCGGCAATGCGGTGCTGGTGGTCGGCGCGGTGATCATCATCATCATCCTGCCCAAGCTGGCGGTGAACTGGCTCAAGAAGCGCCGTTTCGAGAAATTCGAAAAGCAGCTTCCGGATGCGCTGCTGATGGTTTCCGGAGCGATGCGCGCCGGTGCCAGCCTGACCGTGGCCATGGAAAGCATGGTCAAGGAGCAGAAGCCGCCGCTGGCGCAGGAATTCGACCTGCTGCTGCGCGAGCAACGCGTCGGCGTCGATTTCGACACCGCGCTGAAGAACATGGAAAAACGCCTGCCGATCCAGGACTTCATCATGGTGGTCTCCGGCATGCGCATCTCCCGCGAGGTGGGCGGCAATCTTGCCGACATCCTTGAAACGCTGGCGGACACGCTGCGCATGAAGCACCAGATGGAAGGCAAGATCAAGGCACTGACGGCCCAGGGCAAGATGCAGGGCCTGGTGATGACCTGCCTGCCGCTGTTCCTGATGTTCATCCTGACGCACATGGAGCCGGAGGCGATGGCGCCGCTCTACAACACCTTCGTCGGATGGGGAACGCTGGCTGTCATCGCGGTGATGGAAGTCATCGGCTACATGGCCATCCAGAAAATCGTCACCATCGACGTATGAGCCTCGAAACCCTGCTCCCCATGTTCATCGCGCTGCTGATCGGCGGCGCGGTGCTGATATTCGCCATCGGCCTGCCCAAGCTCAAAAGCGAGGTGCCGGACGAGGATCGCGCCTACATGGATCCGCTGCCGCCGCTGCTGCGGCTGACCTGGCCGATCGTGCGTTTCCTCGAATACCACCTGTGCCAGTTCATTCCCGCCGACTCGCTGGAAAAGACCCACAAGCGGCTGGCGATGACCGGCGTCAGTTACCTGGTGAATGCCGAACAGTTCTATGCCATCCGCCTGCTGTCGACGATCGGCGGTTTCGGCATGGTGTGGATTTCCCTGCGGTTGCTGGAAACGACGTCGACCAACATGATCCTGCTCGGCCTGGTGCTGGGTTATTTCTATCCGGACATCTGGCTCTCCGACGTGCGCGGCCGCCGTGCCAAGGCGGTGCAGAGGACGCTGCCGTCCTACCTCGATTTCATCACCATGGCGGTCGAAGCCGGTCTCAACATGACCGGGGCGATCAGCCAGGCGATGGACAAGGGCCCGCCCGGCCCGCTCAAGCACGAGTTCTACATGGTCGTGCGCGACCTGCGTTCGGGCCTGCCGCGCGCGGATGCGCTGCGGCGCATGGAGGCGCGGCTGCAGATGGTCGAGATCTCGAGTTTTGTCGGCACCGTGATCCAGGCCGAAAAGATGGGTGCCAGCCTCGGTGCCGCGTTGCGCGGGCAGGCCGAGCAGCGCCGCGTCGAGCGTTTCCAGCGTGCCGAGAAGCTGGCGATGGAAGCGCCGGTCAAGCTGATCGGTCCGCTGATGATGTTCATTTTCCCGGTGACATTCATCGTGCTCGGTTTCCCGATCGTGATGAAATTCCTCAATTCCGGGGTGGTGTAGGCGGCAATACAGTGCTGCTTGGCACCCTGTTTGATGAGAGCGGGAAACGTTGCGTGGTCGGCCGGGTATGGAAGGCCGGCAATGCCTGGGAACGTGCCCGCGGACTGCTCGGCAGGCCGCGGCTCGGCGAAGGCGAGGGATTGCTGCTCGAGCCCTGCAGCTCGGTGCACTGCATCGGCATGACCTACGCGCTGGACCTGGTCTACATCGACCGCCGCGGCAGGGTCTGCAAGCTGGTGCACGGGCTGGGACCCTGGCGTTTTTCGGCCAGCCTGCGCGGACACGCAACGCTGGAGATGGCGGCCGGTGCGCTGCAGGCAACGGGAATCAGCCTGGGCGATGTGCTGATCTGGCGGGAGAATGCGGAATGCACGGTGAATCGGTGATGAGGGCAGGGATCGGGCTGGCACTGCTGCTGGGTCTGCTGTTGTCCGGTTGCGGGACCCTGTCTGGTCCGTCCGAGCTGCCGCAGCGCAGCGACCTGTTCCAGCTGAGCAACGAGGCGCAGCTCGCCTATGAATCCGGCGAGGATGCCAAGGCCGAGCAGCTCTACATGGCGCTGTTGCGCAAAACCCCGAACGATCCCGAAATCTGGTTCCGCCTCGGCAACCTCTATGCCCGGGCACACCGGCCCGATGCCGCCGCCGATGCCTACCAGCGCGTGCTGTCGATCAACAATACCGAGCACCGTGCCTGGTACAACCTCGGCATCGTGCGCCTGCGCCAGGGCTGGGCCGCGATGATCCAGGCCTACGGACATTCACCCGCAGGCGACGTGGTTCATGGCGAGAGCGGGCGCATGATCGGCCACCTCGAACGCATGCCGGGCCTGCCACCGGTGAACCGCAATGATTCCGCGCCGAAAAAATAACCCCGCTTCACGCAACCGGCAGCGCCGCCGCGGCCAGGCGCTGGTCGAGTTCATCATCATCTATCCGACGCTGCTGCTGCTGGTGCTCGGCGCCTTCCAGTTCGCGCTGGTCTACCAGGCCAAGTCGACGCTGAACTACGCGACCTTCATGGCGGCACGGCAGGGCGCGCTCAAAAACGCCAAGACGACCCCGATGAAGGATGCGCTGGCGGCCGGCATGACGCCGCTGTTCACCACCACCAAGGATGACTACCTCGACCTGATCAAGGCGCGGGCGATCGCCGCCATCGAAACCTTCAATCCGCTCAATACGCAGATCAGGGTGATCAGCCCGACCGCGAATGCCTACAACGCGCACAAGGCCGATTCCGAGTCCGGCACCGAGATACCGAATGACAACCTGATGTACCGCCCGACGACGGTCAAGGGCGGCATGAGCGTGCAGGATGCCAACCTGCTGACCATCGAGGTCACCTATTGCACGCGGCTGATCGTGCCCATCGTCAACCGCGTGATCTATTCGCTGTATTTCGGATTTGTCGGCGAGCAGGTGCTGGCTGCCGAATATTATTCCGGGGCGGCTACGCCCTCCGGACTCGCCGGACAGCGTTGCGCCGACATCAACGACCAGATCGACAGCCTGATCAACCAGCTGGCGAGTTATGTGCCCGGCGGTTCAGCCTTCCTGTCCTCGTTCTCCTTCCCGGCGATTCCGACCACCATACCCGGGATCGACTGGAACGTCGGCGGCTACCGCATCCCGATCACCTCGACGGCCACCGTGCGCATGCAGAGCCCGGTCACGCAGTCTCCATAAGTAATTGTTTTTAATGAATATTTTTGAATTTCGCCGACGGTGGATGCTGGCGCTGTCCGGCCTGCTGCTGACGGCACCGGCCGCCGCGATGAATTTCAATGACGGCAACTGGCATGTCACGGTGACCACCGAAATCACCGGCATGCAGGTCAGGCCGCCACCGCCTTATTTCTACACCCGCTGCTTCACCAAGCGCAGTTTCCAGCCGCACCTCGCGCCTCCGGGCGCACCCTGCCGCGCCAGCAACCTGCGCACCCACAAGGACGTGATGACCTGGACCCTCAGCTGTTCGGAGAGCGTGGCGCAGATGAGCGGGCACGGACGGATGGTGTTCAGCGGCAACCGGGTGACCGGCACGGTGACCACGCTGTCGCAGTATCCCGCCGAGATGCAGGTTGTGCAGAAGATCAGCGGCAAACGCGTCGGTCCCTGCGAAGTGCAGGGCGATCCGATCGAGGGCAGGCCCCTGCGCCCGCCGCTGCGCGACTACCAGGAAACGGTACCCAAGTCCTGATGTGATCAGCGCGGCGGTTTGCCGGCCGCGCTGCCGCCTGCCGCGCCGCGCAGGTTCACACCTTCGCCCTGCACGGAAATGAGCCGGTTGCCGCCGACGAGCCGGATGCGTTGCGCCTCGCGCTCGTCCTCGAAGTAACGGTCGCGCTCGTCAGCCTTGCCGTCGCCGCGGCCGCCGTCCTCGCCGGCATCCGCCGCGGCACGGCCGCCCTGTCCGCCGCCGCGGAATTCGCCCGAGGTATCGGTGCCGCTGCGCGCGGTGGTGCTGCTGTCGCGGCCGGCACTGCCGCGATCGCCTTCACCCGCTTCGCCGGGACCGACCGAGGCACCACCGCCGGAAGCGCCGCCCTGGAATGAACCCGAGAGTCCGGTGCCGTCGCGTGCGCTGGTGTCGCCTGCCGACGCGATCGTGCCGGTTGATCCATCACCGCTGCCCGCACCCGGGAAACCGCTGCCGCCGTCTCCGGCGCCTGTGCCCGCGCCGCCGCCGGCAATGCCGCTTCCGGCAGCACTGCCGGAACCATCACCAAAAGCCGAGCCATCGCCGCCGGCGAGGAAGCCGCCGCTGCCACCGGCGAGCCCGTTGTCACCACCGGCGACGCCGCTGCCGGTGCCGCCACTGCTGCCGGCACCGCCGCTGCCGCCGAAACCGCCATCCGACAATCCGCTGCCATCACCGGTGATGAAGCCGCCGCTGCCTCCGGCCGTGCCGTCAGCACCGCCACCGAGGCCGTCACCGCTGCCGCCACCGGCCACGCCGGTGCCCGCACTGCCCGCACCCGAACCATCGGCGAGACTGCCACCGCCGGTCGCACCTCCGGCGAAGGTATCGCCGCCGAGACCCGTGCCGTCGCTGCCCGTGCCGCTGCCACCGCCGCCTGCACCGGCAAAACCGCCATCCCCCGCGCCACCGCTGCCATCACCCGCGAGTGCGCCGCCACCGGAGGCTCCGCCGCCGAAACCGCCATCACCGCTGCCGCCGGCAAGGCCGTCACCGGTGCCGCCATCACCGCCGGCGCCACCGCCGAGGCCACCGCTGCCATCGCCCCCGGCCAGCGCGCCACCACCGGTTGCGCCATCGCCGCCCAGGCCGCTGCCACCGGAACCATCGGCGAGGCCGTCAGTGCCGGTGCCCGAAGTCGAGTCTCCGGCCAGGCCGCCACCGCCCGAACCGCCGCCGCCGAAGGTGTCCGTACCGTCGCCGCCGGGCCCGGTGCTGCCATCGATGCCCGTGCCATCGCCGCCGGGCGTTGTGCCCGTGCTGCCACCGCCACCGGCGAGATCGGTGCCGTCGCCCCCCGGCGGCGTGCCGTCGGCGAGCGTGCTGCCGCCATCGGGGCCGCCGCCTGTCGGATCGGTCGTGGTGTCGCCGGGATCGCCGCTGGGTGTGCCGCCGCCGCCACCGCCGCCGCTGAAAGGATCGCTTGGATCGCCGCCGGGCGGTGTGGTGTCACCTTCGGCCAGCGTGGTGCCGCCACCGGGCGTGGTGCCGTCCCCGGGGCCGGTCGTGCCGTCGCCTGCGAGTATGCCGCCGCCATCCTCGACCGGCGTGGTGTCGGTGGAGGTCGTGGTTGTTGTGCCACCGCCATCGGCCGGACCGGAGAGCGTGCCGCCGCCGTCAGCCACGGCACCGCCGCCGGTGCCGTCGGTCGGCGTTCCGCCGGTGCCGCCGCCGTTGTTGGTCGTATCCGCAGGTGTGGTCGATCCGCCGCCACCGGTGCCGCCGGTGCCCGCGGCCGTGCCGGTGCCGGTGCCGCCGGGACCGCCGAGGTCGGTGCCGCCGGAGCTGGTGCCGCCACCGCCACTGCCGCCACCACCGCCGCCGCCGCCCCCGCCGCCACCACCGCCGCCGCCACCACCGCCCGGACCATCGCCGCTCACGACGACCGAGCCCTGGCCAACGCTGCCGCCGGGACAGGGCGCCGGGCAGGCGCCGTTGACCGTGACACCGGGGTTCGGCTGGAAAAAGCCGGCCTCGATCAGTTGCACGCGGTCGGATGTCAGCTGGCCGATGCCGTCATTGACATTGGGGCCGGGATAACCGATCACGCCGAACGCGATCGCCGGCTCGGGATGGTAGACATTGCCGTTGCTGCTGAAGAAATTCCTGACGACCTTGCCGTTCTCGCCGGTCTCGAACACCAGGTGCATGTTGCCCAGGCGGAACAGGCCGTCGCCGCCGACGGTGACATCGCCCTTGTGGTTGGGTCCGCCGATGATCAGCTTGGCATCCGGGTGGAACTGCTGCAGCAGGCCGAGCACCGGCGCCGCCGTGAACACCACGCCCGGCAGCGAGGGGTCGAGGTTGTTGCGCACGAAGATTTCCGCGGTGTCGGTGTACGGACGCAGCGTGATTTCCGCCCAGTGCGGCGTGGTGACCGTGCCGGGGAAGACCACGAAATTGTCGGAGACCAGTTCCAGTTTTACCGGCACCTTCGGCCCGAAAATGCCGTTGCGGTCGTAACGCGCCTGGTTGAAGGCATCAAGCGTGGCGATCTGCAGCGTGCCCGCGGTTTTCAGCGTCAGGTCGCCGATCGGCAGGTCGGGATTCACAGGATCCTGGCTGCGGTCGATGAATCCCAGCGCGGTGATCAGTGTCGCACTCGACAGGTTGTCGATCACCATCACGTCGCCGCCAAGCACGTTCAGGTTGCCGTTGCCGGTGAATCCCGCCGGCGGCTGGATGCGCGTGCGGACGTTGAAATTGCCCTGGCTCTTCGGCGCCACCAGGTTGACGTTCTGCGCCTGGATGATGCCGGTGCCGGCGACCGTGCCGTTGCTGCCGGTGGTGATGCCGATGCCGCCGTTGGAGGTGGTGACGATGTCGGCGTTGATGTTGATGTTCTGGCGGACGCTGTTGATCGAGATGCCGTCCTGGGCGCGCGACACGCCGTCGAGATGACGCGACTCGAGTTTCGCGCCGATCGTGATGTTGCGACCGTCGACGGCGATGCCGCCGAGCACCGAGTCGGCGAGGGTGTTGACCGCGGTGCTTGAGGTCGAATTGACGGTGACCGTGGCGCCCGGGTTGATGGTGACGTTGCCGGTGGAAGTCAGCTCGTTGCCGTCACCGTCCTTGGTCATCGCGTCAAGCTTGATCAGCGGCCGGGTCTGGCCGGTGGCGGTCAATGCGCCCACCACCCGCACGCCGTCGCCGGCGTCGCCCTGGCCGAACACGTCGATCACCGAGCGGCCGTTGTTGGACGTGGCGGTGATGTTGCCGACGGTGCTGATGCAGACGTCGTTGAATGCGCAGTTGGCGACCCAGGCGTTGCGCGAACCGGAGGTGATGGTGACTGCGGCGCTGTGCGGTGCCGCGCCGGCGGCCGTCGCCGGACCGTTGTCGGTGGCGGTGATGCCGGCGCCGAAGTTCATGGTCACCGGCCCGTTGGCGCTGGTCAGCGTGACCCCGGCGTTGACGCCGCTGCTGGCGCCGCCGCCGGTGGCGGTGATCGGGCTGCTGATGCTGACGCCGCTGCTGCCGCTCAGCGTGACGTTGGCGGCGGCCACGTTGCCGAGGCTGGTGGCGGTGATGGTTTTCGCCGCGGGCAGCGTCAGCACGCCGCCGGAGGTGATGTTCACCGTCGCCGCGCCGTTGTTGGAGACGTTGATCGACTCGGCGATGGTGACGCCGTCCGCCTCCCGGAAGCTGAACTGCGCGTCATTGACGTTGATGGTCGCCGTGCCGAGTGTGGTGACGTTGTTGTTCGCCGTGCCGAGGCTGACCGAATTCGGGCTGCTGATGCCCAGCGTGTTGGCGGTGATCACGCCGGCCACGGTCTGCGAAATGCCGCCACTGGGCACGTTCAGGTTGACGTTGCCGCTGCCGGCATTGACCGGCGCGGTCAACGCCAGTGCGCCGTTGGTGGTCAGGTTGACGTTCTGGTTGTTGCTGAAAATGCCGTTGGCGGTACCGGTGTAGTACTGTGTCGGCGTCAGGCTGGCGACGTTCAGCGTGCCCGTGGTGTTCAGGTTGACCTGCGCGCTGCTGCCGAAAATCGGGATGCCGAAGTAGTTGCTGCTGGCGGCGAAATTCTGGATGTTGTTTGTGCCGGCGCCGGCGAAGTTGAAGACCGAACTTCCGTCGTAGCTGAAGAAAATCAGGTTGTTGGCGGTGATCGTGCCGCCGGTCTGGGTGACGTCGGCACCGTTGGTGGTGTAGATCACCACGGTGTCGGCATTCAGGTTGTCGTTGAGGTTGGCGTCCTCGCCGTAGCCGCGCCAGATTTCCCCTGCGAGGTTGGCGGTATTGACCGTGGCGTTGACGATCACGCCGCCCGCCGTCGGGATGCTGCCCAGCGTGTTGAAGGTGACAAGATCGCCGGTGACGTTGGCGTTAAGCGCGATGTTGGTGCTGGCTGCAACGGTGGTCAGCGTGAGATCGCCGCCGGTCGTCGTTGCGCCGCTGCCCGGGGTGCTGCGGGTGTCGATGGCGGTATTGACGGTCAGGTTGCCGTTTTCGGCGATCACCGTCGCGTTGCCGCCACGGGTGGTCAGGCCGCTGGCGCCGCCTGCAGTGCCGATGGTGACGGCGTTGATGTCGCGGTAGGCAACGTTGATCAACCCGTCTGTGGCACCAGCTACGGTTGAGCCCACGGCCAGAGTATTTACGTCGTTATTCACGCCACCGGGGCCCGGGTCACTGTCCAGCGTAAAGGTGCCGGAACCTCGTAGCGCCAGCGCGCCTGCAGTGATCGAGCCACTGGTCTGGCTAACGCCGCCGCCGGCCGCATTGAGGGTCACTGTACCGCCTGTCGCCACGCTGCCCGCACCGGGTGTGGTGCGGGTATCGATGTTCTCCAGCAGCGTGATCTGGTTGGCGCCGTTGGTGACGGAGCCGCTGCTGAGGGTGACGCTGCCGCCGCGGGTCTGGATGCCGGACAGGCCGCCGGCCGAGGTCACTGTCACTGCGTCGGCATCGGTGTAGGACAGGGTGCCGTTGATGTTGGCCGCGATGCCGGAAACACTGCCGCCCAGGGCATAGACACCGAAATTCGCGAGATTGTTGTCGCGCAAGGCCAGCAGGTTGCTGACGACTGCACCGCCGGTGCTGGTGATGCCGGCAGCGGTGAGATCAATGGTCTGGCCGGTCGCGGTGATGGTCTGGTTAAGTGTCAGGTTGCCGCCGGCGACAAGGGTGACGTTGTTGCCGTTGGTGTTGATGCCGTTGGTGCCGGACAGGCTGCCCACGGTCAGCGCCGTGGCATCCGTATAGCTGAGACTGCCGTTGATGTTGGCTGCGATGGTGGCGACATCGCTGTCCGTGCTGGTGAAAGAGAAATTACCTGCACCGACGCCCCCGCGACGGGTCAGCAGCAGGCCGCCGGCTGCGCCCCCGCCGCTGGTGGCGTTGGAAATGACCTTGCCGCCCATGTTGACTGCGCCGCTGGAACTCAGCGTCAGGATACCGCTGCTGCCTGGATTGATGTCCTGTCCCAGGGTCATGGTTCCGCCCGCGGACAGCGTCACATTGCTGTTCGTCGCGTGCGTGGTGATCAGGCCGCTGGTCGACAGCGTGCCGGTGGTGTCGATGGTGATGCTGCCGACATTGTCATTGGTGCCGAGGCCGACGCCGCTGACGCTCAGGTTGCCGGTGTTGGCAAAAGCCACATTGCCGCCTCCGGACTCGAAGGCCGAGAAGTTGCTGACGGCGTTGTTGGCAATTGTGTTGAGCGTCGTGCCGCCCTTGGACTGGGTGGTCAGGGTGTTGGCGGTCAGGCCGCCCCCCGCGCCCTGGGTGATTGTGCCGCCGGCCGCATTCTCCGCGTCGTTGCCGTCGGCAATCAAGGTGATCGAGGATGTTCCGCCGCCTGCAGCCTGAAGCTGGCTGTTGATGTTGATGCTGCTGTCGCGGTTGCGCAGCACGATGCCGCCGGTGGCGTTGCTGGGATTGACCGTTTCGCCGGATACGGTGATCGAGCCCGTGTGTGCGTTGTCGCCGATGGTCAGCTGGCCGCTGGTCACCACGCGCTCGAGCGTAGCGTCGGTGAAATTGAGGCCGGCGGCATTGGTGCCGAGGTTGATCACCTGCGCCGCGGTATTCGAAGTCAGCGTCACCGAACCGGCGCCGGCGGTGATGTTCTGGGTGAAGGCCATCTCGTCGGCGATCAGCGTGACCGCCGAGCCATTAGTGGCGATGCCGTTGGTGCCGCCGACGCTGCCCACGGTCAGCGTGGTGGCTGCGGTGTTGCGGAAGGTCACCGAGCCGTTGGTATTGGCTGCGAGGTTGGTGACATCGTTGTTCTGGTTGAGGTTGAAGTTGTTGGTAAAGCCGCCATTGCCCAGCAGTCTCACGCCGCCGGCACCGGTGGTGGTGATGGTCGAGCCGCCGCTCTGGATGGCGCCGTTCTGCGTCACATCCAGGGTCAGCACGCCGGTGCCGACACCGATGTTCTGGCTGATGGTGATCGCGTCGGTTGTTGGTGGTGATGCCGGTGACGGTGACGCCGGCAATCGGATTGCTGGCGCCGTCAACCCCGACCCGGCCCACGGTCAGGCTGTCCAGCTCGCGGTACTGCAGAACGCCGGTTCCGGTGCCGCCCACGCTCAGATCGGCGGCAAAGGTCTGGGCGGCATTGGCCGCATTGGTCAGCGTGACATTGCCGATGGATTCGACGCCGAGGTTGGTGACGGTCAGGGCCTGGGTCTGGCTGATGCCGCCGCTGCCGGCACGCAGGATCAGCGTGTTCCAGTTGCTGCCGTTGGTGATCGCTGCACCGCCGCCGACCGCCAGGTTGCCGGTGCCGTCGGTCCGGCCAACCCGCAACGCTCCGGTGGTGACCTGTTCAAGTTCGGCCTGGGTCAGGTTGAATCCGCCGGCACCGCCGATGTTGACGTTGGTGTTGAGGTCGGGCTGCAGCGTGACGACGCCGGTGCCGCTGCCGGTGGTGATCGCGTCGTTGATGACCAGATCGCGGGCGGTCAGCGTAACCCGGCCGGTGGCCGGCGGTGCCGGTATGGCAGTGATGCCGGACACCGTGTCGACAGTGCCGACGGTCAGCGTGTTGGCGCCGTTGTTGAAGGTGAAGCTGGAAATGCCGCCGGCTCCAGCGGCAGTGTCGCTTTTTGTGGCGGCAATGGTGCCGACGTTGTTGCTGCCGGAAAGGTCTGCCGCATCGTCCGTCGAACCCGACGCGGCCATCACCCGCAGTTGCGGCGTGGTGATGCCGCCCGCGGTCTGCGCGATGGCATCCGCCGAGTTCAGCACCACTTTGTTTGCCGTTACGTTGGCGGCAAGATTGATGTTGGCATCCGCGGAGACATTTTCGACGGTCTTGAGCGTGATCGTTCCCGCCCCGGTGCCGCCGGTGCTGATGGCGGCATTGGTATTGAGCGTGCCGCCGGCCTGCAGGGTGATATTGCCGCCGTTGGTGGTGATGCCTGTCGACGAGGTGAACAGTCCGCCGCCGACCGTAGCCACAGTGCCGGTGGCCAGGGTGTTTTCGCCGGCGGCGACATCATCGGTATAACTGAGCGTGTTTCCTGCGCCGCTGATGGTTGCGGCGAGGGTGTTGACGTTGTTGTTCTGGCTCAGCGTGCTTGAGCGGAAGGTGGCCGAGCCGACGGAATTGATGCCCAACTGGTCGGCGGTGATGATTCCGGCGGTTTGCGTGATGCCGCCGCTGCCGGCGTTGAGCCTGACGATGCCGCCCGTCACCGCGCCTGTCGAGCCATTGACGGCGGTGCTGGCGTTGATGTTCGCCCCGAGGTTGATGCCGCCGGCGGTTCCGGAGCGCATCGTGACATTTCCGCCATTGGTGGTAATGGTGGCATTGGTCGTGATGCTGCCCGTTGCGGTGGTTGATCCCGCATCCAGCACCACGCCCAAGGCGCCGGTGGTGGAACTTATGGACTGATTGACAATGATGTTGTTTGCGGCATTCAGCGTCAGCGTCGCATTGCCGCCTGCGCTCTTGCTGATCGCGCTGCTGACCGTGATGTTTCCGTCCTGCGCACCGGTGACGCCGGTGGTGATGGTGACGTCGGTGCCACCGTTGAGCGAGGTGTTGATGGTGGCTACATCGACGGTCGAGTCGTCGGCAGTCGGCGTGAAAATATTCGGATTCCCGCCATTAAACGTACCGCCTGCGGTCGCAGCAATAATATTGACATTGCGCGGATCAAGGAGCCAGGTTCCGGCAAGGCCGCTGGCGGCGCTGGCGTCAACACTGGCACCGTCGATCTGCAGGATGTTCTTGCCCGAGGTTTCGACAAAACCGCCATTGCCCCCCTGCGCACCGCCGCGCGCCGAAATCGTGCCGTAATAACGCGTGACGTCGTCGGCCCAGACGATGACCTTGCCGCCGTCGCCGTTTTGGGTCGCGTCGGCGCGGATCAAGGCATCGGCGCCGACGTAGCTGCGCTGCGCGTTCTGCACCGCGGCGTTGTTGCCCTGGTAGTCGCCGCCGATCAGCACCGTGCCGCCGCCGCTGGCGCCCGAGGCGTCGATGACGGCGTTACCGGTGACGCCGGCGTTTTGTCCGAGCACCTGCACGCTGCCGCCGGTGCCGGCACTGCCGGTGGCGTCGATATTCCCCGAAACCAGCGTGGTGC
>LNFM01003973.1_pt1 | contig 27964 bp, 24 predicted proteins | sample 596031 | NCBI WGS metagenome assembly LNFM01 (sample SAMN04254537, study PRJNA301005) | activated carbon metagenome | isolation source: dual media filters at the Ann Arbor, Michigan drinking water treatment plant | place: USA: Ann Arbor
GTGATCGAGGTTGAGAGCGTAATGATTATTTCGCCGACAGAATCCTTTCTTGAAGCTGTGGATCGTGCAGCGCGGGAGAAATGTCAGTCGGTGATACAGTTCATCGGTCTTGACGATCGCGAAAGGCCGGGTGTCGTCGGGAGCGGGGTCTTGCTCAAGATCTCGGGGTTCAAACTGTTGGTCACAGCGGCTCAGCCTCAATAGTATCGGACCCCAATGCTCTAGCTGCTGCTTGCGCCGGGCCGCCCCTTCGGCGGCCATCCGCAGGGTTTGGCCTTGACCGGCCGCTCAAGGGACCCGACGTCGAGACGGATCATCTGTCCGCTTACACGCGCGAAGACCTCGCTGAGATCGTCGCGAAGAAATGGGGCGTGACGTACGCCGTGACGTCGATCGGACGACACCTCAAGGACCAAGGGCTATCCCGACAGAAGATGCGGCCGAGCCACAAACGGTAGCGCCGCCGTGCCGATAGCTATTCTCGCCTCCGGTGTGACCACTGTGCGCACTCAAGTATCGGCATGCGATCTCATCGCAGCGGATCGGCTCCAGCAAGTCCGAGGGTGAGCTGGCCGTGGTTCTCGTAGGCGATGGGGCTCATCATGAGGTGCTGCGCGCCCACGTTGATGTCGCGCAAATAGCGCTGCAATGGGTGCGGATCGTAAGCGGCTTCGCCGCCGCCGAAGCGAAAGGCCTCGTTGGTGACGTCGACCGCGACCTCCGTAGCGTAGGCGCAGGCGGCGCGTATAGCGCCCTGGATGCGGGGAGGCGGGACCTCGCCCGTCGAGGCGATCTCCCAAGCCTCGGTATAGATCTCGAGGACCAGTGCTCGCGCGGCGCGCAGACGCAGATCGGCGAGCCCGACGAAGCGCTGAAAGACGGGGCGTGACTCGATCGCGCTCGGCTCGAGCGCAAAGCTGCGGCGCTTCTCGCGGGCAAGGCTCTTCAGGGCATCGAGCGCGCCGCGCGCTGTGCCGATGGCAAAGGCAGCGTGCTCGTTGGCGACGAATCCCGGCTGGCCGAGGCGGTAAAGGGCGCCGCCGCGGCAGGGTGGCGTGCGGAAGCGATCCCAGGTGAAGGCTTCGGGCACGACCTGATCGATGAGCGAGACATCGCAGCTCCCGGTGCCCTTGAGGCCCATGACATGCCAGTTGTCATGCAGCGTGACGGCTGTGGCGGGAATAACGAAAAGGCGCGGCACGGATGGCATGCCATCAGGCGCCACGACCCTCGCGCCGAGCGTCACCCATTCGGCGTGCGGGACGCCGCTGACGAATGACCAGCGACCTGTGACGCGGTAACCACCCGCCACCGGCACAGCCTCAGCCGACGGCACCGCCATGATGGCGGCGGTGGGTACCCGACCGCCCTCGAAGACGCGGGCGATAACCTCATCGGGGAGGAACGCACCGGGCAGGCCGATGCCAGTGCCGCCGATCATCAGGCACCAGCCGGCGGAGGGATCGATCGCCGACAGCCTCTCGATAACGTCGAACTGAAGGGCCGGATCAGCCTCGGCACCCCCCAGCACTGACGGCAGCTTCAACGTAAGCAGACCCGTGTCGTGGAGCGCGGCCACGGTCGACGGTGCAAGGGTGCACAGCCGCTCGCTCTCGGCCGCGTTCGCGATAACCGTGTCGCGGATGGCCTCGACGGCTGCCAGCAGCGCCACACGCTTCTCGGCGCGCGAGACCGGAAACCGCGCGGCTTGGCCATCGTTCGCCATGTGCGCGGGCCCTACAGCATCACCTGGATGAGGTTCGGCCCACTGCCGTGGAGGCCGGCGTCGAGGGCCTTGGCGAGGCCTTCGCAATCCTCGACGCGCCGCGCCGGGACGCCATGGCCCTTGGCCATCGCGACCCAATCGATGTCCGGGCGGCCGAGGCTGAGCATGTCCACCGCGCGCGGGCCGGGATTCTGGACGCCGACATTGGTCAGCTCACCGCGAAGGATGTTGTAGGAGCCGTTCGCGAAGATCATCACGGTGATGTCGAGGCCTTCGCGCGCCATCGTCCAGAGCGACTGCACGGTGTACATGGCGCTGCCGTCACCAATCATGGCGAGCACCTTGCGGTTTGGGCAGGCTATGGCCGCGCCGATGGCGACCGGCATGCCGTAGCCGATCGACCCACCACGGTTGTTGATCCAGTCGTGCGGCGGGGCCCCCGCCGTCTCGCCGAAGAACTCGCGTCCGGTCGTCACGCTCTCGTCGACGACGATGGTGCCCTCGGGGAGCTTGGCGCCAAGGATCGAGGCGATCTTCTCGGCGTTGATGGCGCCCGTGGGGATGACCGGGCGGCGTGGGGCAGCGATGCGGGCCGGGGCCGTGCTCATCGCGCCAAGCTCGATCGCAAGAGCCTCGAGGGCGGCCTCCATATCCTCGTCGGTGCCGGCGAGCTTGGTCGAGCGCGCGTCCTTCGGCATCAGGAGGCTCGGCTTGTCGGGGTAAGCAAAGAACGCGACCGGCTCGCGGGCGCCGACGAGCACGAGGTTACCGGCGGCCTTCATGACGCCCAGCGCGCGCTCGACGACATAGGGGATGCGCTCGACCTGGACGCGGCCAGCGCCGCGCTCGAGGCGGGTGTTGGCACCTTCGGTGAGGATGCCACAACCCGTCTTGGCTGCGATGCGGCCCGCGAGTTCGAGCGAGCGTTGGCGCAGCGCTGCGCCGCCCATCAGGAGCGTGGCTTTCTGGCCCGATCGGAGCATGTCGGCAGCGGCTTTGATGGCGTCGGCCGAGACCTTGGGCGGGGCCTGCTGCGGCGCGGTCTCCGCGATGCCGTCGGCAGGGCCCCAGGCCGTGTCGGCAGGCAGAATGAGCGTCGCGATCTGGCCGGGGGTCTGGCGGGCAGCCTCGATGGCGAGGGCACCATCCTTGGCGATGCCGCGCGACGAGGGCGAGGTCTTCACCCAATGCGACATGGGGGCGGCAACACCCTCGATATCGGAGGTCAGCGGCGCGTCGTGGGCAATGTGATACGTGGCGTGCTCGCCGACGATGTTGACGATTCCCGATGAGGCCTTCTTGGCGTTGTGCAAGTTGGCGAGGCCGTTGGCGAGCCCGGGACCGAGATGGAGAAGCGTGGACGCCGGCTTGTCGAGCATGCGGTAGTAGCCGTCAGCGGCGCCGGTGACGACGCCCTCGAACAAGCCCAGAACGCAACGCATCCCGGGCACCTTGTCGAGTGCCGCAACGAAATGCATCTCGGACGTGCCGGGGTTTGTGAAGCAGACGTCGACGTCCCCGGCGATCAGGGTGCGGACCAGGCTCTCGGCGCCATTCATCGTTTCGGCCATCGGCGTCACATGCTCCATGCTCGAGGGGGTGGCCGGTCACAAAGACGACGCGCCGGCGCGCTTCGACCGAATGCTGGCACGACAGCGGCTGGCGCGTCCATGCGAAGATGCTTAGGCTGGCGGAACAGGCGATGGCCTCGCAACGCGCCCGGACTGTGTCGGCCGCAACAAGAGAGCAAGTAGGGAGTGACGCCCATGTCCGACATGAAGCTTGCCGTAATGGGCGCCGCCGGTGCGATGGGGCGGGAGCTGGTGCGCACGGTGCATGCGATGCCGGGGTGCGTAGTAGCGGGCGCCATCGAGCCGGCAAGTTCCAAATTCATCGGCCAAGACGTTGGAATTTTAGCCGGCGTGGGGGAACTCGGGGTTCCTGTGACGGCAGACGCGCTCGAGATCGTCGCAAAGGTGGACGGCATCCTCGACTTCACGGTGCCGAAGGCAAGCGTCGAGTTCGCGGGGCTCGCTGCGAATGCGCGCATCGTGCATGTGATTGGAACTACGGGCTGCACCGAGGCCGATGACGCAGCCATCAAGGCGGCCGCGCGCCATGCCACGATCGTCAAGGCTGGCAACATGAGCCTTGGCGTCAACCTACTGGTGGCCGTGACACGCAAGGTCGCAGAAGCGCTCGATGCCGACTTCGATATCGAGGTTTTGGAGATGCATCACCGCCGCAAGGTGGATGCGCCTTCCGGCACCGCGCTGATGCTCGGTCAGGCGGCCGCGGATGGCCGAGGAATCCCGCTCAAAGGCAACAGCGTGATGAGCCGCGAAGGACATACCGGCGCGCGCAATCGGGGCGACATAGGCTTTGCAACCCTCAGAGGCGGCAACGTCGTCGGTGAGCACTCGGTGGTTTTCGCGGCGGACGGCGAGCGCGTGGTGATCTCGCACATCGCCACCGACCGCGGGATCTTCGCCCGGGGAGCAGTGAAGGCCGCGCTTTGGGGGCGCGGCAAAGGACCGGGCCTCTTCTCGATGGCCGACGTGCTCGGCATGTGAGACGCCGCACCTTTTGCGACGCCACACGTCTTGAAATGCCGGCCTTTCGCCGACCAGTGGGACCCGCGCCCGGACTAGACCTTCACTAACGCTAACCGGGGCAGTCATTTTGCCGGCAAGTCGTTGTCGTTCCGGCTCAGGTCGCGGATGGCAGCATCGATCTCCCGCATGACCCGGGCAAGGCGATCTGTGGCTGCTTCCGCGCGCATCCCCTCGCCGGTTGCGGTCATTTCCTGCAGTACGTCGCAGCGCCAGCGTTCTAGGGCCCCCAGCTTCTCGCCACGCGTCAACATGACCTCGGCGACCAGGGCCGCGGGGCTGTCGAATGCTTGACCGGGGTTTTCTTTCGCAGCGGACCGCGACAGGCGCGCAATCTCGGGCATGGCTCACGTCCTCGTGTTGAACCGCAAAGCACAACGCGACCACGTGACTGCCGGTTCCCTCTCCGGCCTTCGAGCGCGGTGACGCCACAACGGCTGTTGCCGCACCCCGCGGTAGCCCCAAGGGCACCCCGAAGCGCCAATTCAGCAACGCCTACCGTTACTCACCCGCTACAGTGCTTTTTCAGTGGTGGAGTTTTCCCATGATTTTTTGTTCATATTGCGGTCGAGGGCCTTGTCTCGACGGCTTCACACCCCACGCACGCAGAAGTTTGCAGCCTTTTGACCATTTTGACCATGGTTCAGGCTGGCGGCGCGATAATCACATCCGCAAAAGCCTGACGGCGCATAATCTGCGCTCCGATCTCGATCACGCAGGTGTGGTTGGAGTTTCCTCCGGCATCGGATGAAAAAGAGCTGCGACAGAAATCCGTGACTTTCGAGCCGGACAGTCTAGAATAGGATCGCAACCGCAGTAGCGAACCTGGAGGTCGATGCGAGACTGGGGCGTCATTGTTCTGATCGTTTTGGCGAGCCTGGCCGTATGCAGCTGGCTCTTTCGCCGCGGTCGCCCTTTGCCGATTGGCATTGTGCGGAAACGCACTGAACAGGAGGCGTCCGCACCGCGCTCGGACGCGAGTGTCGGCGACGTGACGAATACTCTTGTGCCGCCACTTCCCGAAAACGAGGTCCTCGCCGTGCTGGAGTTCGACGGTTCCCCGGGCTACGTACCCATCCGACGTGGAGAAACCGTGATTGGCCGACACAGCGACGACGATGTACGAGTCTCGGATGTCCGCGTGAGCCGGCATCATGCGCGGATTTCGGCCGGCATCGGCGGCGCCTTCGAGATCCAGAATCTTACGACCATTCGCTCTGAGCCAAACCCGATGTTGGTAAACGGGGAAAGCCGCGAGCACGCCGCGGTGGCGGATGGCGACGTCGTCACACTCGGCGGCGTGAGCTTCACGTTCCGGCGAGCGGCTGATACCGGCCAGTTGCCTCCAAAGAGAGACAGCTTCCTCCCATGAGACAATGAGACAAAACATGACCGACCGCGACCGAACACGAACAGTCGTCATCCCAGGCGCGGACGAGGCACGCCAGGGCGCCAACATGGACAACCTCGCGACGCAGGTTCTCCGAGATACCTCGAATCTTAAAGTGGCGATCCTGAAAGTTGTCGATGGTCCTGGTAAAGGGCAGGAGCGTCCAGTTTTCAGCGGTACAAATCAATTGGGACGCAGCGCCGACAACCGAATCCCCCTCGACTTCGGCGACAACACGATCTCGCGCCAGCAACACGCCGTCATAAGTTTCGACGTTGGCAGCGAGGAGTTTCGGATCTTCGATGGCGGCAAGCAGAATCCGGTTCAAATCAACGGCGAGCGGCTGTCGGGTGATCGGTCGCTGTTCGATGGCGACATCATCAAGATCGGCCTCACGACGCTGCGGTTCGCCCTGATGTAAGCGGCTCTGCGTGCGCGTGTACTGGCAAGACATGGCTCGACACCCGATATCACGTAGTGCCGGTTTATCGAGACGAGGCTCGGCGCGAAGAAGCGAGTGCGCCTCCTCTCCCCCCTCGACGGGTTCAGCCCGCAGCAGGCGCCGACAGGGGCGACGCAAGCGGCTGGATACACAGGAGAGCCATGACCACCTTCTCACCTCGCGAGATCGTTTCCGAACTCGATCGCTATATCGTCGGACAGGCGCCGGCAAAACGGGCGGTCGCGATAGCGCTGCGCAATCGCTGGCGCCGTCAGCAGGTCACCGGCGACCTCCGCGAGGAGGTTCAGCCGAAGAACATCCTCATGATTGGGCCGACCGGTTGCGGCAAAACCGAGATTTCTCGACGCCTGGCGCGACTGGCTGGTGCCCCTTTTCTCAAGGTCGAGGCAACCAAATTCACCGAGGTGGGGTACGTCGGGCGTGACGTCGATTCGATCATTCGGGATCTCGTCGAGGTCGGGATCGGCCTCGTTCGCGACGTCAAACGACGCGAGGTGAAGGCGCTTGCGGAGAAGAACGCGGAGGAGCGCATCATCGATGCTCTCGTCGGCCCCAATGCGCGGAGCGAGACTCGCGAGAGCTTTCGTCGCCAACTGCGAGGCAACGAACTCAACGACAAGCAGATCGATATCCAGGTTGCTGATACCGGCTCGTCGTTTCCGACCTTCGATATCCCGGGCGGACAGGTCGGCATGATCAACGTCGGCGAGATGCTTGGAAAAGCCTTCGGCCAGCGAATGAAGACCCGGCGGACAACGGTCGGCCAGAGCTACGAGCTTCTCATGGCCCAGGAGAGCGACAAGCTGCTCGACCAGGACCAGATCACGGCCGAGGCGATCAGGGCAGTTGAAAACGACGGCATCGTCTTTCTCGACGAGATCGACAAGGTCTGCTCGCGCAGCGATGCCACACGGGGCAGCGCCGAGGTGAGCCGGGAGGGCGTGCAACGCGATCTGCTTCCACTCATCGAGGGCACGACCGTCTCGACCAAGTATGGTCCCGTCAAGACTGACCACGTTCTGTTCATCGCCTCGGGTGCATTCCATCTCGCGAAACCGTCGGATCTGCTGCCCGAATTGCAGGGACGCCTGCCGATCCGTGTGGAGCTGTCACCGCTAACGAAAGAGGATTTCCGTCGAATCCTGACGGAGCCGGAAGCAAGCCTGATCAAGCAGTACGTGGCTCTTCTGGCCACGGAGGGCGTCACCCTCGACTTCACGGACGATGGCGTCGACGCACTGGCGGACATCGCCGCTTCGGTCAATGCAACCGTAGAGAATATCGGCGCGCGGCGCTTGCAGACCGTGATGGAGCGGGTTCTCGACGAGGTCTCGTTCGAAGCCGCAGATCGCGCCGGGCAGGTGATCTCGATCGACGGGGCCTACGTCCGGCAGCGGATCGGCGACCTCGCCAAGAATACAGACCTTTCGAAATATATCCTCTGAACGCAGTTGCAGCGAGCCAAGCAAACGCAGAAAACGACGGGTTCCGGCCCCGACTGAACGCCCACCGTGGCGTGGCAATGGGCGAGGTGGGGCTCTTAAGGAGCCCGACTCGGGCGAGCTGCGGGCCTCTCGGGCTCGACCAAAGGCGGATCGGCGGCGGCGCCCGTTGCGGCAGCGGGAGGCGTTGCCACAGCCGGCGCAGGAGCGGCAGGATTGCCCGTTTCGCCGTTTGGTCTGGCGGCGTCCTGCCCTGGTGTACGCGCCGGCGCTGCAGGTGCAGGTGGCGCCTGAGGTTGCTCGGCACCAAGGCGGCGCGCGGGCTCTGTCTTCGGCGCCACAGCGGCATCCGGTGCGCCCTCGACCGCATTGGATGGGGGCCGTACCGCCGGAACAGGCGCCGGAGCAATGATTGGTTCAACAGTTGGTGGCTTGGTTTGCGACGCCGGCGAGGCCGGCATGGTGGGCACGTCCCGCGCACCGAAGCCGGGCACGATCCCACTCAGCCACTCCGGTCTCAAGGCCGCAATAGCCGCGAAGGCGGCGCCACCCGCAATCAGCCAAAGCAGAACGAGACCGACCATGACACGGGCGCCCCCCTGCCTCCCGGCACGCTGAGGCGAAGTCGCGGAGCCTTGGCTTGCCGGGGCCGGCGGCGCAGGGGGCGGCTCGGCATCCGCCTCGACCTCGCGCCAGCCCTCCGGCACGACGCGGGCGCCGCTTAGTTTCGCCCCAGGGCGTCCGTTCAGCGTAGGTTTGCCGGTGGCATCAGCGCGCAGTAGAGCGGCCGGCGGGGATTTTTTGGCGGACACGCCTTCGAGGACGGACGGAACCTCCTCGGTGGCGCCGACCTCAACGGGCGTAGGCTTGGCCACTGCAGCGTCGGACGGCGATCCGAGAGGCGGCGGCTCGACTGGCTTGGCGAGAGGCTGGTCGCGGCTAACCGCTGGCGCTGAAGGCGGCTCCGAGACCTGGGCTTGCGGCGTGCCGGCTGCTTCGAGCGCCGCTGCCATGGGACGGGACACAGGCATCGTTGCCGGCTCGGGGGCAATCTGCTCGGGCAGGGCCGCCGGCTCCGGTGTGATCCGCTCAGTCCTGACCTCGAGCATATGCTCGTCGATGGCGGGCGGGCTCGCCGAGGGTTTGCGGGGTGCCTCGCCTGCCCGGCCCGGATCTCCGACCGCGCGGCGGGGCGTCTCGGCAGCCTCTTGCCGCACCGGCTCCAGCACGCGAGCCACGGCGACCGTCGTATTGTCTTGTCGCTCGATTCGTAGGCTCCGCACGCGCTCGAGCAAGGCCGTCGACAGTTTGATGGAGCCATGCGCCCGCAACTCGCCGACCATGCCCTCGATCTCTTTGTCGGGCAGCGTATTCAGGCCGTCGCTCGCCAGCATGAGCACATCACCTGCCTGAAGCCGGAACGTGGTCTGGGGCAGATCCACGATCTCGAGCTTACGCCCCGTCAGCGCCGAGACGAGCACCGAACGGACCGCCAGCACTTCGGGATCGTTCGGATGATACTTGCCGGAGCGAACCATGAGCCCGGCCTGCGAATGGTCCTCGTTCAGCTTACTGAGGCGCCCTCCTCGCCACACATAGAGATGGCTGTCGCCGACGCTGACCCAGCTCAACTCGTCATGAGCCACGATGGCCGCCACAACCGTGCTTGCCATGCCGCGGTGGCCAAATGCGGGATCGGCACCATCCGCGATACGGGCATTGGCCCGCTCGAGGGTGTCGCGCAACGCTTGGCGCCGTGTTCCGGGTGTGTTGAACAGCCCGCTGACACTGGCCTCCTTGAACGTATCCACGACGATGCGTGCGGCTTCCGCGCCACCCTCATGACCGCCGAGGCCGTCGGCCAGCACGAGCATCGCACCCGCGCCGAGGGGCACGGCAGCCGCGAGATCCTGCTGCTGGGCGCGAGCACCGATGTATTCCGCGGTGGCGAGCTCGAGGCGCATCATCGAAGGCTTTCAGGTTTGCAGAGGTAGCGATACGAGGGCAATCCCGGCGACGAGCCGCCAGACCGGGTCTTGCGGAGATCCTGGACGACCGGTATCGGAGCCAATGCGAGCAGAATTGTCATGGCGCCGTCGTCTCCCACCGTCTTTGAATGTGCAAGGCCGACGCCAGAACGAGACCGGCCAGGATGGTCAAGCTGGTCCCCATGAGCGGAAGGAAGAACGGATCTTTCTGCACCGACCGCGTCGACAGCATGATGAGCAAGGCAGCAGCCGCCAAATGGACCAGGGCAATGCTAAGCAAGGTGACCGGCACCCAGCGCCCGAACCGCAGCCACGCGAAGAGGCAGCCGACAGCGGCGAGGAGCACCGAAATCTGCCAGAAGAAGAACGGTAGCCAGTAGATGGCGAGCGCAAGCGACGACATGACCGCCGCGGCCGCCGCAACACGGGAAACCTCGAGCGTGCCCGCGCGCGAGACGGCCACTGCTCGCTCGATCCCGGTGGCGATCAGACTCGCACACACCAGCATGGCCGCGGCCAAGCCGCCCGGATGATCGATGCCCCCGATCCACAAAAAAGCCAGCGCGGAGAGACCTGCGACCGAGAGCGCAGCCAGCGACGCCATGCGCGCCTCGCGCTCGGGATAGACCGGCGCAGCTAAGTCGATCACACTGGCCGGCGCGGCGACCTGCGCAGCACTCAGCGCGGCGAATGCGGGAGCCCCCTGGGGCGGCACGGGACGCGAGGACGGCGCTCCGGCGAACGCATTGACACGGGACGGCCCCACCTCTCCGCGGGCCTCCGACGACCGGGCGCTCGCAAGGGCAGCAATGCCTGGTCGCGCGGCCTCCCGAGACGCTGTCGCTGCTTTCGCTTGCTCGACGGGCTCGCCACCCTCGAGGATGGCCCGAAACGCAGCGATCGTCTGAGGCCGGTCCTTCGGCTTCAGTTCCAATCCAGCATTCAGCGCCGCATAGAAGGACGGGCGGTAAAGCTCGCGTAGCCGGGGCTCGAGGTGCTGCTCCACTGGCAGCAACGTGTCGTTCAATTGTCGGCGAGACGCCTCGTCCGGAGGTGCCCCCATCAGTGCCGAATAAATGGTCGCCGACAGTGCGTAGATGTCGCTCCAGGCTCCCTGCAGCTTGGTATCGAGGGTGTACTGCTCGGGCGGCGAGTAGCCGTGCTTCACGATCGCCCCGATGGTATGGCTGTGCTCTCGCACGAAATGACGAGCAGCGCCGAAATCGATCAGCACCGGCTTGCCGCTCGGGCGAACGATTATGTTGTCGGGGGCGATGTCGCGATGGAACATGCCCTTGGCGTGTACCACGTCGAGTGCTGCCAACAGTGGGTCGAGAATGTTGTCGAGGTCGGCCTGGCTCGGGCGCCGACCGAGACTGCGCAGCCAAGCCTTGAGGCTCTGCCCCTCCTCGAACTCCAGCACCATATAGGCCGTGTTGTACTGCTCGAACAGATTGAGCACACGAACGATATGCTCGTGGCGGAACTTCGCCAGCGTGCGCGCCTCGTCGAGGAAGTGCCGCTTGCCCTGCTCGAAGTAGTTCTGCTGGTTGCCTCGGGTCGACGATCGGATCGTCGTCGAGCCGTCACGATAGGCGAACTCGGCGGGGAAATACTCCTTAATCGCCACATCCCGGTCGAAGCGCATGTCGCGCGCGAGATAGGTAACCCCAAATCCACCGGGGCCCAGGACGGTGTCGATCCTGTATTGATCGCTACCGTTGCCAAGAATAGTATCGGTTGGCAGTGGCTGGCGACCCACGCATCAAGCTCCGGGCTGGCGGCGACATCTTGTGGACGAAGTATAGTTCGCAAGGTCGGAATAGCAATCCGCAAACGTCGTTCACTTATTCGCGAGATTGCCTTTCACACTCGCCTGCCTGTTCCTTTATTGTGGTGGCGGGAACATCATGCACGAACGATTCTCTCAGCCGACCGGGTCTTCGCCGCGCCTCGCCGACGCAGCCACGGATGCAGGTGCGGGCGAGTTCTGCGATGCTAACAAGACTGGCCATTGGAAGAGACCATGAAGCACCCCACACGCGATCCCTCAGGCTCCATCAGCCGTCGTGACGCCGCCGACGAGGCAACCATCATCATCGGAGCCGAGGAGATCTCGCAAGAGACCGTCTTTGCGCCGCAGACCACTCCTGAGCCGGTCAAGGTGCCGGTACAGCATTTGGCCTCCGATGCCGGGCACACACGCATCCTCAGGCCGATGGGCGTCGAGGCCGATGTGCGCAGCGACCCGGTTGTCGGGTGGCTGGTGGTTCTCAACGGGCCAGGCAAAGGCAATTTCCGGCCGATCTTCAGCGGATCGAACACCATCGGCCGCTCGTCTGGCCAACGCATCCCGATCGATTTCGGCGACGACGCCATCTCCAGCGAGAAGCAGGCGTTCCTCGTTTATGACGGACGCAAGCGGCAGTACCAGCTCGTGCCGAATCTCGAGCGGCCGAACCTGGTGCACCTGAACGACTCGGCCCTGCTGGCGAACGGCGAGCTGAAGCCGCACGACAAGATCACGATGGGGCGGACCACCCTATTGTTCGTACCCCTGTGCGGCCCGGATTTCGATTGGGCCGAAGTGAAGTAACGAGTTGGCCGGTTTCTATTTTCGGGCGGCGCCGTTACGGATGCGCCGCCTGTGGTCGTTCTGTTCGCGTCAGTTTCGCGGCGCATCGCTCGGCGTTGACTTTCTTGAAAATTCTCGGTTGGCGATTGTCAAAATCCCATTGAGTTGTGCGATGCAAAATGAGACATTCGGTCGCGATCGCGGCTGACCTGCATCAGCGTCGGGCGACCTTGGGCCATTGACGGATCAATCACATGTACGCTGAGCTGGTTCATCTTTTACAGGGACTCAAGCCGCCCTACATCCTGCTGGTGCAAGCCTGCATCATCGTCGCGTTCCCTTACTTCCTTTGGAGCACGCTCCGCTTGTCAAAGCACTTCCCCCTTGGGGTGGTGCAGATCTTTTCAGGCGTGTTGCTCGGTCCTTCGATATTCGGCGCGATCGATGCCGCCTTCCTGAACTGGTCGCCGCAATTCGATCCGTCCAAACCTGTCAACGCTTGCACCAATCCGCAGGCACGGGAGCTGTTCAACGCGATTTTCGGCGCGACCTGCTATCACGGAACGCAGGTCGTGAATCGCGCAGCCGGCATTGCATCGGTAGCCACAATTGCCGTTTGCCTGTTCGGGTTCCTCGCCGGCGCAGATGCCGACAAGGAGCTGATCCGGAAGTCAGGCAAGAGCGTCGTCTCGATTGGTGTCGTCGGGATGATCTTCGGCTGGGGCTTGGCGATCATTGCAGGTTACTTCATTTTCCATTGGTTTCCCGCAGCGCGCGGGGCAAACGCGACAGCCTTTAACTTCTCGATCGCGTATGGCCTTGTCATCGCCGTCTCGGCGCTTCCCGTGCTTGCGCTGATCTTGCGCGGCCTCGACATTACCCGACGACGCATGGGGGCCGTCGCGCTGGCGAGTGCCAGCATCGCCGATACGATGATGTGGCTGGGGCTCGGCCTCGTCGTCGCGCTCGCGCTCGGTGGCGACTTGACCGCCGCGCTGACCAAGGCATTTCTCGGTGGTGCACTCAGTGTCGGCTTCATCAAGCTGGTAGCTTCGCCGATTCTCAATCGCATGATAGCGAAAGAAGCACCGGAAAGCGCCATCATCACGTTCACAGCCCTATCGATCTTCGTCGCTTCTGCCATCACGGGCATAACCGAATTGCATCCTGTTCTCGGAGCCTTTGTCGCTGGATTCTTCTTGCCCGACAAAGTCCGAGAGATCGCGGCCCACCGTCTCGATCAGACGACCGTTTTCGTGCTGATGCCTTTCTTCTTCCTCAACACGGGCCTCAACACGGTTTTCAATTTCTTCGATCCGAACGTCTGGATCCTGTTCGCGATCAGCATCTTCCTCTGCGTTTTCGGCAAGATGATCGGACACGGCGTCGCCGCAAGGATGTCCGGCGAATCCTGGCCGTTCGCCATGAGCATCGGTTTGTTGCTGCAAACCAAGGGGCTGATGGGTCTTATCGTCATCGTCGTCTTCCTCGAGAAAGAGGTCGTGTCGCCGCTGATGTTCTCCGCAGCGGTGTTCATGTGCATGGTCTCGACCGGCCTGCCAACGCCGATCATGCGCCTCATGTTCCAGCGATACGGCGACGATCTGAAAGATGGCGGCCGCACGCAGGTGCCGACACTCGAGGGCGAGGCGCCGGTCGTTGCAGCCCCTGCGCCGCGCGACACGTCAAAGACACCAATTCTGGCGACTGTCAGCTTCGCGGAGGACCTCGGCACGTTCGACGTGACAAAGCCTTCGATGGTCATCGGACGCCACTCGGAGGACGACATCCGCATCAACGACATCCGAGTCTCGCGCCGCCATGCGCGCCTTGCCCTGACACACGACGGCAAGTTCGAGATCCACAACCAGACGGCCGACCGGGCCGAGGCGAACCCGATCCTCATCAACGGCATCGCGCACGAGCATGCCGTGCTCGCGGATGGAGACAAAGTGGTGCTGGGCGGTGCCCCGGAGTTCGTATTCCGCTATGCGCCGGGCGGTGTCTGATCGCCGGAAAAGTTGACTGTCGACGACGTTGCGCGCGCCGCGTCGTCATCGAGTTCAAGCCCCCGCGTCCAATTGGGAGTTAGCGACATGGCGAAGTCACCCAAGTCCCAGGAGCCTTCGACCGAGATCGTCCAGCAGGGCGGCACTCCGGCCGCGCCAGCCGACATGGACAACCTGATGACCACCGTGCGCACCCGCGTTGCGGGTAAGCTCGTCATCACGGACGGTCCCGGCAAAGGCCAGGCGCTGATGTTTTACGAAGGCTCGAACTCGATCGGTCGCGATGCGGCGCGCAATGTCGTGGCCCTCGACTTCGGCGACATGTCGGTGCATCGCGAGCCGCATGCCTATCTGACGTGCAAAGGTGGCATTTGCACATTGGCGGCCGGGGGAAAGACCAATCCCGTGCAGGTCAACGGACAACAGCTATCCGGAAATCAAGTGGTCAGTCCCGCTGATGTCATTACGATCGGACATACGAAAATCCGTATTGACCTCAATTGATCGATTGCCCACGTTTTAATACTCATCGTTGCTAAATGCTTGACACGCTGTGAACGTCGAGCATTAATTCTAGACCGTCCGTTCCATATTCTTGTCGGAGAATGGTCTTCTCTGATTTGAACCACCTGAGGTTGCATGGTGCGCGCGGATATTGAACCAGAAATGGAGCATAGCAGCAGCCGGTGTGGCTCGTCGTTCCGAGTGCGATTTCTCCAATCGATCTCTCGACTGCGTCGGTGCCAAGCCTCAAAGAGAGCATGATCGTGTGATCCGATGACGGCGTGCGATGGCTCACCCTGCACGCTGCATGATTGAGCCTCGTAGTATCAGCAAGGAGAACGGCAATGGCATTTCCCGGCGATCGATATGGAACGGACGGCGATGACTTCTATACAGGCAGCGCGTGGGCTTGGATCTACGGCCTGAATGGCAATGATCTCATATATAGTACCATTGCTAGCACCGCCTCAATTTACGGCGGTGAAGGCAACGACGTGCTCCTTGGCGCGGACCCCACTGTGTGGTCAGGAAATGGAGCGATTGGGACGCCATGGCTTGCGACAAGTTTCGCCGCAGACACTAGCGCCGACGTCCTGTACGGAGACGAAGACCGAGACGCACTTTACGGCGCCGGCGGAAATGACACGCTTTACGGCGGCGGCGGGAACGACAGTGGGATCGTGGCTGGCTATACTGGCCAGTATTTCCAAATGGGCCTTTACGGCGGGGACGGCAACGATATCCTCGATGGCGGCACCGGCAACGACCATCTGGAAGGCCAGAGTGGCGCGGACACGCTGCTGGGTGGCATCGGCAACGATACCTTGATTGGTGGCGCCGACGCCGATTTCATGGATGGCGGAACGGGAGTTGACGTCCTCGACGGCGGAACCGGCAACGACACGATGTTCGGCGGCTCCGGTGGTAGCAACGACACGCTGTACGGCTTCACTGGTGACGACTCGATGTACGGCCAGGGCGGCAGCGACTTCCTCTACGGAGACAGCGGCTCGGACGTCGTCTCAGGCGGCGACGGGAACGACGACGTCCGCGGCGGCACGGGGATCGACGCCGTTTTCGGCGGCACTGGCAACGACTACCTGTTTGGCCATGGCGGCGGCGGGTTAGACGGCGCAACGGATTACTTCTACGCCTTCGACGAGGGCACGAACACCAACGAGACGGACTTCATCCTCGACTTCGAGGACACGCAGCTCGGCGCGGGCGCCAACGACTTCATCGTGCTCGAGCAGTCGATGGCCAACGACCTGCTCATCTTCGATGCGAACACCTACACGTGGATCGCAGTACCGACGGCGACGGGCTTCCACTACCTCGGCGTGACCGGCACGAGCGCCGCGGCGATCGTCAACAACATCGCCTACGTCTAAGCGGACCAGCCTGCCCTTCACAGGGCATCGCCACACGAAATTTGCACGGCCCGCTCACAGGAGCGGGCCGTTTCTCGTTGAATAGCTGCGTTCGCCAACAAAGCTCAGGCGACGACGAACACCGGAAGCACGAGATCCCTGGTCGCCGCCTCGAAGGCCACTTGGACGGGCAGACCGAGCTTCAAGGCGCCGGCCTCGCTGCCCTTGAGCTGGGCCTGCATCCGCACGCCTTCCGCCAGATCGACCGTCACGAGAACATAGGGCAGCTCCGGCTTGAAGCCCGGATGAAAGGCGTGATGGGAGATGGTCCACGAATGGACCGTGCCCGTGCCCTTCGCCTCGACCCAGCGATGCTCCATCGAGTAGCAGTACGGACAAACCGGCCGCGGATAATGGCGGACCTTGCCGCAGTCCGAGCAGCACTGCAGCAGGAGCTTGCCTTGCTTCAGGCCGTCCCAGAAGGGGGCGGTGTCGGCGGTCGGGTCGGGTGTCGGCTTCAGATACTCTTGCGCTTGCATGGCGTTCTCTCCGGTTACGCGCGCGCCATGATGGCGATCGAGCCGTCGCCCATATCGCCGTAGCCGGTGACGAGGCCGACCTCGGCGTCCTTCACCTGGGCGTTCCCCGCCTCGCCGCGCAGCTGACGTGCGAGCTCGACGACGTGGTTGAAGCCGGCCATGTGCGCCTGGCTGAGCAGGCCGCCATGCGTATTGATCGGCAGCTTGCCGCCGAGCTTGATCGCACCCGAGGCCACGAATGGCCCGCCCTCGCCCTTCTTGCAGAAGCCCATGTCCTCGAGCTGGCACATGACGATGTAGGTGAAGCAATCATAGACCTCGGCGACATCGATATCGTCGTGCGTCACGCCGGCCATGGCGAAGGCTTTGGGCGCCGCCTTGGCGAGGCCAAGCCGCGTCAGGTCGGGCCGCTGTGTGATCGCAGAGGGCGAGTCAGGATGCCCCTCGGCGACGCCTAGAATGCTGATCACCGGCTTGGCGCAGTCCTTTGCGCGCTCGGCGGAGGAGACGACGAAGGCGCACGCGCCATCGCTCTCCAGGCTGCAATCATAGAGTCGCAGCGGATCGGAGATCATGCGCGAGGCCTGATGATCCTCGACCGTCAGCGGCTTCGTCATCATCGCGTTGCCGTTGAGAATGGCATTGTGCCGCGTCGAAACCGCGATCTCGGCGAGCTGGCGGCTCGTCGTGCCGTAAAGCTCCATGTGGCGCCGTGCCATGGGCGCATAGAGCTGAGCGGGCGCGATGGCGCCGAGCGGCATCTCGAACTCGCCGATCAGCCGGAATTGCGGCATCTCACGCACGCGCGAGCCGATGCGGCCGCCGACCCCGGACGAGCCGTTGCGGCTGATCGGAATGAGCACGTGGTTGCAGATCCCCGCGGCAACAGCTGCCGCCGCGCACTGGATCGAGGCGACGGCACTGGCTCCACCGAGCGGCGTCACGGCTGAGAACTTGAGGTCCGGAATGCCGAAGTTTGTGATGAAATCCTCGGCGACGACGGCCATGCTGCCATAGGCGATAATGCCGTCGATCTCCTTCGGATCGAGTCCTGCGTCACGGATCGCCGTGAGCGAGGCCTCCATCTGCAAGGTCGTGACGCTCTTGCCCGACTGACGCGAGTAGCGTGTATCGCCGACCCCCGTGACGGCCGCCTTGCCTTTCAGCGACATGGTGCTGCTCCCTGGCGATGATCTTCGTTTCGTCGCCAAGGTTGACGCATGCAAAGGGAAGCGGCAACCGTCTCGTCGTTGCCTTCCGGCGGATCGACGGGAAAGCCTCAGCTTTCCTCCTCGTCCTCACCGCCACCCCCGACGATGGCAGTGACATCGCCGCCGGCGTCCTCCTCCTCCTCTTCGAGGAACGTGTCGTCCTCCGCCTCGACCAGCGGCTCCTCCACACCTTCGACGTCGACGAGCGCGTCCTCGGCCTCCACCTCGACTTCGACCGCAGGACCGAGAACGGGTGCGATGTCGGGCTTGCGCACGGTCTGGCGCTCCTCGCGCGCGGGCAGGGCGGCGGCGCGCGCGATGACGTAGGTCGTTCCGCAAATCGGGCACTGAATCGGATTACGCCCGAGATCGTAGAAGCGCGACCCGCAGGACCCGCTCTGGCAGGTCCGCTTGGTGCCGCGCGCCGCTTTGTCGGCCATGGCAAACCTCAAGGAGGTTGAAGAAAAAAGTGCGGTGCTATCGCACGTGCCGCGCGACCCTGTCAAAACGCAAAATCGACGTTCACAGACCCACGAGCGACATGGCGATCCGGGCCTGCGTTGACAGCCGGCGGTGGCCGCGTGTCTATGGCAACCCAGCAGCTCCACCGCCCACCAGACCGAGACAGACCGTGAGCCACAGCCAGCAGCCGAAACCCCTCGTCGCGCATCGTTCCGGGCCGCTTTCGGGCCGCGTACGTGTTCCCGGTGACAAGTCGATCTCGCATCGCGCATTGATGCTCGGCGCGCTGGCGACGGGAACGACGCGGATCACCGGACTGCTCGAGGCGGAGGACGTGCTGAATACGGCCAAGGTCGTCGAGGCGCTCGGCGCACGCATCAACCGCCGCGAGGGCGTGATCGAAGTGCTGGGGCGCGGTGTCGGGGGGCTGATCCAGCCTTCGGGGCCGCTCGACTTCGGCAACTCGGGCACAGGTTGCCGGCTGATGATGGGCGTCATTGCCGGGCACGATATCGAGGCACGCCTCGTCGGCGACGCCTCGCTGTCGCGCCGGCCGATGCGCCGCGTGCTGACGCCACTCAGGCAGATGGGCATGGGCGTGGTCGAGGACCGCGAGACGCTGCCGCTCACAATCCGGGGTACGTCGAGCCTTGTGCCGATCGAGTACGCAACGCCGGTGCCGTCGGCACAGGTCAAATCGGCCGTGCTCTTCGCCGGCCTCGCCACCAGCGGCGAGACGACGGTGATCGAGCGCGAGGCGACGCGCGATCACACGGAGCGCATGTTCAGATATTTCGGCGCCGAGGTCCGCACGGCCATGCGCGATGGCCGGCATGCCATCACCGTCGTTGGTGATGCCGAACTCGAAGGGCGGGATGTAAAGGTGCCGGCCGATCCGTCATCGGCGGCGTTCCTCGCTGCAGCGGCCGCTATTGTGCCGGGCTCGGACGTGACGATCGAAGGGGTGCTCGTCAACGAGACGCGGACGGGGTTCTACACCACGCTCCGCGAGATGGGCGCGGACGTCGCCTTCGCAGACCTGCGCGAGGAGAACGGGGAGCCGATCGCCGACATCCGTGTCCGTCACCGGGCGCTGACGGGCGTCGTCGTGCCGGCCGCGCGGGCGCCGTCGATGATCGACGAGTATCCGGTGCTCGCGGCAGTGGCGGCCTTTGCCCAGGGCGAGACGCGGATGGAGGGGCTGGCGGAGCTCAAGGTAAAAGAGAGCGACCGCTTGGCGGCCACCGCTGCGGGCCTTATCGCCAACGGTATCGGGGCCCGGGTCGAAGGCGACACGCTGGTGGTCGAAGGACGCGGCGCGGCGCGCGGCGGCGGCACCGTGGTCACCCACATGGACCATCGCATCGCGATGGCATTTCTGATCCTCGGGCTCGGCACCGACCGGCCGGTCGAGGTCGACGACGTGACGTTCGTCGCGACCAGCTTCCCGGCGTTCACAGGCCTGATGACGGGCCTCGGTGCGAAACTCGAGGCCAAGTGAAGGCTCAGCTGCCGCGCGCGGCCCGGATACGAGCCAGCGCGGTCGCCGGGTCGAGACGGCCATCGTAGAGGGCACGCCCCGAAATTGCGCCTTCGAGACGCGCGTTCTCCGGGCGCAGCAGAGCCTCCACGTCATCCATGGATGCGAGGCCGCCGGATGCGATCACAGGGATCGCCGTCTCGGCAGCCAGAGCCGACGTTGCGGGCAGGTTGAGGCCCATCAGCACGCCGTCGCGCTCGATATCCGTGTAGATGATGGCCGCGACACCGGCATCCTCGAAGCGTTTGGCGAGCTCCACGGCCGTCAGCTCCGACGTCTCGGCCCAGCCCTCGACGGCCACCTTACCGCCCTTGGCATCGATGCCGACCGCAACGCGTCCGGGGAAAGCCTTGGCCGCCGCCTTGACCAACGCTGGATTGCGCACGGCGACCGTGCCGAGAATGACGCGGCGCACACCTTTCTCGAGCCAGGCCTCCACCGTGCCCATGTCGCGAATGCCACCGCCGAGTTGCACCGGCATGCGCACCGCTGCGAGGATTGCCTCGACCGCAGCACCGTTGACGGGCTTGCCGGCGAAAGCTCCGTTCAGGTCGACGATGTGCAGATACTCGAAGCCCTGATCCTCGAAAGCGCGCGCCTGCGCGGCAGGATCGTCATTGAAGACGGTGGCCTCACTCATCTCGCCGAGCTTCAGGCGAACACACTGGCCGTCTTTGAGGTCGATCGCCGGGAAGAGGATCATCGGGGCTCCTGGGGCACGTCGGGCCATGCCCCCATCGATCGGGGATGGCGCGGCCATGAGATTGCTCTATTTTCCCGCGATCAATGGAACGAAAGAGGAATAGAGGTCAAGCGTGCTCGACGGGATCGACGAGTTCGAGAGCGTATCCCCGCCTGCCGGGGCGGCGCGTGCGTTGACCGAGGCGGACGCGGTCGAGATCTGGATTGCGCGCTGGTTGCGCATCCGGCCGAAAAGCCTGGTGCAGCGCTACGGTTGCGATCCGCGCCGGCTTTACGAGATCTGGTGGGGCGAGCGGTTTCCGGGAGCGCGTGCCAAGGCTGAGAAGGACTTTCGCGAGCGCCATCCCGGCATCGTCGAGCGGACGAGCTTCGGATATCGCCGCATTCCAGCCGTCGCGGACAAGGCCGAAGAGCGGCGGCAATTGAGCCTGTTCGAGTAGGCCTCGGCGGAGCCCCCAATCGCCTCGACGATCGCGTGCTGCAATTCTCCAAGGCATGCGGCAGACTGAGCCCGGAACGTCGACCCGGGAGACCCAAGATGCGCTACGGCTTCTATCTGCCCACCCGCGGACCGCTCGCCAACCGCGATGACCTGTCCGTCATTCTGGCAACGGCTGAGCGCATCGGCTTCCGGTCGACGATGGTGGCTGACCACGTCATTCTGCCGACAAAAATCGAGTCGGCTTACCCCTACACCGTGAAGGGCAATTTCGTCAGCGAAAGCGAGTGCTTCGAGCAGCTTTCAATGATGGCTTTCGTGGCCGGGCGCACTGAGCAGTTGCGCATCGTCTCGAGCGTCATGATCGTGCCGCATCGCAACCCGGTCTTCAACGCAAAGGCGCTCGCGACGATCGACGTTCTGTCCGGCGGGCGGCTCACCGTCGGCATCGGAGTGGGTTGGCTGGCGGAGGAGTTCAAGGCGCTGCACGCGGCCGACTTCAAGCATCGCGGTGCCGTCACCGACGAGTACATCGACATCTTCAAGAGACTTTGGAGCGGCAAGCCCGTCGCCTACGAGGGGCGCTTCTACAGCTTCGAAGAGGTGGTCTGTCATCCGAAGCCACTTCAGGAGGGCGGGCCACCGATCTGGATCGGCGGGCACTCCGGGCCAGCGTTGCGGCGCGTCGCGCGGATCGGTGATGGATGGCATCCGGTCGGCGCGACGGCCGCCTCGCCGTTGCCGCCCGAGGAGATGCGCCAGAAGCTTGGCGAGATCGAGCGGATGATGACAGCCGCGGGGCGCGATTTCAGCAAGCTCGTGGTCAGCTACAAGGCACCGATCTATGACGGCGGCGTACCGCCGAAGGGCGAGGCGCGGCGGCTGTTCACAGGTGGGGCCGACGCAGCGCTTGACGACATCGCGGCGTTCGAGAAGCTCGGCGTCGATGAACTCGTATTCGATTTCCGCACCCCCGCCCTCGGCGAATGCCTGGAGCGGATGCAGCAGTTCAGCGAGGACATTATCCGCCGCTCGTAAGGCTGCGCATGCCGTCTCACGACTTGCGCCACAGCACGTCGGCTGCGAGACGGCCGGCGCCGGCGGCTTGGGTCAGAAGACGGCGCCAATCCATGCCGCGCCTTGCACTGGCGATCCGACGCAGAAGCTGCGCGCTCTTGGCGGCGGGCAGCGCCTCGGTGAGCTTGGCCCAGACAAGGTCCACATTGTATGCGCCGCGCTCGGGTGACAGGCACACCGGCACGACGCGATCAATCGGGCGGCCTAGATCCTCGGCGGCGGCGTCGATCGCATCGCGGATCGAGCGAGCCTTGGCACCGTCCGGCTCGGCCACGTCGTAGGGCGGGCTCCATTCCTGGAAGGGCCGCAACCGGTCGATGTGCGAAAGAACCACGACGACTGGCGGCGTCGGGCGATCTGGATGGCGTGCAAAATGCTGGCGAATGGCCTCTAGGCCTGCGCGGTCGAGTTCGCGGTCTGGCCGATCGGCGGCGGCGACCCAAAGGATGAGGTCGCAGTCCAGTGCTTTCTCGGTGATCGAGCCGAGGTCCTGGGCGCGCGCGATGCCGGGGCTGTCGACCAGGACCACGGGCGGTAGCCCCCCGCGCTGCACCTCGTAGCCGGCAAACGCGCGCGTCTGCGGCAGCGCGTCGGTGGCGGCTTGCACCTCCTCGGCCAGCGCATTGACGAGGCTCGACTTGCCGCTGCCGGAGCGACCGGCGACCAGGAGGCGCAACGGGGCATTGCTGTCCACGGTAGCCGCCGGAGCAGCAATCTCGGTCTCTGCCGCCGGCACGGCGAGACGACCGCTGTAGAGGTCGATTGCCGCGCGGCCCACTTCGCGCACGTAGGCTGCTGCAAGGCGCTTCGCCAACTCCTCGCGCAAGCCCTCGTACATGGTCTTGCTCAGGCGCTCGCGAATCTCCTGGGTGGCGGCGGCTATGGGATTCATGAGGCGGATGATGCGCCAGACGTCGTAAGCCTTGTTGGCGACATCAATCAGGCCGCGCCACTCGTAGAGGCGCATGACCTGGCCGACGGTCAGGCGATCGCCCAGCGGCACGTTATCGACGACGATCGGGCGCAGGCGCTGGCTGACGCGCTCGACGAGCGTCAGCGCTTCGGGGACGGTGAAGGTCCAGACGGGATCGTCAACGCCGGGATGCATGTGTCGCGCGACAGCCTCGACTGTCTCGATGCCGAGGTTGGCGAGGGATTCCCGATCCGTGATCCGCGCGGGATCGACCTCGCGCGCCAACCGCTCCACCGTCTCCCGGGCGGCAAATTCGCGAGGGGATCCCGCCAAGGCCTCGGCGTCCGTGTGGGTTTTGTCTCCGAGGGCGATCTCCACGCGGAACCGGCTCACCAGCCACGTGCGGAGACCGAACGCCGCGAGCGAGATGGCGAGCGCAGCGCCAAACCAGTGGAGCACATAGCCGTGCTGCCAGAGCCAGAGCCACCCAAATGGCACCAGAACGAGCAACGGCAGACCTGCCCCGGCCACCAGCGCGGCAAGGCCGATATACGACTTGATGCTATCGCGCCCCATTGGCTCCCGCCCCGTCAGCATCGGCGGTTGTCTTGCCGGCGTCGAGTCCACGCTCGCGGGCCAGGCCGAACGCTTTCTGGAGGGCCTCGCGATAGGCGCGGGCCACGGCCTCCGGATCCGCCTCGCCACGCTCACGGCGGGCGAGGAAGACGAGAGCCGCCTTGCCGAGAGCGTACGTGGTGGCAAAGCTCGTCGCGGCGGCGGCCGCAGAGCCGACTGTCTGGCCGTAAATGGGTACCAGCTTGACGAGTTGGCGGATACCGAAGCCCGCCGCGAGCCGGGTCAGTATCGAGACCCCCAGGCAGCCACCGAACTCGGCAAGCGCGCGGCGGTCCCAGGCGATCCCCTGTTGCGCGGCAAGTGCATGGAGGAGACGGGCCTGCACGCCCGGCACGGCGATGGCGCCAGCGATCGGCACCACGTCGGCGGCGGCAGCCGCCGCTGCATGGCCCAGGATCAGCGGATTGGCACGGCGAGACGTGCGCCCGCGTACCGTGAAGCGAATCTCGTCGATCATCGCGCCGATACTGCGCGGTGCCGCGTCGACGATGGCACGCAGCAACGCGTCAAGGCCGTAGAGACGTGGCTCGAAGCCATCGTCGACGCGGGTGAAGTCGATCGGCACGAAAACGAGCGGCCCCTTCCCGCCGATCCTGGCGAAAGCGGCTCGCTGGTAAGCGAGGCTGCGGGCGAGCGCCTCGGGAACGTCGCTCGACGCGCCGTCCTGCGCCGCGAACGGATATGGCTGCAGGTGTACAAAGCCCGTCGGATACGCATCGTGCAGGCATGTCTGGGCCACGACGACCGGCCAGTCCGGATGCCGGCGCCGCACGGCAGCGATCGCCTCGATGACGCTGTCCTGCTGGTGGTCCATGGCCCGCACAACGGCGAGAACCAGATGGGCCTTCGCCTCCGAGACAGCCAGATCCTCTCGCGGATCGTAGCCGACCTCGCCGAGCCCACGGGTGTCGAGAAAACGGACAACCGGCGCCTCCGGCGGAAAATCGAACACCCGCGCTGTCTTGGTGCACGGGCGGAACCCCGAGCCGATCTCGGCCTCGGTAGCGCCCGTGATCGCCTGCACGATCGAGCTCTTCCCGGATTGCACCTTGCCGACCAACCAGATCACCGGCGCCTCGGCTGCCGCTGTTTCCGCCACGGCGCCTGGGGCGGCTTCACTCTCGCGGGTTTCGACGACGCGCGCCCATGCCTCGGCCAAACGGGCCGGGAAGGCGCGGGGATCAAAGATCGAGCTCAGGGCCATTGCACAGTGTCCGGATCTACAGGGACGACGGTGCCGCACTGGCCCGCCTCGACCCGTTCAACGCAACGGATCGTGCTTTCGCTCCCGGAATATGGGGCACCGGCGCCCAAGGCACAAACGCCAGCCTCGCACATCGCGTTTCAGAGGTGACACGAGAACATTGATTGAACATTCCGCCGAATCAGGTCATGTTCTTCCTATGTTCCCACCGACCCGCTGCCATCAGATCGGTGAGAACAACCCTCCCTCTCGCCGCCCACGAGATACCACATGACCCGCACCTTCCTTATCGCCTACGACCTCTCGCCCACCTCCGACGCCCGCGCCCAGATCGCCGAGATGCTGATGGCGATCGGCGAAGCCTGGGCGCGCCCACTGGATACGGTGTGGATGCTCCGCACCACTCTAACGGCGGAAGCGGTCGAGGCGCGTCTGGCGCCGATGCTTGGCTCCGATGAAGGCCTGATGGTGCAGGAGGCGAGGGGCGAGGCCGCGTTCGCCAATACCGGCCTCAGGTGGTTCCGCCCGCGGCGACAATCAGCGCTAGCGGCGCTGGAGACGGCAGCTGTGCTCGCCTTCCGCGACAACCGACAGGAGGCCGCAATCGCACTCGACCAAGCAGCGTAAGTAGCGTTTGCGTTTCTCTTCTCTCTTCGCCCCGTCAGATCTCTCTTCGCCCCGCCAGAGCCCGGCCGCCCCACGGCCGGGCTCTGGTGCGTTCAGTTAAGCTTGATGGAGCCGAATAGCCGAATTGTGCGGCCCGGCTGCAGCACCTCGTCCTTCTTGAACGAGACATGGTTCCGGACATCGTCGTCGAGCAGGTTCTCGCCTCGAAGCCCGATCGTCATCTGCGAGGCGATATCGTCCTCGCGACCAGCCTTGAAGGTATAGGCCAGCTCTGCGTTGAGCAGCGTGTAGCCGTTGGTCGGCGTATCACGTACGTCGAGCAGCGAAACTTCGTCCTGGCGGAACGCATGCAACGTGAAGACGCGGGCGAGCCAGGCAGGATCGCGGTAGTAAAGGCCGGCGCCTACGCGATGCGGCGGGATCCGCGGCACGTTATCGCCACCTTCGAAGCTGGCACGAACGAAGTCGTACTGGCCTGAAACGCCCCAGATGCCGCGGCCGAGGCGCGCGATGTCCAGTTCAGCCCCCAGCTCGGCGCCAGTGAACTTGGCATCGCGCTGTGCGAAAACGAGTTCGTCCAGTTCCTCGCCGGCGCCGCAAGTATCGAGCGTGTCGTCGCACTGGCGGCCGGTGAAGCTCTTGAAGATAAAGCCATCGTAGACCGTGTGGAACACGCTCGCGTCGAAGCGGAAGTGGCCCTTCGAGCGCTTGAAGCCGAGTTCGGCAGTGCTGGCCTTCTCGACGGCCAGATTGGGATTGCCGATCTCGAAGGTGCCGGTCGCTTCATGGACACCCTTCGAGAACAGCTCGCCAATATCCGGTGCCCGCTCGGTATGCTGAGCGTTGAGACGCGCGACGATGCCGAGCGGTAGCTCATATAAGAGCCCAACGCTGCCACTGAGCGGAGTGTAGCTTCGCTGGAACCGCTCGGCATCGGTAGTCACCAAGGGGTCCTCGATGCTCGTGCCATCGGCCTTGTTGCCTTCGATCCGCCCGGCCGCCTGCAATCTGAGGCGCCGGGTCACCTCGAGTTCCTCGAAGAGGAAGCCGGCAACCATGTTCTGGCGAGCCGCAGGGTCGATCAATCCGTCGACCGGCTCCTCGACGCCGAAGCCGCGCGTACGCTTGCGTCCGATCTGAACGCCCGCTGCACCGCGCAATTCGCCGAGAGCTGTGTGGATGGGGAGATGCTGCGCCTCGGCGCGCGCCTCGTGCTCGCGGTTGGTGAAGCGGGTGCCGATGATGTCGAGCGCCGGACCTTCGTCCTCGTGACCGACCCCTTCTTCCTCCTCATGACCGTGACCGTGGCCCTCGCGCACGACCTCATTGTGGGCATAGCGCGACGAGCCGAGCCAGAGCCTGACGGCCTCGATGCCGAAATCACGGACGCGCCATTCGCCCTTGGCGGTCAGCTTGTCCTGGATCAGATCGATGCGGGGTCTGGCCTCCTCGGCCTCCTCTCCCGGAATGCCATAGAGGCTCTGGTAGCGTGTCCAGGCGACACCAAAGAAGCCGTCTGCCCAGATCCAGGAGCTGCCGAGCGAAAGGCCCTTGGCATCGACGAACGTGTTCGGCTGCACGCCTTGGGGCGTGTCGTAGTCGAATGTGCGGCGACGGAAGGCATCGACGTGGACGGCAACGTTGCCGGCGCCGGCGGTAACCTGAAACGCGCCGTCCCTGCCCTTGTCGACGGAGTTGAGGCCGCCCTTCAGTTCGGCCGTGAAACCGCGTGGCGGAATGAACATCGGGATACGATTGTTCTCGACGGAGACGACGCCGCCGATGGCCTGGGAGCCATATCGCAACGTCGCAGGTCCCCGCACGACCTCGACTCTCTCCGCCGCAAACGGATCAATCGGCACGGCGTGATCCTCGGACAATGCCGCGACGTCGTGACTGCCGATCCCGTTCTCCTGCACGCGCACGCGATAGGTATCGAGCCCCCGGATGACTGGTCGGTTGGAGCCGGGCGCGAACGTCGAGCCGACGATGCCGGGTTTCTGAGACAGGGAGTCGGCGACGGTCGGGCCGGGGTTAGCCAGCAACTCCCGATCTGTCACAATGGTCACCGGCACAAAAGCATCGTCGACGACAAGGAGTGTACCGGGTGGTGGCAGCGGTTGAGCAGCCGGCACCGACGCCGCCGCCGCCGAACCACCAGTGGCCTGCCCCTGAGATACAACAGGCGGCGGACTGGAAGGCTGGCGAACAACCGGGCTCGGCGTCGAGACGACGATACCCGGCAGCTGCGTTTGCGCACGTGCTGCGCTCGCCCCGATACAGACTAGGCCCGCCGCGAGTACGACCCCGGCTGTTCCTTGAGTTTTTCTGGTCATACGGCCGAAGCCCCCTTGGCCACAACAAATGTTATACTATAACACTGGCCGCGAACCGGTGACTCGGCAAGCCGATCATGCTCGGGTGATCGACAAGCCGGCCGAAGCGTGTTTTGTGAGCAACACTATAACGTACCTGTTTGCGGGATGACTGCGCCTGCCATGCTCGAAGCGATCCGACCCGGACTTGGTGAACCCG